>Ga0181516_10002475_pt1 | contig 13099 bp, 11 predicted proteins | sample PEATcosm2014_Bin_25_FD_121104 | JGI IMG/M metagenome (GOLD analysis project Ga0181516, IMG submission 121104) | Peatland microbial communities from MTU Mesocosm Facility, Houghton, MI, USA - PEATcosm2014_Bin01_10_metaG | ecosystem: Environmental > Terrestrial > Soil > Wetlands > Peat | place... | reverse complement strand
GGTCCAATCGTGGGCGGCATGATCACTGAACATTGGAGCTGGCGTTGGATTTTTTATTTGAACATTCCGGTCGGCGTCGTTGGATTTCTGGGCGCGCAAAAAGTGCTGCGGGATACTTTTGGCACGATTCGCCAAAAGTTTGATCTGTCCGGTGCGGTCTTGTTCGCCGCTGTATTCGCACCGGTGACGCTGGTGCTTTCATTCGCCTCGGAATGGGGATGGGGTTCGGGGCGTTCGCTCCTTTGCTTCGGTGTCAGTCTGGCGGCTTTGTTCGCGTTGCCAACCGTGGAGTGCCAGGCGGTTGATCCAATCATCCATGTGCGCCTGTTGCGAAACAGAGTATTCGCATCCTCCTTGATCACCATGACTCTGGGGATGCTGGCCTTGTTTGCAGTCGGATTCATTCTGCCGTTTTATTTAGAGGAGCTGCGTAGTTTTTCGGCGGCCAAGTCCGGCTTGCTCCTCACGGCCATGCCATTGAGCCTCGCCGTCATGGCCCCGTTGAGCGGCTCGCTTGCGGATCGTTTTGGCTCGCGTTGGCTGGCGTCGGGAGGACTGGCCGTGGCGTGTCTTGGTCTTTGTGCCGTGGCGCGACTGGATGCACACAGTTCGGATTGGGAGATCATCTGGCCGCTGCTGCTCACGGGTGCCGGCCAGGGAATATTCATGACTCCGAACGCACGCGCATTGATGAACTCTGCACCCGCGAGCGAACAAGGCGAATCCTCCGGCCTGCTGGGAACGGGCCGGGTGCTCGGTCAAAGCATGAGCGTGGCCCTAGCCGGTGCGATTTTTACCGGACTGGGCGGCGCGGCGGCGGGCCGGACATTGCACGCAGCCAAGGCCGTCCATTCAGGAGTTGCCGATGAAATAACCGCTGCGCAAATAAACTTCCTAACCGGCTTTCATGCCGCGCTGCTGGCCTGCGCGGGCGTTGCGGCCGTTGGAATTTTCACCGCACTTGTTCGCGGGCCGGAGAACAAACCTGCCGTGCGTGAAATCTTGCCAGCGAGAATCACTAAACCGATTCCAGGTTAATTGTCAGATACGCGGGTTATGCCCATTTCTTTCATGGGGCTTTTATCTCGGACACCGGCCCGGCCAATGACGTTTTTTTCCTGCTCCGAGCTTACTTCCCCATTCTAATTTTTCCCGACGAGTGCATGACACAACGTCGAAAGCTCGACGCTACAACGAGTTTTCGGAACTCCAAAAAATCCGGTTCACCAACCTCGTATCACTCTAAAATGTTGAATCCACGCGTATTCAAGCGGCATGGAAACTCTTCAAGCCGCATGGCACACGTTATGCAAAAGAGAACAGAACCGGTGATGCCGGCAAAACTAAAAAACAAAAAATAACAAACATTAAACCAAACATACAAATAGCTAGTTTATGAAAACGATCAACGAAAAAACATCCTACAAAGTGCTGTGCGTCCTCTATGACGATCCGGTGAAAGGCTACCCCACATCCTATCCTCGGGCTGAAATTCCAAAACTCGAATCTTATCCCGGCGGGCAGAAACTGCCCACGCCCAAGGCCATTGATTTTACACCCGGCGAACTGCTCGGCAGCGTCTCCGGCGAACTTGGATTGAGAAAATTCCTTGAGAGCAATGGCCACCGATTGGTTGTCACCTCGGACAAGGACGGGCCGAACTCCGTTTTTGAAAGAGAGTTGCCCGACGCAGACATCGTGATTTCGCAACCATTCTGGCCGGCCTATTTGACGGCGGAGCGGATTGCCAAAGCTCCCAAACTCAAGCTGGCCATTACGGCCGGCATCGGCTCGGACCATGTTGATCTCGAAGCCGCCATTGCCCGGGGCATCACGGTCGCCGAGGAAACTTACAGCAACAGCATCAGTGTTTCCGAGCATGCGGTGATGCAGATTCTGTCGCTCGTCCGCAACTACATCCCATCGTATGAATGGATCATAAAGAAGGGCTGGAACATCGCCGATTGCGCCGAGCGGGCTTATGACTTGGAGGGCATGAATGTCGGCACAGTTGCCGCCGGACGGATTGGTCTTGCAGTATTGAGACGCCTGAAGCCGTTCGATGTGAAGCTGCATTATTTCGACAATCATCGTCTTCCGGCCAATGTCGAACAGGAACTCGGGCTGACTTATCACAAAGATGTCGAATCTCTCGCCCGTGTATGCGACGTAATTTCGATTCATTGCCCGCTTACCGCCCAGACGGAGAAGTTATTCAACGACAAGTTGCTGGGCAAAATGAAACGCGGCTCCTACATCGTCAATACTGCGCGCGGCGCGATCTGCGACCGTGATGCGATAGTCCGTGCACTCGAAAGCGGCCAGCTTGCCGGATATGCCGGCGATGTGTGGTTCCCCCAGCCGCCGCCGAAAGATCATCCCTGGCGGACGATGCCGCATCACGGCATGACACCCCATGTCTCGGGCACCACGCTTTCCGCGCAGGCCCGTTATGCCGCCGGTGTGCGGGAGATTCTGGAATGTTGGTTTGCCGGCCAGCCTATCCGCGAGGAATACCTCATCGTGGACGGAGGTAAACTGGCTGGAACCGGTGCGCATTCCTACACCCGGGGCAAAATTGCTTCCATCGGCCAGGAGCATAAGGTGAAAACTCACAATCACAATGGCTCCCGTTCGGTGAAGCCAAAGTTCCGTTCTAACCGTGCGCGTTCGTTAAGTCTGGCCTGATCATCGAACCTTTGCACCACGACCATTGCCTCGATCATGTGCGCCATGACCAAACCAAGCCTAAGTGTTATGGCGCACATGATGCAAAAGAGAGCATCAGCGTGTTCGAGAGACTAACTGCCGAACCAGATTAAAACTCGAAAAGTTATGAAAATTAAAACCCATCACAAGTCGGAGAAATTTGAGCGGATCAAAACAGCTCGACACCGCACCAATCTACGCAGCGCAAGTTTGACCATTTCAAACCCGCGTTTTGGAAACACCAACGGCCACGACAATCACGATGCCGCAGTCATCAAAGCCTACGCGGCCCAAAGTGCCACGGCTGCGCTCGGTCCGTTCGCGATTCGACGCCGCGACGTCGGGGTTCACGATGTGCAGATTGAAATTCTATATTGTGGTGTTTGTCATTCGGATTTGCACATGGTTCGCAATGAGTGGCACCAGACGGTTTACCCTTGCGTGCCGGGCCACGAAATTGTTGGGCGCGTGACCGGGGTCGGTCGCGAGGTCAAGAAATTCAAGGAAGGTGATCTGGCCGGAGTCGGTTGCATGGTGGATTCCTGCCGGACTTGTTCCAGTTGCCAGCAAGGATTCGAGCAGTATTGCGAGCATGATCCGGTGCAGACCTACAACAGCGAGGACACCCATCTTGGCGGGGTCACCTACGGAGGGTATTCCAAGTCTATCGTTGTGGACGAAGCCTTCGTGCTCCGCGTTTCCGATAAGTTGAACCTCGCGGCGGTTGCGCCGCTGCTGTGCGCCGGCATAACCACCTATTCGCCGCTGCGCCGCTGGAAAGTCGGCAAGGGACAGAAAGTCGGCATCGTTGGTCTCGGGGGACTTGGCCACATGGCGGTGAAATTTGCCCGCTCATTCGGTGCCCATGTCGTCCTTTTCACCACTTCACCGGAGAAAGGGGCCGATGCGATTCGTCTGGGTGCCCACGAGGTCGTCGTGTCGAAAGACCAGGGCGAGATGAACAAGCATCTAAATAGCTTCGACTTCATTCTCGACGCCGTTTCCGCTGAACACGACATTAATGCCTACCTGAATTTGTTGAAGCTCGATGGCACGCTGACCCTGGTTGGACTTCCGCAGAAACCTTTGGGCATTGCCGCATTCAACCTGATTGGCCGCCGCCGCCAGTTCGCCGGCTCCATGATCGGCGGGATTGCCGAAACCCAGGAAATGCTCGATTACTGCGCGGCTCACGGGATCGTTTCCGATGTGGAGGTCATCTCGATCGCTCAGGTCAATGAGGCTTACGAACGAATGCTGAAAGGGCAGGTGAAATACCGGTTCGTAATTGATATGGAAAGTTTATGAACCGGCCATCATCCATATCACGGCGTCAATGGATTGGCTCTGGATTGGCCACTTGTGGCTTTCTCGCGGCGGGCGGTCTCGGCCTGGCTCAAGCGGCGGACGTGCCGGCACTTAAAGGTTATACCCGGCCCGGCCCAGTCACGGAGAGTGGTCGGGCTCCCGGATTACAATCTCGCTTGGTGTCTGGAGGTCCCGGCGGCGAGATGACCTTCGCGGTGGTCTTTGCTAAAGGAGACGAAGTCCTCTCCGGGCTTACGGAATTTGCCGAGCGCGGAAACTTTTCCTCTGGCTATTTCACTGCTATCGGTGCGCTTCAGAGAGCGCGCTTCGGCTGGTTCGATCGGGAGCGCAAAGCCTACCGCGACATTCCAATCAATGAGCAGGTGGAGTTGATATCACTCATCGGCAACGTCGCCCTGGTCAATGGCACCCCGCAAATCCACGCGCATGGCGCGGTCGGGTTTCAAGATGGCCGGATGAGTGGCGGGCATTTGCTGGAAGCCGTCGCCTGGCCAACCGTAGAGATATTTTTCAAAACCTGGCCCACACCGCTCATCAAAGAGCACGACGATGAAACGGACCTTTACCTCTTCGACCTAAAAGAGTGAACTTCACCTTACAAAACGCTCTCAATACGACAGAGGACGAATTAAGCTGGGAAGCAATACTCGCCGAGGCCCAAGTGGACTCCGCCTTGGACGGCATTTTGGTGGTGGACAGTCGCGGCGAAATAATTCACCAAAACCAGCGGCATCGCGCGCTGTGGAAAATTCCTGCTCACATCTCCGAGAATTATACCGAGCAGCTTAAATTCTTCATGAAGCAGACGAATCACCCCGATGAGTTCCTGAAGAAAGTGTCTTACCTTTATACCCACCCGGATGAGGTGGTCCGCGACGAGGTTGAACTGGTTGATGGAACGATTCTGGATCGCTACTCGTCGCCCGTCCACGACAAGGCTGGAAAACATTATGGAAGAATCTGGATTTTTCGCGACATCACCGAGCGTCGGAAGCAGGAAGAACAACTTCGCCAGTCCCAAAAAATGTCTCAGTTTAACTCAACACAATTATGAAAACAAATAGTTCAAACCGATGGATAATCGCAATTGCAGGAATCGTGATGCAAATCGCCCTGGGCGCAGTCTATGCCTGGAGCGTCTTCCGCATTCCGCTGACCCATAGCTACGGCTGGTCGGTCTCGCAGGTCACACAGATTTTCGAACTTGCCATCTTCATGGTCGGCGCAGCCGCCTTCGTGGGAGGCCTGTGGATGAAACGAAGCGGGCCGCGCAGTATCGCCTCCGTCGCCGGCATCTGCTACGGGCTGGGGTGGGTGCTTGCCGGACTGTCGGGAGGAAATCTGCTCCTGCTGACGTTGAGTTACGGCGTGGTGGGCGGCCTCGGCCTCGGTTTGGGCTACATTGTTCCCATAACAACCCTGATCAAGTGGTTCCCGGACAAACGCGGCATGATCACTGGTCTCAACATTGCCGGGTTTGGTGCAGGTGCCCTCATCACCGCACCGGTTGCGGAACATTTGATCTCAACGGTCGGCGTATCGCACACCTTCATGACCCTGGGTGTCATTTACTTCATCCTGGTATCGGCGGCGGCGGTCTTCATGAACAATCCCCCCGAAGGCTACCGCCCGGCGGGATGGAATCCACCGCTCAAACAACAGCAACAACAGGCCGGTAACGACTACACGCTCGGCGCGGCCCTCAAGACCTGGCAATGGTATGGTTTGTGGGCCATCCTCTTTTTCAATACGCTGGCGGGCATTTCCATCATTTCCCAGGCCGCTCCGCTGGCGCAGGAAACGACTCATGTTTCCGTCGTGGTGGCCGCCGGTCTGGTTGGAATCATTTCGATTGCCAACGGTGCCGGCAGGTTTCTGTGGGCCTGGTGTTCTGATTTCATCGGACGAATCCGTGTGTTTCAAGTGATGATGCTGACGCAAGCCGTCGTCTTCTTTCTGCTTTCCCAAGCTCACAGCTTCGGAGCGTTGGCGGTTCTCGCCTTCATCGTCTTGCTGTGTTACGGCGGTGGTTTCGGCACGATGCCGGCGTTTGCCGCCGACTTTTTCGGTTCACGAAATGTCGGCTCGATCTATGGACTCATGTTGACGGCGTGGGGTTGTGCCGGCGTGTGCGGGCCGACCCTGATTGCCCATGTGCGCCAAAGCACGGGCTACTATACTGAAGCCCTCGAGCTGATAGCTGGGATAATGCTGGTGAGCGCCATCCTCCCGTTTGTCATCCGCACGCCCAATGTTCAAAAAACAAAATCCACCGCTGTTGCCGTGAATCAACCGAAACAGGTTTTGATTCCGACGCGATAAAGTTCGCTTAAGATGAAGTCAGCCCATTCCGATCAACCAGCCGGCAAGAAAAACGAGCACACCGCCCACGACGACTTGGAACACTGCGGAGAGCAACGGCGTGTCCATATAGCGTTTGCGAATCCAGGCGATCACCGCCAATTCTATCGCCACGACCACGAGCGCGATGGTTGTCGCCAGATGAAAATCGCGGATAAGATAGGGCATCGTATGACCCAGACCGCCCAGAGTCGTCATCAGGCCGCAGACGAGACCGCGAATCCACGGTGTGCCGCGTCCGCTGAGTTTGCCATCGTCGGACATGGCTTCGGCAAAGCCCATGCTGATACCAGCGCCGACTGAAGCGGCAAGTCCGACTTTGAATGTGGCCAGCGTGTTGCCGGTGGCGAAGGCGGCGGCAAATAACGGTGCCAGTGTGGATACTGAGCCATCCATCAACCCGGCCAGTCCTGGCTGGACGAAGCGCAGCACAAACATCCGGCGCGCGACTTCACGCTCCCGACTTACTGCGCCGGATTTGACCTGCGCGTCAGTGATTTCCTCGGCGGTGTCTTCGTGCCGCTGTTCTTCCTGCGCGAGATCATCAAGGAGTTGGCGAATACCGGCATCACGGGTTTGCTGCGCGGCGGCTTCGTAAAAGTGGCGCGATTCAATCTCCATCAAGGCCGCTTCTTCGCGGGCGTGCTCGGGCCGGAGTGTTCGCGTGAACCATGATGGGCGACGCACGATAAAGCCCTTTACGTCCTGCCGGCGAATGAGCGGGATATGTTCGCCAAACCTTTGACGATACAATTCGCTCAACCGGTGGCGATGGCCGTCTTCTTCTCCGGCCATCTTAGTGAAGAGTTCCGCCGTCGCCGGAAAATCCACGCGAAGAGATTCCGCGAAGTCGCGATAAATACGGGCGTCCTCTTCCTCGGCCGTGACGGCGAGGGCGAGGATTTGAGTTTCGTTCAGGTCCTGGAATCGCATGGCTTTAAATTTAGTAAGGACGGAAGTCTCGATGCAAGATTACCATGGTAACGTTCCAACCATCCACAGAACTCCTCCGCATGAAGGACTATTGAGGTTTGCCCAATGGAGTGCCACTTCTCTGGCGCGAGCGGAGCGCGCCGTTCACGCCGCGCTCCGTCGCTCAATTGTGCGAGTCTCAACTATTTCAGTCCAATCAAGCAAGCTCACCCATGTGTCCGAGTTGATAATCCTCGAACGCTTGCTGGATTTCCGCGCGGCTGTTCATCACGAACGGGCCTTGGCCGACGACCGGTTCGTCAATGGGTTCACCGTCCATCACCAGCAGCTTGGCGTCCGTCTTCGCTTTTACACTGATGCCGTCACCGTCGCGGTCGAAAATTGCCAGATCGCCTTCGCCAGTTTTTTTGCCGTCCACCTCGACTTCCCCGCTCAACACGAGGAACGTGGTGGTGTGGCCGTTGGGCAGCGGCAGTTCGGTTGATTTGCCAGCCTGGAGATTCACGTCCCACACATTGATAGGTGTGAAAGTTTTTGCCGGACCTTTGCGTCCGCCGAATTCGCCGGCGATGATACGCACCGTTCCGGCGCTGTCCGGCAATTCGACATTTGGAATCCGCGCCTTAAGCAAAGTTTGATAATGGGGCTTCGCAACCTTGTCTTTCGCGCGCAGGTTCACCCAAAGCTGGACCATTTGCAGCGTGCCGCCCTTGCGCGTGAAGTCTTGTGAGTGGAATTCCTGATGCACGATGCCGTTGCCAGCCGTCATCCATTGCACGTCGCCCGCGCCGATTTTTCCACCGCCGCCGCTGGAGTCGCGGTGCTCCAACTCGCCTTGGTAAGCCACGGTCACGGTTTCAAACCCTTTGTGCGGATGTCCACCCACGCCGCGTTTCTCGTTGCCGGGCGGAAATTCATAAGGCGCGGCGTAGTCGAGCAGCAGGAACGGACTCAACTCACGGCCAAGCCCGTTGTAATCGAACACGGAGCGCACGGGAAAACCATTGCCGACCCAGTGCATTTTTGAACTCTGATGGATGCGAATCAATTTTTTCATAATGTCATTCGTTTTTTAAAGAATCGAGCGCACGACACCGCCCTCGACGCGCAACGACGCGCCATTGGTCGCGGCGGAAAGCGGACTGGACACGAACGCGACCATCGCCGCGACTTCGTCCGTCGTGGCAAAGCGCTGCAACAGCGAACCCGGTCTCGCTGTGCGGAAAAATTCCCGTTCGATTTCGGCGACCGTGGCATTTTTCGATTTCGCCAGGTCAGCGAGGAATTTTTCCACGCCTTCCGAACGCGTCGGTCCGGCCAGCACTGAGTTGACGGTTACGCTGGTTCCCGCCGTGGTTTCGGCCAGTCCACGGGCGAGCGCGACTTGCATCGTTTTCGTCACGCCGTAATGGATCATTTCGACCGGAATGTTCACGGCAGATTCGCTAGAGATGAAAATGATGCGTCCCCAACCGGTCGTTTTCATCCGTGGCAGATAATGACGCGACAAACGAACGCCGCTTAAAAAATTCGTTTCAATGATCGCCAGCCATTCGGCGTCCGTGATTTGCGCAAACGGCTGGACTTGATAAACGCCGAGATTATTCACGAGAATATCCACATCGGGAAAACGTTTTATGGTTTCCGTCGCGGCTTCCGCCTTGGATAAATCGAATGCGAGCGCTTCGAGTCTGGCCGAGGGATTGTCGGCGCGGATGGACGCGATGGCTTCGGCGACGCGCGCCTCGGTGCGGCCATTGATGATGACGCGCGCGCCTTCGGCGGCGAGGGCCTTGGCGATGGCGAAACCGATGCCGGCGGTCGAACCGGTGACGAGAGCAAGTTTGTTTTCGAGTTGGAGGTTCATGTTTTTCGTGTTGGAGTCTCACGCCAGCGCGCGCGAGATGCCGAGTTTTTGCATCTTGGAGATGAGCGTCGTGCGTTGCAACCCAAGCCGGGCGGCTGCGCCTTTCGGACCGCCGACGACCCAGTTGGTTTCCGCCAATGCCTGGATGACGTGGTCGCGCTGGGCATCTTTCAAAGTCATGGCTTTGTGAACCGCACCTTGATCCAAAGCATCAGCGCCAGCAGACTGCTTCAGCTCGGCCAAAGGTGCGCGCAGAATTTTCCCCGGCGAGAGAATAACCGCACGCTCGATGAAATTCTGCAACTCCCGCACGTTGCCCGGCCACGGGTAATTTGATAAGGTTTCCATCGCCTTGGCGGGAATGTGTTCAACCTGTTTGTTCATGCGCTTGGCACAGAAATCCACGAAGTGGCGCATAAGCAGCGCGATGTCCTCGGGACGTTCCCGCAATGCCGGCAGGCGCACGGGGAACACGTTCAAGCGATAATAGAGATCACTTCTGAACTCCCGGTTCGCCACCATCTGCGGCAGGTCGCGACTCGTGGCCGCCACCACGCGCACGTTCACGCGCAGGGTCTGGGTGCCGCCCAGCCGTTCAAATTCCTGTTCCTGGAGCACACGCAGAAGCTTCGGCTGCAGATCGAAGGGGAGATCGCCGATTTCGTCCAGGAAAAGCGTGCCGCCGTTCGCGAGTTCGAAACGTCCAATCTTTCGTGTTAAGGCTCCGGTGAACGCTCCACGCTCGTGACCGAACAATTCACTTTCAATCAGTCCAGACGGAATCGCCGCACAATTGACTCGCACAAACGGCTTGTCGCGGCGTGAACTTTGATTGTGAATGGCGCGGGCAATGAGTTCCTTCCCCGTCCCGGTTTCACCCAGGATGAGCACCGTCGAGTCAGTCGGAGCCACGATCTTGACCTGGTCCAGCACCGCCCGGAGCGAGGCGCTCCGACCGATGATGTCCTCAAACTTATCTTCAGGCCGCACTCGCTCTTCCAAGTATAAAGATGCTTCGTGGCGTTTGCGATGATGACAAGCCAAGTCTTGAAAGTCTGGTAACTGGCGCTCAATGCTGAGAGCTACCGCACCTTGTTGATGCCAATCCATCTCGCCCGCAGAAGGAGCGATCAATTCATTCATAGTAGTGGTCATAATTTTTCCTTGGTTAACTGGTGGCTCCGTCAAGTGCGGCACGGATTGCTTGTAACAACTCGTCTTTACTGGCCGGCTTGTGCAAGAATTTCACCGCGCCCGCCTGCAATGCGCGGCGTTCCTCGTCCTCGCTGGCCCGGGCGCTGAGAAAAATAATTGGAATCCGCAGGCCGGTTTCAGCCAGGCGACGCTGCAATGCCAGACCGTTCATTCCCGGCATGCTCATGTCGAGCAGCAAGCAGGCCGTCTCATCCACCAGACCCGACTGGATAAATTCTTCAGCCGAGGCGAAAACCTTTACCCGCAGCCCGGACGAAGTGAGGAGTCTTTGAGCTGACCGCCTTACTGAGACGTCATCGTCCACGATTGAAACGAGCGGACCTTCAGATACTTTTTCTTCGCATCCGTCAGTGTCGCTCAAATGCACCTTATTCATGTCTCCACGATAATCACCGCAGCATGGGAATTCTACTGTTCCTTGGGACAGGACTGGACACTGTCCTTTGGGACAGGTGGGAGCCATTAGCGCTGGCTGGAGATTCCGAGCTTTTCGGTCATCCGAACCAGATCGGCTAGAGATTCTGCGCCCATCTTTTGCATGATGTGGGCGCGATGAAATTTGATCGTCCGCTCCGTGGTGGCGAGTTCGCCGGCGACCTGTTTATTGAGCAGCCCGGTGGCAACAAGCGCCATCACTTCGCGCTCGCGCGGCGTGAGTTGTTCATATCGTTGGCGTAGTTCTCCGGTTTCAGATCGCTCTTTATGTGCTGATTGGTCCCGCTCGATGGCGGTGCGGACAGCGTCCAACAGGCTGCGGCTGCGGAAAGGCTTGGTCAGGAACTCCACGGCTCCTGCTTTCATCGCGCGCACGGACATTGGTATGTCGCCGTGTCCAGTAATGAAAATAATCGGGATATGGATTCCAGCTTGCGTCAACTCACGTTGCAGATCCATGCCGCTCAAACCTGGCATACGCACGTCCAGCACGAGACAAGCCGGTCCTTCAAATCTGGCGTTCGTTAGAAATTCCTTGGCGGAGGTAAAGGTTTGGACCTTAAGCCCGGCTGATTGAATCAGTCGCTCGGTGGAACGACGAACCGACAAATCGTCGTCAACAATAAATACAATGGGATCGAGATCGGTCATGACGCGGTATTGTTTGCAACCAGCGCGCCTTCGCCGAGGCGCTCCGGCGCGGCAGGCAGACTGAAAACAAAAGTTGCGCCGGATCCTTGGCTCGGTTCAGCCCACAATCGTCCGCCATGAGCCTCGATGATGGAGCGGCTGATCGCCAACCCCATTCCCATTCCCTGTGGCTTCGTCGTGTAGAACGCTTCGAAGAGCCGGTCCGTTTCTTCAGGCTTGAACCCGACACCTGAATCCTCAACGCCAAGCCGGGCTGCAAACGTTCCGTCGTTTGTTTCGCGCCGTCCGCAAAGGGTGAGGATACGCTTTGATTCCTCGATCTGACTCATCGCATCCATGCCATTGATGACTAGGTTGAGCAAAACCTGCTGGAGTTGCACGCGATCGCCGGAGACGGAGGGCAAGTCCTTGGACAGGTCGGTGCGAATTGTGACCTTGCGCGCCGCCGACTCGTAACGAGCCAGTGCCAGAACATCCTCGACGACATCGCTCAAATTCAGCAGCGACTTTTCAACGGGTGTCCGTTTCACCAATTGCCGAACGTGCGCGATGACGTCGCTCGCGCGGTTGGCGTCTTCAATGATTTCCGCCAGCGCTTCTCGAATATCTTCCAAGCCGGGAGTGTCTTTCGGCAACAGGCTGATGCTGGCATTGGCGTTGTTGACCACGGCGGTAAGCGGTTGGTTGACTTCATGGGCGATCGAAGCAGTCAATTCGCCCATAGTGGTGAGCCGGCTGACGTGAGCCAGCGCTGCGTGGCTCGTGCGGAGTGCCTCTTCCGCCTGCTTGCGGTCGTCAATGTCCGTGTTCGTTCCATACCATTTTACAATCCTGCCTTGTTCATCCAGCAAGGGGTCGGCGCGGTTGATAAACCAGCGATACTGCCCGTCGTAACGCCGCATGCGGGATTCCAATTCAAAGGGCTTGCCGGAAGTCATGGCGATGCGTCGCTGTTCCAACATCCAGCCAATGTCTTCCGGATGAACCACCGACAGCCAACCCGACCCCCGGGCCTGTTCGATGGTCAGGCCAGTATAATTGCACCATCGCCGGTTGACGAATTCCACCGAGCCGTCCGGCTCGATGCTCCACGCCAAGGTGGGAATCGTATCAATGATCAGTCGCAAGCTGGATTCGGATTTTTTGATCTTCGAGAACGCCTCCTCCAAGGCGACCCTGGCCTTGACTTGCTCGGTAACGTCCACCGTGGTCCCAAGGTATTCAACCAATTCGCCGACGGGGTTCAACACCGGGTGGCCGAGGTTGTGCACGTGCTTCACCTCACCGCCAGGAAGAAGGATCCGAAAGTCTATCGCAAAATCTTTTTGTTCCTCGATGGCTTGCTCAAGGGTCTCATCAAAGGCCCGCAGGTCAGCCGGATGAATCCGGTCTCGCGCGTGCCCGTATCGCCCGCTCTCCGTGTCAGGATCGAACCCAAAAATGCGATATTGCTCGCGGGACCAAAAGAGATTCTCCTTCGTCTTAACTGACCATGCCCAACTGCCGGTCTGACTCAGCCGCTGCCCTTCTGTAAGATAGGTCTCGATGCGCCGCAGCTTCTCTTTTGCCTGCTTCAGATCGTGGATATCAATGTTGCCT
>Ga0181516_10002473_pt1 | contig 13106 bp, 13 predicted proteins | sample PEATcosm2014_Bin_25_FD_121104 | JGI IMG/M metagenome (GOLD analysis project Ga0181516, IMG submission 121104) | Peatland microbial communities from MTU Mesocosm Facility, Houghton, MI, USA - PEATcosm2014_Bin01_10_metaG | ecosystem: Environmental > Terrestrial > Soil > Wetlands > Peat | place... | reverse complement strand
GCACCTAAGCGACCTCAAGCTCTGGCTCGACCGCGAGGCCGCCCGAACACTTCCCAGCGGTGCCACCGGCAAAGCCATCGCGTACACCGCCGGCCAGTGGAACAAGCTCGCCAACTTCCTTGGCCAAGCCGATCTCACACCCGACAACAACCGCGCCGAGAACGCCATCCGTCCCTTTGTCCTGGGCCGCAAGAACTGGATGTTCCACGGCAACGAAGCCGGCGCCGAAGCCTCATGCCGTGTCTACAGTCTCATCGAGACCGCCAAGCTGAATCACTGGGAACCGTGGGCCTACTTGAACGAAATGCTGGGGCGTCTGCCGCTTGTTCGTCAGACCGGCGAGTGGGAAAGCCTACTTCCGTGGAACCTCTCGAAACCAGCCAAGAATTGACGCTTACGGGACGAAGAAGTCACAGAATGAGTTTGCCCTGATGATCGGGGTGAGTTTGGGAACCCTGCGAAATTGGGAGCAAGGGCGGCGCAAGCCGGACGGTCCTGCGAGGGCCCTGCTCAAAGTGGTTGCTCAGAACCTGGAGTACGTGGAAAGGTTGCTGACGCCTTGAGAACAGCGACCCTCCAGTCCACGTTTCTTCACCTCGCGAGAACCAGTGAGTTCGGTCGTCGTAACTCTGACCCGAACCACTGCAGCCTCATTGGGCCTGATACCGTTCCCCCGCCTTGACCTCGAGCGGAAGGTGGTTGGCCTTGATCGGCAGTGGGCAGATGGCAAACGGCGTGAAGGCGCAGGGTGGACTGAAGGCCCGGTTGAAATCCAGTTCAACCTGACCCCCTTGAGGCCAAGCGGGATGCAGGAAGCGGCCAGACCCGTAGGTAGACTTCCCGCTCGTCAAGTCGCGGAAATTGACGAAGAGGTGACCGTCCTCTTCAGCGGCCTCCAGTGTCAGGTCCAGGCCTTTGAGTTGAAAGCTCAAGCGGCCGACCGAGACCAAATCGATGCCGTTGCCAAACACGTTCGTTGTTCCCAGGCGGCGCGGTTTGTCATAACCTTCGTACTTCGCCAGGACCAGGAAGTCGGGGTCGGGATCGAACCACGACAGTCCGTTGAACTCCCGGCGACGAGGGTTCGCCCGGTCTCGGACCCGAACGCCGTACCTCAATCCGTTCTGTTTGTCCGTGCGGGAGAGTCCCGTGATCAGCAGATCGGCCACTCTGAATCGGGACGGAGGAACGGGGCCTTCGTCGTCCAGTTGCAGTACCGTTGCACCAACAATTGGCGTTTCGAGACCAGACTCGTCGCGCAGGACCGCCTCGATCCCGGCCTCGGGGACAAATACCAGGGTGCCATTGTTCAGCTCTAGGGTTCCCAAGCGTCCAGGTGCCTGACTGTGGGCGTGGATCACGTGGTCATTGTCAGCCGAAGTTCCAATCGTCTGCGGACCGTCTTTCAACCAAAACAATTCAGACATCGACAACCAGCTGAAGTCCTCGCGGAACGATTCCTCCCGGCGTTGGCGCCACAGGGCCAACTCTGAGATGAACATGTCGTATGCTGTACTCATTTATCTCTCCTTGGGGTTCGGTCTCGACAGCGCGGTCGGGATGGACCCGGCTTGTACAATTTGGTTGTGATCGGCTTCCCCGACGAACCGGCCGAGTTCCATCCCCAGGACTCGGTCGCAGAGGTGCGCCAGAACACCGGGATCGTGGCTGACCAGAACCAATGTCATTCCATGGCGGAGTCGGATTTCGGCCAGAAGATCGAGGATTCCAGCCTGGGTTGTCAGGTCGAGCGCAGAAGTTGGCTCGTCGGCGAGAAGAAGCCGTGGGTTGAGAAGGAGTGCCCGGGCGATGACGACCCGCTGGCGCTGACCGCCCGAAAGTTGATGGGGAAAACGACGCCACAATCCGGGGTCGAGTCCCACCTCGCGCAACGCCTCGGCGGCCCGGTCTTCCACGTCGTCTTCCCCAGCCACGTGGAGCACCTCCTGCAAGATGGCACCAACGCGATGGCGGGGATGAAGGGACGCGTACGGGTCCTGGAATACCATTTGGACCGTGCGCCTGAGGGGCGGGCTCCAGCGGGTTCCCGAAGCAACCGGCTGACCGAAGAGGTCGAAGTGGCCAGTCCAGCCCGGAAGTATGCCCGCCATGACGCGCAGCAGCGTCGTCTTGCCGCACCCCGAAGGCCCAAAGAGGCCGAAGATCTCACCTTGGCGGACTGCCAGACTCACCGAACTGACCGCCTGAATCGGGCGGCGATGGTGGGCGTAGGTCACCGACAACTCACTCAGTCTCAAGGCCTCCACGGTAGTGTCTGGGGGTGCATCCGGGGCGTGGGTCTGACGGAACGATAGAGTCGGGTCGGCGACCAGTCGGGTGCCGTAGGTGCCGGCCGAGGGGTGGCTCGCCCAGAGGGCTCGGGTGTAGGGGTGACTGGAGGTCGACAATTCGGAGGCGGGCCGCCGGTCGACGATTGCGCCTTGGTCCATGACAAGGACCCTGTCGCAGCGCGCCACGGCCTGGGCAAGGTCGTGAGTGATCAGGAGGAGCCCCATTCCCAGACGGCGAGTCAGGTCGGCCACCAAATCGAGCGCCTGATCCCGAAGGTCGGCGTCAAGAGCCGACGTGGGCTCGTCGGCGACTAGCACCCGGGGACGGGCGATGACGCTGGCCGCCAGCATGACTCGTTGTCCCATCCCCCCGGACAGATGGTGGGGGTAAGCCGAGAGCAGGCGGCCCGAACCGGAGAGACCGACCGCTTCGAGTGCGGCTGCCACCCGTTCGCGCCGTTCGCTCTTGCGCACCTCGGGACCCAGGGCCTCACCTACCTGTTCCCCGACGGTTAATACGGGGTTCAAGGCGAACTTCGGGTCCTGAAGTACCATGGCGATTTCGTTGCCGCGAAGTTTGTCCCACTCGTGCGGAGACAAGTTCAGGAGGTCCCGGCCAAGAAGGCTCATTTCTGAGGCACGAACCGAGGCCGGTGGCCTCAAGAGGGCCAGCAGCGCTCGCGCAACGCTCGATTTTCCCGATCCGGATGATCCGACCAGGGCCAACGCCTCCCGACCAAGATCGAAGGAAACGGCCCGGACCGACGGCGGTACCGTCGTCGCATCGCCATAGTGGATGGTCAGGTCTCTGACTCGAAGAAGGGGTTTGTCCGCGGCGTCATCCATGTCGGGGATCCCACAGGTCGCGCAAGCCTTCCGAAAGGAGGTTGAACGAGAGACTGACAAGGAGTACGGCAGCACCCGGCACCGTCGCGACCCACCACTGGTCAAAGATGACCCGGCTACCTTCGGCGACCATCGCTCCCCATTCGGGTGTCGGCGGACGGATTCCCAGTCCCAGGAATCCCAGACCAGCAGCGGCGACGACCATGCCGGCCATGTCGAGAGACAGGCGGACCACCGCCGAGGGCAGGATCAGGGGCAGGAGGTGTCCCCTCATCAGCCGGAAACCGGTGATGCCTGCCATCTCCGATGCCTTCAGGTAGTCGCTTTGCCGCAGGACTCGAGTCTCGGTGCGAGCCTGCCGAGCGTAGGCCGGCCAGGCCGTCGCGGCCAAGGCGAAAGCCGCGTTGAACAGACCAGGGCCAAGGGTGCCGACCAAAGCCATGGCGAGGACGAGGTGCGGAAACGCTAGGACAATGTCGGTAAACCTCATCAAGATGCGGTCGGTCCAGCCTCCCCGGAAGCCCGAGAGCAGGCCGACCACCAGCCCGAACGGAACGGCGACCACGGCAACCAAGGCGACGAGGCCCAAGACCGGACGGCACCCAAAGATCAACCGCGACAACAGGTCACGCCCCAGCGAGTCGGTCCCGAACAGGTGGATGGCGCTGGGAGGCTGCAGACGCTGGTCCAGGTTCTGCATCAGCGGATCGAAGGGTGCCAGCCATGGTGCCAGGAGAGCAGCCAGGATCACAACAGTCAGAAGGGTGCCCCCGACCACAGCCGCCGGTGACCGGAAAGCCTGGGGCAGCCGAAGGTTCACTTCGCCCTCGGGTCGAGCAGCTGAACCAGGGCATCGACGGCGGCATTGATCAGGATGAAGGCAGCTCCCAGGACCAAAGTGGCCCCAAGGATTGCCGGACTGTCGGCGGCAAAGAGAGCCGTGGCAAGGTATCGTCCGAGGCCCGGCCAGGCGAAGATCGTCTCGGTGAGGACCGCTCCCTCGAGGAGTTCCACATAGGCCAGCGCTGTCGTTGTGATGATCGCGCCCCTGATGTTCGGGACGACGTGGTAAAACAGAATACGTCGCTGGTTGACCCCTTTGGACCGCGCGAAAGTGACATATTCCTTCGACAACTCCTCCAGTGCAGAGGACCGGGTCAGCCGGCTGATCTTCGCGAGGGCGTGGAGCATGAGCACGAGAACGGGAAGGGCAAGGTGCGAAACTGCGTTGGCAACGGCTCCTTCCTGACCAGAGCGTATCGAGTCGATGAGCAGAAAGCCAGTCGTCAGCGGGACGGTATATTGGAAGACCCCGTCCAGCCTGCCAGGACCGCCCAACCAGTGCAGCCGTGCGTAAAACAGGGCCATGAGCACGAGCCCCAGCCAGAAGATAGGGATGGAGGACCCGACCAAAGCGAGGAACCGCGAGATTCCGTCAATAGCCCCGCCTGGTCGAGAAGCAGCGCCAAGCCCCAGAATGACGCCGAACCCGGTCGCCAGAAGGAGCGCGAGGGTCGAGAGCTCAAGGGTTGCTGGCAGGGCCCGGGCCAAGTCGCCTAGAACGGGCTGCCCAGTTGATCGGGAAGTACCCCAGTCGCCATGGGCCAGCCGACCCAGGTAAAGCAAGAACTGGACCGGCAAGGGCTGATCGAGTCCCAACTCGCGGCGGGTTTGCGCCAGGGTAGACTGGCTGGCATGGTCCCCAGCGACGGCGAGCGCCGGGTCGATGGGAGAAAGCGCATTCAGCCCGAAGGTCACAATGAGGAGGACCAACAGGCTGCCCGCAACCGTCAGGACGGAACCGCCGACCGAAGCCAACCTTCGCAGACGTGAAGTCTTCCAAGCCAAAGGCGTTGTCATCGCCGGTTCCCTGGTTCCCTAGTTACTTGCTGACCCCAGCGAAGTAGACCTGGTCAGCGTTGATTCCCTGAATATAGCCTTTCACGTTCGAGCGCAGTACGACTTGGTCCGTGGCCTGGAAGGCGAAGATGAACGGGGAGCTTTCCTGCACCGACTTCTGGATTGCGCCATAGAGTTTTGCCCGGACGGCGGGGTCTTTCTCGGCGACGGCCGCGTCGGTCTTGTCGCTCAGTTCGGGAGTCAGCCAACCCGCACGCCACGCCACATTGTGGACGCTGTCATCCCGGTTGAACGCGAACGCCTGCGCGTTGGAGTGAGCATCAAAGTAGTCGGGAATCCAGTAAAGGATCGACGCCTCATAGGTCCTGCTCCGGATCTTTGAGTAAACCTCACTCGTGATAGCTGGCTGGAGGTCGAGGGTCACTCCAGCCTGGGCGAAGGTCGACTGGAGGCTTTGGGCGATGTCCGAGAACGGGGGCTGGTTGAAGACCGAAAGCGCAATCCTGACGTTGGTCAGTCCGGCCTTGGCGAGGATGCTCTTGGCCTTGGTCACATCGAGTTTGAACGGATTGTCGTTCAAGGCGCCAGGGAAACCGTCTGGCAGAAACGCCTGGTGAACTTTCGCTTGGCCTTTCAACAGCTTGTTTGCGATACCGTCGTAATCGACAAGGTACCGGAGGGCCTGCCACAGGGCGGGATTCTTGAGGTCGGGGTTCGTTGTGCTGGCGGCGTTCAGGATGATGTAATCCTGCTGGGCCGAGGCCACGGCAAGTACCGAGATTCCCGCCTTGCCGTTGAGGGCAGCGATTTGGTCGGCCCCCAGGTCGCGGGCGAGGTCAGCGTCGCCCTGCTCGACGAGCAGGCGGCGGGAGGCAGGATCGGCGACGTTGCGCAAGATTACGCTCTGAAGGATCGGGGCCCCGGCCGGGGACTTGGGGTTGGCATCGAGCACCAGCGAGTCATGAGGAACGTAGGAATGGATTACGAAGGAGCCACTTCCCGCCGAGGCGGTCTTGAGCCATCCATTTCCCTGGTCCCCCGACTGTTCGTGGGAGGCCACGGTGACCTGGTCTACGATCGACGCGATGGGCGCCGTCAGCAGGTTTAAGACGAACGACGCGCCGACTTTCGCCGGCCACGACAGGGTGACCGACTTGGCGTCCGTCCGTACCAGGAAACTGTCGACATTGTCAGCGGTCCAGCCCAACGAATTGAGAATGAACGCCGGAGCCTTATTGAGCTTCACAGCTCGCGAAAGGGAGAAGATAACATCTTCGGGGCGGACAGGGTTGCCCGACGCGAAGGCCGCGCCCGTCTTGAGCGTGAAGGTCAGGCTTTTCCCATCGGCACCCAGCTTCCAACTGGCCGCCAGGGCCGGGACGATCTGGGTGGGGTTGTTGGGGTTCGACTGGACCAACCGCTGGTACACGTTATTAAACGTCTGAACCGTGGTCAGCTCATAGCCTTCGGCGGGGTCAAAACTCACGGCGTCTTCAATGGACTGGGCCACCACGAGGACTTTGGGGGGCGTCACGGCAAAGGTTGCCGCAACTCCAAGGGTCAAGGCGAAGACTGAGAATGCAATGAACTTGTGCATCAAAAACTCCTTGAGATTAGCGAATGACTCATAATAAGGTTCGAAACACATCATGTCAAGTTAGTAGGTCTACTATTGGTGAGAGTGGTAACCGGTTGGGGTCGGTGAACAAATCGACAGATGCATCTCCTCCCGCGGGAAGACCAACCCGTGGAGAGCTGGACGTCCACAACATCAGGCTCATTTGGGTCAGGGATTCGTGGCACCCCGCGAGTCTTCGGCAGTTCGCACGCCATCGGGAGCCTGTCGTTGTTCGCTGGAGGGGGACGGGAGCTTGATTCTTGCCTTGTGCCTACACCGTCGCTACCTTGAGTCCATGCACACCAACACGGACACGTCAAAGTCGGCCATCGTTGCGCAGATACTTAACGATCATGGAATCAAAGCCGAGGTTGTCGGCAACTCGGGCATCGCGCTTGCGAGGATTCATGAACTCGTCCCGGCCGGGGCCAAGGTCATGACGAATGCTTCGACGACTCTGAAAGAAATTGGCCTCGAAGCCGAGCTTGGAAGCGGGGGAAGCCCGTGGAATTGGCTCAAACCAGCAATCGGTGCAGAGAATGATCCGGCGAAAAGAAGTCTTTTGAGGGGGCAGGCGAGTCTAGCAGAATACTACGTGGGAAGCGTCCAGGCAGTCACGGAGATGGGACAGGTCATCTGCGCCAGCGGTTCCGGCAGCCAGCTTGCGTCCTATGTGTATTCGAGTCCCAATGTGATCTGGGTCGTCGGTAATCAGAAGGTCGTCCCAACCCTCGAGGACGGCATCCGCAGGATTCGAGACGTGTGTGTTCCTAAGATGGCAGAGCTGACGAAATCAAAGGGAAAGCCTGAACTCGGAGTTCTTGCCAAGATTCTCATCATTGAAAACGAGATGGCCTACACCGGGAGGTCCGTTCATCTCCTCTTGGTCGAAGAGGCGCTCGGATTTTGACCTAGACACATCCCGTGAGGAGGTCCCACTTGGAAAGGATGAACGAAAGATCCAATGTCGTGACGTGGATCGAGATTCCGGTCGTTGATATGGATCGGGCGCAGAAGTTCTGCGAAGCGGTATTTGAAATCAAGATGAGACGGATCTCTCCGCCTGGGGAATAGATGGCTCTCTTTCCTTCCGTTCCCAACGTCATCCAGGCGACCTCGGGAAGGGTGTCCGGGTGTTTGCTCAAGAGTAGCAGGGCCGTGCCAAGCAAGGATGGGATACTGATCTATCTCAATGCCTACCAAGAAATTCAAATCGTCATTGTCAAGGTCCTGAAGTACGGAGGGACGATCCTTGTTCAGAAGACCAAGCAGTTCTACGGGTTCTACTGCGTGTTTGTCGACACCGAGGGCAATCGGCTGGCTCTCCATTCTGAAGAGTGGCAAGAAGAGTGAGTCCAAGCCGTGCATCCAACCCTGACCCGCATCCCTAATCAGCAAGGGACTCTCTTGCGGTCTACTGACGTGAGTTGGGGTTGCACCGTGTGGAGTCACCCTTCAGAACGATCCACTTAGGAGTTTAGCGTTTTGTTAACTTCCTCAAAGAGATCTTTGTAAAAACTTACTTCGTCCAAGGAAAGCTCAGAGGTCCGGTTCTTCTCACACCAGCGAAGGAAGGAAATGGCTAGCTTGCACTTCTTGGGATTCGTGAACTCGGCTGCCAAGACGTCGGCTAATGCCGGGGGCTTCTGACTTGAGGAGGAGTTGAAGGCCACCAGCGATAGAAGGTGCCTGGCTACGATGATCAAAGTATCCCGAACGAGAGCATCCAACTCTTCCCTGCTAGCTTGCCTCTTGGGAAAGCTGGTCAGCTTGAGTATGTTTCCGTGTCTAGGTTGGTGAAGCCCAACGCCAGCCGCGCTCACTAGTCGCTCGATCATGGCCTAATGATCGTGAAGTCTGGCGTCAGTGTCAATACATGACTAAGTAACATGAGATACTTTATTTAAGTTTGTTTTCGGGAATACTGTGCCCGCGCTTCCAGAACTATCTTGGACATACTTGGCGGTGTAACTTGGGCCTTTGAATCAAATCACGTAGTCAACTTCGATGCTTTGGTCCATGGACCGCGACGGCTCTGACGTCGATGGCATTCCCACAACCTTGGCCGGAATTCCCGCGACCGTGGTGTGGCTTTCTACCTCAGAGAGGACGACGCTTCCGGCTGCAACCTTGGCGCCCGCTCCGATGCGGATGTTGCCGAGCACCTTGGCACCCGCTCCCAGCAGAACGCCGCTCTCAACTTTGGGGTGCCGGTTGCCGGTTTGCTTGCCTGTGCCACCCAGGGTCACGTCGTGAAGCATCGAAACATTGTCCCCGACGACTGCTGTCTCGCCGATGACCACACCCGTGCCATGGTCAATAAGGATTCCCTTGCCGATTTGGGCCGCCGGGTGGATGTCGAGGCCGAAGACCTCGCTGATGCGGGTTTGAAGATAGAGTGCCAGGTGTTTGCGGCCCCGGCCCCACAGCCAGTGGGATACCCGCCAGGCCTGCAAGGCGTGGAAACCTTTGAAATAAAGAAACGGCACTGCTGGCGTTCCGGCAGCAGGGTCGCGGTCAACCACGGCGGCCAAGTCCGCGCGGATCGCCTCTTTGACCTCGGGACTGGCGCGGAAGCCCCGCCTCAGGATGTCGTGAAGCGACAGGGCTGTAAGGTAGGGCGACTCGAGCTTTCCCGAAAGCAAGAACGACAACGCCGACTCGAGGGTCCTGTGCTTGAGGACGGTGGCATGGAGGTAGCTGGCTAGCATTGGCTCCCTTCGGGCGATCTCCGCCACCTCGGTGCGCATTTGGGCCCACAGGGGGTCGACGTTGTCAGACACTATAGGTCCCGCAGGGCGCGGACCATCCGGTCGATCTCGTCCTTCGTGTTGTACACCGAGAACGACGGCCGCACCGTCGCTTCGACACCAAACCGACGAAGCGAAGGCTGAGCGCAGTGGTGCCCGGAACGTACCGCGATGCCGTGCTGGTCCAGATGTTTGCCGACCTCCGTTACAGACCTCGTGGCGTGGACAAATGAGAGCACGCCGACCTTTTCACGAGCGTTGCCGATGATTCTGAACTTGTCGAGCTTCGAAACAAGAGCCGTTGCGTATTCGAGCAGCTCGTGCTCGTGTGCGGCGATACGTTCGAGGCCGACACTGTTCACCCAGTCGAGGGCGGCGCCCAATCCCACCGCGTCGGCGACGTTGGGCGTTCCAGCCTCGAACCGTGCCGGGGGCGGGTTGAAGGTGGTTTCGTCGAAGGTCACGTTGTGGATCATGTTGCCGCCCCCCTGCCAGGGAGGAAGATCCTTCCAGACCTCTTCCCTGCCCCAAACGGCGCCGATGCCTGTGGGGGCAAACACCTTGTGGCCGGAAAAGACGAAAAAGTCGATGCCCCATTGGTGCACGTCCACAGGCAGGTGAGCCACGGATTGGGCTCCATCGACCAGAACCGTCGCGCCGCTTTTCTTCGCCAGCCAAGCCATCTCGGCCACCGGCAGGATGGTCCCCAAGGTGTTGTTCGCGTGGGCGAACGCGACGAGTTTGGTTCGTGGTGTGAGCAGGCGCTCGTATTCATCAAGTAGGATCTCGCCCCGTTCATTCACCGGGGTGACGCGCAAGATGGCGCCGCGCTCTTTGGCGATGAGCTGCCAGGGGACGATGTTCGCGTGGTGTTCCAGCACCGTCAGCAGAATCTCGTCTCCGCGGCCTAGATTCGCTCGGCCCCAGGTGTTGGCGACGAGGTTGACGCCCTCGGTGGTGCCTCTGACGAGGACGATTTCAGACGAGAAACGGGCACCGATGTAGTCGCGCACTTTGTCGCGGGCCTTTTCGTAGGCGTCGGTGGCTCGGGCCGCCAAGGTGTGCGCGCCCCGGTGGATGTTGGAGTTGTCGGTTTCGTAAAACCTTCTGATCGAGTCGATGACTGACTGCGGCTTCTGTGTCGTGGCGGCGTTGTCAAACCACGCCAGCGGATGGCCGTTGACCTTCTGCCTCAGTATGGGGAACTGGCTTCGGATTCCGTCGGCCGAGAACGGCGGCGACGCCGTGAGACGTGACGGGTCCTTCAGGGTCGAATGAAACTGGCGGCTGAACGGATCGGCAGGCACTCCGGGCCGGGACGGGGGAGTGTGGCCGCACGTCCGGACACCCTCGACGAAGGCTTTCAGTCCTGAAAGTTCGGCTGATTGTCCTCCTGGGTAGGCTTGTGCCGTCGCCCGCGGGCTCACCTCCAGCGCGGGGAGTTGACCGGGAACGCCCACGTTCTGGGAGGACGACGGGACCTTGGGTGCGCCGGCCTTCAGAAACGTGGCTGCGATCGTCTCGAGAATGGGATCAGAAGTGAACCCCTCTGGTGGATCCAGAGCAGGCGGGGTGGCAGGTCCTTGCGGAACGCCACCGCCGGTGTCTTGCTGGACCCGGTCGAGCAGGGCCCGAACGGGATCGTTGAGGTCGCTCATGGCTGTCCCCTCAGATTCCCGAACCGCCGGCGTGGTCGTCGGGAGTCGAGTTCTCGTAGTGGTGGTAGCTTCCGACCTCGACGTTTTCGAGCACCGCGATGGCGTCGTCGGTCAGCACGGCCGCCGAAAAGTACAGGGTGAGCAGGTAACTGGCCACCCCGAGGTTGTCCAGACCCATGAGCCGTGCCGACAGGCTAGGCGCGATTTCGCCGGGGATTCCCTTCTGGTGCAGGCCCACGACGCCCTGGTTTTCTTCACCGACACGGACGAGCAAAATTGAGGTGGTCCCTTGTCCCTGACTGTACTGGTAGCGGCTCTTGAGCTCGACTTTGTCCGACGGGATAAGGGGAATGCCGCGCCACAGGATGACGGTGGCGCCGTTGACCGTTGCAGTCACCGGAGGGACGCCGCGCCAGGTGCATTCGCGCTCGAACGCGGCGATGGCCTTCGGATGGGCGAGGAAGAAGGCCGGCTGTTTCCATACCAGGGCCAGCAGCTCATCCAGATCGTCGGGTGTGGGGGCGCCGTACCGGGCGCTGATCCGGAACGCCGGGTCTACCGAATGGAGCAATCCAAACTTCTTGTTGTTGATCAGCTCCCACTCCTGGCGTTCCTTAATGCCTTCGATGGTCAGGCGAAGCTGTTCCTCAAGCTGGTTGTAGGGGGTGTTGTACAGGTCGGAAACGCGGGTATGGACACGCACCACCGTTTGCACGGAACTGAGCGAGTACTCGCGGGGTGTGGCCGAGTAATCGACGAAGGTTTCTGGGATGATGACGTTCTCGGCGGAACCCGACACCAGGTCAATGTTCTTTTCGCCAAACTTGTTCACAGTGGCTTGAAGTTCCTGGAACTCGACAATGGCCCTGTCGAACTCAGCCTTGTAAGTGGGATTCTTGGTCAGCAGCGCGTCGACCTTGGACCGGGCGAGCCTCAGGATGAGGCTTGGAGTCAGGGTGCGGATCGTGACGTCGCTGGGCTTGTCGCTGACAAGCTCGCCTTCGCCGAAGTACTCGCCGTCGGTCAACAGGGCGATGCGCAAGTCGCTCCCGTGGACGCCCTTGTTAAGGACCTCGATCTGGCCCTGGGCCACGATGAAGAAGTTGTTTTCCTTGTCACCCTCGCTCACCAGGGTGTTGCCGAGCGGAATCGTCTCGGTGACGAAGTTGGTGGTCAACGCCGCCAGAATGGGGTCCGAAAGGCGGGCAAAAAGAGGGACGCTGCGCAGCGCTTGGGCGGCGAACGCGGCGCTCTCGCCGGTCACGTTGAGCTCAACTCGCTGGGCCTTAGGCAGTTCTACCTTGGTGCGGTTCACACGGTAGGTGCCGCCCTCCACATCCCTCCACGGAAGAAGGTTCAGCAGGTGCCTCGGTGTGATCGAGGTCATCTGCGGTGCGGTCTTGGTCGTTGTCGCCAGGTTGCGCGCCACCGCGGTGGTCACGCTCCTCTGAATCAAGCTGTCGGACATGGTCTGCTCCTTTTCGAACTCAAATCTGGTATTCGCACAAGTAAGGGAAGAATCCGATCTGTCGGCGGGTGTCGGCCCAATCGCGATGCAGGACGAACAGGCCCTTCCATCCCTGGGAGTTGGTTGGCGTGTCATCGACCAGCAGGTCGTCGGGTCGGCCGTGGGCGCCCTTGGCGGTGTCGAGAATCAACGGAACCTTGGGCCCCAGATTTTGTTGGGCCCAGCGCCATTTCCCTTGAATGCAACTCGGAGCAAAATGCGGGCTTGATAGGACGATGGGCGCGCGCGGCACCATTTCGTGCCAGAATTCCTTGGCACCAGGCAGCCACGGCATGTCGGCCCAGAATTCCTCCGGGGCCGTCGCCAGATGCTCATCGATCGTCGCTCGAATGGTCGCGTCGGTCTTGTACAGCCAGACCTTCACCTTCTTGCCGAACCAGCGCTCGAACTGGCCGTCGAAGTCGGTCAGCACTCCGTCCATGTCGAGAAAAAGCCTAGCCATGAATCTCCTCCTGCAAACGCGATAGGGCGGGGCCAAACGGGGGCCTGAGCACGCCCCGGTCGGTGACCAGCGCGGTGACGAGGTCGGCAGGCGTCACGTCGAAGGCCGGGTTG
>Ga0181516_10002471_pt1 | contig 13113 bp, 11 predicted proteins | sample PEATcosm2014_Bin_25_FD_121104 | JGI IMG/M metagenome (GOLD analysis project Ga0181516, IMG submission 121104) | Peatland microbial communities from MTU Mesocosm Facility, Houghton, MI, USA - PEATcosm2014_Bin01_10_metaG | ecosystem: Environmental > Terrestrial > Soil > Wetlands > Peat | place... | reverse complement strand
GTGATTGCCCAGGGCAAGGAGTACACGCCGCCGGAGATTTCGGCGATGATCCTGCAGAAGCTGAAAAAGAGCGCCGAGGCATACTTAGGCGAATCGGTGACCGAAGCGGTTATTACTGTTCCGGCCTACTTCAACGACGCGCAGCGCCAGGCGACCAAGGATGCGGGCAAAATTGCCGGGCTTGATGTGAAGCGCATTGTGAACGAGCCGACGGCGGCTGCACTGGCCTATGGGCTGGACAAGAAGAAGGACGAGACCATCGCCGTGTACGACTTCGGCGGCGGCACATTCGACATTTCGATTCTCGAAGTGGGCGAAGGCGTGATTGAGGTGAAGTCGACCAACGGCGATACGCATCTGGGCGGCGACAATCTCGACCAGCGCATTGTGGATTGGCTCATTGCGGAGTTCAAACAGGAAGAAGGTCTGGACCTGAGCTCGAAGGGCAACGAGATGGCTCTGCAGCGCCTCAAGGACGCCGCGGAAAAAGCCAAGATTGAGCTCTCGACCACAGTCGAAACCGAGATCAACCTGCCGTTCATCACCGCAGACGCCAGCGGTCCGAAGCACCTGGTGCGCAAGCTGACGCGCGCCAAGCTGGAGCAGATGGTTGCCGATCTGGTCAACCGTTCGCTTGAGCCGTGCAAGAAGGCGATGACGGATGCCGGTGTGAAGGCAAGCGACATCGACGAAGTGGTGTTGGTGGGCGGACAGACGCGCATGCCTATGATCCAGGAGATCGTAAAGCAGCTGTTTGGCCGTGAACCTCACCGTGGCGTGAACCCCGACGAGGTGGTGGCCGTGGGCGCGGCGGTGCAGGCCGGCGTGCTGGCGGGCGAAGTGAAAGATTTGTTGCTGCTCGACGTGACGCCGCTGACCCTGTCGATTGAAACGCTGGGCGGCGTGGCAACGCCCATGATTCCGCGCAATACGACCATCCCGACGAAGAAGACGGAGACCTTCTCGACGGCGGCCGATTCACAGACTGAAGTTGAAGTGCACGTGCTGCAGGGCGAGCGGCCAATGGCGGGACAGAACCGCACGCTAGGCAAGTTCAAGCTGGCGGGGATTCCTCCGGCGCCACGCGGCGTGCCGCAGATCGAGGTCACGTTTGACATTGACGCCAACGGCATTCTGAACGTGAATGCCAAGGACACGGCGACCGGCAAGGACACGCGCATTACCATCACTTCCGGTTCGGGGTTGAGCAAGGAAGAGGTAGAGCGCATGGCCAAAGAAGCCGAGGCGCACGCGGCCGAGGATAAGGAGAAGCGCGAATCGATTGAGGCGCGCAACTCGCTCGACGGAATGGTCTACAGCGTGGAAAAGATGCTGAAAGACGCCGGCGAGAAGGTGCAGGCCGCGGACAAGGCTGACTCCGAAGCGGCGGTTGCCGATGCCAAGAAGCTGCTGGCGGGTACTCCGTCGGCGACGGAGCTGAAGGCGTCGTATGACGAGTTGACGCAGGCGAGCCACAAGCTGGCCGAAGCGCTCTACAAGGCTGCTTCGACGCAGGGTGCGCCAGAGCCGCACGGTGTGCCAACCGAGCAGCCGCAGGGCGAGGCTAAGAAGGACGAGGGCGTGATCGACGCCGAGTACGTGGACGTCGACGACAAGAAATAGGACCTGCGGTGCGGCAAACAGCCTGACGGCGGGAAGGCAAGTGAGGGGTGGGCGACGAAGGTTGTCCACCCCTGCTCGTGTAGGCGGGACAGTATACGAGAGCGGGCTTCTTAGCTTTCAACGATGAATAGGCTGGTGCCTTTGGCGAATTGCATGCATGGATTGAGGCACGCACGATTTAGGCTGGATTGAGATCAGAAAATACACATGGCCACAACGACCAATAAAGACTATTACGCGCTGCTGGGCGTGAAAAAGACGGCGACGCCGGAGGAGATCCGCAAGGCGTTCCGCAAACTTGCGCGCAAATATCATCCCGACGTGAATCCCGGCGACAAGAAGGCCGAGGAGAAGTTCAAGGAAATGTCGGAAGCCAACGACATCCTGAGCGACGAGAAGAAGCGCAAGATTTATGACCAGCTTGGCTTCTATTCGGATCAGATTGACCCGGCGCAGGCCGAGGCCTATGCGCGGCAGCAGAGTGCGGGCGGGCAACCTCCGGTGGATTTTGGCGGCTTCGATTTCTCCGGTTTTCAGAGCGGCCCGGGGACGCAGGCGGGACCGTCGGCCGGACCGGGATCGGGGACGTGGGGCAACTTCAAAGACATTTTTTCGGGGATTTTTTCGGGGTCGCAGCAGGCACAGCGTCCGCGAGGGCCGCAGCCGGGCACCGATCTCGAATACCAGGCGACTGTGGACTTCTGGACGGCGATTCGAGGCGGACAGGCGCGCATGCAGATCCATCGTCAGGAGATTTGTCCCTCCTGCCACGGGCAGGCGCACACCGGCGGACCGATGCCGTGCCCGGAGTGCAATGGCACCGGCCAGGTGACACAGATGGGCGGCCGGATGAAGTTCAATATTCAATGCCCGGGCTGCAATGGAACGGGCCGCGTGACAAACGATTGCCCGACTTGCCACGGCGAAGGAACCGTGAATCAAACCGAAACGGTCGAATTCCGCATCAAGCCGGGCACGCGCGACGGGCAACGCATCCGGCTGCAGGGCAAAGGCAACGCGGGGTTGAACGGCGGGCCGCCAGGGGACCTGTTCCTGATTGTGCGCACCGGGACGAATCCGGTTTTCACGCGCACCGGAGACGACATTCACCTGACCGTGCCGGTGACCGTGCCAGAGGCTTCGCTGGGAGCGAAGGTGGAAGTGCCGACCATCGATGGCCGGGCGCATCTGAAGATTCCGCCGGGCACGCAGAGCGGACAGAAGCTGCGCATGCGGGAGCGGGGCGTGGAGAGCGCAACGCACCCTGGCCAGCGCGGCGATGAAATTGTGACGGTAGAGGTCGTGGTACCGCATCTGCAGGACGAGCGCAGCAAAGAGATCATGCGCGAACTGGGCAAGTTGAACAGCCAGGATCCGCGCGAGAAGCTGTTTGAGAAGCTGTGAGGATACATTTCCGGGAGCATTCCAATGAGGAGTGAAATCAAGAATGCAGATTCACCGGCCGCAAAGAGTTCTTTGATTTCGTCTTTGCGACTTTTTTTTCTAATATCTTCCGCCTTGTTGCATTGCGCTGTTTGCCTGCAGGCCCAATGCCCTGATAATGGACAAACTAAAGTCTTCAATTCCAAGCATGGTACGGGCTACTACTTTTATAAGTTTTTGGGAGATAGCAGTTTCCGTTATTTCCTAGATGGCAAGACGTTTTCATACAATGACAAAGACGATCTAGGAAGAAACGTCATATTTATCGATGACATGGCCTACGAATCAATCCTGGAGGAAAAAGCCGATTTTGCAGATTACATTAAAGGCCCAAAGCCCCTAGACATTCTTCGCGCTCAGGCAAAATATGAACAAGACCATTACAAAAAACTCGTTCCTACGATCGTGATTACAGATTTTGGACCGCCTTCCAACGCTAATGATGGCAGCAATGACCGTCCATTCTATCTCTGGAAAAAGGAGAATCCGCCCGGGAAGGAAGCCGCAACACAGTATCTGGTTTCGACGCTGATCAAGGACAGAGTGATCCTTTTGTCTATCATGTTGTTGAAGCCATCAGTTTCTGAGGATGACGTGTTTCGTCAGCTCGAGCAATACACGAGTCATTTCGATTTGATCTCGAGCGACCAGTGCGCAAAGGTACTCTCCATGCCGACCGCACCCTAATCCACAGCGTTCGGATTTTAATGTATTGAAAGGTAAGCATCATTGTGCTGAGGTTGTGGAAAGATGATTGACCAGATGCTCAGGAACGCAGAATTCAAAATGGTGAGTTGATGGCTACGAGGAAAAAATCCAAGGGCGCGTACATGATTTCGGCGGTGGCCGATATGTACGAGATTCATCCGCAGACCCTGCGTCTGTATGAGCGCGAAGGACTCCTGAAACCATCGCGCACCGAAGGCAACACTCGGCTGTATACAGATGAGGATCTGGAGAGGCTTGAGTTCATCCTGAACCTGGCGCGCGATCTGGGGGTCAACATCGCCGGCATTGCCATCATTTTGCAGATGCGCGAGCGGATGGAAGAGATGAACCGGCAGATGCAGAGCTTTGTGGAGTACGTGCGGTCGGAGATGCTGTCGCGGTTTCAGCAGGCCGCGCCGGGCTCAACCGGAGCCATAGTGCCGCTGCGCAAGCCAACGGTGGTGCCGCCGCGTGCTCCGGCAAAACGCGAGCCGTAAACGCGGAACCGGGTTTCTGTTGTCATTCTCTCCGATAAGAAATGACCGAAGAGTCATCGCACGTATTACATCCGTGCCGTTATGCTGATTCCTGCATGTTGTATGTCCTGCTAGCGCTCGCGGCCCTTGGGCTCCTGACTTCAACTGTCTTTGCCGCCATGGTTCTGGCGGCGGTGCCCGGTTATCTACGGGACCGGCGCGCAGCTCTGAGAGAGCTCGGGGCGCGGCCCGGATTTACGCCTCCGTTGACGCTGCTGAAACCTCTCGCCGGGGCCGAGCCCGATCTCAACCTACATCTGGCCAGCTTCTTTGAGCAGGATTATCCGGCATACGAAATCCTGTTCTGCGCGCGCTCGGCAGAAGATGCCGGCCTCGCGATTGCGCGCGAAGTAGCGGCTCGCTACCCGCACATTCCGGCGAGATTTTTCTCGACCGGCGGCCAACCCGATTACATTAACGACAAAGCGATCTCGATGGAGCGGATGGAGGCTGAAGCCGATCACGACATCCTCGTCATCAGCGACAGCGATGTGCGTGTGACGCCGGACTATCTGCGCGCGGTGGCTCTGCCCTTCGCCGATGAAAATGTGGGTGGAATGTGCTGCCCTTACCGGGGTATCGCGGTCTGTGGCGGAGTGTGGGCGCGGCTCGAAGCCGTGGGCATGAGCGTCGAGATGACGTCGGGCGTGCTGGTTGCCCGCATGATGGAAGGGATGCAATTTGTGTTGGGTCCGACGATGGCGTTTCGGCGCGACGTGATCCGGCGCATGGGCGGCTTCAAAGTGACGGCGGACTATTGCGCCGACGATTTTGTTCTGGGCAACGAGACGTGGAAGCTGGGCAAGACGGTCGTGCTCAGCCACCACGCGATCGATCATGTTGTGCTCAACCTCAGCCTGCCGGCTTCGCTCAAGCACCAGGTGCGCTGGATGAAGTCGACACGCTTCTCGCGGCCCAGGGGGCATTTTGGATCTGCGCTGACGTTTGCGATTCCTTTCGGCCTGCTGGGGTGGGCGGCTGCGGCGGCGCTGGGTTGGCCCTGGTGGGGACTGGCGCTATTTGCCTGGAGCCTGACCACGCGACTGACTCTATCGCTCGCGGTCGGTCGCGCCGTCGTTGAGGACCCTAGCTGGTTCAACCTGCTAATGCTTTACCCGATTCGCGACTTGATGGGCTTCTTCTTCTGGCTGGCGAGCTATGGTTCGAACCGGATCGTGTGGCGCGCACGGATTTTTGAATTGCTGCCGGGCGGAAAGATGCGGGCGGCGGACTGATGCATCCTTGCAAACAACCGAATCAGGAATCGGGGGGAGTTTTTACTTCGCGAGCGGCCTGTCGGTCCACAGCGTTTTGTCGGCGATGGATTGGACCGGATAAAGACGGCCGGCCAGTAACTGCTCGGCCTTGGGCTGGTATGTGTCCTGCGCGAAGAGCCATTTGCGCTCGCCGATGCCCCACATTTTTGAGAGCTGGTCTTCGTTGAGGAAGATTTTGGGTGCGTCGGGATAGCAGGAGCCCCACAGCATCGATGACCCGTTGCCGTGCGGCGAGCAAGGTTCCATGACGATAAAGGCCGGCTTGCGGAGAAAGTCGTGCGTGTAGAAGATGACCGACGAAGCGTCAGACTGATCGCCGTAGATGATGAATGAATCTGCCGATGAGCCGTCGCGCAGGATCGTGTCTGCCAGTTGCTTGGAACTCAACATGGGCTCGAAGCGGGCAAAGGCAATGTGCGCTGCGATGAGAAACAACGCGGCGGTGAGTGCGACGCTGATGGTGGCGGCGAGATGCTTGCCGCGCAGACGCAGCAGCCAGCCGGCGGCCGGACCCACAAGAAGAGTAATCAGCGCGATCCATGCGGGCAGGCGCAACGCGGCGAACGAAGGGCCGGTCAAGTCGAAGATATGCGACATGGAGAGCGTGTATCCACCCACGTCTCGATGGGCGAGCAGAGTTCCAATGTCCGCGACAAAGGGCAGATTGTGCGACTGCCAGAGGCCCCAGGCGAGGGCCGAGGCGGCGATCAGTCCGGCAATCGTAAAGACAGCCTGCGCCCCGGTGAGCCATGCCGTCGAGAGCATCGGCCTGGTATCGTCGGGGCCATGGCCCTCTTCGATTGAGGCGAGCACGCCGGCGATCAGCATGAGCATAGGCGCCCATGCAGGGAAGGTGTAGTACTCCTGGTTGGTCGAGATCGAGAAGAAGAGCAGGATGAAACCGGCGAAGAGGCTCAGCAGCCAGATCGTGCGCACCCGGAACTTGAGACGTGCGACGTAGGTGGCGACGTCTTCGCGGGCGGCGTTGTCGAGATAGAAGTCGACGGTCTGTCCTGCGTCGCGGCGCAGGTGATGAAGCCAACTGTTGCGCGTGCGCCAGGCAACGACGAGCAGTGCGGGCAGGAAAAGGCTCCAGGGAAACAGCCAAACAAAGTGGAGCAACCAGTATGCGACGAAGGGCAGCTTGTTGTAGTCGTGCGGAAAGCGCTGGCCGAGGAATCGCAGGTAGTGCTCGTTGACGAAGTAGAAGTACCAGAAGCCGTGCACGTTGCCCGGCGTGGGGTGGTTGCCGACCGGATGGCCCTGCTCAGGATTGGCGAGGCCCGCCAGAATATGCCAGGGCGCGGCGATTGCGAGATAAAGAAGGATGCCAGTAAATGGCTTGAACTTCGATAAGCGGCGCCATTGTCCGCTGAGTAGAAGAAGCGGAATAGCCGCACCGAGAAAGAAGACCGGAGCGATGAGGCCCTTGGTGAGGGTGGCCAGAGCCAGCGCGGCCCACATGACGTAGAAACGAAGGGGACGGTGCGACTCGATGCCAGTGAGAAAGCAGTAGAGCGCCAGCAGAAGCAGAAAGCTCAGCAGCGCCTCGGGAATGGCGAATCGCGTGAACAGGAACGGTCCGATGGCCGTGAGTACGCTGAGTGCCGAGTAGAAGGCGGCGCGTCTTCCCCAGGCGCGGCTCGCCCAAAGCCAGGCCAGCCATGCGCAACCGAACACGGCCAGCGCATTGGGCAAGTGCGTGGCAAAGACGTTTTGGCCGAAGGTGCCGTAGAGAGCCGCATCGATCCAGTAGGGCAGCGGGGGTTTTTCAAGGTAGCGAATGCCGTCGATCTTGAGAGTGACCCAGTCGCCGCTCTCGATCATGTGCTGGGCGGCCTCGGCGTGGCTGGCGTCGGCGTCATCGAGCAGGGGCGGGGTGAAGAGGGAGGCGAACTGGACAGCGGCGAAAATTGCCAGCAAAAGCGCCCATGCGCCGACGGCTGAGGGTGCGCGGTCCGAACGAGATGAAGAAGCGCTTTCGCTGGTCATCGTCTGGGGGCGGAAATGGAGGTGTTCCTGTGAAAGATGCCAAGAGCCGGAGGACGCGGCGTTCCAACTTCGACTCTGGACGCCAACATCAGCAGGATATCAGTCGATCCGGAGACGGCGTTCCAGCGTGCAGGACGGCCGGTGCGAGACGCTGTGGACTCCCGACCGGCTGCGATGGTGCAGAATAGGTAACAGGAAGGTTAACGCAAGATGAATTCGCGCTTGATTCCCCTGCACGCCCCAGTGCAACCGCCGGCAGAACCGGATTGGCAAGCAAAACTTGAGAGTTGGCGCGCGCTGCTGGACAAGTGCGGCCGCAAAGCCAGCAAAAAAAATGTGCATGGGTTGCGTGTCGTCACGCTTCGGCTGCAGGTTCAGGTGGAGCAATGGCTGCGCGAACGAATCACAGTGGATGACGCGACCAAGGCGGCGGTGCGATGGAACAAGCAGGCAGAAAAACTGCGCAAGGCGCTCAGCCCCGTCAGGGATAGCGACGTATACCAGCAAATGCTGCGCGGGCTACGGAATCCCGAGGCCGGAGACGCCGCTGAAACATGTCGCGCCAGCCAGGATAGCCTGCGCGAAATCGACAAGCTGGAGCGGCGATTGAAGCGGAAGCGCACCTCGGCGGAGAAGGAGCTGCGCACCGCGATTGACGACCGTGGCGAGAAGCTTAGGGAGGCGGGAAAACGGTTGCAGGAGAGCCTGGCGTCTCCGACTGTGTGGGCGGGAATTGATTGTGCGACGGCGGTGCGCGAAATCGTGCGGGGCCTGGCCGCGGATGCGCCAACTCTGACGTCGGAGACGCTGCACGAGTTTCGCAAGCGCGCCAAGACGGCACGTTATCTTGCCGAAATCGTCGCGGGGCACGACGCTCTGGCCAAAAAACAGGTGGTCCTGTTCAAGAAGATTCAGGCGATAGCGGGGAAGTGGCACGACTGGCAGATGCTGGCAGAGAAAGCAGAGGCGCAACTCAAAGCGCGCGATGGGGCTGCGCTCACGCGTCTGCTTGAGTCGTTGGCGGAGCGTACTCTTGCCGAGGCGCTCGGCGAGTGCCGGCGAATCACGACGCAAATCGTCGAGCTCGACAAGCATAGTAGCGGCACGGCGAAATCTGTTGCGCGGAAGAAGCCAGTGCGAGGGATTGAGTCTGCATTGCGAGGCCAACGATACGCCTGAGCGGTGCTGGCGGCCGCGCTGTTGATCGGGCTCGGAATCCGGCGTGGATCCCGCCGCTGGCTCATGATGACAACCTTGATTGCGGTTGCGCTGGCAGGAGTTTCGGCCTGTGACGGCAATGCAAATGGGATGACGTCAGGGACATACCAATACACCGTTACCGCCGGCAACGAAGCGAACTCGAATACGCCGCTGGGACAGGGCGTGAGCTGGACGATCAACGTCATTGTGCTGTAGGCGCGCTAATCTCACCGGACGTATCAGGCCCGAAGCCTATAGCAATCCCTGCCGTGAATCTCGCGCACTCAAGTCGTGTATCTTGACCGAAGAAACAGTTTTGGTTTTTTCGGAGCGTGTGCAAAACCCCTATGCCCACCTTTGCCTCTATTGACGTCGGTTCCAATTCCTGCAGGCTCAAGATCGCAAAAGTAGTGGCGCACCGGCTCAAGACGGTGCATGAGGATCGCGAGGTTACGCGGCTCGGGTCCAGTGTTTTTGACTCGGGGCTGGTGTCGCCCGATGCCATGGCCGCGACACTGCGGGCACTCAAGCGGTTTCAACGCTCGATCCAATCGCATGGCGTGGACCAGATGCGCGTGGTGGCCACATCGGCTATGCGCGACGCGCGCAATGCGCCCGCGTTTCAAGCATGGGTAAAGGCCGAGACCGGTTGGACGATGGAGATCATCTCCGGCCTCGAAGAGGGACGGCTGATTCACCGCGGCATCATGGGAGCAGAGGCGGGTGCGGGCGGGCGCGCGCTGCTGATCGACCTGGGCGGCGGCAGTTGCGAGATCACGCTTTCTGAGCACAAGAGGATTAAGGAGACCATCAGCGTGCCTTTAGGTGCGGTGCGGCTGACGGAGGAGTTTTTGCAGGATGATCCGCCGCCGGCTGAAGGACTGCGGCGCATGCGGCATCTGATTGCACGTGAGTTGCGGCGCGCTCATCGCAGGATTCATGCGGCAAAGGTGCCGCTGGTGATCGCTACGTCAGGCACGGCGTGCGCGCTGGCCGAGGCGTGCATGGCGGCGGGCAAGATGGAGAAGCGGCCGCGGCGCGCGTCGGTGCGCAAGGCGGCGCTCTCGGCCGGCATGGCAGGAATCGCGCCGACATCGGCGGTGCGCAAACTGGCGGCCAAGTTTGCCAAGATGACGTTGCCGGAGCGTGAAGCGGTGCCGGGCATCGGGCCACGCCGTGCGGAGATTATCGTTGCCGGTGCGCAGGTCTTTGCCGAGTTGCTGGAGAGTTTTGCGCTCAAGGGATTTCGTTATTCGCCGCTGGGGTTGCGCGATGGCATTCTGGCGCAGATGCTGGCCGAGCAGGATGCGCGCGCGGCGGCGCATCGCGAGTTTGAGCACGAACGATGGCAGAGCGTGCTGGCGACGGCGCGGCGCTACGGAGTCGATCCAAGGCAGGCCGAGCCGGTGCGGGCGCATGCGATGCAGCTCTTTCGCGAGCTGAAGCCTTTGCACGATCTGCCCGAGGAGTATGAAAACTGGCTGGCTGCGGCAGCCGTACTCAAGGACACGGGCAAGTTCATCAACCACCAGGGACACCACCGGCACACGCAGTACATTATTTCCAGTTCGGAGATGTACGGATACACGCAGGTCCAGCGGACGGTGGTTTCGGCGTTGGGGCGCTACCTCGGCAAGAGTCGTCCGCAGCCTGGCGATCGTGCGCTGCGCAACATTCCAGCAGAGGAGCATAGAAATGTGCAACAGGCGGTGCTGCTGTTGCGGCTGGCAGTGGCGCTCAATCAGGATCGCGCCAGCGACGTGCTGCGGGTGGCAGCGCGTGTTTATCCCAAGCGTGTGTATCTCGAAGTGAAGCCGGGGCGCACGGGCGCCGAGCTGGAGTTGTGGTCGTTGCGCAAAGAGGCGGACTACTTTCGCGATGTCTTTGGGCGGGAGCTCTTTGCAACGCTGGCGTAGATGAGCCGGGCCATGCGCGGATCGACCAGCCATTGCAGCAGCGGCGGATGCTTTGACATGTCGACACGTGCAACCGAGCCTTTGCGCATGCGCACGCCCGCGCCGCCGTTGCCGGTGATGATGCGGCCGAGAAACTTGAACAGGTTGGGATTGTGGCCGACCAGCAGCACGCCTTCGTGGCCGGAGTATTTCTCGATCAACTTTTGAAATGCGGCGTAATCTGCGCCGAGACCCAGCGCGGGGCTCACCTCGACCTTGGCGTCGTAGCCGAGCTCGGTGCCGACAAACTGCGCGGTCTGCAGGGAGCGCTTAAGCGGGCTGGAGACGATGACATCGATTTGAGCGTTGAGCGCGCTGAGCAGGCGGGCCATGAGCATGCACTGCTCTTTGCCCTCTTTGATGAGAGCGCGCTTGGAATCCTGCAATGGGTTTTCGCGCCTGAGTCCGGCATTGGCGTGGCGCATGAGATAGAGAATCATTGGATTGATTTGGCTGGCTGCGGGAGGAGACTGCCAACTCCTTGAATCTCGATTTTAACACGGTTGTAACAATCGGCGGAGGCATGTGCCTGGGCCAGAGAAACGGCGAGAACATCAGTTTAGTTGCGCAGTTCAAACGCGGGAACCCAGATTTGGCTGATCAGCAGGCCGCGAAGGAATTGCTTCTGGTGGGCAAGCGCGAATCCGGCGGCGGTGAGGGCGCGGTGGTGGTCGGGCAGCCGACCGACACGGAGGCCGGTGAGCAGCCAGAAGGCGAAGTAGAGGGCGGTGACCAGCGGACGTGCAACGAGCCAGCCAAACCAGCCCGGAGGGATGGCGAAGTCGGAGACCACCCACTGCGCCTGTGGCGTGACGCAGGCGCGCAGGCGGAGGGCGAGTGCGGCGATCTCATCGGTAGTGAGGCAATCGAGAAAAAAGTGGGTGACGATGAGGTCGTAGGGCGGATGGAGCGGCGGCCCGAGACGCACATCGGCGAGATGGATGCGTACGCGGCTGGAGTGAATTCCAGCGTTGCCGACCAGCGCAAAAAGCATGGCCCGGCTGGCGTCGACGGCGTCGACGAGAACGGTTGAATTTTGCGCGAGGAGGCGGGCGGTGAAGCGGCCGTCTCCGTCGCCGAGGATGAGCGCGGCGCGGCATGCGGTCAAATCGTCGAGGAACGCGCAGCGGCAACGGCTCAGCATCGGACCGAAGGTGAGCCACTCCATCCAACGGTAGGCGCGGGCAATCGGGTTGAAGTTGGGTGCGCGCTTCATTTGAAAAAAAGCACGAGCGGCGTGAGCAGCACAAGGTCCGCGGTGGCGCGCAGGGTGAGCGGCGCGAGGTGATTGCGCCGGCGGTTGAGAATCGCGAGGAGCAGCGCGCTGGCCGAGCCGGCGGCGAACAGAGCGGAGCAACGCAGATTCAGCGGAATGCATACGAAGGCAAGAAGCAGGCCGGCGACGGCGAGAAGGGATGCGGCGGGGCCTGCACTGCAAGCGGATTCCCAGCGATCGATGGCGTGGCAATTAAGCCAGGCGATCGCGGCGAAGAAGGCGACGGCGGCGAAAAAAGCGAAACGTGGCGCGGTTTCGAGGTGGAGGCGCGTGAGCGTGGGCAGGGCGCAGCCGGCGGCGAAGAGGATGCCGACGAGCAGTTCCTTTGACAGGATCGGAAGCAGCCAGCGAGGGCGGCGGGGCAGGTGCACTCCTGAGAAGTAGACGAGAGCGGCCGCGGCGAGCACGGAGTTGCGCTCGCGAATGCCTGCCGGCATCAGGGTGAAGATGATGGCGGCGGCGACGGTGGCTGCGGCGACAGCCATGGGAACGAAGACGCGGCGATGACGCCAGTGAAAGAAGTGACGCGGGCGCAGACCGCGGGTGTTGCCGGTGGCGAGAGCAGAGCGGGCGTCGAGCAGACGATCGGCGATGTAGACGGCCCATGTGCCGCAGGCGAGCAGCACGGGCACCCAGAGCGGCAGGCGCACGGAGGCGGCGCGCGCGAAGGCGAGAGACCAGACGACGGCGACGGTGGGCGCGTCAAGACTAGAAAGGTGCCAAAGAGAACTGGTCAAGTGCCAAAGAGGACTTGCCAGATGCCAAAGAGAATTGGCTGAGCGGCGCAGAGATCTGGCCAAGGGCCGGAGAAGATTGGCTGGGCGCGAGAGGTGAGTGGGCGCGGGCGGGTTGTCGATTGCGGATCGCACAGTTTTCAGATTCACGCGTTGAGGGTTTGTTGCACCAGGGTCTGGATTTTTGCATGGACGTCGTCGGCGCTGACGAAGAACGGAGTTTTGAGGCACTGGAAGGTGAGTTGCTGCGACTCGGGCACGTAGTTCCACGAGACCTCGACGCCGTATTTTGAGGCGGTGCCGCTGTTGCCGGTGAGGTCGATGCCGGCGGCGTGGGCTTTGCCGGTGAGGGTTGCGAATTGCTGCGGC
>Ga0181516_10002469_pt1 | contig 13116 bp, 7 predicted proteins | sample PEATcosm2014_Bin_25_FD_121104 | JGI IMG/M metagenome (GOLD analysis project Ga0181516, IMG submission 121104) | Peatland microbial communities from MTU Mesocosm Facility, Houghton, MI, USA - PEATcosm2014_Bin01_10_metaG | ecosystem: Environmental > Terrestrial > Soil > Wetlands > Peat | place... | reverse complement strand
TCCCTTGCGGGCCTGGCCGCTTTCCTTCCGACTGCCGCAACCTCGATCGCGGCGAGTTCTTAGATTAACCCATCCGTTGCCCATGGCAAGTACTTTTCTTTGGCAAAGGCCCTGGAAACGCCCTTCGGGGGGCCGGGGCCGGCCCGGCTCCCGGGGCGAATCGCCTTGGGTTACCTGCCAAATCCGGAACAATCCGGGAGTTCCCGGGCGTCCGCATTTTCCCCGGTCCCGGGACCGGAAGGGACGAGGCCCTGGCGGAGGTTGGGAGTCCGGTACGGCCCCCACAGCCAGGTGCGCCAGACGGCCGGGGGCAGCACCGCCGGAGCCGCGTCGGCATTGGCGGTGCGCAGGGCCAGGTCCCGGACGATCTTCACGGCGGTGGTGAGCTTGGCGTAGTCGATCTTGTCCGGGGTGTCCGTGGGCTGGTGGTAGTCGGCGTGGAGGCCCGTGTTGAAGCAGATGGCCGGGATGGCGCGGCGGGCGAAGCTGTAGTGGTCCGAATCCTGCCAGTAGCCTTCGATGCCGGCGGACAGCGTGATGCCATGGGCGGAAGCGAGGCTCCGGGCATCCTGGGTGAGGGTGGTGACGTACCCCGTCCGGCGGGCCGGCATGACGTGCAGCTCGCCGGCGCGGCCCCGGCCGATCATATCCATGTTGATATCGGCCTTGATGGCCGCCAGGGGGATGGGCGGCTCGGCCAGGAACGCTTCGGAGCCCAGGAGCCCCTCCTCCTCGCCGCTCACCCCCAGGAAGGCGATGCTCCGCCTCGGGGCGGCCTCCCGCAGCAGGCGCATCACCTCCAGCAGCCCCGCGGTGCCCGAGGCATCGTCGTCCGCCCCGGGGTACAGCGTCCCGTCCTCGTCCCCCAGATGGTCGAAGTGGGCGGTGACGAACACGTACTCGCCGGCCAAGGCCGGATCCTGGCCTGGCAGCACGCCCACCACGTCGCTGGCGTCATCCTCTCCGAACCGGGGACTGCCGGGCCCCTGATGGATGGGCCGGAAGGACATGAGGCCGGGGGCGTACTCCCAGGTGTAGTGATAGGGCGTGACTCCGCCGAACCCCCCGGCGCGGATGGGCGCCAGGCCCGTCTCCTGCATCTTCCCGGCCAGGTACGCCGCGGCCTTGGCTTCGCCCGGGGTGCCCGTCTCCCGGCCCTGCAGTTCGGGGCTGGCAAGGTAGTCAAGATCCGCCTTGATCCGGACCGGATCGGGATCGGGCAGCGCCTTCCCGAACCCGAGGCCGGCGCCGGAAACCAGAATGAACGTCAAAACGGGTGCTGCCACCGGACGGGACATGGTGTTTTCCTATAAATGAATCTGGTTATGGTGGGACCAAGGCATCTTTGAATTCGAACGGCAAATGAATGACGAAATGATAAATTTAATCCGGCTCGTGGGCCGTTGCTTTCCCGGTGCCTGTCGTTGCCGTCAACGGTAGCCGCCCGGGCCCGGAAAGGCAATCAGGCGCGCGCCAGCTTGTCCTGCATGATCCGCAGGATCTCGGCGTCCACCCCGGCCATGCCCTGCTGGGCGAGACGTCCCAGGTTGACCAGACAGCTTTCGCCGTCTTCGCCCACGATCCCGTCGCTGGACGGGATGCCGATGCCCGCCAGGGCCAGGCCGGAAGCCCGGAAGGCGGCGTCCACGCCGGTCATGGACTTCATGGCGCAGCCGATCTTCGCGCCGTCGCAGATCATGCCGGCGACGTTGCCCACCATGTTCGCCACGGCCAGGCCCACCTGGCGGGCGTCGCCGCCTTCCAGGAACACCAGGGCCGACGCGATGCCGATTCCGCCGGCGTTGGCGGCGCCGCAGACGGCCGAGAGGGTGCCCAGGTGCCAGGTGGTGGCGCTGGCCATGAGGCAGGCGAAGGCCAGGGCCTCGTCCACCCGCTCCTGGGGGTGCCCCGCTTCGCGGCCCCAGAGGCTCACCGGCACGGACACCGTGATCCCCTTGTTGCCGGACCCCGCGAGGGTCATGACGGTCAGGGCTGCCCCGGACATGCGGGCATGCACGCCGGCGCTCACCAGCCGGGCCAGCCGGGTCTGGGCGTCCTGGCCCGAGGGCCCGACGAAGCCGGCCGGCAGCAGGGAAAGCCCGTGCCGGGCCATGGCCAGGTTCAGTTCGGCGCCCCGGCGCAGCCGTTCCCGGTCCTCGGGGCCGATGGTGCGGGCCAAGGCCATCAGCTCGACGATGGAGCGGGCCGCCGCCGCCTGGCGCAGGGATGGCCCGCCCTCCGGCCGCTGCGCGGAATCCGCACCGCCCACCAGGCGCCCGTCCCGCTCCAGCCGGGCGAGGTGGGTGTGTTCTTCGGTGAGCACGGCCCGCCCCACGCCCTGTTCCCGCTCGACGGTCACGTCCACCAGCAGGCTGCCCTGCCGGGGGGCCACCTCCACCTGGACTCCGTGCCGCTCCAGCAGGTCCCGGGCGGCTTCGATGGAGGCCGGGCCGGTCCCCTCGAAACTGCGCAGGCCGAGGGAACTGTCCGGCAGGTGCGCGCCCAGGGCCAGAGCCCAGAGGATGCCCGTGGCGCGGCCGGAGTTGGGAAGCCCCACGGCGTAGCAGTTCTTGTAGGTGCGCGGGTCGCAGACCAGCCGCGCGCCCAGGACCCGCCCTGAGCCCTGTTCCGCCGCCAGGGCCGCGGCCCAGGCCACCGCCGCGGGTTCGGTGCAGCCCAGGGAAGGCCGCCATTCCGCCCGGAGGAATTCGGTCATGCGCATCGGTCCGGCTTCCCGCGCGTCCTGGCCCATCACTGCCCGCATCCGGCGTTCGCCGGGCACCGGGTGAACTCCTCGAAATCGCAGCAGACCGCGCAGGAGCGCTTGTGGGCGTGGAAGCCCTTCAGCTGGATGTGCGGGCTCAGGAAGCCGTCCCGGGCGGGCTCGTCCCGCATCAGGTCGGTGCTCAGGTACTTCTTGTTGTCGTCGGCGAAGACCGTGACCACCACGGCGTCCCGGCCCATGCGCTCCTGGACCATCAGGGCGCCCAGCAGGTTGGCGCCGCTGGAGATGCCCACGCCCAGGCCCAGCTGCCGGGAGAGTTTCTGCGCCATGAGGATGGCGTCGCCGTCGTCCACCGCGACGATCCGCTCCACCTCGTCCAGCCGCATGATGGCGGGAATGAACTCGTCGGAGATGCCCTGGATCCGGTGCTTGCCGACCTTGCAGCCGGTGCTGAGGGTGGGCGAGTTGGCGGGTTCCAGGGGGTGCACCTGGACGGCGGGGCGCATCTGCTTCAGGTAGCCGCCCACGCCCATGATGGTGCCGCCGGTGCCGACCCCGGCCACGAAGGCGTCCGGCTGCAGCTCCAGGCTGCGCAGCTGCCACCAGATCTCAGGCCCGGTGGTGATGGCGTGGGCCTCGGGGTTGTCCTGGTTGGCGAACTGCCCGGGCAGGAAGCACCCCGGGTGCTCCTGGGCGAAGGCTTCGGAGAGCCGGATGCTGCCCAGGAAGCCGCCCTCCTCCCGGCTCACCAGGCGGATGTCGGCGCCCAGGCTGCGGATGAGGTCCTTGCGCTCCTGGCTCATCCAGTCGGGCATGAAGATCGTCACCGGGTGCCCCATGGCGCGGCCCAGGGCCGCGAAGGAGATGCCGGTGTTGCCGCTGGTGGCCTCGGCGATGGGCGCGCCGGGCGCCAGCGCCCCGCGCTCGTAGCCCTTGCGCAGGATGTGCAGGGCCATGCGGTCCTTGATGCTCCCGGTCATGTTGAGGTTCTCGGCCTTGGCATACAGCCGCCGGGGCCGGCCCTGGTATTCCAGGTCGATGGCCAGGAGCGGCGTGTTGCCCACCAGGTTCCGGAGTTCGCGCAGACGGTCGTTGACGGATTCCAGCATGCTGTTCGCCTCCCCTTGCTTGGTCCTGCGCGGCCGGCCGGCCATTTCGTCCATGGGTCGTGATCCGATGGCCCAGTTTGTTCGTAAGTTTCGTAGAATTGTGTGCATGACAATCTGGGTGCCCGACCTCGCCAAATCCAGCCAGCCGGCCTACCTCGCCATCGCCGAAGCCATCGGGGACGCGGTCCGGCTGGGCCAGCTGCGCCCGGGCGACGCGCTGCCCACCCACCGCCTGCTGGCCGACCTGGTGGGGGTGAATGTGAGCACCATCACCCGCGCCTACCGCGAGGCGGCCCGGCGGCGCCTGGTGGGCGGGGAGGTGGGCCGGGGCACCTTCGTGCTGGGGGTGGCATCCGAGGCCGCCCTGTTCGCCCTCCAGCACCGGCCCGAGGGGGGGGTCATCGATCTGTCCCTGAACATGCCGCCCATGCCGGCCCGGGACGCCGACCTGGCCGCGGCGCTGCGGCGGCTGGATCCCACCCAGGCGGCCCGCTGCCTGCACTATCCCAGCCCGGACGAGGTGCTGGTCCAGCGCCAGGCCGCGGCGTCCTGGGTGAAGCGGCGCGGGGTGGAGGCCGACCCGGACAGCCTGGTGCTGTGCGCCGGCGCCCAGCATGCCATGGACACCGCCATCAGCCTGTTCCCGGAACAGGAGGAGCTGGCCTGCGAGGCCCTGGTGTATCCGGGCCTGAAGGCTGCCGCCCGCCACTGGCGGCGCCGGCTCCACCCGATGCCCCTGGACGAGGAGGGGCTGCGGCCCGAGGCGTTCGAGGCGGCCTGCCGGAGCGGGCTGCGGGTCGCCGTGGTCTCGCCGACGCTGCACAACCCCACCACGGCCACCATGGGCCTGGCGCGCCGGCTGCGGATCGTGGAGCTCGCCCGGAAGTGGGACGTGTTCCTGGTGGAGGAGGACGTCTACGGCCTGCTCCGGGAGCAGGCGCCCCCGCCCCTGGTGACCCTGGCGCCGGAGCGGGTGCTGTACCTCACCGGGCTGTCCAAGACCGTGGCGCCGGGGCTGCGCATCGGCTACCTGGTCCTGCCGCCGGCCCTGCGCGGCCGCATGGCCGACATCGAGCCCCACACCACCTGGTACGTCTCGGCCCTGGCCATGGCCCTGGCCACCCGCTGGCTGAACGACGGCACCGCCTGGCGCCGGCTGCTGGCCCAGCGGCGGGAGCTGGCCGCGCGGCACCGCCTGTGCCAGGAGCAGCTCCAGGCGTTCCGGTGGCGGGGCGAGCCCCACTGTCCCCACGTGTGGCTGGACGCGCCGCCCGGCGGCTCCGAGGCCTTCGCCAGGCGCGCGCTGGCCGCGGGGGTGGTGGTGGTGCCCTCCGGCGTCCTGGCGGCGGGACGCCTGGCGGCGCCGGACGGGATCCGCATCTCCATCGGTTCCGCCCCGGACCGGGCGACGGTGGCGGAAGGCCTGGCTCGGCTCGCCGGGCTGGTCAGGCTCCCATCGGGCTCCGCTCGCGATGGTCTGCAATGAAACGGGAAAGATCCTCCCCGGACAGGGCCCTGCTGTACAGGTAGCCCTGGTCTTTGGGAACGTTGCGCAGATCTTTGCACGCACGCCAGGACTTGCGCAGGGCATTCCACCCCGGATGACCGATTCCCCGCGCCGGCAAGCGGAGAGGATGGAGGCGGGGGGTCACCTGGCAACCGCGATGGGGAAGTCCGGGATGGCGCCGGGTTTCACCGTGGTGGGCGCCTGGGTGCCGCGGGTCAGCTCCTTCACCCGCTCGCTGACGTAGAGATCCACCATGTTGACGGTGATGCGCCCGGTGCGCTGGTAGTCGGCCTTGCCGGAGAGCCCCTCCACCAGGGCCTTGGTGAAGGCGCCGTTGCCCCAGTCGGGGCTCTCCTGGCTGCCCTGGCGGCCGGTGCTGGCGCTGAATACCACCACGCCGTTCTCGGCGCTGGCCAGCTCGTTGACGAAGCGGGCCGAGTCGAGCTCGCCGCCCCGCAGCTTCACCTTCAGCACGCTGCCGCTGTGGCAGCTGTCCAGGAACAGCAGCGCCTTGCCCGGAAGATTGGCCAGGGTGCTCTGGAACTCGCTGCCCGCCACCATGGTGCTCTTGACCCGCTCCGGGTCGGCATCCCAGGGCAGGAAGAAATACTGGCCGGCATTGTCGTCGAGGCCATGGCCGGCCAGGAACAGTTCGGCCACGTCCCGGGCCGTGGCCTGCCGTTCCAGCCACTCCAGCCCCTCCAGCACGGCGTCCCGGGTGGCAGCCCCGTCGGTGAGCAGCCGCACCTGCACGTCCCGGTAGAGCCGGCCCTTCTGCTGCCCCATGACCGCGGCGAAGTCCCGGGCGTCCTTGGCCGGATAGTCCAGGCTCAGGTCGCCCAGGCGGTACTTGGACACCCCCACGGCCAGCAGGTACAGCTTGGGCTGGACGGAGAAGTCCTGGGCGCCCCCAGCGGGAGATGCCCCGCCCGCCCAGCGCAGGGGCAGGCTGGCGGCCTCGCTGACCGCGGGGCCCGACTGGGCGAAGACCGAGACGGTGCAGTCCCGGGCCGGCACGGGAACCTCCAGGGTGTACCGGGGTTCCGCGCCGGCGGCATCCTGCTGGGGACGCAGGCCCCGGGAGTCCACCCGCCGGCCGTCCACCGTGGCCCAGACGCTGTCGATGGCCCTGCCGTTGGGCTGGCGCACCGTCACTTCCACCCGGAGCATGCCCTGGCCGAAGCTGGCGCCGTACTGGGGGGTGAGGATGCCCACCACCGGCGGCAGGCTCTGGGCCACGGTGACCGAGGGGATCCGCACCTTCCCCGCCGCGTTGGCGGCGTCCACGGCCGCGCCCTCGTCGAGGGTCTGCAGCACCAGGTCGATGATGTCGGGCCGGTGGCAGGCGGCGCGGAAGCGCGAGGCCGGGAAGAAGTCCCCCGCCTGGTCCCTGCCGCGGTTCACGTGCCAGCCGATGAGATCCTCGGCGCCGGGGGAGCAGTCGTAGTAGCCCGAGGGGGTCCAGAGCACCCAGCGCTTCTGGTCCGCGTGGGGGAAGAAGGCCAGCAGCTCCGCGCCGTCGGACATGCGGTGCCAGCGGATGGTGCCGTTCTGCCCGGCCACCACGGCCAGCCGCCCGTCCCCGGAGAGGTTCACCGCCTCGGCGATGCTCTGCTGGGGCCGCATCCAGAGCTCCCGGCCGCCGGCGTCGAAGCAGCGCAGGGAATACTCCGTTCCCAGCACGAAACGGCTCTGGTCGGCGCTGATGGCCAGGCAGCGGGAGCGGTCGTGGGGCAGCAGGGGCAGGATCCGCCCGGCCAGGGTCGGGAACTCGGTGTACAGCCAGCGCAGATCCAGGCCCCGGGTGCGCGGACCGGTCAGGCCCGGGCCCGCGCCGGCGGCAAGGCGCCGGCCCGGCAGGTCGAAACAGAAGGGCCCGCCCTGGGGGGAATAGCGGAAGTCGAGACGGGTCCCGGCCGGGTCGAGGCCCAGGTCCATGGCGGGCCGGACGAGCGGGCTCATGCAGAAGAAATCCACGTTGGCCGCGGGGCTGGATTTCCCGCCCACCCGGCCCCAGGCCGGGTCGTAGGAGGCCCAGAGCAGGCCCCCGTCGGGGAGGGTGGCCAGGTCCATGATGTTGTTCCTGGCCCCCACGTCCTGGTCCCGGGCGGGCCCTCGGCCACCGTCGGCCCAGCTGCGGACCGGGTAGCCGGGGCGGATGTTCAGGCCGCCCCCGGCATACAGGGTGCCGCCGTCCCGGGACCAGGCCACGCTCATCATCTTCCAGATGCCGGGGCCGTCCTCCGGCTTGAGCAGCGGCTTCAGGTCCGGCACCGAAAGCACGTCCACGTGGGACACGTCCTCGTAGCCCAGGGCCAGGCGGGTGCCGTCGGGGCTGAAGCGGATGCCCACGGGCCGCTTGCCCCTGGGGGCGCCGGCCTTGGCGAGGACGCGGCCATCGGCGCCGTAGAGGCGGATCTGGCCGTCCCAGCTGGAGGTGGCCAGTCGGCCCGAGGCGTCGAAGTCGGCGCCGAAGCAGCCGTCGCCGTACTTCTCGTCCCGGGACAGCTCCCGGCCGTCGACCGCATTGAAGGTCCGGATGCCGCCGGCGCCCCACATGCAGGCGACGAGGCGGGCACCGTCCCGGGAGAACAGGAGGTGCATGACCGGCGCGGGCAGGCCCCGGATGCGCCGCAGGTACTGCCCGGTGGCGGGGTCGAACAGGTAGATGGACCCGGACTGGTCCCACTGGAAGCCGGTGTGCCCGCCCACGGCCGCCAGGCGCCCGTCGGGGCTCAGGGCGCAGGCGTCCAGCCGCCCCTCGTTCTCCTCCCCCTGGGGCGGCCGCAGGATGCGCATGAGCTGGCCGCCGGGGATGTCCCAGAGCCGCGCGGTCTTGTCGCTGGAAGAGGTGAGCAGCAGGCGTCCGGCGGCATCCACCGACATGTGCTTGATGGGCCCCGTGTGCATGCCCGTCTCCAGGCAGAGGATGGGCTCGGCCGGGGGATCCGCCGCGGGCAGGGGGGCGGCCGCGACGGTCGCCAGGGCCAGGAGGAGCGCGCGAAGCATCATGGGTTCACCTGACGGCGATGGGGAACGCCGGAGCGTTCCCGGAGGTGGCGGCCACCGGGGTCTGCCGGCCGAAGGTGAGCTCGGCCACCCGCCGGCGCACATAGGCGTCGAGCATCCCGGTGGTGATCCGGCCGCTGTGCCCGGCATCGGCGGCGCCGGCCAGGCCTTCCAGCAGGGCCTTGGTGAAGGCGCCGTTGTTCCAGGCCGGGCTCTCCATGCTGTACTGGGCGCCGCTGCTGGAACTGAGGACCACCATGCCCGGCCCGGCCTGGATCAGCTCGTTGATGAAGCGGGCGCGCTGGATGTTCTGGTCCAGGCCGCGCATGGCCCCGGGACCCAGCACGTTGCCGCTGTGGCAGGTGTCCATGAGCAGGACCACCTTGCCCTGGGTGGCCTCCAGACGGGCCTTGATCTCCGCGCCGGACACGCCCCGGGCGCCAGCGCCGTAGTCGTAGGAGACCAGCGCGTAGCCGGACTGTTCCGGGTCCGAGCCGCCGTGGGTGGAGAAGAAATACACGGTCACGTCGCCGGGCCCCGCTGCGGACCGGATCCGGTCCATGGCCTCCAGCAGGGCCGGGGCCGTGGCCTGCTCGTCCACCAGCAGGGTGAGTTCCACCTTCCGGTACAGCTTGCCCTCCTGGTCCCGGAAGAACCGGGCGACGTCGTTGGCGTCCTTGACCGTGAACTGCAGGCTGCTCTTGAGGTTGGCGAAGCGCTGGATGCCCACGGCCAGCAGGCGGAGGGTGGGGGGGGCCTGGGTGGCGGGCGCCGGCTGGGCGGAGGCCACCCTTACGGTCCGGCTCACCGGTTCGGAAAGCTGGCCGTTCTCCAGCTCCGCCAGGATGTCCACGGTCACGTCCCGGGCCGGCAGGGGCACGGTCACCGGGTAGACCCGGACCGCGCCGGCGCCCGGCGCGGCACCGGCCACCGGCCTCAGGCCGCGCTGGGCCGGCAGGCGCCGGCCGTCCAGGAAGACCTGGAAGCCCTTCACGGGCTTCCCGGGTCCCGCAAAGCGCAACGCCACCTGGAAGGTGGCCGGACCGGGCGCCAGGGGCTGGTCCTCGCCGGGGGCGAGCAGGGCCAGCACCGGGGGCAGGTCCGCCGCCGCGGGCGGGGTCCGCGCCGGGGCCCCGCCCGGCAGACGCAACCGGGCCGCATCCTCGTCCAGGGTGTCCAGGAGCAGGAGCAGCAGCTCCGGCTGGCAGAACCGGTCGCGGAACTGGCTCATGGGGAAGAAGTCACCGGTCAGGTCCTGGCGGTTCACCTGCCAACCCGCCAGGGTCTCGCCCCCCGGGCCGGCGGCGAAGGCACCGCTGGGGGTCCAGGCGATCCAGCGCCGGTCCGGGTCCACGTACAGGGCCAGCAGTTCCCTGCCGTCCCGGAGCCGGTACCAGCGGCAGCTCCCGTCCGCCAGCATGGCCACCGCCACCTGCCCGTCCCGGCGGGTGCCCAGGCCCCACACGGCCGCGGGCGCCGGGCGGCTCCAGCGCAGGCGGCCCCGGGCGTCGTAGGCCCGCAGGTTCCAGTCGGTGCCCAGGAGGAAGCCGCTCCCCGCGGGGTCGATGTCCAGGCTCCGGGAGGTTTCGAACGGCTCCAGGGACAGGGGCGCCCCGTTCAGGGCCGGCGCCGGCCCGTCCTGCCAGCCCTCCACCTTCAGGCCCGGAGCCTCCAGGCGCGCGCCTGGCCCAGGTTCTCCAGCCACCAGGTCCAGGTCGGCGAGGGAGAAGGCCGCCGCGGGCAGGTCCGGGATCCGGCCCGGCAGGCTCACCCGGGTAGCCGTGGGGTCGATGCGGAAGGCCTTCCGGGCGGCCCTCAGGTCCGTCTGGTGGACCGCGACCTGGTACCGGAGCGCGCCCGAGGCTTCCCGCACGCCCCAGGCGGGATCCTGGGCGGCATAGGCCAGTCTGCCGCCGGGCAGGGCGACCAGCTCGCACACGGTGGCCCGGGCCAGGGGGATCTCGCTGGCGCCGCCCTTCCCGCCCAGGGCCCAGCGGCGCAGCACGTTGGGTTCCGGCCCGAAGTCCTCGCCGCCGCTGGCGTAGAGGGTCTGGCCGTCCCGGCTCCAGGCCACGAGGCCCAGGCGGGCGGCGCCGGCCGCGGGGGTGAACGCGGGACCGAGGGTCCTGGCGTCCAGGACGTCCACCCTCGGGCTGTCCGCATAGGCCACGGCCAACAGGTCGACGCCGGGGCGGAAGGCCAGGCCGAAGGGGTGCTCCCCGGCCGCCTTCACCTTGGCCACCCGGTGGCCACCCGCGTCGTACAGCCGCAGGTAGCCGTCGTCGCCGCTGGCGGCGTAGCGCCCCCGGGCGTCGAAGGCCCCACGGTAGGTGGGCTGGGCGTAGTCCGTGTCCTGGCCCAGCAGCGCGCCGTCCGGGACACGGAACAGGCGCAGCCCCGCATTCCCCCCCAGGTGCGCCGCCAGACGCTGCCCGTCCGGGCTGAAGGCCAGGAAGTTCACCACCTGGGGCCCCACTTCCAGGACGCGGACCAGGCTGCCGGAGCCGGTGTCCACCAGGAGGATCCGGTGGCCGGCGTCCCGGCTGGATCGGGTCCAGCCTCCCAGGGCCGCCAGCTTCCCGTCCGGGGAGAGGGCGCCGGCGTAGAGCATGCCCACCTTGTCGGCTTCCACCGCCGGCCGGATGGTCCTGAGCAGGCGCCCGGTGGCGGCCTCCCACAGGCGGGCGCTCTTGTCCTCGGAGGCGGTGAGGGCCAGCCGCCCGTCGGCGCTCACCGACAGGGCGCGGATGGCGGCGGTGTGCTGGCCCGGATCCAGGCGCAGGACCGGCGCCAGGGGCGCGGCCTCCGCCGGGGCCTCCGGGAGCGGGACCGGCGGGGCGGCGGGCCCGAGCCCCTGCACCACTTCCTCGTACGTGGCCCAGCGCATCCCGTTCAGCGATTCCGCCAGCTCGGCGTGGCGCCTCCGGGTCTCCTCGCGACTGCCGCGGAAGTCCTTGATCCAGCTGAACAGGCTGGGCAGCTTCGGCAGCAGGGCCACCACCAGCGCGGGCAGCACCTTCGCCTGGCCCATGGTCCCGTCGCATTCCGCCCCGTCCAGGTAGGCCTGGAGGGCATCGGCGTCCGCCTGGGCCTGCGTGAGCCGGGCCCGGTAGACCGCTTCCTTCTGGAGCTGGTCCTGGGCCAGGTCCAGGGCCAGCAGTTCCAGGAAGCCGTTGCCGGATTCCCGGGCCCCGCGGTACAGGCGCCGGGCCTCCGCCAGCTTGGGCGATCCCACGGGACAGGTCCGCGCCGCTTCCCGCAATGCCTCCTCGGCCGAGACCCGGCGGGTGTCCAGGGTCACCAGGAGCTCGTTCATGGGCGGTTCCGCGGCCCGCAGCGGCGCGCTGAAGAGGATCAGCGCCATGAGGGAAAGCAGGGGGAGCAGGGTTCGCATGCCGTCACCTGGAGCAAGCACGGCCGCCCGGGAGCGTCGTTCCCTGTGGGCAACCGCGAAAGAAGCCTGAAACGAAAGGTGAATTGATTATGTTCGGCTTCCCTGTCCTGGCAAGGACATCCTAAGCTGGAGCCACCGGGTTCATTTGCCGTGATTGGCTGGACCTTCCCGATGCGCGGAAATCGCCGGGTTCGGACGCCGCGCTGCGCCCGGACGACCCGGCGCTCAAAGCCTATGCTGAATCCGGAGGTGCCAGATGACGATCCAGGTCAAGCGCGTCGCGGTGGTCCAGGCGGGGTCGGTGCTGTTCGACACGCCCCGCACCCTGGACAAGCTCGGGGAGCTCGTGGCGGAAGCGGCAGGACGCGGCGCCAGCTTCGCGCTGTTCCCGGAAGCTTTCCTGGGTGGCTACCCCAAGGGGATCGATTTCGGCTGCCGGGTGGGATCTCGCTCGGCCGAGGGCAGGGACTGGTTCCGTCGCTACTTCGAGGCCGCCGTCACCATTCCCGGGCCGGAAACCGAGGCCCTGGGCAAGCTCGCCCGGTCCGCGGCCATGACCCTGGCGGTGGGGGTGGTGGAGCGCGATGGCACCACCCTGTACTGCACCCTGCTCTACGTGGGCAGCGACGGCCGGATCCTGGGCCGGCACCGGAAGGTCATGCCCACCGCTTCGGAACGGCTGATCTGGGGCTTCGGGGACGGTTCGACCCTCCCGGTGCTGGACACCCCCGCCGGCCGGGTGGGCGGGGCCATCTGCTGGGAGAACTACATGCCCCTGCTCCGCACCGCGCTCTACGCCCAGGGCCTGGAAGTCTATTGCGCGCCCACGGTGGATGACCGGGACACCTGGCTGCCGACCCTCCGCCACATCGCCATGGAGGGGCGCTGCTTCGTGCTGAGCGCGGTCCAGTTCCTGGTGCGCTCCGGCTGCCCGGCGGATTACGCGCCGATCCAGGGCGATGCCCCCGGCACCGTCCTCATCCGGGGCGGCAGCGCCATCGTCGATCCCTTCGGCACCGTGCTGGCGGGCCCGGCCTTCGGCGAGGAGACCGTGCTCACCGCCGACCTGGATCCGGGGGACATCCCCCGGGCCCGCTTCGACCTGGACGTGGTGGGGCACTACGCGCGGCCCGACCTGTTCCAGCTGACGGTCAACACCGCCGCCCAGCACCCGGTGGAGACCCGGCGGCCCTAGCCGATCCCCGCGGCCCGAACGCAAAAAGCCCCCAGCGTGAGCTGGGGGCTTGGGTTTAACGTCGCGGCGACCTACTTTTCCACCTGTGTGCCAGGAAGTATCATCGGCCCTCTGGAGCTTAACTGCCGTGTTCGGAATGGGAACGGGTGTGACCTCCAGGGTATAGCCACGACGAAG
>Ga0181516_10002468_pt1 | contig 13116 bp, 10 predicted proteins | sample PEATcosm2014_Bin_25_FD_121104 | JGI IMG/M metagenome (GOLD analysis project Ga0181516, IMG submission 121104) | Peatland microbial communities from MTU Mesocosm Facility, Houghton, MI, USA - PEATcosm2014_Bin01_10_metaG | ecosystem: Environmental > Terrestrial > Soil > Wetlands > Peat | place... | reverse complement strand
GTGCTCGTCCATCGCATCCTCGATGTTTGACTGGTCCCGCTTCTGCGAAAACACTTCATAGTTGTTGCGAGCCTGATCCACTTGTTCCTGCAATTGGTTGAAACGAATGATTGAAGGTTGCAACTGATCGAGCTGCTTGTGAAGCTGCGCAAGGTCTCCTTGCAAGCTTCCGATGCGGCTTTCAATCGCACGCTTTTCGACAATCGCCTGAACTTGCCCTGTACGCAATTGCTGCCAGGCGGGATTCACATCGGTGGTATCGTCGTTTTGGCGTTTCTGGTCCATCTGCTTCAGAGCTTCAGATGTTGTTGCAATCTGGCGGTCTATCTCCACGACCAGGCGATCCGTCGGCTGGTACCGGTTAAGCAATTCCGTTCTGCGGTTTTCCAGTTGCACAAGCATCGACTGCAATTGCCCAACTCCGCCCTGATTCGGAACTAACCGTTGTTGTGTATCCTGTCGGGCAGGCACCTCGGCCACCAGTCTTGTGGCTTCCTTCACCCTTTGCGTGTTCTCCGCCAAGCTTGTTTGCGCGGCACGCAGATCATTCTCTGTCGACAAGATCTGTTGAGAGATAGCCTCTTCCTGATCGGGCACTGAAACGAGTCCATTGGTCCGCTGAAATGCGACCAGGTCCTGGTTGGCACGTTCCCAGGCATCCTTATAACGTTTTGTTTCTTCGGCAAAAAAATGTGAGGTGCCTCGGGGCCGTGCGATCATTTGCCTCTTAGCAAGGTACGCAGCGGACAGACGTTCAAGAGTCTCTGCCGCCAACTCCGGCGTCCCGGCGTGAAAAGTCGCGTTGATCACGTTGGCCTTTTTTGCGGATTCAAGAGTAAGGTGCTTCAAGAACTTCGCAATCTTTTCTTCGTGCTGCTGGATTTCCTCCGGCGCCTTGCCGTCGCGCGTCCATCCCGGGTCAACCACCGACCCTACCACGTCTTCGCTCAGGAGCAGTTGCATCTCTGAATTGATCTGTTGCTCTGTTACCTCCTCGACCGGAGCGGCCCCGGATGCGCGGTCCGCGGAGATCACGGCCCTGCTGCGCGATGCCTCAACCAGGAACATCATCTCCGACTTGAATTGCTTGCTCTTGAGGAGAGTCACGGCTGCAGCAAGACCGACGATGACCAGGAACGTAGCGGCGAATAGCCATTTGTTCCGCCATAGCGCTTCGATGGACGTGCGTACCGGAGAGTAGCGAGTCGATTGATCGGCCGCGATGGATGTCACGGTGGACGCGCCGTTCAACGCTAGTACTTGCGGGTTGTTCAACTGCTTCGGCATATATAGTCCTACCCAATGCTGCGCGCTGCAGCAATCTGTGAAATGGCGGTCTTTCGCTTTTACGGTCACTCCCTTGGCGCGAGTGAGATCGGGTTGACCTTCAGTCGATCCGGTCCATTCTTTCAATGGTTCTATCGTCGGGTCGACGCTCGCAAGCTTATCTTTGGGAGCCGAATTATTTCAATTGTGTGAACTCTTCGCCAAGCCTCGGGAGCGACGTTTAGTCTTTCGCCGAACTTAGAGTTCTGGCGCCGCGAACTCCGGTGAGCACGACGGCCACTGACTTTCCGATGCCCATTTCGTTCAGGCGGGTTGCATGAACTCGGTTGTCTGCAGCGTATCAATTGCCTTTACAGATCAACCAGTTGGGTTATCCACGTCTCAATCGAACGGAGTTATTGACTTCACTGTTCGAGAATCGTTATCGGAGTTCTTTCACTTATAACGAATCTGTGAATATTAAGAAACGTTTTCGCGTTTCACCTACGACTGTAACCCGATTCGCATTTTTACACAAGTTCAAGACCGTACAGCCGTGTGTGAAAAGGCTGCATCTATCTTCAAATAAATGCGGAATCGGCCCACGCGCGTCTTATTCGTTGACCACACGTCGGAACTGGGCGGGGCAGAGATTGCGCTTCGCAATCTTTTGCGTTATCTCGATCCGCTCTGCGTCCATAAACAGACATTGCTTTTTTCGGATGGGCCGCTCGCAAAGCAATTGAGTGGTTTGTGTCAAGTGCATGTACTACAGCTCTCCGCACGCATTCGCGAGACAAGGAAGGAGTCTCTTGGATGGCGATCGGTGTTCCGCGCGCGCGAAGTCGCCGCTTCGTTGGCCTATATTTGCAGACTCACGTGGCGCATTCGACAAATGCGTGTGGACATCGTTCACACCAATAGCCTGAAGTCTCACCTGATTGGCGGCATCGCGGCGCGCTGTGCAGGGTGCCTGGTAGTGTGGCATGTGCGCGATCGAGTGTCGAACGATTATCTCCCGGCTTTTGCTGTTCGATTGATACGAGCATTGTCCCGCATCGTACCGCACGCGATCATCGCAAATTCGGCGGCGACGCTGGAGGCTCTGGCTCCCGCGCCCTTGGCGCAGCGCGCCGGAATGTGCAAAGCTTTCGTTGTGCATGATGGATGCGAGTTGCCTTCCGCCATTGTGCCGCAGCCCGCCCCGCTCCCCGTAAAGATCGGTCTTGTTGGCAGAATCAGCAGATGGAAGGGGCAGCATGTGTTCATCAAGGCCGCTGCGCTGATCAAAGACGAGTTTCCCGATGTTCGATTTGAGATCATCGGTTCGCCGCTGTTTTCCGAAGCGGCTTACGAGGCTGAAATAAAGCAACTGGCTAGCGGTCTTCAGTTGGGTGGGCAACTTCATTTCCTAGGCTTTGTGCATGACATTCATCGGGCGATCGGCGAACTTCAGATCCTGGTGCATGCGTCGACGATAGGCGAACCCTTTGGGCAAGTAGTTATCGAGGGGATGGCAGCCGCCAAGCCGGTGATCGCGACGCGGGGTGGAGGAATTCCGGAGATCGTGGAGGATGAGGACACTGGGCTTCTGGTACCGATGAATGACGAGAAGGCTCTGGCAGATGCGATGGCGACACTGCTGCGCGATCCCGTCATGGCAACGCAGATGGGTCTTCGCGCCAGGCAAAGGGTGCGAGAACACTTTACAATTCAGCGAACCGCAAAGTTAGTCGAACAGGTATATCGAGAGTTGCTCTGGCCTCCGCGTGGGCAGCCCGAGCAGGAGAAGGCGGTATCGCCAAAGGGCGCGGGAATGGAAGCATGAGGCCATCGAGAGGGTCGCGTGCGTTTCGCGTGGAGGAACTGTCGCAATGATCGAGGTCGGATTTGTTCTTCTCACTCACTCCGAACCAGACCAGGTATTGCGTCTTGCGCGCGTTCTCACCGAGTTATACGATGCTCCGCCCATCGCGTGTCATCACGACTTTTCTCAGTGTCCGCTGGACAAAGACCGCTTCCCGCAGAATGTGCATTTCGTCGAGCCTCATTATCCAACCTTCTGGGGTTGCTTCTCGATTATCCCGGCGGCCATAGCGGGAATGCGATCGCTCTTGGAGAAGCGCAACCCTCCCGACTGGCTCTACCTCCTGAGCGGGTCGGATTACCCGGCCGCTTCACCGGACGCAGTCCGCAGCATGCTCGGTGAGACGCGGTTCGATGCATTCATCGATCACCGCGAGATTGGCTGCGCGGGCCCGATAGCTGTCGAGAATGAAAGCGAACTCACGGGCTTCTCGCGCTCTTCGTATCGTTCCATCGCGTATCGGCGGTATTGCGCAGTAGCTGTTCCGAGGCCTTCGCTGAAGAAGCCTCTCGCCTTTCCTCCAGTGGGACGAACATACTTGAACCACCCCATGTGGCGTTCAATGTTAGGCGGCCCGTTCTCGAACGAGTTCCGCTGCTTCGCCGGCGAGCATTGGTTCACTGCGAACGCACAGGCCGCTGCCATTCTTGTGCAGGAAACAGAGGTGTCGAAGCGTTTGTGGGCGCACCTTCAAACACGCGAGAGCCCGGAAGAGTGCTACTACCACTCCATCCTTGGCAATGCCCCATTGCGCCTGAGCGGAGACAACTTGAGGTACATCGACTGGCCGTCCGTAGATGCGTGGCACCCCAGAACACTTACACTGGCTGACCTGCTGGCAATCGTCCGCTCCGGCGCGCATTTCGCTCGCAAGACCGCCCACGGCTCGGAGTTGACGAATGCGCTGGATCGCATCTGCGGAGTTGGGCTGAGAAACGCCGAACCAGTGCGCGCAGATTGTGTCGACTGACGCGTTTGCTTGCCTATCCTCGGAACGGGCCCGCCAATCCTCCCCATAGACGCGCTATCAAACGCGAGCTTTCACGCAGCACTGCCGCACCACCGGGACGGACGGATGTGATCGCAATTGAGAACACGTAGGACACGAGAACGGCCGCGAGAATCAGTGAAAGTCCACGAAGATGCAGCATCCCGCGAAAAACAAATCGTGTGCAGAGATATGTCGAAGCGGCGGCGAACAGCAGGGGGATTTGTTGCCAGCACAGATCTTGCGCCTTCACCGGCCCCATGCGATGAAGTACCGCGTACTGGATCGGCGACTTCAGAGCGTATTCAACAAATGCATAGGCCGCGGCCAGCCCCACGGCGCCACCCAATGACAAACCAACAAAAAATGAAGAGACAGTAATCAACGAAGTAATAATGCCAACGCGGAACATCAGGTCGGTGCGTCCCTGGGCGATGAATATCCATCCGGTTGCGTTGCCCAGCGGTTGCAGGAGCCCGTTGACGCCGAGGTAAAAGAAGATAGGCGCAACCGGAGCCCAACGCGGACCGAAGACCAACTCGACGAATTCGTGGGAGACCGCAACCAGTGCGGCCATCGCCGGGACAATCAACAGAGTCAACTGCCCGGTGCTGCGAAGGAACATCTCGCGAAAGCGCGGCTTGTCGTCCTGCACTCGGCTTAGCAGAGGAGTCATTACGCGGTACAGGGGACCGTTGATATTCTGGATTGGAAAATAGAGCAGCTTGTAAGCACGGTCGTAAAAACCAAGCTGTACGCTGCCCGCCTGGCGGCCTATCAGAATGTTGTCAAGATTTCTGCCGAAGTAGTTCACAAAGGTAAAGCCGGTCAAGTTCGCGCCAAATTTACCGATCTCTCTGTCGACAAAGCGTGCGCGCGGCCGGTCCGGTTTCCAATGCGCATTGAGCCAATAGCCGGCGAGAGTTACAAGCGCGGTTATCGTGGACGAGATCATGAGCGACCAGTAGCGTGCGCCGAGAAAGGCGGCAATGAGAGCGGAGCACAGGCCGATCACCGCTCCCAGGACATCGGACACGGCTAACCCGCGAAACCGGAGATTGCGATTGAGCAGACCGTTCGGGACAGACATGAGGCTTCCAAACAAGAGTGGAAGACTTGCAGCGACGGTGATCCACAGAAGTCGTCGATCGTGGAAGAACCACGCCACCGCGGGACTGGCGACGATGGTCACGAAGGCACAAAACAACCCCAAGGCCGCGGTTGTCCAGAACACCGAAGATATCTGTTCCTGTGTGATATCGCGACGCTGTACGATTGCCTGTCCGTATCCCAAATCCTGAAACATTGAGACGAATCCGATGACCGGCGTGACCGCAGCAACAAGGCCAAAGTCTTCGGGAAGCAGCATCCGCGACAGCACTACAACCGAGACCATCTGAACGGCGATGCGGATTAATTGCGCCGTGCCCACCACGACTCCGCCGCGAACGGCATGGCCGGCAAGGCCCGGTTGGCCCTGCGGCATCTCTTTGGAAGATTGCGCGACCGTGGTCTCGACGGGCAGCGTTGTCTCGCCCACAACGTCAGGCATCTGCGAGTTGTCAGTCTTCATTGGGAGTCGGTTCCCATGATGGAACTTACGGAGGACGGGTGGCGGCGATGAGCACGCAACAACAGAAGCAGGAAGCGAACAATCTTTCGCACTGTCCCAAGAAAGTAGCGGCCATGGAAGCCGCGGAGGGAATACATTAACTCGGCGCGCCACGGTGAGAGGAGAGCCTTCGTCACGCGCCACCGCATCGACCGTGGCATATCCTCGGCAAGACAGGAGAAAAAGACTTCGGATTGAGTGAGCGTGTGATCGGCATAACTATACGGCCCGAAAAATCGCTTCAATGTCGCCGATTCCAGCGCTGTGAGGCCGCGTTCGCGTTGGGCTAATCGATGCGCCGAGAAAGATTTCAAATCTGCGGCGGCATAGGTCCACAAGCCTTTGCGCGCCATCACGCAACTTCGTTGCAGCAACGCCGCGGCCTTCCGATCGGGGGTGAGCGGCGCGTGTGGCGGCAGCCTGCCAGGTAGATATTCGGGGAGGGTATAGTCTTCGTAGATTTTCGAAAACATCATCCGATCGTATTGAATCCATCCGGCGTCCTTTTTTGCGCCGGATACAGGTGAAGCGGCGGACCCTCGCGCTCCCGCATGTTGGCGTTGATGGAAGACGACGCGACCCACATCGATGCCATCGTAACGGCGTGAAAGCCGCAGCAGCATCTCGTAGTCTTGCGAGCGCACCTGTGCTTCGTTGAAAGGGCCGAGCGCGTCGTAACATGCTTTGCGCACCAAAAGGCCTGGCTGAAAGATGAAGCAGCGTTCCAGTATCGCCAGTTTGGGATCGATGCTTCGATCGATCAGCAGGCGCGGCTGAACAACTTCAGTCGTTCCATCTTTTGATTCGATCAGATGGTCGTACGCGCCGAAGGCGAAGCCGCACTCCGGGTGCCGGATCAGTGCGGTGGCTAATGTCTGCAGGCAATCTGGAAGCGCGAGGTCATCGTCGTCGAAGATCCATATCAAATCGCCTGTTGCCTGCGTCAGTCCCAGGTTGAGAGCGCTGGCTTTGCCGCCGTTCGATTTTCGGATCGCAACTACTTTGCCATCGAATCGCTCCAGAACCTCGCTAGTCGAATCGGTCGATCCGTCGTCGACAACGATTACTTGCGTCGGCCGTAGCGACTGGTCCAAAACACTCTCAATCGCGCGGCCAAGATAACGTGCCCTATTATAAGTAGCAATGATCGCGGTGACGCATGGCAGAGGAGTCTTCTCGTCTCGGGGATCACTCAAAGGCTCATCTCCGAATAAAACCATGGCATAACTCGTATTGTGAAAGCTGAGGCCTGCATACACCAGCCGTCCTTCCGGTTGTTTACATCAAAACTCTTATGGCGGATCGCACGTCGCAAGCCGGAATCAAAAGTAATACTACATTTACAATTGGAGGCATCGGGCGTCCGTCCGCGAATCCATTAGCCGAACCCGCTGGGGGTAAGATGCAAAACAGATTGGAGAAGTTGCCGGCAACCCTTGTGCGAGGCCCGTCGTTATTGCCGATTCGCGTGGGCTCATGGCCCGGGCCGAACTACCATCATAACTACTTCATCCAGATGTTCTGTAAAAGTCTTGTCGATTCCGGAATTTCAGTTGTTCATGTTGCGGATCCTCGGCGCGTGAGTGCGTCGGAAATCGACATCCTGCACATTCACTGGCCGGAAAAGGTGTTTTGGGACAAAGGATCGTTCCCTCGTTTGCTGGTGCGATGGGCCACTACGCTCGTCAGCATTCATAAATTGAAACGCGCGGGTGTGCGCATCGTGTGGACTGTCCACAACTTGAGGCCGCACGATCTTGAGCGCAAATACAGTCTGCTCTGGACGGTTTACGCGGCGCAGCTCTCCCGCCTCACCGATGGATTTGTCACTCTTTGTCCATCCACTGTCAAAGTAGTGCGTCAGGAAATCTCAGGCCTGTCACAGAAGCCCGCGATCTACGCATGGCATCCTGTGTACCCTCACGTCGTCCCGGAACCCTGCCGCGAGAGGGGACGGCAGCAGTTGGGCATTGACGCGGATGTGCGGGTGTTCGCATTCCTGGGACTTCTTCGTCCATACAAGGGAGTCGAAGAGTTGATCGCAGCGTTCCGGACAACTGAGTCGAAGCAGTACGCCCTACTTATTGCCGGGGCGCCGGCCAGCGAGAGTTACTCTGCCAGAATCAAGGAATTGTCGGCCGGAGATTCTCGCATTCACCTGCGGTTGCGGCGGCTCTCGGATGAAGAGTATGCGGCATTGAGCGCTGTCGCCGATGTTATCGTTCTTCCATTCCGCGATAGTCTGCATTCCGGTTCGCTGGTTCACGCGGTTAGCCAACGGACCGCGGCCTTGACACCCGCTGCGCCTTTCGCATCGAGCCTGCAGCAGGAAGCCGGCGAACCTTGGATTCAGACTTACACGCCGCCTCTCACCGGAGACATGCTGCAGTCGACCACACCTGCGCATGGGGTACCCGAACTGAGCGCCCTTGCAACCAACATATCTGGACCGAAACTCGCTGCGTTCTATCGCCGCCTGATCGAGCGGAATGGGAGTGCGCTTGAACCCTGAACGCCGGCGGGAGCGGTGAATCCGGCGGGCCGATGCAAGTCCTCGTACCCGTATTGTTTGGGCGCAGGTTGCCAAGCGCCAACTTCTCTCATTGAAGGTCCTTCAATATGCCGCGAAACTCGGAGTTGGCCTATCGCAACTCGGCGGAGCTGAGATCGATGGCGCGCTCAAGGACCTTGCGATCCGAATCGAAGTGTTGATAGGCATCGCCGATTGCAGACAGGATTTTCTGCCAGCGCGGCTCCTCTGCCTCTGCCGCCGGGCGTACTGGAGGGCCCCGAGCACGCGGATCCAGAGAGTGCAGCCGCAGCTTTTTGGAGCGCGGCCGAGCCCGTACGCGCGGACCATGCCGAGGTTAGTTTCGAATTCGAGGGCAGCGCAGAACGCCGCTATTACGAAATCCGCCTGCTTGTTTTTGTTGGAGACGACCTAATTGGCATCACGCGCAACATCACTCAAAGCAAGAATGCTGAAAACGAATTGCGCGAGCACGCACAGCAACTCCACCACCTGGCGACGATCGATACCTTGACCCAGACCCGCAACCGCAGCGCAATCTTCGCGTTCCTCACGCAACAGTTGGCCGCATTTCGCAGCACCGGCGTTCCGGTAGCAGTCATCATGGCCGATATCGATTGCTTCAAGCGCATCAACGACCGCTACGGCCATATGGTTGGCGATGTCGTCCTGAAGGAAATAGCCGCTCGGCTTGTCTCTCGAATGCGCAGCACCGACGCCGTGGGCCTGTATAGAGGCGAAGAATTCCTCGCCGTCCTCCCCGCCTGCGAACAGAAGACGGCGACCGGCCGTGCGGACCAACTCAGACGGTGCTTTGCAACGGAACCCCTCCCCGTGCCTGCGCTGGAGTGGTCCGTGAAGTGCAGTTTTAAAGTCAGCAGTACGGAAGAGACCGGCTACGAACTCGACAAACTCATCGGCCGGGCAGACGAGGCCCTCTATCGCGCCAAGCGCTCCGGCGGGAACTGTGTCTGCAGCAGCGGCGCCACCGGCGGGCCGCCGGGTAATCCAGAGTTTCCCGTTACCGAGGGGTAGAAATAAAACAAGGTTGCCGCATCGGCAACCTTCAGGTGGTAGGCAAGGCGGGGCTCGAACCCGCAACCCCCGGCTTAGAAGGCCGGTGCTCTATCCAGTTGAGCTACTCGCCCACGCTATTAACAATTTACGAGATTCCCCTCCTAATTTAGCACCCGGCTTGGAGAAAATCGTGGAACCTCGCTTTGAACAGTTTATCCGAGAACGAAAAACCTCACAAACGTCACACCAGCCACCATCGAATGGTATCGGCGTTGCCGGAAGTGGCTGCCCTCCGAGTCGCCAACACAAGACGATCTGAAAGCCGCCGTGGTATGGATGCGGGAAGACGCGGACGCTCACTTCGCTCGACGTCACCTCTCCTATGACGACACTACCGCACTGGACCGGCAGCGCCACGCCGAACTAGTCAACAACAAGTGAAGAGCCCCGGTACAGAATCAAGGTGAAACCGACCTGAGCCCAACCGATTGCGAGTTCACGTAGGTGCTCATGGCCAGTTCGGGTTAAAGAATAGTTGCGCCGGGCCATGTCGAGGTGACATGCCCGTTCGCTTCCAAAGCTCTGAGCGTGCGATAGAGAGCGGCGCCCTCCTCTGCACTAGAACAAAGACACAAAAGCAGGGTTTAGTTACAGCGATGAGGAGATGTATTTTGCGGCAGGCAGAACCAGCATGCGCAGGTATTCTTTGGTGAGAATGGCGCGCAAGCGCGGCGCGACGGCTGAGTCGCAGGCAATTTCCAGGGAGCGGCAGCGATCGATGGCGGCGCGCAGATCGCGCAGAAACGCCACGCACGAAGGGCATGCCTCGATGTGTTCTCGCATCTGGTCGCAAGTAAGGGGTTCGACTCTGCCATCCAGATATTCAGAGAGGTTGGCAAACAGATCGCGGCATTCGGCGTGGCGCTGCCCGGCTTTGGACCGTGCCCCTTGGGGCCTGTCCGCAAGAGACTCACCCCTCTTCGAAAGCTCTGGGGCGGCACTGAGTATCTCATTCATCTCTTTACGGACGCTCAAACGTGCGCGATGAAGGCGGATCCGCACAGTGCCCTGCTGCAGACCGAGAACCTGAGCCACCTGCTCAGTGGTCAACTCTTCCATGTCATGCAATACGAGCACGATACGCATGGGTGCTGGAATCCGCAGGATTGCCTGGTGCAGCAGATAGCGCTGTTCGGCGCGGAGCAGGTTGCCTTCGGGTCCATTCCCGGCATCTTGAAGCAATCGTCCCAATTCTTCATCGCTTGGCATCAACTCGTCCAATGAGAGCATGGCCGTTGGAGCATGGGATCTCTTGCGGCGCATGCGCCAGCAGCGATTTCGAGTCACGGTGTAAAGCCAGATCGCCAGGTCTTGCGGGTCATGGATCTTGGCCAGATGCTCTAGTGAACGCAAGAGCACTTCCTGCATGGTGTCTTCCGCATCTTCAGCATGGCCGCAGACCTTCATGCTGAAGGAGTAGACCGTGTTCTGGAGTAAGCCGATCGCCTCATCGACAGCCTCAGGGGTGTTGAGGCGCAAGAGTTCTGTAGCTTTAATTAATGCAGGTCGCATCGGTCAAGGTCATCGTGAGCAGACTTAGTATATCCGGTGCGCATAGATGAAAGGTAGTCCCTCACGGACGTTCGCCAGTTAACCTCACAAAGTCCTGAGAAAGAATTCACTGCAAGGGAGGACGGCCTGTTGCATCGACTTTGAGTGAAGATTCGATCATTGCAAGACAGATAGGAGAGATCCTTTTCAGCCAATCCCGATCTTCGCTTCCTTCTCGCTCCGACCCTGACTCCATCCAGGCGTGCAACAATGCCAGCGCAAGACCTATTTCCGATTTCGGACGGCGTTCTTCCAGCCTGTACATTTGACGGTAAACCTCATCTTTGATGCGCGCAGCGAGATTGGTCCGTGAATTGTCCGATCGGGTCGCGCCCTTCCGTCCTGTCATTATGCCTTCTCCCTTTGAACGATCCAGGAGTACCGTCCGGCATCGACCGAAACAAGCCGTTCGAATCCGGCGCCGATATCGGCAACAATATCTCCCGTCCGAACACCGATAGTGGTAATCGCTTCGTCCGGAGGAATCCAGAGCAGCTGCACAGGATCGTCGAGCCGGCTGGCCAGAGATGCGTTGAACAACCTGTCGCGCATGGTTGCCTCAGTTGGCTATGCCGCAGCCGGCATCTCTCAGCCCCATGGCGCGCAGGATATTCATTGCCGGGCACCAGTTGGTAAAGGCAGACTGCAACAGGTTAAGGCCGACGAACGCTGTTAACCACAACCAATAAAGTGAAACGAAATGCGCCAGCGCAATCGATGACAGAACGACGACGCCTCCCATCAGGCGCACGCCACGTTCGACGGTCATAGAGATTCTCCTTGATCGGTTTGAGGCTCGGGACCGGGCCCGGAGTGACGCCCGGAGTGAACCATGTAATAAAGCACTGGAATTGTCGGCCAGGAGAGGAATGTCGAGGCCACGGCTCCGGCAATGAGTGACAATGCGAGCCCTTGAAAAATCGGGTCGGTGAGGATGACGCTTGCGCCGACGACAACGGCCGCTGCGGTCAGCAGCATGGGACGAAAGCGAGTGGCCCCGGCATCGATTACGGCGTCAGCCAAAGGCATTCCCTGGCGGATGCGAAGCTCGATGAAATCGACAAGAATAATTGAATTCCGCACGATGATGCCCGCGCCGGCAATGAAGCCAATCATCGAGGTCGCAGTGAAAAATGCACCCAGAATCGCATGCGCAGGCATGATGCCGACCAGCGTGAGCGGAATGGGGGCCATGATGATGAAGGGCACGATGAAGGAGCGGAACCAGCCGACCACAAGAACATAAATAAGAATCAGCACCGCTGCAAACGCGAGGCCCATGTCGCGGAAAACTTCGATCGTGATATGCCATTCGCCATCCCATTTCATCGAGTAGTGGTCGGTCGAATCCGGCATGGACGCGTTAAAGCGAGTAAGTGTGTAGCCTGCGGGAAGAGTGAGATGGTCGAGGTCCTTGTTCATGGCCATGATGGCGTAGACAGGGCTCTCCTGCGCGCCCGCCACGTCTCCGGTCACGTAGACCACGCGGTGCAGGTTCTTGTGATAGATGCTGCGCTCGATTGTCGTGTGTTCGACGGTCACCAGCTCACGCAACGAGACCATGCCGCCATCTGTGCCGGGTAACCGGATGTTTTCGAGACCCTGCTCGGAGGAACGATCGGCGCGATCTATTTCAACTACTGCCGGCACGGGCTCACGCGCGACCGCATCATGGAGCAGCCCAACCTGCATTCCAGAAGCAGCAAGCGCGAGAGCGTGGGACACATCGGAGACCGCTATTCCATGCTGCGCGGCTTTCACTTCATCCACATGAATGGCCAGCCTCGGTTGCGGGTCTTCAACGTACCAGTCGGTGTCTACAACGCCGGGAGTTTGCTGAAAGATCTTCTTGATTTGCTGCGCAACTTGCGTTTGCCCATTGAGGTCGGGACCGTAGACTTCAGCCACCAGTGTTTGAATGACAGGAGGTCCTGGCGGAACCTCGCTGACCTGAATCCGCGCGCCATATTGGTTGCCAATCGCATAGAGCAATGGGCGAAGCCGTTTGGCGATCACGTGGCTTTGATCGCTGCGCAGTTTGGCCGGCAACAGGTTCACTTGAATGTCAGCCTGATTCGGTTGGCTGCGCATGTAGTAATGGCGCACCAGTCCGTTGAAGTTATATGGGCCGGATGTTCCGGTATAAGTCTGGTAGTTCAGTACATCGGGTTGACGCGCCAATTCGGCGCCGAGCGCGTGGGTCACGCGCGCTGTCTGCTCCAGCG
>Ga0181516_10002467_pt1 | contig 13118 bp, 10 predicted proteins | sample PEATcosm2014_Bin_25_FD_121104 | JGI IMG/M metagenome (GOLD analysis project Ga0181516, IMG submission 121104) | Peatland microbial communities from MTU Mesocosm Facility, Houghton, MI, USA - PEATcosm2014_Bin01_10_metaG | ecosystem: Environmental > Terrestrial > Soil > Wetlands > Peat | place... | reverse complement strand
GGGGGTCGTGGCCGCCCACATCTGAAAATCCAGATGTGGGGCACCCGCGGCAAGACAGAGATGTGGGGAAACAGGTAAAGAGAGAAACAGTGAAACGGTGAGAGCGGCGGATTGAGGTTCGTGGCCGCCCACATCTGAAAATCCAGATGTGGGGCACCCGGGGGTGGTGGTCGAACCGGATTCCCCGAGGGACCTGGGGCGCCCAGTCAGGAATGTCTCTTTCGTGTAGCGAGGGCAGCGTGGACCGGGAGGTCCACGCTACAGCCGACCAGGAGGTCGGCGCTACGAGAGGGCTGACCGGGGGCCGCGTATATTGGGCGCAGGAGGTATTTCGCGTGCGTGGGTCGATTACGTTGGGGTTGGCGGTCTGGTTGGGAACGGGTTCGTTTGCGGTGGCACAAACCATCCAGGGACGCGACGGCATCAAGCTGCCGGCGCCTCCGGCAACTGAAGCGATTCCGGTAGCCGACGATTATTTTGGCACCAAAATAGCCGACAGCTACCGCTGGCTGGAGGTTGCAAAAAGCCCGGAGACGCGCGCCTTTATCGACGCGCAGAACGCCTACACCGGCCGGTATCTGAAGCAGGCGCGCATCCGGCCGCAGGCGGTGGACGACCTGGACGCACTGGAGAACATCACCACCATGGGCACGCCGATGGAACGCGGCGAGAGCTTCTTCTTTACCAAGCGGCTGAATGGCGAGCAGCAGGCTTCGATCTATGTGCGGCGTGGGCTGGCGGGCAAGGACGAGCGGCTGGTGGACCCCGCCAAGCTGAGCCGCGACGCCAACACCTCGGTGAGCCTTGCCGACGTATCGCGGGACGGGGCGCGGCTGGTGTACGAGCTGAAGCAGGGCGGGGCCGACGAAGCCGGCGTGCACGTGCTGGACGTGAAGACGGGGAAGACCCTGGAGGACGAGCTGCCGGCGGCGCGCTACACCGGCGTGAGTTTTACCGTCGATGGGACCGGCTTTTATTACGCGCGGAACGACAAGGCGGGAACGCTGCTGTATGAGCACCGGCTGGGTGCGCGGGTTTCGCAGGACAAGCTGATTTTCGGCAGGGAGTTTCGCGGCGAGGCGCTGGGGCGGAGCGACCTGTTTTCAGGCAAGGTAACCGATGACGGGCGCTACCTGGTGGTGGAGATTGAGCGCGGGGTTCCGGCCAAGCGCGTGGATATAGTTTTTCGCGATTTGAAGACGCCGGGGGCGCCGTTCGAGGTGCTGGTGTGGGGGCTTGAGTCGCGGTTCCAGGCGATCTATACCAAGGGCGGCTGGTATGTGAAGACCGACTACCAGTCGCCGAAAGGGAGGATTCTGCTGGCCGATCCGGGCGTAATGCCGGACGTGTGGAAGACGATTGTGCCGGAGGGGACGGGCACGATCGACAACTGGAGCATTGTGGGCGGCAAGATGTACGTGAGCCGGCTGGTGGATGTGCGCAGCGAGACAGCGGTGTACACGCTGGAGGGAAAGCCTGCGGGCAAAGTGGACTACGACGGCATCGGGTCGGCGTCGGGGCTGAGCGGAAGGACCACGGACCGGCATGGCTACTACCGATTCTCGTCGTTCATTGTGCCGCCGACGCTTTACCGGCTGGACACGATGACGGGCAAGCGCGAGGTCTTTTTCAGGCCGAAGATCGACTTCGACTCCAGCCAGTACGAGTTGAAGCAGGTGTTTTTCAAGTCGAAGGATGGGACGCAGGTTCCCCTGTTCCTTGCGGGCAAAAAGGGGCTGAAGCAGGATGGGAGCGAACGGCTGCTGATGACCGGATATGGCGGCTTTGACCTGAGCATGCTGCCGGGGTGGAGTTCCATGGCGGCCTGGTGGCTGGAGCAGGGCGGATGGTTTGCGCTGCCCAACCTGCGCGGGGGCGGCGAATACGGCGAGACCTGGCACGAGCAGGGGATGTTTGAGAAGAAACAGAACGTCTTTGACGACTGGTTTGCAGCGGCCGAGTACCTGATCAAGAACAAGTACACCTCGCCCGAGCATTTTGCCATTACCGGGCGGTCGAATGGCGGGCTGCTGATGGGGGCGTCGATGACGCAGCGGCCGGAGCTGTTTTCGGCGATCTGGTGCGGCTATCCGCTGCTGGATATGCTGCGCTACCAGAAGTTCCTGGTGGGGGCCTACTGGGTAACCGAATACGGGTCGGCAGAGAAAGAAAGCCAATTCCCTTACCTGCTGAAGTACTCGCCGTATCAGAACGTGAAGGCGGGGACGAAGTTTCCGGCTATCATGTTCTTTACCGGGGACAGCGACACGCGCGTAGATCCCTTGCATGCGCGGAAGATGACGGCGCTGGTGCAGGCGGCCAACGGGGGGAGGCGGCCGATTCTGCTGCACTATAGCCTGGCGGGCGGCCACTCGGCCGGGGTGAGCGTGGACCAGCAGGTGCAGGACGACGCCGACCAGCTGAGTTTTCTTTGGACCGAGACCGGGCCGGCGCGGTAGGCGCAGCGGGCAGGTACCCAACCTGCGCGTACAGCCGTAATGTGAACCTCCTGCCGGTGGTGACCGATAAGGGAGATACGGAACCTGAAGAACCGACTTCCTGGGCTTGATCTGCTGCCCGGACTGGCGCGCACGATGTGCCGCTGCTCCTGGCGCGGATGCCTCCTTTGCTCTTGAAGTATCACGATTCAGGTAACTTATGACCGTATTGTCCCGGCCAAAGCACGCTGTCGGGGAGCCACTGTGCCTGGAGCCAAGATGTCGAACGTTGATTTGGAGAGTGGGGAAGTCGATAGCCAACAGGAGGAAATACGGCTGGCGGCTCTCATCTCTACCGAAATTCTGGATACCGACCCCGAGCCGGCCTACGACGCCGTAACCCGGCTGGCCGCCGAATACTTCCAGGCCGACACCGCGCTGCTGGGCTTTGCCGACGAAAGCCGGGTGTGGATCAAGTCGCATTGGGGCGAGGCGATTCGCGAATTGCCGCGCAACAAGTCGATCTTCAACATGGTGCTTGCCGAGGACGGCCCGGTGGTGGTTCCCGATGTTTCACGGCACCCGGAATTTGCGGGCACGCGGATGACGATTCGGCGGCTGGAAGTGCTGTCGTTTGCCAGCGTGCCGGTGCGCTCCCCGAGCGGGAGCATCCTGGGGGTGCTGACGATTTTTGGCAGGCAGGCACGCCGCAACATGGCGCTGGACGAGTTGCGGATGCTGGAAAGCCTGGCCGAGATGGCGGGCAGCCAGCTTGAGCTGCGGCGGTTGCGCCGCACGATCAACGGACACGGCGTGCGGCGGCCGCGGCTGGCGGCCGATCAAGCCGAGGCGTGGCCGCGGCGGTCCGATCTGCGCCAGGCGATTGAGCAGCACGAACTGGTGCTGCATTACCAGCCGGAGTTTGACCTGTCGACGCGGAAGATCGTTGGGCTGGAGGCGCTGATTCGGTGGGATCACCCGCAGCGCGGCCTGATTTCCCCGATGGAGTTTATTCCGCTGGCGGAAGAGAGCGGGCTGATTTTGCCGATCGGCGACTGGGTGCTGGCGGAAACGTGCAAGCAGATCCGCAAGTGGTGCACGGCCGATCCGCGGCACAAATCGCTGCGCGTGTGCGTGAACCTGTCGGCGCGGCAGTTTTCGCGGGAGGGGTTGGCCGATCACGTGGAGGCGCTGCTGCTGCAGTCGGGCATTACAAGCCGCCAGCTTGGCCTGGAAATGACCGAATCCAGCCTGATTCCCAACATGCGGACCGCCATGGAAGTGCTGGGCAGCCTGCGCAAGCTGGGTGTTTCGCTGCTGATGGACGACTTTGGCACCGGCTACAGCTCGTTGAGTTACCTGCACTCGTTCCCGTTCGACGTGCTGAAGATCGACAGATCGTTTGTGGGGCGGATGACCGAAGGCGACCAGCCGCTGCAGATTGTGCGGACCATCATCGAACTGGCGCGGGTGCTGGGCATGGAAGTGGTTGCCGAAGGGATTGAAACCAGGGAACAGTACCGGCTGCTGCGGCAGCTTGGCTGCCGGTCGGGCCAGGGGTACCTGTTTGCCAAGCCGATGACGGCCGAACGGGTGGGCGAGTTGCTGAGCCTGCCGGGGCGGATTTTGCCGGAGCCGGTGGGGCTACCGATGGAACGCCAGCAGGACGCGCGCACGGCCTGATTGGCAGCGATGGCGCGGCGGGCAGGTCCATCCCGGGACGACTCATTTCCCTTCTCCTTTTTTGGGATTCTGCTGTTGCGTCAGATGGGAAATTCCTCACGCAAAGCGGCAGTGCGCCTCTATGCTCCATTCCATGCAACATCCACCCGAATCCTCGCCCTCCGGCACGCCCAGCTTCGCCGGCCTGCTCGCCTCGATTGCCGAGACCAAGGTGAGACTTGGCATTCCGGCCCAAGGACAGCCTGCGACTGGCTGGGCGGCGGACTGGAACGACAGCGGGCTGCAAGACGACGTGGCAACGCTCAGCTACGAGCAGGCGCTGCGCACGCACGGACGCTACCGGGCGCCGGACCTGAGCGATCGCTCGCTGACCGGGCCGCCCGAACCACTGCAGTTTGAGAACTACGAACTGGCGCCGGAAGAAACCCTCGCGGCGGCACTTCCCGCCGCACCGCGCCCGGCCGCGCCCGCGGCCAACCCGGGCGTGAAGACGCATGCCGTTTCCGCTGCGGCGGCAGCGCCCGCGTGGCGCCCTTCTACGCTGTTCGAAAGGAACTTGAAGAGCGCAAGCGTGACTGTCCGGATGAGCCAGGAGGAGTGCGAACAACTGCACCGCCGGGCGGCGGACGCCGGGCTGACGGTTTCGGCCTATTTGCGCTCGTGCACCTTTGAGGCGGAGTCGTTGCGCGCGCTGGTGAAGGAGACGATGGCGCAACTGAAGTCGGCGACGGCGGCGGGAATGACCAACGTCCCGGTCAAGAAGCGGCAGGGCTGGCTGCAGTGGCTGAAACGGATGCTGAACCCGTGGCAGGGCGGCGCACGCACGGCGCGAGCCTGAAGGGCCTGCGGGTGGACGGCAGGTTCCGGCTCCTACTGGGGCTAACAAGAAACAAAAATGCGAGTTCAACAAAGCCTGAGGCCACCCGCCCATCGGACAAGGACAAAGACGTCCGATGGATGGGGCACAGCTTCATCCCCAGTGGGTCAGCAACGCCGGTGGGGGATAGAACCCATTTATTTTGATTGGCTTGGCGACACGGCTGAAGCCGTGCCTTTTTAATACCGCAGCCAAACGGAGTTTTTCAGCGGTGCAAAGGCCTCTCAAACCGCCCTGGGAACGGGGCGGGGAGCGTTGGCGATGTCGCGGAGGTTGGGTTTGCGCACGTCGATTCCGCCCTTGAAGTAGGCTCCGTCTTCAATGCTGATGCGGGGCGCGGTCATGTCGCCGATGACCGATCCCTCGCCACGGATATCGACGCGATCTTCGGCAGTGACGTTGCCGCGCACCTTTCCGAGGATGATGACTTCGCGGGCCGAGATGTTGGCGGCTACCACGCCTTCCGGGCCGACGGTGACGCGGCTGCCGGTGAGCTGGATGCTGCCTTCGGCGCGGCCGTCGATGACCAGGCAATCGTCCCCGGAGATTTCGCCGCGAATGACCAGGCCCTTGCCGATGGTGACGGTCTCGCTAGAGGCAAACTGCGTGGCCGGGTTGCCATTCGAAGAATGGGCGGCCGATGGGGCGTAGGCGGAGCCAGTCGCGCCGTTCGAAGCAAGGCCGTGGGAAGGTTCAGGTTGCGCCATACGATCCCTTTCTTGGCAATTGGGTTTGATTTGAACTTGAACGTGTGCCGATGGACGGCCGCCCACGTAGCGATGCACCGCAGGGCGCAGAACCTGCCCGAATTCGACGTGAATATAGCAGAGGCCAAGGAGTGCCGCAACCAATTTCGGCAAGCGGCCGCGGTTTATTTGCTGTGCGGGGACTTTGGCTTTCAGTTGTCGAAAAGGGAAAGACTATTTTGCATTGGGGAAGCGAACTGCCTTTTGCCGAGCTGGAAGGACGCGGGAGGCGAAGCTGGCCGCCTGCCCGCGCCGTGGAGCGGTGGAGTTCTAGGATTGCGAGGGTTTGAGGATTTCCGGCGCGCCCTTGATGGCGGGCATGGCCGGTCCGGAATCCGTCTTGCGGATATCGATTCCGCCCTTGAAGAAGGCGCCGTCTTCGATGCTGATGCGGGCCGCGCTGACATCGCCCGTGAGAGAGCCTTCCGAACGGATGTCGACACGATCGGTGGCGGAGACGTTGCCGTGAATCTTGCCCATGACCACGATTTCGCGCGCGGTGATGCAGATGGCCATGTTGGCGCTGACCGATCCATTGGCGCCGATGGTGACGCGGTTGCCGGGCAGATTGATGCTGCCCTCGACCTTGCCATCGACGAACAGGGATTCGGTTCCGGTGATCTCGCCTTTGATAACCAGTCCTTTGCCGATGGTGGCTTGATCGCCGGCGGTGGGAAGGGTGCGCGCGCGAGCAGGCTCGGGCGCTGGAGCGGGTGGCATGGGCCGGGGAGGCTCAGGGTTGAAGGTCGGCGTCGCGGCGGCGGGTTGACTGGGTTTCCACATAGCGCTCACGTTGGTAATTTCCTTTCCTTAGGAGCACGGGTTACAAGGGCAAGCGAACTGTCCTGGGCCCAACATCCTGGGATCTGCGGCTGCCCGGCAACGAACGCCGGAGGCTTGGATTGCGGCCATTGGCAGGTCAACAGCGAGCGGACCGCCGACACATCTCATGGGCGCAATTGTAATACGTTCGGCGACGAGATTTCGGCCGCTGGCTAATTATAGCCAACAACCGGAGCAGGCAAGGCGCATGCTGCCTGGTTAAAAGTTGCGCATGTGTGCGGGGTTACGCGGTGTGCTGCGGGTCGCGCCGCATGCAGGGCGCGGTAATCTTGACTCATGACCGATCGTGAACTGGTAACCCGGATCGCTCGATCAGCCGGGCAAAAGGCCGGCTACAAGCAGCTTGTGCGCGAACTGGGGCTGGGCGGCGGCCGCGAGCGCCGCTTGCTGCTGGAGCAACTGGCGCGTCTGACGGTGCGGGGGGAGCTGGCAAAGCTGGATCGCGAGCACTGGAGCATTCCCCGGCCGGTGGGCACGCGCGACAACCTGGCCGCGGGCCGGCTGGATTTGCATCGCGACGGTTATGGATTTGTAAGGCCGAATCCGCGCCAGGCATCGCTGCAGCGTGCGGGCTCCGGAAGCGTGGGGGAAGACATCTTTATCCCACCGAACGAGATCAACGGCGCCATGCAGGGCGACCAGGTGCTGGTGGAAATGGAGCCGCCGAAGGCCGACGGGCGGCGGATGGGCCGCATTGTGAGGGTGCTGGAGCGGCGCAATCCCACGGTGGTGGGGATTTTCCACTATCGGGGACCGCAGGGAGCCGAGGGCTGGTACACGGTGGTTCCCTTTGACGAGCGGATGACGCAGCACATTCTTATCCCCGCCGGGGAGGAGCTGCCATTGGCCGGCGAGAGCGCCACGCCGCACCGCGTGTTGGGGAGCGAGGCAGCCGTTGCCGACGGCCACGACGACCTGGAAGGCCTGGTGGTGGACGTTGAGATTACCAGTTGGCCGACGCCGACACGGCCGCCGGTGGGCCGCGTGATCGAGGTGCTGGGCGATCCGGACGATTTTGGCGTCGACGTGGAGATGATGATCCGCAAGCACCAACTGCCCCGGGTCTTCCCGGAAAATGTGCTGGCCGAGGCGCGTGCTGTTGCCCATCTGGACCCGGAAGAGGCCGACAGCCGGCGCGACTTCCGCGGCTTGCCGATTGTGACCATCGACGGCGAAACGGCGCGCGATTTTGACGATGCTGTGCTGGTGACGGAGCTGCCCAGCGGCGGCTACGAGCTGCAAGTGCACATTGCGGACGTAGCGGAGTATGTGCGGGCCGCGACCGATCTCGACCTGGAGGCGCGGCTGCGCGGCACCAGCGTTTACTTCCCCGACCGCGCCATTCCCATGCTGCCGCAGGAGCTGTCGAGCGGTATTTGCAGCCTGCGGCCGGGCGAAGACCGCCTGGTGCTGAGCTGCCTGATGCAACTGGATGCCGATGCGCGGATCGTGAGCTACGAGATCTGTGAAGGCGTCATCCGCTCCGCCGCGCGCATGACGTACACCGAAGTGCATGCGATTCTGGAAGGCGATGCGGAGACCCGCGCGCGCTATGCCGAACTGACGCCGGCATTCGAACTGATGCGGCGGCTGGCGGGCCTGATGAACAAACGGCGCGAGGAGCGGGGCAGCATCGACTTCGACCTGCCCGAGCCGGTGATCGAGTTTGACGAGCAGGGCCAGATGCGCGGCGTGACCAAGTCAGAGCGCACCTGGGCCAACCGGCTGATTGAGGAGTTTATGCTGGCGGCCAACGAGTGCGTGGCCACATGGCTTGAGGACCTGGGCGTGCCGTCGCTCTACCGCATCCACGAAAAGCCGGAACCGCGCCGCGTGGTGCAATTTGAGGAGTTGGCGGCGGCGTTCGGCTACTCGCTGGGGCTGGGCGCACTGCCCGTGAAAAGAATCCAGACCCGTGGAGACCGCCGCGACTCGCAGCGCTCCGGCCGACCCGCCCGTACCCACGAGGTGGCCGAAGATATCCCCGTGACGCCGCGGATGTATCAGAAGCTGGCGGCGAAGATCGAGGGCAAGCCGGAGGAGCGCATCCTCAGCTACCTGATGCTGCGCTCGCTCAAACAGGCGCGGTACTCGGAGATCAACGAGGGCCACTTTGCGCTCGCCGCGCCCTCGTATACGCACTTTACCTCGCCGATCCGGCGCTATCCCGACCTGATTGTGCACCGCATTGCCAAGACGCTGCTGCGGGAGGGCGTGCGCGCGGAGGGCGACCTGGCCCCGGAGCGCCACAACTCGCCGTGGACGCACCCCAATGAAGGGCTGGGCCGGTTGGGAATCGCGAAGGTGTCGCGGAAGACAAAAGCAGGTCCTTCGACTTCGTCCGCCAAAGCGGACTCCGCTCAGGATGACAGCCGCGAGGTTGAAGCGCCGATTCCCGAGGCGGAACTGGCGCAGATTGCCGAGGAGACCAGCCTCACGGAGCGCCGCGCCGCGGAGGCCGAGCGCGAACTGGTGGAGTGGAAGAAGGTCCGCTTTATGCAGGACCGCGTGGGCGAGGAGTTTGCCGCGCTGGTGCTGAATCCGACCAAGTATGGGCTGTTTGTGGAGTTGACCGACCTGTTTGTGGAGGGGCTGGCGCCCATCGACTCACTGCGGGACGACCGCTACACCTGGCGCGAGAACACGCACGAGATTATCGGCGAGCGCAACGGGCGGCGCTTCCGTGCCGGCGATCGTGTGCAGGTGATTCTGGATCGCATTCTGGCCCAGGAGCGGAGACTGCAATTCTCCATCGTGGAAGAAGGGATTCCGCTGACAGGCAAGAAACTTGCGAAGCCGTCCAAGGCAAAAAAGCCGCGGCGGAGGAATCCGCCGTTCCGGCCCCCCAAGCCGAAGAAGGGCAACCTGAAGAAGGGCAAGAGGCGGTAGCACAGAGAAAGAGAGAAGCAGAGAAACGGTGTTGTGGACGCGGGTTGGATGTGTGCCTTAGCGATGATGCGCTAGTTGACGATCCACAGGAAATTCTGAGACCAAATCCCTTGACAACCCCATCCTTTGGGCTTGTGTCAAACTCAGAAATGACTGCTGTGTGGGGGGAATCCTGTGCGCAATTTGGGTAACTCGTTTTTGCTCTCGATTGCATTTTTCATCCTTCCTCTGGAAGCGTCCGCGCAGACGGATTCATCGGCACACAGGGTTCAGTTTGTGACAGTCGATCAGGGTGTTCAGCTTGAAGTGCTGGATTGGGGCGGCTCCGGCAGGCCCCTCATCTTTCTAGCTGGCGCCGGAGACACTGCCCATCGCTTTGACGGCTTCGCTTCACAGTTCACCGCCCAGCATCATGTCTATGGAATCACGCGCAGAGGATTTGGGGCATCCAGCAAACCCGCGCCTGCTAACGGCAATTATTCGGCGGATCGCCTGGGGGATGACGTGCTTGCGGTGATGAACACGCTTCATATCGACCGCCCCGTGCTCATTGGACACTCCATTGCCGGTGAGGAGCTAAGCTCCGTTGGCAGCCGCTTCCCGGAGAAGGTCTCCGGGCTCATCTATCTCGATGCGGCAACTGGCTTCGCTTTCTACGATCCCGCACACCCAATGGTAGAAGTAGAAATGAACGACATCAGGCGACGCATCGATGAGATTGAAGGTGGTGGAGTCGATGAGAAGAAGAAGCTATTGGAACTGGAGACAGCTATCGCAAAGTTCGAGATCGTTCTTCATCAGGACAACCTGGGAGTGGCGAATATGCCTCCGTTGCCGCCCCGCTCGCCGATCAACGCAGCGATGAACTTTGGAATGCAAAAATATACGAATATCCCGGTTCCCGCTCTTGCCATCTACGCCTGTCCCCACAACTGGGACCGTTTGCCTGATGACGGGTCAGGACGGAAGGCGGCTCTGATCGCAGACGATAAAGCACGCTGCACCACATGGGCCGATCATTTCAAGCATGGAGTGCCAGGCGCACGAATCGTCATGATCCCGAACGCCGATCACTACGTGTACCTCACCAATGAAGCTCAGGTTGTCACCGAGATTAACGCATTCCTCGCGAGCCTTGATTGAGTGAGGCGCGAGCAAACTCTTCAATCATTCCGCAGAGTCGGCCAGTGCCAAGGGATTTTCTGCAGCGGGGAGGCCAACTGTCGCCTCCAGGCCATTGCACCCATCGAGGTCATCGCGGTGGGATTGTGACCAGCTCGGAAGTTTCGAACCAATTATCCGTCCAGCTAACTGTCTGAATTCCCCGAACATTTGGCCATGACACAAACCGCCCGGCATGGCGAGTCGATGTGCAGCGTGAGAATCCCTCTCGACGCGGCTAACGGCGCGGGGCAGTCCGCTCCCGTGCGACACAGTAGGTGTCACAACGCCCCAGGCGCCGCCAGGGATGGCGGCGCCTGCCAGGTTGCAGCGGGTTGGGAAGCGACTATAGCGGAACCGGAATCGATGTATCCCGAAGCCACAGTTCTCAAGTCGACGCGACCATCACGGAGCGGCGACCTTGCACAAAACTCAATAGGCCCCAGTGACTCTGGTTGCGCTCTAGACCTTGGCTTGCTTCTCTGCCAGATTACCGATCAGCGGCAGCTTGAAGCGTTTGCCGTTGAAGGCATTGATGACGCACAGGAGCCAGACGACGAGCCAAGCCAGTTCAATCAGCCTCCACATGGTGATCTGCAGGAAGTAGGGCATGAGGAACAAGGTGACCCCCAGGCCGATTCCCAGCACGAGGTTGATGACGAAAGCGGCGATGGTGAGGAAGATCGACTGCCAGGCGTGGAAGCGGACGTTGGGACTCCGATTGTAGGGCTCCACGAGCAGAAAGATCAGGGCGGGGATAAAGGTGAAGTACGCGAGCGCGCCGGCGGCGGTGTCGGAGAGGCCGGTTTGCGCGTACACAGGCGGGGGCGGGGGCGGTTGGACCGGTTCATAAGGGGTTGGATCGGGCACGGTAGCTCCTCTGCTAGTGAAACGGCGTTGCGAGGCGGATTCATTTCGCGCCGCGCGAACTGTTGGCGTTTGGCAGCGCGACGGTTGGGGTTGGGGCACCATCGAGCAAGAACGAGGTAAGAAAAGCGCGGGAAGAGGCGATTGTCAAGAGAAATCTGCCGGGGAGGAGGCTGGCGGAATGGCGCGGCTCGGCGCAGCGGATCTCGGGGCCTCAGCTCGAGGGCCAAACAGGATGCGGAGGCGTTCGAACCAGGAGCGGAGACCGCGAAGGCTGTCGCGCCACGGCGGAAGGCAGGCCGGCTTAGAAGAGCAGCCTGGCAGCCTTTTCCGAAGGGATTTGAGGTGGGTCGCCGGGGAGCTCGACTCTCTGGAGCAACTGCTCGTCGTTGTTGCGGACGTTGCCTACGCGTTGGTCCACAGGCCAGGAGAGCATTTTCTCTGCCGGGTAGGGGCGGAAGAGGTCGATCGGCGGGCGCTGCGGGTCGCCGGGCTGGAGCCAGCGGTCGTAATCGTTCTTCTCCACGATCACCGGCATGCGGTTGTGCATGGGCTCGGTCAGCTCGTTGGGATCGGTGGTGAGGATGGTGAAGGTCTCAAGCGGTTCGCCGTCTTTGGGCTTCCAGGTTTCCCAGAGGCCCGCTAGGGCGTAGGGCTCGCCGGATTTGAGCGCGAAGGCGAAGGGCTGTTTGGTTTTGGCGTCGAGCTTTTGCCACTCGTAGAAGGCGTCGGCGGGGACCAGGCAGCGGCGGCGCTTGAGGGCTTCGCGAAAGGCGGGCTTTTGCGCGGCCTCCTCGGCGCGGGCGTTGATGGTGGTGTAGCCGACCTTGGCATCGCTGGCCCAGAACGGCACCAGCCCCCAGCGCAGCAGGGCGAACTCGCGGCGGCCGGAGTCGCGGTTGAGCCGCACCACCGGCTGCACGCTCTGCGGCGCGGCGTTGTAGCTGGGTGCAAACCAGGGCATGTCTTCGAGTTCCACGCCGAACCAGTCGGCGAGAACCTGCTGCGTGGATCGACGGGCAAAGCGGCCGCACATAGCACCAGAATAGGCACAGGCGAGGGCGGAAAGGCAAGCGCGGATGTGCGGCGCGCGTCCCATCCAATACAATGGCTTGAGGAGCATAGCGATGGCCCACATGGTTTTTTGCGTTCGCAACAAGAAAGAGATGGAGGGCCTGGACGAGCCCCCGTTCGACTCTGAGTTTGGTCAGAAGATCTACAAGAATGTATCGAAGGCTGCCTGGGCGGAATGGGTTGACCGGCAGAAGATGCTGCTGAACGAATATCGGCTGCAGCCGTGGACTCCGCAGGCACAGCAGTTCCTGGTGGAGCAGATGGAGGAGTTTTTCTTTGGCGCCGGCTCGGCGCTGCCGCAGGAGTTTACTCCGCCGGCGCACTAGAGCCTGTTATGAACTTTCGCGCGGGTGGCGTTGCGGACGAAAATCGGGCGAGAACCGGGGTCCCCACGGACAGGTCTTGGTCCGTGGGGTGGAGACGAGGCGGAATCCGAAGGCTGTGGCGGGACCACAGTCGAGGATGACAACGAAGTATGGCCCGATTTACGCCGCAACCCGGAGGGCTGGGGCCAATTTTCCCCATTTCGTCGTCACTCGT
>Ga0181516_10002465_pt1 | contig 13129 bp, 14 predicted proteins | sample PEATcosm2014_Bin_25_FD_121104 | JGI IMG/M metagenome (GOLD analysis project Ga0181516, IMG submission 121104) | Peatland microbial communities from MTU Mesocosm Facility, Houghton, MI, USA - PEATcosm2014_Bin01_10_metaG | ecosystem: Environmental > Terrestrial > Soil > Wetlands > Peat | place... | reverse complement strand
GGTTCGTCCATAGGAGGCATTCGCGAAACCCAGGAGATGCTCGACTACTGCGCCGACCACGGCATCGTCTCGGATATCGAACTCATCCCCATCGCGAAAATTAACGAAGCCTACGTCCGCATGCTGAAAAGCGATGTGAAGTACCGCTTCGTAATCGACCTGGCAACCCTGCCCAAACCATAAGCAAGCGGGACTTGTGTGCCCTGCCCTTCTCGCGCAGCGAGAGGGTGGGGTATTTGATTTGTATTTGATTTGTATTTGAAGTCGTCTTTGAATTTGCAGTTGAACTTGAACTTGCCTTTGCTCTTAACCTGCGAAACCTTGAAACCTGTACCACGCTCTTACCTGCGCAACCTGCGCAACCTTTGTAACCTGCGCAACCTGTTACTCGTAGAGCGACGGAAACGCCCGCAGCATCTCATCCGCCGTCTCGCGCGCCAGCGTGATATTCACCAGCGGTCCGTGATTCATCCCGGGACAATACTTCGCTGCTTCCTTCCGCTCGCTGGCCTTGTCCAGCAGTTCCGGCCAATACGGAAAGGAGCTGCACTGCAGCGGCTTCACTTCATGCACCGAGCATCCATTGGAGAGCAAGAATGGACACTGCTTGTCGCGCGGCTTGCGGAAGCGCAGCAGTGGCGCCTCACCGCACAGGTAGCGCCGTGTGAACTCCGCCTGCGAAACCTTCAGATGCTTGGCCAGTCGCGCAATATCTTTGCGCGTCACATAGACGAAGCCCTTCTGATCGCAGCAGCGGATACATCCGGGTTGGCACTCAAAGCGCATGGCCGAGTGTATCGCGAATCCCCATACGGTCTGCAATCACGGGCCAAAAAGTGGTGTTCGCCTCGGCTTTCGTCCGAGAGTCGAATTCCGCTCTGCTGAATCTAACCAGTTACAATCCAAACAGGCGTTCTATTGTTTGAAGGAGTACTGACCTTGAAAGCTCTCATCATGCTGGTTCGTGTCCTCGGCCTTGCATCCATCGTCCTCGGAGCCCTCGTCTGGGCTGAGCACATGCAACTTCTCGCCGCTCACATCGGCATCGGATTTCTTGTCTCCATCGCGGTCTTCATTCTTGCCGTGGTCGCCTTCACCAAGAAGGCCGTCGTCCCCGCAAGCCTCGGCCTCGTCTTCGCCCTCTTGCTCCCGGTCATCGGATTCATGCAACTCCCCGTCACCTTCCACAGCCTGCGATTGATCCAGGTCCTGCACATCATGCTCGCTCTTTGCATCATCGGAGTCGCTGAGCGCCTCTACTCCGCCATCCGCACCGCCGCCTAGCCGGGGGCCCTACCCTCCCGCCGTCTTCGGCGGAGGGTGGGGTAGTTGACTTTGCTATTCCTCACTCGAGTCACAGATGGCCCACAACCGCCCTCTTTTGGCGATTGTGGGGACCGCCGCAATGACCGCACCTACTACTTACTCTCCGCCCCGTCCTGCTTTTCCAGCATCTTCAGCAATTCTTGGTACGACTTCGGCATGACCACCGTCTCGCGCATATCCACCGTAATCGGATACCGAGTGCCACCCTTGTGCGTGCCCTCCAGCCCTTCCACGATCTCCTGGGCATACGACCACGGAAATGCGAACACCATCTCGTGATCCTGTGCCATGCCGAACACGCGGTCTCCATTGCATGGCAGAATGACTTTTGGCTCGTTGGTCGTCAGTGTCTGGATAACGATCTCCGCGCAATCCAGCCGTCCGCCGCTGGTGGACACCACGCGCCCGCCGCGCTTGTACAGCGCCGCATGAACCAGCCGCATCACCTGCGCTCCGTTTGCATACACGGCCACCACATCCGGTTCAAAGTTGGTGCGGTTCAGCGGAGCCACGCATACGTACTCATACGTCCCCGGCTCGAACCTCCACGTATTGGCTTCCAGACTGGTCGCCGCCGCCTCGTCTTTGCAATACATTCCGAGTGACGCAAAGCCCTTGAGATACTCCTCATTCGGCCGATGAAAGCCAAATGCAATCGACGCTAGCGGACAAATCACATCGTCCCTGCCCACGGCAATCGCCCACCCATATCTTCGCGCCACGCCAATCGATTGGCACACAATCCATTGCTCGCCCATCGTCTTGCTGGGAACCTTCACGCCCTCTGGCAGCGCCTCTCCTGGCTTGATCATGCGGATCGCCACCGGAAACGTATCCGGCCGAACATACCGCCCCAGCGCCTCATCCAGCACCTTCAGAGTTGCGGCAACGTCTGCACTCATAAGTCCCTCCAAGATGAACGCACTAGCTTACCCAATGCCCGTGCCGCCCACAACACTGAGATGAACGGGAATGTAACGGGTTTCTGGACGGATGCCCCACCCTTCCGCCCGCACTTTGGGCGGAGGGTGGGGTAGTTGACTCTGGATCTTTCCCGGGGACTAGCCGAACAAATTCGCCTCCATTTATCATGGAGGGGTTATGGCTTTCCCCATCAAAGTTTGTGTCATCTGCTCAGAAGAGTTTGAACTGAGGCCGGACAAACCCGGCTTCGCTAACCGCTGTCCGGAGTGCACCGATTCCGAAGCAGCCGATTCCGCAGCCAAAACGCGCAAGGACGCCGATGAGCGCAAGGCCACCAGCGAAATGAACGAGGCTCGCCGCGAATCCATGCGCAACCTTCTTTACCGCAAAGACAGCTGACCGGCCAGCCACGCCAAATCAGTTCGCTATCTCCGTTTTCACCTGTGTGAGCTGCGGTTCCCGCTTCGCGCGCGGCTCCCAAACCGGATAGCTCAGCTCTGGCATCGGTTTCGCTTGAAACACCTTGCGCGTCTGTCGCGCAATCCATCGGGCTGCCGTCTTCGCCTTTTTCCGCCGAGCGCTGTCGGTTGAGATGCCCGTCCCTGCGTACATCTGCCTGTACAGCTTCGATAGCAGCACAAACGCCAGGCGAGCTCGCAGCGTCGGCGTGCAAGAGGATCTCTTCCAAATTGCGCCAAACTCGTAGAACCGATCCCACACTCCCTGCGTCCGGTCTCGAATCTCATCCGAGCCCATCAGTGGATGTGGGGTGAACATCTTCGGCCTGATCGCCGTAGGAATCAACCAGTATCGCGTGATCGGCGTGCCCTCCACCATCGTCGGATTCGCCGCTTGCGCCTTCTCCCAATGGATGAAATCCACGGTTCCGGGAAACGGCGTCATCATCACGAATTGCGCGAACGTGACTCCTGCTTTGATCGCCACTTCCACGGTCGCGCCAAACGTGCTCGGCTTGTCTGTCGGAAGACCGAAGATGAACGATCCCAGCACGTGAACGCCATGCTTCCGGAACGTCTGCAATTGCTCAACGAGCCGATCTCCCGAGTAGTTGAAGTCCTTGTAGACCGCCTTCAATCCCTCTGGAGTCACGGCCTCCACCCCAACCAGCGCGCCCTTGATGTTGGCGCGCCGCATCGCATCCAGGTACTCCGTGTCTTCTGCAGACTCCATCGTGATCTGCGTAAAGAAAACCATGTCCTTCGGCAGCTTTGCCAACTCCGCCATCAGCGCGAATCGCTCATTGCGCGTCTGCGTCAGTGACTCCACTTTTTCCGCGTTGTGCTGTTCCCGCGCCAACCGCAGGTCGGTCAACGTCACTGGGTAGAAGTTGTCGTCGGCCAGGGCGATGAACCGAAAACCTCTGCGCCGCAGATCGACAATCTCGTCGATCACCCTCTCAAACGATCGCTGCCGCGGCTTCTGCCCATCTGTGCGCCACACTGAGCAGAATGAGCAATGCTTCGGACATCCGCGGATTGTCTGCACTGACGCCCACATATATTTGTCTGTCTGCATCAGATCCCAGCGCGCGGAGACAAACTGGTCTCCATCAATCTTCCCGCCGTCATAAACGCGCTTCGCGCACCCATGCTGCAGGTCGTGCAACACCTGTCCCCATGCGAGGTCGCCGTCGCCTTTGACCACCGCATCTGCCATCCCGCGTTCAAACGACTCCTCAGGAAACAACGTCGCATGAATGCCGCCGTACACGATGGTCGCTCCACGCTCGTGAGCAATCTTACCCACCTCATATCCGCGCAAGGCATTCCCCGTATGCACGCTAATGCCGACAACATCCCCGGCGTGGATGGTTTCGGGATCCAGTTGCTCTAGGGACTCGTCCACAAGAATCGGATCGCCCATGGACGCAGGCGTAGCTGCGGCAAGCACAAACAGCCAGCGCGGCGTGATCACCGCCGTGCCAAACGAATTGTCACTCGGATTTATCAGATGAACCGACATAGGTGGGAAAAGGCTTCGCGATCTTTGGTTGTTCTTGCGTGGCGAGAGGAGGTAAAGGTTTGGCGGGTGGCCCGCGAATTCTAGTCGGCTAGCGCGGAAACGACCAACCAAGTAGGTGGCCAATTATAGGAAACGGCGAACCCGGCAAGTGAGCAATTTTATACACTCGCCATTTTTATTTTGTGTGGAAGATTGCCCGGTTCAGATCCGGCCAGAACTCCTTGAAAATGAACACCCCGCCGTCAATCCCAACATTCAGCGCCCAACGCTGCCCGGTCTTCGTCCATGTGCGGTTGGAACTCGGGTAGTACAGATCAGAGATCCCCGACGCCGCTCCCGACCCTACCACCTCACTGAAGTTGAAAGCCTTTCCTCCGGAGTCTGTTCTCGTCACCAGGATGCGCGAAAACGCATACGCCGCCCGCTTCGCAACTCCGTTGTGCTTGCCCGCCGTGAACCTTCCGAGCGTATAGAAGCGCGCATCCTCCTTCAGCGCCACAGGCAGCAGGAAGCCGACCCACAGGTTCTCATCCGTCTGGTCAGCAAAGTTGTGCCAGTAATATCGCGCATACGCCGGAGGCCCGGCGTGAAACTCCGGAGTGGAACCCTCCAGCTGCGATACTCCGGAAAGCAAACCGATGAAAATGAACGACGAGTAATCAAAGCTGTCCTGCGCAAAGTCCGTGAATTTCTCTTTCGGACTCTGTGGCTTCAGGTGGGCATTCGCGCTTACCGAGCGGAAGTTCGGCACGATTCCCAGAATTCGCCTGGTCTGCTTCCCTTGCTCATTCTCCTCTGCCCCGACCTTCTGCGCTTGCTGTGGAGTCGGAGCATTGGGCAGCTCCGGTCCCGCAGCTTCGGTGTTCGCTGCCGCCCCGGAGTTTCCGGTCTTGGTCTCTTGCGCCCTTGCCGCGCCACCACAGAGCAGGATGCCAAGAGCAAGCCAGACCGCAACAGCTCGCACAAATCTCATACTTCTTTTGGATGTCCTTTGCCGCGCTCCTGCCAACTCTCAGATTGCTCATCCGCAGCCGCGGCGACCCCGCTTTTGCTTTCAGGGAAAACTCGCGCTCACGGTCACACAGTTATGTGATAGTCAGTAACTTTGTGGAGAATTCCCTTGCACGCAGGTTTGCACAATGGTTACCATGCAGTCTCCCCCAATCTAAGTGGTTTACGCGCCCGCACGCGCGTCAGAAATAGCGAAGATCATTATGAATATTGGCGAGACCATACGTAACTTCAGGATGCAGAAGGGCATGTCACAGGGTGACATCGAGAAACGTACCGGGCTTTTGCGCTGCTATCTGTCCCGGGTGGAAAACGGTCACACCGTTCCCTCCCTGGACACACTGGCCAAGATCGCCAGCTCTCTTGAGATCCCTCTCGGCAATTTTTTTACCGATAATACGACCGACACCGGCAAAAACCTTCCCCAGCTCAGCGAAGAAGAGGTGCGCTTCCTCTCACAGATTCGCCGTTACTCCAGCAATCTGAATGACAGCGACCGCAAGCTCGTACTCGCCATGGTGAAAAAGATGGCGGTCACCACCGGGCACTAACTCCGGCCTGACCTCAGCTGGCTGATAACCGCGCACATTTTCTTGGGAGTGAAGTGCCTGGCCTGCCCGGCCCACTTCCTCCTTCATCATTTGCTCAGCGCGTCCAGCAAAATTGCCGTTTCCGCCGCAATGGCGGCCTTCAGGGTAGGCTCCCGGTCGGGAGCCCACTGCGGCGAATGCAGCCCCGGCAACTTCACACCGCTTTGTTTTGCTGCAGCCAGTTTGGCCGGGTCCACCGCTCCAATATGCAGCAGCACAGAAGGCACTCCGGCCAGTCCATATTGCGAGAAATCTTCAGACGTCATGCTCGCAGGCATCTCGACTACGTGTTCCGCTCCCAGCGCCTCTCTTAATACCCCGGCAATGTGGTTGGTCAACTCCGGATCGTTGTACACCGCGTCGGTACCTTCATCGATCTTGACCAGAGGCTCACGAGGCGCGCCGCCCACCATGGCCTCCCCTTTTGCCACGCGCTCAATCGCCGCAAGCAATTTCTTGCGAGCCTGCGGATTGAATGTGCGAACCGTAAGCTGCAGCTTCACCTCGTCTGGAATGATGTTGCGCACCGTCCCGCCATGGATGCTCCCCACCGTAATCACTGCCGCGTCCAGCGGATTGTTCTCTCGTGAAACGATGCTCTGAAGCGCCAGCACGGTTCGCGCAGCGATCACAATCGGGTCCACGGAATCCTGCGGGACTGCCCCATGTCCGCCTACTCCGAAAATCGTAATGTCCACCGCATCGGCCGATGCCCGGAAGTATCCCGGATGAAAACCTACCTGTCCGGAGGGCAGAGAGGGTTCGTCGTGCATGGACAGCGCAAGAACGGGTCTTGGAAATCGCGTGAACAGCCCATCTTTGATCATCGCCGCCGCACCGCCGACGGTTTCTTCCGCCGGCTGTCCCACAAGCATCAGCGTGCCGTGCCATCGCTGGCGGTTTTCCGCCATCAGCTTGGCAGTCCCAAACCACGCGGACATATGCAGGTCATGGCCGCAGGAGTGCGCCACCGGCGTTGCGTTTCCCGAGGCATCTTTCACCACCACCGTGCTCGCGAAAGCGAGGCCGGTCTTCTCCAGTATGGGCAGCGCGTCGAGTTCGGTCCGCAGCATGACCGTGGGCCCGGCCCCGTTTCTAAGCAATGCCACGATGCCCGTTCCACCCACGCCCGTCGTAACCTCGTAACCCAAAGCTCTCGTGCGTTCGGCCAGTTTTCCCGCGGTCTGTTGCTCGTGAAACGCGAGCTCCGGATTTCGGTGAAGGTCAATGTAGAGAGCTTCTACCTCTGGATAAATGGCATTCACTTGCCTCGCGGATGCCACCGCTGATTCAGGCTTCGTCGCCTGCCCATGTGCAGCAACAATCGTCATCAGCAACACCACTGAGAGATGGCCAAATCGTTTCATAAGGGACCTCCGTCAGGCGCAATCGCGCTAAGCCAAGGAGTGTACAGGAAGGCAGACGAACCAGGAGCACACACGTGTAGTGAGGGATGGGAAAGCAGAGCAACTTGGTTATAAAGTTTTTCGCATGGCAAACTGGCCGCGACAGACTCTGTCAGCGGCTCAACGTCTGCAATTATGCCGCGCTGGAGTTCTCCGTCAGAGCGATGACCGCCAGTTCCAGCCGATCCTTCGCGCCGGTCTTGCTGAAGATGCTTTGCAAATGACGTTTCACCGTGTTTTCGCTGATCGTCAGCTGCCCCGCAATGTCTTTGTTCTTCATCCCGCGCGCCACCAGGAAGGCAATCTGCTTTTCGCGTTCGCTGAGCCGATGCAGGTTCGTCGCCCGCTCCGGCTGGCTCTCGGCGGACATCGCCAAAAGCACTCCCTGCGCCACGTCGTCGCTGAACGCCAGTTCACCATCGGCCACCGTACGAATGGCCGTGAACAGCTTTTCCGGTGTCTCGCCTTTCAGCACCAGCCCACGCGCTCCCAGCCGCACCACCTGCACATAATCGGGCTGGCTATCGGAGCCGGTCAGCACCACGCTGGCCACCCCGGAGCTTGCGTGATCCAGTTGCCGCAGCACCTCAAAGCCGTCTGTTCCCGGCATAAACAGGTCCAGCACAAGCACATCGGGATGTTCTTTCGACACCAGTTCCAGGGCTTCTATGCCGTCCCGGGCCGTGCCAACAACCTCAAAATCACGATGCGAGGAGAGCAGTGCGCGCAACGACTCACGCAGCACAGCATGGTCGTCAGCAATCGCAATTCGAATTTTATCGCCATGAAACATACCAGCTTGGATGCGTGTTAAGTACCCAAGCGAGGTATGTTGCTCCAGAATTTCTTTCTGCAGGGAGAATTCTCAGCAGGCCATCCGCCCCTTCGCCATTGAAATCCCGCCAAGTGAGGCCCTTTGTGCTATATTCCGAGACGATAGCACCGGGGCCAATTCGTTCATTTTGCGGCAGCTATCGCTACGCCTGTGACCATCGATGAAGAGCTGAGCCTGCTGGAAGATTCCTTCCGGCGACTCAAAATCGAGTTCGATATCTACTTTGCCGGCAGTGCCAAGAAGCCCCCGGTGGATACCGAGTCGCGTGTGCAATCCATCATCAAGCGCAACCTGGAGAATGGGAAGCTCACGTTTCCTCAGCGTTTTCGCCTGAACGCCATTGCTCAGCGCTATGCGGTTTTCAGCGATCTCTGGCGCCGTAAGGCCAGGATTAAGGACGAAGGCTACCGCCGGCCCCAGGACACCCTCCTCGGCGTAGGCGGCTTCGGACACCTCGACCAACCAGCCGCCCCCGCAGCTTCTGTCGAACCCGAGCCCGAGAGCTTCCTCCTTTTCACCAGCGATGTCATTGAAGTGGTGGCCCTCTACGAAGCCGTGGTGCGCGCCCGCGAGGCCGTGGGCCAGCCGCTCGGCGCCTTCGACACCTTCGCCAACTTCGTGCAGAAGAAGTCGGATGAGATTCGCTCGCAGTTCAGCTGCCAGGCCGTCGAGTACACTGTATTAGTCAAGAGCGGTCAGGTGCAGCTGAAGGCCCGCGCCCGCAAAGAGTTCTGACCCGCTCAGCACCGCCCGCATAGCAATACCAACACATCCACTCCGGAACCTTCGGAAGACTACATCGAGTGAGGAATCATGGCGAAAATCAAACGTGCCATCCTGAGCGTTACCGACAAATCAGGCCTGGTCGAATTTGCCCGGCGGCTCGCCGCCCAGGGTGTCGAACTGATCTCCACCGGAGGCACCGCCCGCGTGCTGCGTGACTCCGGCCTCGCCGTCCGCGACATCAGCGACCTCACCGGATTCCCCGAAATGCTCGACGGCCGCGTCAAAACCCTCCACCCCAAAGTTCACGGAGGAATCCTTCACGTGCGCTCGAATCCCGCGCACGTCGCTGCCGTCCGCGAACATGGCATCGAGCCCATTGACATGCTCGTGGTCAATCTCTACGCCTTTGAAAAGACCGCAGGCAAGCCCGGCGTCCATTTCGAGGAGATCATCGAGAACATCGACATCGGCGGACCCTCCATGGTTCGCTCGGCCGCCAAGAACTTTCAGGACGTCGCCATCGTCACCTCGGCCTCCGACTATGAAGCCATCGCCGTCGAACTCGAATACAGTGGCGAGCTCTCGCTCAAGACCCATTGGACGCTCGCTCAGAAGGCCTTTGCCACCACTGCCGCCTATGACACGGCCATCGCCAACGCCCTCGCCGAAATCACCGTGGACGATGCCTCGCACTTCGACATCACCCAGATCGGCCAATCCTCCGCTTTCCCGGAGACCCTGCGCCTCCACTTCCAGAAGACTATCGATCTCCGCTACGGCGAGAACCCGCACCAGAACGCCGCCCTCTATTCCGATGGCAGTGGCCGTGGTGTCGCCAACGCAAAGCAGCTTCAGGGCAAGGAGCTCAGCTACAACAACATCGTCGATCTCCAAGCCGCGTGGGACCTCGCGCAGGAATTCACCGAGCCCGTCTGCGCCATCATCAAGCACACCAACCCCTGCGGCACCGCCACCGGAGCCACCCTCCGCGAAGCCTACCTGCGCGCCCTTGAATGCGATCCCATCTCCGCCTTCGGAGGCGTCATCGGCGTCAATCAGATAATCGATGGCAGCGCCGCCGACGAAATGGCCAAACTCTTCGTCGAAGCCATCGCCGCTCCCGGCTTCACCGCCGAGGCCCTGGCCGCATTCGCCAAAAAGAAAAATCTCCGACTCGTGGAAATCGCCGAGCTCAAACAGAAGTGGGTGCTCAAGAATGTCTCCGGCGGCGTTCTCATGCAGGACAACGACGTCCGCCCCCTCACCGAAGCCGACCTCAAGGTGGTCACCGAACGCCAACCCACCGCCGAGGAGATGCGCGCCCTGCTCTTTGCCTGGAAGGTCTGCAAGCACGTAAAGTCCAACGCCATCCTCTATGCCCGCGACGGTCAGAGCGTAGGCGTCGGCGCAGGACAGATGAGCCGCGTGGACTCCGCCCGCCTCGGAGCCGAAAAAGCCGTGCTGCCCACCGCCGGAACCGTAGCCGCCAGCGACGCCTTCTTCCCATTCCCCGATGGCGTAGAGGTCATCGCTAAAGCTGGAGCCACGGCGATCATCCAGCCCGGCGGCTCCGTCCGCGATCAGGAAGTCATAGACGCAGCCAACCGCCTTAACCTCGCCATGGTCTTCACCGGAGTCCGCCACTTCCGCCACTAAACATGGCAACAAAAACGGAACAAGAGGGTGCCCCGTTCTAGCCTGTCGTTGGCTAGGGCCGGGTTTTTGATTACGGGCTAATCACGAAGTTCTTTGCTCTCTTCTCGTTGCAGAGTAGAATTTCACATCTGAAGAACTTACGAGGAACAAGTGGCTGACGAACTGAGCGCGGTAGACGTAACGGTACTATCCGAAATCATCAACGCTCTGAATAAGCTCGATCCAGAAGCTCGGGCTCGCATGCTTCAGAGTGTTGCGACCTTGTACGGAGTCTCTATTACACCCGCTGGCAAAAGCCCCTCTGAGTCTGGGGTGCCGCCTCCAAAGGTGGTAAGCGACGTACGTCCGAGTTTTAGTGAGGACCGATCCCAGTCACCAAAAGACTTCCTGTGGGAGAAACAGCCAAAGACTGCGGTTGAGCGGGCTATTTGCCTTGCCTATTACTTGTCTCACAACTTGGGAATGCACTATTTCAAGACTGCAGATATCACCAACCTGAACATGGAAGCCGCCCAGTTGAAGTTTTCAAACCCGGCATGGATTGTGAATGAAGCGGCTCGTATGGGCTATTTGGCTTCAGCTGGCGGGCAGAACAGGCAGCTCACTGCTGTAGGCGAACAGTTTGTCCGTTTGCTGCCTGACAGACAAGCTGCCCTGAGCGCAACGAAAGAAAAGAGGCCGAAGCGCCGTCGGAAGGCCTCGAATCAAAAGGAAAAAGGGAGCGAGTGAAAACCATCCCAGTCGTACTCGAACGACAACGAGCAAAACGGGTTTGCATTTATAGCCATAAGGGCGGCGTCGGAAAGACTACACTTACCACAAACATCGGCTATGCGCTTACCGACAAGCGAAAGACTGTCTTGCTGATCGATTCCGACCCGCAGTGCAATCTTTCCGCTTATTTGCTTGATAGCGAAGCGCTGGACAGGTTACTCGATGAGTCCGATGGCGAGGCGGGCCAAACTGCTTGGTCGACCGTGAAATGGGCAGACACCAGCGCGCAAGCCCCCGTCGCAATTGAGCCTAGAGAGACCCGGGGCTTGAGGTTTCTTCCTGGCGATATTCGTCTTTCAGAGTTTGAGGAACGTCTTCAAGGATATTGGAGCGATAGCAGAAAAAGGAACCTTCACGGTTTTGCGGGAACGACGGCGCTCAGCCTTGTCGTCAATAGCATCTGCGCAAAGCACGATGTCGATTTTGTGTTTTATGACTGTGGGCCCAATATCGGGCCGCTGAACAGGATTGTTGTGCTCGACTGCGACTATTTCGTCGTCCCAACCGCGTGTGATGAATTCTCGATCCGCGCGATCAGAAGCCTGGGATATACATTGGAACGGTGGATAACTCAGTGGAGTGACATCGCCGATCTGGCACCTGATGGGACCTACTTATTGCCAGGGCGGCCCTGCTTCTTAGGATACGTAGCCCAACAGTTTCGAACCTATGGCGGCCATATGACACGAGAGTTCGAAAGGTTTGTCAATCGAATTGACAAGTATGTTCAAGAGGACATCGTCGACAGGCTGAATCGACTTGACGAAGGGCTAGTCCATTCGGGTTCTGCAGGCCACCAATTCGGGTCGATCCAAAATCTATCCAGCCTAGTTTCTGCAGGACAAACCAGTGGCCATCCGCTCTGGGAAGTCGAGGCAGGCACCCCAGAGCTCCGCGAGTCGGCCAAATCCGCGTTGTATGGTATGGCAGACAGGTTGATTGCGGTCACGATAGAGGGAGGTCACGCAAATGGCTGAACTCACTCGTACAGAAGAACTACTCATTGAGGAACTCATAGCTCTGTTCAATAAGCGAAAAGTTAAACTCACTAGTTTCTTGGAACAGATACGAGCTACGGTCGAGCCCGAGACTGCTAATGGCGGGCAGCTATACGGGCTCGTGCATTCGACGAAAAGTCGCATTAAGAGCGAGTCGAGCCTGCGCGAGAAGTTGGGGCGAAAGATTAAAGAGGGTAAGGAGCCTGGGAAAGAGCCATACGTGGTCACGTTGGAGAACCTCTTTCAGAAGGTCAATGATCTGGTCGCTTATCGCATCATGCATATTCATCCACGCCAGATGGAATACATACATCCGGCGCTTCTTGAACTTTTCAGGGAGAAGCGACTTGACTTAAACGAAGACCCCGAAGCTAAGGTCTGGGACCTTGAGACGAAGAAGTACTTTGAGTCGGTTGTGAAGATAAAGACTAAACATACTGAAGACCGGCTCTACTCGAGTGTGCACTACGTTGTTAAGTCGAATTCGACCCTACAGTACACCTGCGAGATTCAGGTGCGCACACTTGCTGATGAACTCTGGGGCGAACTAGACCACTCAATTAATTACCCAGAGAAGCTTGAGAGCATCGCGTGCCGGGAACAAATTAAGTCTCTAGCGCACATGACTACGAGTTGCAATCGACTCGCCGATTCGATCTTCGAGTCGCACCGCGAATGGAAAGAGCTCACCAAACCAAAATCGTGACCAGATTTTGGGTGCGGGCGGCGGAGGCGCATTCCCATGCCTTTGAATTTCCCCAGAGGCCGTTCTAGTCGGATGTTTCCGGGCCAACCACAGTCCCCCGTCATCCCCCTGTGATTCCTGTCACAAGCACCCTTTTCGCCACTCTGATAAAATTTAACCTTCATGTCAGCCCCCAACTCAATCTTCGTCCGTGC
>Ga0181516_10002464_pt1 | contig 13130 bp, 7 predicted proteins | sample PEATcosm2014_Bin_25_FD_121104 | JGI IMG/M metagenome (GOLD analysis project Ga0181516, IMG submission 121104) | Peatland microbial communities from MTU Mesocosm Facility, Houghton, MI, USA - PEATcosm2014_Bin01_10_metaG | ecosystem: Environmental > Terrestrial > Soil > Wetlands > Peat | place... | reverse complement strand
GTGCAGAAGTATGTGGCGGAGATGCTGGTGATCTTCCCCTTCGAGCGCGAGTTCTATGCGAAGAACGACGTGGCCGTGGAGTTTGTAGGGCATCCCATGAGCGAGTTGGAAATGCCCAAGATTGGTCGCGAGGATTTTGCTGCGCGCTGGGGACTTGAGCCATCCAAGACATGGATTGCGTTGCTGCCGGGGAGCAGAAGGAAAGAGCTGAAGCTGAACCTCCCGGCCATGCTGGGGGCGGCGGAGCGGCTGGGAAGCGGCTTCGAATATGTGATGCCGGTGGCGAGCACACTGGAGAGCAGCTGGGTTCGCGCGCAGATTGAGATGTGCTCCCGCAAGGTACAAGTGAAGCTGACGGACGATGCACGCGCCAGTCTGTGGCACTCCCGGGTGGGCGTGGTGGCGAGCGGTACGGCCACGGTGGAGGCGGCGCTGATTGGCACTCCGTTCGTGATGGTGTATCGCGTGGCGGGGCTCACATGGGCCGTGGGACGCCATCTGGTGAAGCTGCCGCACTACGGGATGGTGAACCTGGTGGCTGGGCGCGAGGTGGTTCCGGAGCTGATTCAGGAGCGCTTTACGCCTGAGGCGGTGGAGACCTGGGTGCGGACCTTGCTGGAGGACGGCGAGGCGAGGCAGTCCATGACAGCGGCACTGGGAGAAGTGCGCGAGCAACTGCGCGGGGAGTTGCGGGGCGCCGTACCGGGGCAGGCGATGGAGTCCGCTGCGGGACGAGCGGCGCGAGCAGTATTGCGCGTTGCGGAAATGAAGGCTGGCGGGAGAGAATAAGCCCTCATTGGAAGAAGCTGCTCAGCATCTTCTGTACGATTTCTTACATCAACTAATGTTGTGCAACTCGGCAGGAGAAAAGTTCCCATGCAATTTGCAGGACGGAGTACGAGACAGACCGTTCTCACATCCTTGATCATGCTGGCGGGATTGCTGCTCCCGATAGCTTTGCAGGGGGCTGAAAAACCACGCATTCAGGCCGAAGATTACACGATTGACGCAAAGATCTCTCCGCAGACCCACAAGCTGACGGCGCGTGCCGTGGTCAAGTTCGTTGCTCTGGACGACATTAGCATTGCGACCTTTGAACTGCACAACGCGCTGCGCGTGACACGGGTAGAGGATGAACATGGAACTCTGCTGCCGGCCGAGCGTGTTTCGCAGGATTCAACTGTGCGAATCTCACTGCCAACGGGCATGACCAAGGGCCAGGAATCTACACTGACTTTCGAGTATGAGGGCATAGTGACCTCGGCGGACGATAGCCCGGTTCCGGGGTTAAGGCTGGCATACATCGGCGACCCCATCTCTTACTTGCTGTACTCGGGGAGATGGTTTCCGGTAACGAATTATGGGATCGACCGCTTCACGGCACGGCTGAACATTACGGCTCCTGCGGAGTATATGGTGATCGCCAGCGGAGCAGGCACGGCAGGTCAGGCGGATGTGGGCGCGAAGCCGATCGACTCCAAGTCGGCGGAAGAAGCCAAGACGCCAAAGCTACAGAGCCGGTCTAAGACTGGTGCAAAGACGAAGCCGGGGCCAACAAGCGCCGCCACTTCTGATCCGAACGGCAAGACATATCACTTCAACTGGACGAAACCGAGCTTCCCGGGAACGGTTGTGGTTGGGAGATTTGTGGACACTCCAGTCAACGACGCGGGGTTGACCGTTCATGTGTACTTCCTGCAAGACAAAGTGCCACTGGCGCAGGAATACGGCGAAACGGTGGCCAAAGAGCTTGGATACTTCATCACCATCTATGGAGTTCCGATCAGCTCTGAACTGAAACTGGTGGAGTTGCCGGATGATTCGGTGCCCGCGACATGGGCGCCGGAGCTGGCGGGAATTGCGGCCCGAAATATCAGCGCAAAGGTGAACTACCGTCTGCTGGCGAATGCGGTGGCGCACCAGTGGTTCGGGACCATTGTGAGCCCGGCGACGCGTAACGACTGGTGGATTGAGGACGGCGGCGCACGCTATAGCGAGGCCCGGTACATTGAATATGCGGCTGGTCCGGCGGGCGCGCAGGAGGCCGTGAAAGATATGGCCGTGGGTGCCCTGGCGTATGAGAGCGTGCCGCTCAACCAGATTGGAACGCTGGACACGTTCGATCCGGTCTTTCAGTCAATGGCCGGCGACAAGGGAGGCATGATCTACCACATGCTTCGCTGGGTGATGGGGGATCAGCGCTTCGACAAGACCATGCGCACGCTGTTCCAGACCTACAGCGGCAAATCGGTGGGGCTGAAGGATCTGCAGAAAGTGAGTGAAGAGATTCAGGGCGAGCAGTTAACCTGGTTCTTCTCACAGTGGCTGGATTCGACGGGCGCGCCTGAGTTCAAGAACAAGTACACGGTGTTCCGCATCAAGAAGGGTTTCCGGGTGGTGGGACAGGTGCAGCAGGATCTCGACCTGTTCCGGATGCCGGTGCAGTTGAAGATCGATACAGACGGCAAGACGGAAGACAAAACGATTGACGTGGTTGGCACAGACTCCAGCTACACGATTGAGACGTTTGGCAAGCCACGGCGCATCACGGTCGATCCGAACAACTGGGTGCTGAAGAATTCCGGGGATCTGAAGCTGCGCACGGCCATCATGCGCGGACAGCAATTGGTGCAACAAGGCAACCTGGCCGAGTCGCTGAAAGAGTTCCAGAAAGCGGTTGAGCAGAATAAGAACAGCTCGCTCGCCCACTATCGCATTGCTGACGTCTTCTATCTCCAAAAGAACTACCAGGCGGCGGCGAACGCCTATCGCGACTCACTGAACGGCGACGGCGAACCGCGCTGGACAGAAGTGTGGAACCACATCCAACTCGGCAAGATTTTTGACATTACCGGACAACGAGAGCGCGCCCTTGGAGAATATCGGCAGGCGCTGCAGACCAATGACAACACGCAAGGAGCACTTGACGAGGCACGCCGCTATCTGACGGCGCCATACCAGAGGGCGGATGGAAGCTAGAAAAACGAGAATCGACGATTGTGGAATTTTCGATTGACGATTGAAGGGCAAGGTCAAGCACCGCTTCCCCACCTTAGCCGCACAAAACGCGGCGAAAGTGGGGTACCCAGCATTTCTCTTCTGATCTCTTCTGAAGAAAAATTCATTTGTGCCTAGGCTTTGGCCGCCGAGTGATTGTAGCGTGTGATGGTGTAGCTGGATGCCATGCGTGCGGCTAATTGCTTGGCCACGGCAAGCGCAGTTTCGTTGGTGAAAGCCGAGCAGTGTATCTCCGCCTGGTCACCGGTGAAGTACATCCCCACGATGGCTTCCGCCTTGGCGGAAGTGTCAGAAAGATCGAGGGTGTGGCAGTTGCTGACGATGACCGTGTCGGGAAGGCAGATGCGGTCAAGCAGGCAGAACATTTCCAGCTTGGATTCAATCTCGTCGGGGCCAGTTTCCATCACGATTCGCGCCTGCCGGGCGGCGTCTTCAATCGTGGTGACGCAGTCGATTCGCGCGAACGCCTCGTCGGCCCGGGGCTGGTCGAGAGCCCCGGATGTGACCGCGTCATTCAATGTCTGACGGATGTCCTGCCGGGCAAACGTGAGCGAGGTCGGGATGAGGTCCTCGAGGATCACGTGGTATCCGGCCACGGCGGCGCGCCGGGCAAGCTCCCGCCCGATTCTGCCCGCACCGATGACAGCGATGCTCTCCAACTCTGGAGGCATTGTTACTTCTCCAACTGTTCGACCATTTTGGTGAAATTCGGGTCCGAGTTGCGCATGTATTCGGCGAGCTTCTTGCGTTCTTCGGTCGCCATGAAACCGCTGCCTACCACAATACGGCGGAGCGTGGTGGAAATGTCGTCCACGTAGTTCATCATTCGAATCAGATCACCGCTGGATGCCATGATGCCTCCTAAAGAACATTTTAGATGCGCTTGGATTTTGGAACACCGCACAAAGAAGTATTGTCTGCGTTCGAAGCGGGTTCGTCAAAAGGGCTATCCCAACGGCTTCGGACGACTCCGCATCTAACCCTTTCAGATGCAGGATATCTCTACTTCGAAAGAGCAGGTTATGCGTTCGCCATTACCCTCCTCTCCGGAGTCGGCGGATGACATATCGGAGTTGCTCAGGGAGCTGGCAGAGCGCCAGCGGCGTATAAGGCCGGGCTCTGCTTACCGGGTGCAGTTCAACCGCAGCTTCCGTTTTACGGACGCACTTCGATTACTGCCCTACCTGCAAAGACTGGGGATCACGACACTTTACGCTTCGCCGATTCTAGCCGCGCGGGCGGGAAGCATGCATGGATATGACATCACGGACCATAACCGCATCAATCCCGAGATTGGCAGTGAGGAGGAATTCAAGGAGCTGCTGGGGGAGCTCAAGCACAGGGGCATGGGCCTGTTGCTGGACGTGGTACCCAACCACATGGGTGTGGGCTACGGCACCAACCTGTGGTGGCAAGACGTACTGGAAAATGGACGCTCCTCAGAATACGCGAGTTTCTTCGACATTGATTGGAATCCGCTGAAAGCCGAGCTGCGCGACAAAGTGCTGCTGCCCATTCTGGGCAACCAATATGGAGAGGAGTTGGAGACGGGGCACATTGTGCTGACCTACGGCGAGCGTGGCTTCCGCATAGAGTACTTCGACAAGATTCTGCCGGTTGATCCGCAGACGATTCCACTGATCTTCCGTACTCTCAATGAGCTTCGGCAACATGGGGATTCCGAACGCGAGCTGCTTTCGCTGCTGGCGGCACTTTCTGAACTGCCGCCGCATACGGCCACCGAGGCAGAGCGTGCCTCGCGGCGGCAGCGCGAGGTTCCCTTCCTGCTGCGTCGTTTCACGGAACTGGAGGAGCGCTCGCCCGAGGTGCGGGCTCACGTGCGTGCAGCGGTGGAGAGGATCAACGGCACTGTCGGCGATGCGCGCAGCTTCGATGCTCTGCATGAACTGCTGGAGGCACAGGTGTACCGCCTGGCGCACTGGAGGGTTTCGGCCGAAGAGATCAACTACCGCCGCTTCTTTGACGTCAATGATCTGATCGGCCTGCGCATGGAAGACCCGCTGGTGTTTGCCGCGACCCAGAAACTGATCCGCAGATTGATGGTGGAAGACGCACTGATCGGACTTCGCATTGACCATCCGGACGGCATGTTCAACCCGCCGCAGTATTTCGCGCGTCTGCAGATGCTGTTTGCGGCAGCCAAACTCCACGGCCCTGTTGCGGTGGGCGAGTTGGCCGAAAACGGGATCGAGATGGATGTGCAAACCTCTTTTGCGAACCATGCGCTACGTCCTGGGGAAGAGCCTTTTTATGTAGTGGTAGAGAAGATTCTGGAGAAGGGAGAAGCGCTGCCACGCGAGTGGCCGGTGAGCGGAACAGTGGGTTATGAGTTCACCAACGCCGTGAACGGAATCTTTATCGATGGGCGAAACCGGAAGAACTTTACCAATCTTTATCACCGCCTGATCGGAGAGTCACTCAACGTTGACCGGTTGATTTACCAGGCGAAAAAACTGGTGATGCTCTCGGCGCTTTCCAGTGAAGTGAACGTGCTCACTCACATGCTCGACGAAATCAGTTCCACGAACAGGCGGGCGCGGGACTTTACGCGCAAGGTGTTGCGCGACGCGATTCGCGAGACGATTGCGAGCTTTCCGGTGTACCGCACGTACGTCGACGAGCGCGGCAATATCAGCGACCGCGACCGCGAATTCATTGCTCACGCCATTGCCATGGCCAAACGAAGAAACGGTTCGATGGCTCCGCAGGTCTTCGATTTTCTGGAAGACATTCTGCTGCTACGCGAGGACAACAGCGGCACGCCGATCCATGGCTTTCGACGGCAGCTTTATTTCTCACTGAAGTTTCAGCAGCTCACCGGGCCGGTGATGGCCAAGGGACTGGAGGACACGGTCTGCTACGTTTACAACCGATTTATCTCCGTGAACGAAGTGGGTGGGAATCCGGGCAGCTTCGGCGTGAGCGTGGAAGACTTCCACCACGCGAACCAGCAACGGGCTGAGTTGTGGCCACACGCGCTGCTCACCACTTCCACGCATGACACCAAGCGAAGCGAGGATGTGCGCATGAGGCTGGACGTGCTGAGCGAGATGCCGCGTCCCTGGGCGGCGCAGGTGATGCGCTGGAGACGCATTCATCGCGCCAGACGCAAGATGACCGAAGGCGGCAGCGTTGCTCCCGATAACAACGAGGAGTACTTCCTCTACCAGACGCTGGTGGGTACGTGGCCAATGCCCGCGAAGGCATCTCTGGCTCCTGCTGATTGGGCGCTGAGCCGCGAGGAGCGCGTTGCCTACATCGCACGCATTCAGCAGTACATGGAGAAAGCTGTCCACGAGGGCAAGATCAACTTGAGCTGGATCAATCCGAATCAGGAGTACACGGACGCGCTGCTTGGATTTGTGGCACGCATCCTGTCTCCGGGCACGGAGGCCAAGCCAAACAATTTCCTTCGGTTGATGCATGAGTTCATGCCGCGGCTGGCCTGGTTTGGAGCGATGAATTCATTGGCGCAAACACTGCTGAAATTGACTGCGCCCGGTGTTCCCGATGTTTACCAGGGGCAGGAACTGTTCGACTTCAGCCTTGTCGATCCTGACAATCGCAGGGCGGTGAACTTTGCGGTACTGGAAAAGTACATGGAAGAACTTGACCCTCGGGAGCCGAGTGCAGAGCTCTGCGGGGAACTGCTGGAACAATGGACCGACGGACGACTGAAGTTCTGGACCACGCATCGAGCGCTGCATGCGCGGAACGAAGCGACTGACCTCTTCCGTCATGGCAACTACAAAGCCCTCAGGATTGAAGGCGACAGGAGCGAGCACGTGGTGGCGTTCGCGCGCGAGCACGATCACAAGAGCGTGATTGTGGCAGTGCCGCGACTCTACTACACGATGCTGAACGGGGAGCCGCGAATGGCAGGCGCGGAAGATTGGGGAGCCACGAGCGTGAGGGCTGGGCGAGAACTTTCCGGCCGCGAATACAGAAACGCTTTCACCGGAGAGCGAGTGAAGATGACAAGCGACGGGGCGCTGCTATGCAGTGAACTCTTCGGGGGCTTCCCGGTGGCCCTGCTCGTCGAATGAAGGCTGCCGATCCGTAACCTCAGCCAAGGCGGCCAGTTTCTGCGCCAGTTCTTGCTTCAGAGCTCCGGGCGCATAGCGCCAAGTCCAATTGCCATCGCCGAAGCTCGGCACGTTCATGCGACCTTCCGCCCCGAGGCTGAGCACGTCCTGCAAGGGGACCACGCAGAGGTTCGCGGTTGAGCTTTCGGCGAGACGGATCATCGCCCAGTTGATGCCATCGCTGGCGTCTCCCAAAAGCGCAGCGGCAAAGTGCCGCTCGTTCTCCGAGCAGCTCTTCCACCATCCCAAGGTAGTGTCATTGTCGTGAGTACCGGTGTAAACCACGGTGTTGGGCTGGTAGCGATGCGGAAGATAGATGTGCGCGCCCGGGTCTCCGAAAGCAAATTGCAGAATTCGCATTCCGGGCATCTTCCACTGCTCGCGGAGCGCGTTTACGTCAGGCGTGATGACGCCGAGATCTTCGGCGATGAACGGCAGGTCGCCGAGTTTTTCCCGGAGAACGCGGAACAGGTCGTTGCCCGGGCCATCCACCCAACGCCCATGCACGGCAGTGGGCTCGCTGTTAGGAATCTCCCAATACTGATGGAAACCGCGGAAGTGATCGAGGCGAATAATGTCGCAGCAGGTAAGCGCCCAGCTCATCCGGCGCACCCACCAGTCATAGCCGCGCTGCTTCAGCTCTGCCCAGCGGTACAGCGGATTTCCCCAGCGCTGCCCGGTGACGGAAAAAGCATCGGGAGGAACGCCGGCAACGAACTCGGGCTCGAGCGTATTGGCATCGAGGCGAAACGTATCCGGGTGCGTCCACACATCGGCCGAATCGTAGCTTACGAAGATGGCAACGTCGCCGATGATCTTTACGCCCTTGCTACGGCAATAGGAGTGAAGCGCGCGCCATTGCTCGAAAAACGCGAACTGCAGAAACCGGGAGCGGTCGAGCTCATCGTGCAGCTCTGCGCGCAGGGCATCCATCGCCTGAGGTTCACGATGAGCGATTTCGTGCGGCCAGGTATTCCAGCTCCGCAGCTCATGACGGAGACGCAAGGCCTCGAATAAAACGTAATCTTCCAACCACCATGAGTTCTCGGCGACAAAGCGATCGAAGCGGGCACGGCTCTCGCCTTTTGCGTCGCGCAAAAACGACGCTGCCGCCTCCTGCAAAAGAGGGACTTTGTCACGCGCAACCTGCTCGTAATCGACTCGACCCTCGCGCACATTGAGGGACTGAACCGTCTCATGCGAAATCATGCCGCGCTCGGCAAGACGCTCAAGACTGATGAGGAGAATGTTGCCGGCAAAAGCCGAGGTGGATGAGTAGGGAGAGTTGCCAATGCCTGCCGGATTCAGCGGAAGAATTTGCCAAAGCCCCTGGCGCGCACTGGCAAGGAAGTCAACAAATTCGTATGCAGACGGACCCAGATCACCAATTCCCCCGTGGCCGGGGAAGGACGTTGGATGAAGGAGAATTCCGGAGCTTCGCTTGTCGGGCATGGTCTCAGATTCTTACTAATGGTCGGAAACAAATACTTCCATTATTAGGATGCGCCGCCATGAAGTGATTTGTGAACCAAAAAACCGGGGAGGTTAACCTCCCCGGTTGTGAAGTTTGGTTCCACTACTGGTTGGAGGCACCGCCGCTGCCGAGAGCGTCCACTTTCTTTTTGTCGACGATGATGCGGCCGTCCTTCTCCATGCGATCACGCAAAGAGGCGACGAACACTTCTTCAGCCTCAGAACGTTTGCGTTCCAGCAGAGAGGCCTTGACGCGATCCTTGATTGCGTCGAAGTCTGCATCGGTAGGAGCCTGCTTTTCGATCAGCGCCACGACTGCACCCTTCTGTCCGAGATTGAGCGCCTGGCTGATGTCGCCGGGCTTCATCTCAAACACCTGGGGAGCGCTGGAGGACACCTGTCCAAGATCTGGCACCTGACCGTCTTGAGCAATGAGATCGCTGGTCTTCACGGTTGCGCCGACCGCTTTGGCGGCCTCGCGCAGACTGTGCGAGGCATGAGCCTTGTCAGCCAACTCCTGCGTCTTCTGAGCCAAGAGTGCTTGCGCCTTCTGTTGCTTCAGTTGGACGGCAAGGCGATCCTTCACCTGCTCGAAGCTGGGCGTCGCCGGCGGCTTCACTTCCGTCACCTGTGCGACAGCAACGCCGCGAGGCAGCGGAACAGCAACCGGAGCCGCATTCACTTTCGCGCTGAAGATGGTGTCGGCAAACTGCGGAGCCGCACCAACGCCAGGCAATGCATCGTTCCGCGAAATGAAGCCGCTCTCCTGAACCTGCAGTCCGTTGCTGGAAGCGGCCTTGTCCAATCCTGCTGACTTGGCCTGGCTCTCCACAGTGCGGGCAAGCTGCTCCGCCTGTTTTTGATTCTTCTGCGCAGCCACGATGGGCTCGATCTCGGGCCGGACTTCATCGAACGAGCGGGCGTGCGCTGAAATCCTGTCATCTACGCGAATGATTTCAAAGCCGTAGCTTGTTGAGATCAGCCCCGAAGACTGTCCCTTGGACAAGCCAAACGCAACCTTCTCGATTTCAGGAGCAGTGCCTGAGCCCTGCACCAACTGGCCCACGGAGCCGCCTTCTTTTGCGGTCGCAGTATCGTCGGAGTATTTCTTTGCAAGCGCGGCAAAGTCACCGCCGTTGTGAAGCTGGTTCAGCACGTCCTGAGCCTTCGCTTTGGCGGCGTCTGCCAACTTGGCATCCACCTTGCCATCTGGACCGGGAAGGGGAAGCTTGATGAGAATATGACGAACCTTGACCGATTCCGGAATGCGGAACTCGGCCGCATGCTGCCGGAAATATCCCTGCAGTTCGTCGTTGGTCGGTTTGGCTGGATTGGGCAGTCGCGCCGGATCAATCACTGCGTACTTGACCTTGCGCTGCTCCGGGATGGTGTTGGCAAACTGCTGCTGATTCTTTTCATAGAAAGCGCGCAGTTCGGAGTCATCCACGGTGACGGACTTTTCAAGGTCCGCAATCGTCAGCACGGCGTAATCGAACTTAACTTTGGTCTTCAGCTTGACGAAGGCATCGTGCACTTCCGCGTTGGAGACGAAAACCCCTGCGCCGATGACGGTGCGTAGTTTCCGCATGGTCAGGTCGTTGCGGAGCTCCTGCTCAAACTGTGGCACGCTGAGATTGAACTGCGATGCAATGAGGTCACGGTACTGGTCGGCGCCGATGAAAGTTCCATTCGGATAGAGAGCCTGGGCCAAGCCACCGTGCTGCATTTCATAACGCAGATCTTCGTCTGTGGCTTCCAGCCCGAGGCGTTTGGCCTCGCGCAGATAGACCTTCTGCATCACTACGGCTTCAACCGCCTGGGGCAGGATGAACTGCTTGAACTGTTCAGGAATGCGGCGCTGCTGCATCATATTGCGCGCCACTTGATCCACTTCCTGATTGGTGACGTCCTGGCCATCGACTTTTGCGACAGCGTTGGCGCTGACGCCACGGCCGCTAACATCATTGAGAATTCCGCCAGGAACAAGCGTTACGACCATCATGACGCAAACGATGGAGAGGAAACCGATCAGAAGTGCTTTCTGAAATCGGCCAGGGGTTTGCAGGAATCGAATCATCTTCCAGTGAGCTCCGAGAAATAAAGGGCGAATACAGGATTATAAACCAGTGGCTTCCAATGCCTCGCATCCGGAACTCATCTGACGAAAAGATTCAGCATCCCCGCCCAATGGAGAAGTTTGCCCTTCGATGCCCGAATTGCGCCTTTGGGCTCAGGACTCTTCCCCTGCCGGTTAGTCCACGTGTTGTAATGGAGGTTGGACTCCTATGTCACAGAAGAAACAGGGCCTTCGTAATAAGTGGATTGCCGCCAGCCGCCGCCTCAGGGAACTGGGCATGATTGCCCATGGATTGCTGGATGCCAATCACGTGGTGATGGCTCACATCATCCCGATGCGGCGATGTAACTTGGCCTGCGCGTATTGCAATGAGTACGATGCGGTCAGCAAGCCCGTTCCGCTGAAAACGATGTTTCAACGCATCGACCAGCTCGCCCGCCTGGGGACTTCCATTGTCACGATCAGCGGCGGAGAGCCCATTCTGCATCCGGAACTCGACGACATCATCCGCCACATCCGTAAGCACGGCATGTTGGCCGGAATGATCACCAATGGATACCTGCTGACAGCCGAGCGCATTGAACGACTGAACCGCGCTGGGTTGGATCACATGCAGATTTCGATCGACAACGTGATGCCCGACGATGTTTCGAAAAAGAGCCTGAAGGTTCTGGATAAGAAACTGCAACTGCTCAGTGAATATGCCGAGTTCCACGTAAACATCAACAGCGTGGTGGGTGGCGGAATTCACAATCCGCATGACGCGCTGGTCGTGGGTCGCCGCGCCCGCCAACTTGGATTTACCTCAACCGTGGGCATCATTCACGACGGCGACGGGCAACTGCGCCCGCTGAGCGGCGAAGAGCGCACTGTGTTTTTCAAAATGCACAATATGGACCGGCGAAGCTACTCGCGATTCAACTGGTTCCAGGACAATATCGCCAACGGCAAACCGAATGACTGGCGTTGCCGGGCGGGCGCCCGCTACATCTATATCTGCGAAGACGGGCTGGTGCACTACTGCTCGCAGCAAAGAGGCTATCCCGGCGTGCCGCTGATGCAATATACGAAGGAAGACGTTCGCCGCGAGTTTTTGACCACGAAGAGTTGCTCTCCGAACTGCACCGTAAGCTGCGTTCACCAGGTGAGCTATATCGACTTCTGGCGCGCACCGCAAACGCTGCAACCGCAGTCGCGCACCGGCGACGTCGGCGAGTTGATTCAGATCCAAAGCGACTGACCACTGTGCGATCCTCTGCCGAAAACCATGGCCGGGGCCTTCAGCGGTTCGTCGAACGCAGTTTGTGGATGGGGAATCCCAGTAAGATTTCCATCAAACGTTGCGCGATCCAAACACGTTTGTTACTATCGAAAAGGTTCTGAGCCAATCAGTGCCGCTGTAGGAACCGGCCCAACGCAATTCTCCGCACATGGTCCGTCAGTAGAAGAATCAAGAAGGGCGCGTAGCTCAATTGGCAGAGCAACTGACTCTTAATCAGTAGGTTGTAGGTTCGATTCCTACCGCGCTCACCACTCCTCCACTATTTTTCTTGCAACTCAGGCATATGCGACAGCAGGTCAACAAAGACCCGCCTGAACTGCTCGAATAACTGTTCGCATTGGCCGACCTCGTCTTCGGACTTTACCTTTATCTCAGACTCGAAGTCACCGCCAACTACGCGCGTGGCTACTGCAATGATTTGTTGCAGTCGCCGGAAAACAAGATTGTCGAGCAGAGTCAAAACGAGCAGCATCCCGAATGTCAACGACATGACAATCAAGAGTACAAGAACATACTGCGTATGCCGCATCGTGGCGTAAACAGTTGATACATCGCGCACCACGAACATTGCGCCCACGTTCCTACCGGCTGCGTCACGGATGGGGAAGATGCCGCGCACGTAGACGGAATCTCCCTCACGGAGACGCTCCAACAATTTCCCCTCGACGGGCACCGAGGCCAGGTCTCCATGGAAGCGGATGATGCTGTCAGTGGTAGTTGTCTTGTCCGCAACGACTGATCCCGAATCGTCATCCCAGTTATCGCGACGTTTCCAGGCAGCGTTCGAATCGGCCCACAACTGTCTATCTACAAATTGTTTATTGAGCAGGACGGCGTAGTCGTCTCCGGTCTGGCGTTTCATCGCGTGAATGAACTGGCCGAGCTCCTCACCAAGTTCAACATAGCCGGTCAATCCGCCCTGCGCGTCGTAAACTGGCCGCAAGACTCTAACCGCAAAACCCGCCTTTGCCAATTCGTTTCCTGCCACTACGGCATGGGTGCGCGCAACCTCTTTGTCGATGAACCGATTGAGATGGTCGCCGAATTTCGCGGGGGCATGCAATCGAAGAAAGACGGTCATGTCAGGCTCTGGAGTGTGGAACATCCAGTTCGTGATGCCTTCGCTTTTCAACCTGGAATATAGCGGTGCGCTGAGTTCGAGCAGGCGATTGCG
>Ga0181516_10002463_pt1 | contig 13134 bp, 13 predicted proteins | sample PEATcosm2014_Bin_25_FD_121104 | JGI IMG/M metagenome (GOLD analysis project Ga0181516, IMG submission 121104) | Peatland microbial communities from MTU Mesocosm Facility, Houghton, MI, USA - PEATcosm2014_Bin01_10_metaG | ecosystem: Environmental > Terrestrial > Soil > Wetlands > Peat | place... | reverse complement strand
GCCGCTGCGGTTCGCAGCTTGCCGGTGTTCGGGCTTCCACATGGCGCGCTCCATCGCGAATCAAGCGCCCAACAATGAATCACATCCGATTCATCAGATTCAAGAACTTCCCGGATCGGCTCTGAGGCCTGATGTGCCGGGACTGGGATTTTTGCCTTGCTTGCCAAGAGCTTATCTTGCCGTTGGCAGGCCGCGGATCGGCCTGTAAACCTTTGAATCAATTCGTGTTCGCATTTCGGGGCGATTTGGCGGTTCGCCCGGTCGCCAGTTGGTATAGGCCATGCTACGGACGGTCGAGTAGGCTCCGGGGTAGCGCAAGGGGGCTCATCGGGTCATGAGTGAGACTGCAAAGGGTGGCGTGGACACGTTGCGTGTCGGCGTAGTGGGCGTGGGCGTTATGGGCAGCAACCACGCGCGGGTGCTGTCCGAACTGTCAGGCGTGAAGCTGATCGGCGTCGCCGATCCGGACCGCAAGCGCCGTGATGCCGTCGCCGGCCGGCTCGGCTGCGCCGGATACGACGATGCCGGCGAACTCCTGCGTCAGGGTATCGACGCCATCACCATCGCGGCGCCGACCCATCTGCATCGCGACATCGCCATCGAATGCGCCTCGCGCGGCATTCACATCCTGGTCGAAAAGCCGATCGCCCCGACGGTGGAGGAAAGCCGCGCCATCGTCGCAGCGGCGCGCCGCGCCGGCGTCACGCTGATGGTCGGGCATGTCGAACGTTTCAATCCGGCGGTCCAGTCGATCAAGCGGGCGATCCAGGATCAGGACATTCTTTCCATCGCCATCACCCGCGTCGGGCCGTTTCCGCCTCGCATGTCGAATGTCGGCGTCGTCATCGATCTTGCCGTGCACGACATCGATCTCATCCGCTGGTTCACGGATTCGGAGATCGTCGAGATCCAGCCGCAGACTTCGAGCGCGGTCGCCGAGCGCGAGGACATCGCGCTCTTGCAATTCCGCACCGCGTCCGGCGTGCTGGCGCACATCAACACCAACTGGCTGACGCCGTTCAAGGCGCGCACCATCCACATCGCCACGCGCGACAAATACGTCATCGGCGATCTGCTGACGTTGCAAGTCACCGAATGTTTCGGCTTCCAGCCGGACGGCAGCTACTCGATGCGCCACCTTTCCGTCGGCTATGCCGAGCCGCTGCGTTCCGAGATGGTGGCTTTCGTCAGCGCGATTCGCAGCGGCCAGCCGCCGGCCGTCACCGGCGACGAAGCCGTCGCCAGCCTCGAAATCGCGATCCGCTGCCTCGAAGGGCGCTCGGCGCGGTCGGCTGCGCCGCAGCGCAAGGGGCCGCGGCGCGTGGTTGGTTGACCATCCGCACTCCTTGCCGGGATCCAGATAAAAGGCCATCAAGAGCGATCATGAATCAGCACGCCCGCGTTGACGAGAAGCCGGTTCCGTTCATCGACGTTGCGGCGCAACGCCGCCGTCTCGGCTCCGCGATCGACGACGCGGTGGCGCGCGTCTTGGCGCACTGCCAGTTCGTCCAGGGGCCGGAAGTACGCGCCTTCGAAACCGAGCTCGCCGCCTTCTGCGGCGCCAAGCACGCGATCGGCTGCTCGAGCGGCACCGACGCGCTCCTTCTTGTTCTCATGGCGTGGCAGATCGGGCCGGGCGATGCGGTGATTTGCCCGTCGTTCACCTACCACGCGACGGCTGAAGCGGTGGCGCTCCTCGGCGCGACGCCGCTCATCGCCGACATCGATGCCGATACGTTCAATCTCGACGCCGGAAGCTGCGCGCGCGCGATCGCGGCGGCGAACAAGCTGGGGCTCAAGCCTCGCGCCGTCATTCCGGTCGATCTGTTCGGCCTGCCGGCCGATCACGACGCCATCAACGCGCTTGCCGCCGCGCACGGCATGCTGGTGCTCGACGACGCAGCGCAAGCCTTCGGCGCGACCTATCGCGGCCGCAAGCTCGGCACCTGTTCGACCGCGACCGCCACCAGTTTCTTCCCGGCCAAGCCGCTCGGCTGCTATGGCGACGGCGGCGCCGTATTCACCGACGACGACGCGCTTGCGGCGCGGATAAAAAGCCTGCGCGTGCACGGCGAAGGCGCCGACAGATCGGAGGCCGTGCGCATCGGCATCACCGGCCGGCTCGATACCATCCAGGCGGCGGTGCTGCTCGAAAAGCTGAAGATCTTCCCCGACGAAATCGCCGCCCGCGATCGCATCGCGGCGCGCTATTCGGCCGCTTTGTCCGATGTCGCGACCGTGCCGCGCGCCGGCAATGAATCGACGTCGGTTTGGGCGCAGTACACCATCAAGCTTCCGGCGGGGCGGCGCGACGGGTTTGCGGCCGCGCTCAAGGCCCAGGGCATTCCGACGGCGATCTATTACACCAAGCCGCTGCATCGTCAGCCGGCCTACCGCGGCTTTCCCCTGGCCGACGGCGGGGTGCCGGTGAGCGAGCGGCTCTCCGGCGAAGTCATCAGCCTGCCGATGCACGCCTATCTCGAGCCGCCGGTCCAGGACCGCATTATCGAGGCGGCCCGGCGGGCGCTCGCGAGCTGACGCGACTCACGTATATCTCATCTGAATTTGGCCCGGCTCGGCGCCCAAAGGCGGCGTATGATCGCGAAGATTCTCACCGTCGGCGGCTACACGCTTCTGTCGCGGCTGACCGGCTTTGTCCGCGACATCATGCTCGCGGCCATCATCGGCGCCGGCCCGGTCGCGGACGCGTTCTTCGTGGCGTTCCGGCTGCCGAACCACTTCCGCGCTATTTTCGCCGAGGGCGCGTTCAATGCGGCCTTCATTCCGGCCTATGCGCGAATCCGCACCCAGGGCGGCGCCGCGGCGGCGAGCCGGTTCGGCGACCGCATCTTCACGCTCTTGCTCGCGTCGCAGCTAGTGCTGCTGGCGCTGGCGCTTTTGTTCACGCCGCAGGTGATCGAAGTCTTGGCGCCGGGTTTCTCGCGCGAGCCGCAGCAATTCGCGCTCGCGGTATCGCTGACACGGATCACGTTCCCTTATCTGTTGCTCATCACATTGGTGACGTTGTGGAGCGGCATCCTCAATGCGCTGCACCGCTTCGCCGCGGCGGCCGCGGCGCCGATCCTCCTCAATGTCGCAATGATGGCGACGCTGGCGGCAGCGTTTGCCTTTCCGAGCGCGGGCCACGCCGCGGCCTGGGGCGTGCTGATCTCCGGCGTGTTGCAGGCCGCCTTGGTCGGCGGCGCCGCTTTTCACGCGGGCGTCATGACCTCGTTCCGGGCGCTGCGCTGGGACGACGATGTACGGCGGTTCTTCGTTGCGCTCCTTCCGGCCACCATCGGATCCGCCGGCACGCAATTGGCGCTGTTCGCCGACACGATCATCGCAAGCTTTCTGTCGGCGGGCGCGATCTCGGCGCTTTATTACGCCGATCGGATCGACCAGTTGCCGATCGGCGTCATCGGCATTGCGGTCGGCACCGTGCTGGTGCCGGAGATGACGCACCGGTTGGCGTCGGGCGATCACGCCGGCGCGCGCTCGGCGCAAAACCGCGCCATCGAATTCGCGCTCCTGCTGGCGGTCCCTTGCGTGGTCGCCTTCCTGGTGGTGCCGGGGCTGATCATGCGGGCCTTGTTCATGCGCGGCGCCTTTACCCCCGGCGACGCACACGCCGCGGCGATGACGCTTGTGGCCTACACGATCGGGCTCGTCCCCTTCGTGCTGATCCGCAGCGTGGTGGCGCCGTTTCTGGCGCGTGGCGATACCGCCACGCCGGTCAAGGCGGCGCTGATCGGGACTGCGGTCAACATTGCCTTCAAGATCGTCCTGATGGTGCCGCTGGCGCAGGTCGGGCTGGCGCTGGCGACCTCGATCGGGGCCTGGATCAATTTCGTCCTGGTGCTGTTTTTTGCCGTGCGCGCCGGCGTCATCGCGTCCGATGCGGAGCTCAAGGCCTCACTCGTCAAGCTCGCCCTGGCCGGTGTCGCGCTGGCCGTCGTCTTGCTGGTCGCCGATCCGCTCGTCACCGCGCTGTTATCGTCGTGGTCCAGGTTCCGCAGCGAATCGGAATTGCTGCTATTGGCGCTGCTCGGCGGCTTGGTTTATGGGGGTCTTGTGCTGGCGCTGTTCGGGCGGCGCTGGCTCTCGCTGATGCGGCGCGACGCGCAAATCGCGCCGGCCGCCACGCTCGATGAACTCGAAGGCACCTCCGCGCCCTCCGCCGGGCCGGACGGCGTTTGAACGAAAACGGGTATAGCAATGCGCGTGACCATGATCGGCGCCGGATATGTCGGGCTCGTTTCCGGGGCCTGCTTTGCCGATTTCGGGCACCAGGTGACCTGCATCGACAAGGACGCCGATAAAGTCGCGGCGCTCAATCGCGGCGAAATCCCGATCTTCGAACCGGGCCTCGCCGATCTGGTCGGCGCCAATATGCGGCAGGGCCGTCTCGCATTCGGCGCCGACACGTCCCGCATCGGCGAGGCGGAAGCGGTGTTCGTCGCGGTCGGCACGCCGTCGCGCCGCGGCGACGGTCACGCCGATTTGAGCTTCGTCTATGACGCGGTGCGCGAGATCGCGCCGCTTCTTGCTCGCACCGCTGTCGTCGTCACCAAGTCCACCGTTCCGGTCGGCACCGGCGATGAGATCGAGCATATCCTTCGCCAGAAACACCCCGACGCCGAAATCCAGGTCGTTTCCAATCCGGAATTCCTGCGCGAAGGCGCTGCGATCCAGGACTTCAAGCATCCCGACCGCATCGTGGTCGGCACCGACGACCCGCGCGCCCGCACCGTGCTCGCCGAAATCTACCGGCCGCTGTATCTGAATTCGCTGCCGATCATCAATGTCAGCCGCCGCACCGCCGAACTGATCAAATACGCCTCCAACGCGTTTCTCGCCACCAAGATCACCTTCATCAACGAGATCGCCGATCTGTGCGAAGAGGTCGGCGCCGACGTGCAGGAGGTGGCGCGCGGCATGGGGCTCGACAACCGCATCGGCGGGAAATTCTTGCACCCGGGCCCGGGCTTCGGCGGTTCGTGCTTTCCCAAGGACACGACCGCGCTGCTCAAGACCGCGCACGACCACGGCGTGGCGCTACGCATCGTCGAGGCGGTGACCGCGGTCAACGACCAGCGCAAACGCGCGATGGCGCGCAAGGTGGTCACGGCGCTCGGCGGTTCGGTGCGCGGCAAAACCGTCGCCGTGCTCGGCCTGACGTTCAAGCCGAACACCGACGATACCCGCGATTCGCCGGCTATCCCCCTGATCACCGCGCTGCACGATCTCGGCGCCACCGTGCGCGGTTACGATCCGGCCGGCATGGAGCAGGCCAAGCCGCTGCTTCCCGCCGTGCAATATTGCAACAGCGCCTACAGCGCCGCCGAGGGCGCCGACGCCATCGTGATCGCCACCGAATGGGAGCAGTTCCGCGCGCTCGATCTTGGCCGCCTCAAAGGCGTCATGGCGCAGCCGGTGATCGTCGACCTGCGCAATATCTATCGCGCCGACGAGATGAAGCGCTCGGGATTCCGCTACGCCGCGATCGGGCGGCCGGGAGTGGAGGGCTAGCGCACGGCCGGCGCCACCTTGGTCGCGAACAGCTCGATCACGCGCGCCACTTTCGCAAACGGCAGGCCGCCGATGTCGATCTGCGCCAGGAAGCGCTGGTGGCCGAACAGCTCGCGCTCATACATTATCTTGTCGACGATCTGTTGCGGGCTGCCGACGAAGGTCGGCCCGTCAGAGGCGGCCAGCGTTTCGAAATCAGCGCGCGAAATTTCCCGCGCGCGGAAGTGCGTCGGCACATGCGTGCGAAAATATGCGGCATAGTGCGGATAGAACGTGTCGCGGGCGTCTTGCGAATCGTCCGCGATATGCATGTGGGTCGCTATGCTGATTTTCAGCGCCCGCGCATCGTGCCCGGCCTGCGAACCGGTGCGCCGGTAGAGATCGGCGAGTGGCGCGAGCTTCGCCGGCGGCACGCTGATATTGGCGAGCGCCAGCGGCAGGCCGAGCGCGCCGGCGCGCTCGACGCTTGACGGGGTGCCGCCGGTGCCGAGCCAGATCGGCAACGGCTTTTGCGCCGGCCGCGGCGGAATCGGCGCGTCCTGCAGGGCAGGGCGAAAGCGGCCCTGCCAGGTGACGCGCTCGGCGCCGTTGAGCTTCATCAACAGATCGAGTTTTTCCGCGAACACGGCGTCGTAGTCGGCGAGATCGTAGCCGAACAGCGCAAAGGATTCGGTGAAGGCGCCGCGCCCGGCAATGATCTCGGCGCGGCCGCCGGAGATGAGATCGACGGTGGCGAAATCCTCGAACACCGTGACCGGGTCGGCGGTGCTCAAGATCGTGACCGCGCTGGCGAGCCGGATCTGCCTGGTCGTGGCCGCGATTGCCGCCAGCACCACCGGCGTTGCCGAGATCGACATATCGAGCCGGTGATGCTCGCCGACGGCGAACACATCGAGCCCGGCCGCATCGGCGAGCTTAGCCGCCGCAAGTACATCCGCCAAACGCTGCTGCGCGCTGATCGCCTTGCCGGTTTGCGCGTCCGGCGTCATCTCGCCGAACGTATAAAGCCCAAGCTCGAACGCGCCGCCCATCGCCGCCCCGTGGTCCAGCGCGGACTGTAGACGAATGGTCAGTCGCGCGCGACCGGCCCCGCCTGGGCGCTGGTCAGGCTCCGCTCGACGCTCAAGCCGAATAGCGGGCGCAAATAAGTGCCGAACACGCTGCCGGCGAAGGCGGCGACGAGCCACAGCCAGCCGTGCACGCTCGACGACGCGATACCGCTGAAATAGGCGCCGATATTGCAGCCATAGGCCAAGCGCGCACCGTAGCCGAGCAGCAAGCCGCCGATCACCGCAGCGACCAGCGAACGCGGCGGCACCTTCCAGCCGGGATGGAATTTGCCGGCGAGCCCGGACGCCAGCAGCGCGCCCGCCATGATGCCGAAATCCATCACCGAGGTGATATCGGCGAACACGCTGTCATTGAGCGCCTTGGCGCGTTCCGCCGAATGCCAATAGCCCCATGAGGCAACGTCGATGCCCGACGCCGCGAAAATCTTCGAGCCCCACAGCGCGAAGGCCGAGGTGATGCCCCACGGCCGTCCGGCGAGATAGAGCGTGGCAAAATTGCCGAGCGCCAGCGCGACCGCGCCGGCGAGCAGCGGCCAAGGTCCGTGCAGGAATCGCGTCCAGCCGCGGCGGTCGGTGACGACGCCGTAGCGCAACTCGCCATGCAAGCGCCGTTCGATCACGACAGTGAGCGCTGCGAGCGCGGCAAATCCGGCCAGGCTGACGGCCAGCGCCGGCACCCAGCCCCAGGCGGAGATCAGCGAGATCGGCCCGAAATTCGGCGTCGCCGACCACCACGGCAGATGCCAGGCGCCGAGCGCGGAGCCAATGATGAAGAAGGCGAGAGTCACCAGCATGCGCGAATTGCCGCCGCCCGCGGTGTAGAGCGTGCCGGACGCGCAGCCGCCGCCGAGCTGCATGCCGAGCCCGAACATAAAGGCGCCGACCAGCACCGAAACGCCGACCGCGCCATATTCGCCATGCACCGGCTGGCCGAACAGCGTGCCATGCGCCAGCGCCGGGAAGAACAGCACCACCGCGGCCGCCAGCATCAGCATTTGCGCGCGCAATCCGGCGCCGCGCCCGTCGGCGATGAAAACGCGCCACGCCGAGGTGAAGCCGAACAGCGCGTGATAAAGCACAAGGCCGAGCGCGCCGCCGACCACGAACAGCGCGCCCTGGCGCCAGCTATAGGCATCGCCGAGCGCGATCGCGCCGGCGCCGAGCACCGCCGACGCCAGAATCACAACCCAGGTATTGATTGGAGGCGCGGCGCCGCGCTCGCTGGCAAGGAGCCGTGCATCAACAGAAAGATCGGTCATCGAGGTCTCGCTGGCCCGCAAAGCGAAGGTCCGGAAGGACCATGGCGGAGAGTCGCCGGAGTGACATGATTTAAGGGCCGGATCGCCTTGCGGGAAGCCGCGGACCTTCCTTTGTTCCAGGCCCGGCGATAGATTTATGCTGTGCGGCGCCCCCGCCGGAGAAATACATTCCGGCTCGCTTTCAGGGCCCGCTGGACAATCGATCGATCAGGACGCTGATCAAGACGCCGGCCAGCGCGGCGGCAATGCCGATCGAAACGGTCTCTACGACGGTACGGACCACGCTGCGCTTGGCGATGCGTCCTCGCCCGATACCGAGCCCGACCAGCAAAGCCAGCGTCACCGCCGCGGAAACAATTCGTGCCTGCGGGATGGCCAGAAACACAAACGGCAGGATCGGCACCGCCGCCGCAAAAAAGTCGGCAAGCAGCATCCAGAGCGCCTGTTCCCACGGGTTCTGCGACGTCTCAGGCGCCCCTTGCATCGCGAGCAGGAGTCCGCCGAGCGCCGCATGGTCGTGTTGCACCGCGCCGGTGAGAGCTGCGGATTGCTCCGCCGACAGGCCGGCTTTCGCCAGGCGGTTCGACAACGACGCGGTATCGGCGCCGCCCGTTAAGTCGGCTTCGATGAGCGCGCGATTGGCGTTGGTCGCGTCTCGGGTGGTTTCGACGTCGAGATAGGCCCCCGCCATCATCGAAACCGCCGCCGCGACCGCGCCGGAGGCGCCGGCGATCAGCACTGTCTTGCTGTCGGTCGTGGTGACGGCGACCCCGAAAATGAGGCCGAAAATGGAAACCGTGCCGTCTTCCATTCCGAACACGACCGTGCCCGCTGAATCGACAAGCGATTTGCGCACCTGCTGCAAGCTGGCAATTGTCATCGTTTGTCCCTTTCCGGCCGCTTGATCCTGCCGACGGCTGGCGTTAGCGTTCAAGAAAATATGACGGGGAGGGAAGAGTCCATGACGTCCTTCGCCATTACGACGTCTTTCGCCATTACGCCGCTCGCGGCCGCGCCGGTCATTAGCCGCCGGAGTGACGGCTCATGAAAATCTACCAAGGCAGGCGCACCATCGACGGCATCGTCGTCACGGCCGACGGCGATCGGCTGCCGGAGCATTACGACGTCAAACAGTTCACCAATCGCGGCTTCGAGTGGACCTACGAGGGCTCAAGCCCGCAGCAACTCGCGCTGGCGATCCTGTTCGACCACCTCGGCGATAAGAATGCCGCGGTCGCGCTGTCCGCGACTTACATGAAAGACGTGATCGCCAATCTCGACAACGACTGGACGCTTACCGGCGACGACGTCGGCGCGTATCTGCGCGAACACGGCGCGGCGCCGGTCGGGAATTAGGGAGAACCAACGTGATCAATCAGCGCCAGATCGACTTCCGCGGCGAATACCGTTCGCGCATCCTCGGCTGGTACGACGGTTACTTCCACATCGTGATCATCTACGCGATGGGCGCCGCGGCGTTCTATATCTATGTCGCGCACATCCACAACGTGACCGCGTTGGAATGGCTCACCGTGCCGCTCACTTTCCTGTTCACCAATATCTTCGAGTGGCTGGTGCACAAATACATCATGCACCGGCCGGTCAATATCAAAGGCCTGCGCGCCATCTACGAGCGGCACACGCTCAATCACCATCAGTTCTTCACCGATGACGAGATGCGGTTCCGCGACCACAAGGATTGGCGGGTGACGCTGTTTCCGCCTTACGCGCTGGTGGTGTTCATCCTGATGTCGATCCCCGGCGCGGCCATCCTCGGCACGCTGTTCACCGCCAATGTCGGTTGGCTGTTCATGTCGACGACCACCGGGATGTACCTCATCTACGAGTTCATGCACTTCTGCTGCCATGTCGATGAGAACTGGTTCGTGCGAAATTGCCCGTTCGTCAACACGCTGCGGCGGCATCACACCGCGCATCACAACGCGCGGCTGATGATGGAGGTCAATATGAACCTGACCTTCCCGATCGCCGATTGGCTGCTTGGCACCTCGGATCTCGATCGCGGCCTGGTCGGTACGCTGCTCAACGGCTATGACACGCGTTTCCTGCGGAAAAACCTGCGCGGTGCGCCGCGGCGGCCGGATGAAGCGGCGGCGGCCCCGGTGGGAACGAATTAATTCAATGCCGAGCGATGTCAAAGCAGGGGTCTCGGCCGTCACGCTCGTGGTGGCGCTGATCCTCGCTTATTGGAGCGGATCGCCCATTCGCCATGACTTCTCGACCTTCGTGGTCGTCGTCGCGGTCTTGATGGTCGCGGCGATGTGGGTGTTTCCGGAAGCCGGCGTGAAGAAGGGCGATCTCAAGCGTACAAAATAGGCAGGCCGTCCCGGCGCGCTTACTACCCAAATCCGCTTACGCAAATTTCGGCGCGCGCTCGCGAAACCAAAATGCGTTCCGCTCGTTTCGCAATGGGGCTGATCCAAACAGGAGAGTGCCTCCATGTGCGATTACAGCCTTAGCAATGTCAGGTCGCGCCCCGCGCAAGTCGGCGACAAGCTGACCGCGCGCGACTTTGGCTCCGGAACGCGCGGATTCTCGGCTGCGGAAGACGCCGGTGTCGCGGTCTGCGTTCTTCCCGGAACGGAATTGTCGTTCGCCGGCGAGGTGATGTGCCTCGCGACCGGTCTATTTCCCTGGCGGGCGCGCGCGGTCAATCACAAGACGGCGATTTTCCGGCAGATCAACAAGGACAAAGTGGCCGCCCATCACGATGCCCTCGAATTTCCGGACGGCCGGATCGTGTTGCTGACGCTGCTTTGCGAGGGCCAGCAGGCGGCGGTCCTGCAATTGCCAGCCAAGCCGAAGACCGCCGCAGAGGCCGCCGGCCAACAACGGGCGGCTTACGCCGGCTAAACTGCCGCGAAACGATGCCGCGGCCGAATTGCCGCGAACAGACCCCACCTCTCCCGTCTGGGAGAGGTGTTTTTGCATGCGAGCCTCGTCATGTCCGGGACAAGCCCCGCCAGGTCGGCATAATGTGTCGCCATGGTTGTGATGATCTTGCTCGCGCTGGCCGGCCTGATGGGAGCGGCCGGCATCGCGCTCGCCGCCGCCGGCGCCCATATCGCGCCAGGCTCGGGCCTCGATGGCGCAGCTTACATGCTGCTGTTCCACGCCGCCGCCGTGGTCGGCGGCGCGGCGCTGGTGCAGCAAGGCACGCTGTGGCGGCCGCTGGCGCTTATCGTGCTGGCGGCGTGGGTGCTCGGCGCCGCGCTGTTCTCCGGCGACATCGCGCTGCGCGCCTTGGCCGGCCATCGCCTGTTCGCGTTTGCCGCGCCGAGCGGCGGCATGATCCTGATCGCGGCATGGCTCGGCCTCGCCGCGGCCGCGATCGCGGCGTTGTCGCGGGGCTGAGCTTCGCCTTACGACCGCCGCCGTTCCTGCGGCACCGCCGCTAACGTCAACCGTTCTGTCCCGCGCAGCACGTCGAGGGCGACCTCGCGGCCGATTTTTTCACCGGTCAGCGCGCGCACCAGATCGTCGGCGCCGGCGATGGTTTGGCCGTCGAGCGCGACGATGATGTCGCCCGCCTTCAGACCGGCCTGGGCGCCCGCGGAATCCGGCTCGACCGTGCCGACCATGACCGCGCCCTCTTGGCTCAGATCAAAGTGGCGCCGCCGCCGCGGCGGGATCGCGGTCTGTTGCGCGGCGATGCCGATGAACGCGCGGCGCACGCGGCCGTGCCGCACCAGCTCGCCGAGCACGAAGCTTGCGGTATTGGCGGCCACCGCAAAGCAGATGCCTTGCGCGCCCATGATGATCGCGGTGTTGATGCCGACGACTTCGCCGCGCGACGACACCAGCGGTCCGCCGGAATTGCCGGGATTGAGCGCGGCGTCGGTCTGGATGACGTCGTCGATGAGCCGGCCGTTGCGCGAGCGCAAGCTGCGGCCGAGCGCCGAAACCACGCCGGTCGTCACTGTCGATTCGAAGCCGAGCGGATTGCCGATCGCGATCACGAGCTGGCCCCGTTTGAGCCGTTTGGAATCGCCGAGCGCCGCCGCCGGCAGCGTCACCGGCTCGTCGACGCGGATCAGCGCCAGATCGGTATCGGGATCGTCGCCGACCAGCCGGGCGTGCAAATCCTGGCCGTCGGCGGTCGTCACTTCGATGCGCGAGGCCGCGCCCGGCTTGCCCGCCGCAGCGGCAACGTGGCTGTTGGTGAGGATGAGGCCGTCCGGCGCCACCACGACGCCGGAGCCGGTGCCGCCGCGCGAATGGGCAGCGGCGCCGGCAGGGCTGGCATGCACGGCAAGCCGAACCACGGCGGGGCCGACGCGGTCGACCACGTCGATGACGGCGCGCGAATAGGCATCGAGCAGCGCCTGGTCGTCGGGCGGCACAAGGTCCGGCGCGGTGGCACTTCGGCTGGCGCGAATGGCGTCGGTCAGGGGGATGATTGTCATGGCATTTCAGGGTATTGACCCGGCTTCGCGCCGGGTCTGGTGGATTTTCAGAATGGGGCCGGATATGGGGTGCCTGCCGCGCTTGCGAAAGAGCGACGATGTGCGCGGCAGGCCGATGTGTGATCGAGGGTCGCGACGGCTTATGATGCCGCCGAGTTCGAGGGGTCGTTGATGAAATTCGCCAACGCGGCGCTACTTGGCGCGCTGTTTGTCACCGCGGGCGTGGCGGGTTGCGGGCAAGGCCAGCAGCAAGCGGCGCCGGCGCTTCCGACCGTGACGGTCGCCAGTCCGACGCAGCGCACCGTGGTCGATCAGGACGAATATGTCGGCCGCTTTGCCGCGGTCAATTCGGTCGAGATTCGCTCCCGGCTGTCCGGCTACCTGTCGGAGATTCATTTCCACGACGGCCAGATGGTGAAGCAGGGCGATCTTCTGTTCACCATCGATCGTCGGCCGTTCGAGATCGCGCTGGAGCAGATGAAGGCCAATCTGGCTCAAGCGCGCGCCAACCTTGCTTTCACCCAGGCCGATCTCGATCGCGGACAATCGCTGCTGCAAAACAAGACCATCACCGAGCAGGTCTACGACCAGCGCACCCAGGCCAAGGCCGTCGCCGAAGCTGCCGTCACCGCGCAGGAGGCGATGGTGCATTCGGCCGAGCTCGACCTCAACGACTATAGCGAGCTGCGCTCGCCGATCGACGGCCGGATCGGCGACCGCCGAGTCGCCGTCGGCAATCTCGTCACCGGCGGCACCGGCGGCAACACGACGCTGCTGGCGACCGTCGTCTCGGTCGATCCGATCCGCTTCGAATTCAGCTTCGATGAGGCGTCCTATCTGCGTTAT
>Ga0181516_10002462_pt1 | contig 13134 bp, 9 predicted proteins | sample PEATcosm2014_Bin_25_FD_121104 | JGI IMG/M metagenome (GOLD analysis project Ga0181516, IMG submission 121104) | Peatland microbial communities from MTU Mesocosm Facility, Houghton, MI, USA - PEATcosm2014_Bin01_10_metaG | ecosystem: Environmental > Terrestrial > Soil > Wetlands > Peat | place... | reverse complement strand
TCCGAAGGCGCCTCGGACCTTCACATCCGCGTCGGCGTGCCGCCCGTCATCCGCGTCCACGGCATCCTGCATCGCGTCGAGGGTCCTTCCCTTGTGCCCGAAGACACCGAGGAACTGATGCGCAGCATCACCTCCGAGGACCACATCCAGCATGTGCGCGAGCGCGGCGGGGCGGACTTCGGCTTCGCCTTTGGCGAACTCGCGCGCTTCCGCGTCAGCGTCTTCAAGGAGAAGGGCAATTTCGGCATCGTCGCCCGCCAGATACCCACCAAGCTTTTGCTGCTCGAAGACATCGGACTGCCGCCCTCCGTGCGCGAGCTCCTTTACAAACCGCGCGGCCTGGTGCTCGTCACCGGCCCCACCGGCTCGGGCAAAAGCACCACCCTCGCCTCGATGATCAATGTCATCAACGAGGAACGCGAGGAGGCGCACATCGTCACCATCGAGGACCCCATCGAGTTTTATCACAAACATAAAAAGGCCATCGTCACCCAGCGCGAGATCGGCGTGGACGTGCCGAGTTTTGCCGAGGCGCTCCGCCGCGTGCTGCGCCAGGACCCCGACATCATTCTCGTGGGTGAAATGCGCGACCTGGAAACCATTGACGCCGCCATCACCGCCGCGGAAACGGGTCACCTGGTCTTCGGCACCCTGCACACCACCGGCGCCGCGAAAACCATCGACCGTATCGTCAACGCCTTTCCCACGAACCAGCAGGAGCAGATCCGCATCCAGCTTTCCACGGTCATGCAGGCCATCATCTCGCAACTGCTCATTCCTCGTATTGACAAGCCCGGCCGCGTCGCCGTCTTTGAGATCATGGTCAACACGCCGTCCATCGCCGCGCTCATCCGCGACAACAAGACTTTCCGGCTCAATTCCGACATCCAGACCGGCGCCAAGTACGGCATGGTCACGCTCGACAGTTTTCTCATCGAGAAATACATGGCCGGCCTGATCGCCCGCGAAGAAGTCGTCACCAAGGCCCAGGACCCCGTCACCATCCAGCAGAAGCTGCAGGAGCTTGAACTCGCCCAGGCCATGAGTTCCAAAAACGACAAATAAGGAGGCCGACCCATGCCCGAACCCACATCCAACCCGCTCCTCGAAATCCTCAAGGAACGAGGGCTCATCGACGACCTTCAATACGAGGAAATCTCCCAGGAACTCGGCCGCAGCAGCAAGCCCGCCATCCAGATCATCCAGGACTTCGGCATCCTTGACCTCGAATCCCTCCTGCAAATCGAGGCCGAAAACCTCGGCACGGAAGTCGTCTCCCTTCGCAACCAGGATTTCCCCCCCGACCTCATCCAGACGGTCCCCGGCGCCATGGCCCGGATGTACCAATGCATGCCAATTGCCATGCACGGCAACACCCTGCAAATTGCGTTCATTGATCCGTTGAACCCGGCGTCCGCGGATGAATTGCGGTTTGCCATCAAGAAAGACGTCCAAATCGTCGTGGCGGATCCCGTGGCCATCCAGAAGCTCATCGAGAAATATTACGCGGATGACGGCGAGAGTTTCGCGGACATCCTCAAGGACCTTGGTTCGGACGAGGACATCGCGCGCGAAGCCAATGCGGCCGCGAACGACGCCCAGGCGCAGGCCGACCTCGCCGAATCCGCGCCCATCGTCCGCTTTGTGCAGCTGGTGCTGTTTCAGGCCGTGCAGGACCGCGCGAGCGACATTCATTTCGAGCCTTTCGAGGACGAATTCAAAATCCGCTATCGCGTGGACGGCGCCCTGTACGAGATGGCCCCGCCGCCCAAGCATCTCGCCATCCCGGTCGTCTCGCGCATCAAGGTCATGGCCAACCTGAACATTTCCGAGCGCCGCCTGCCGCAGGACGGACGCATCACCCTCCCCATCGGCAACCGGACCATTGATTTGCGCGTCTCCACGCTGCCCACGCAGTTCGGCGAATCGGTCGTGCTGCGCGTGCTCGACCGTTCCGCGGTCAACCTGGATGTCGAGGCCCTCGGTTTTCCGAAGTACCTCTTCGATTTCGTGACCGAGGCCATTCAGCGGCCCAACGGTATTTTCATTGTCACCGGCCCCACCGGCTGCGGCAAGACCACCACCCTTTACTCGTGCCTGCGCCGGGTCAACACCATTGATTCCAAGCTCCTCACCGCCGAGGACCCCGTCGAATATGACATGGAAGGCATCATGCAGGTCGCCATCAACGAGTCCATCGGCCTGACCTTCAGCAAGTCGCTCCGCTCCTTCCTGCGCCAGGACCCGGACGTCATCATGATCGGGGAAATGCGCGACCTCGAGACCGCCCAGATTTCCATCCAGGCCTCGCTCACCGGCCATCTTGTGCTGAGCACGCTCCACACCAACGACGCCCCCGGCGCCGTCACCCGCCTGGTCGACATGGGCGTGGAACCGTTCCTGATTTCCTCGACGCTCATGGCCGTGCTCGGCCAGCGGCTCGTCCGCACCATTTGCAAAACCTGCCGCACGCCCTTCGAGCCCACCGAGAGCCAGCTCGCCCTCCTCAACCTTTCGCCGCACGACCTCGGCGACAAGGTGTTCTATTATGGCCGCGGCTGCTCCACCTGCAACGACACCGGTTACAAGGGCCGCAAGGGCATCTTTGAATTGCTGGTCGTCAACGACGCCATCCGCACGCTCATCAACGAACGCGCGCCCACGGTGGTCCTGCGCCAGAAAGCCGTCGAGCTGGGCATGATCACCTTGCGCGAGGATGGCCTGCGCAGTATTTTCGATGGCGACACGACCATCGAAGAAGTAGTCAAATACACCTAGAGAGGTACCTATGCCGAAATACAGTTACATCGCCATGAATTCCCGTGGCAAGGAGGAGAAGGGGACGTTGGAGGTCGCGAGCCAGAACGAGGCCATCACCCGCGTGAAGGAAATGGGGTTCTTCCCCACCAAGATCGTGGAGGTTGACAAGGAAAAGCCCGACAAGAAAGCCAAGCCCGGCGCCAAGCCCAAGGCCGGTGCCAAGGGCGCCAAGAAGGGCGGCGGCGTCAACATCAACATCAAAATTCCCGGCCTCTCCGGCCGCGTAAAAAACAAGGTCCTCACCACTTTCACCCGCCAGTTGGCCACCCTCGTCGACGCCGGTCTGCCGCTTTTGCGCGGCCTGCGCGTGCTGGAAAAACAGGAAAGAAACGCGACGTTGAAGGGCATCATCGGCGAGCTCGCGCTGTCCATCGAGGGCGGCAGCACTTTCTCCGAGGGTCTCGCGCAGCATCCCAAGGTGTTCAACCGCCTGTTCGTGAACATGGTCAAGGCGGGCGAACTGGGCGGCGTGCTGGAAGTCGTCCTGAACCGCCTCTCCGAATTCATGGAGAAGGCGCAGAAAATCAAAGGCAAGGTCATCGCCGCCATGTTCTATCCCCTGGCCGTCATGACCGTCGCCGTCATCATCATGGGCGTGCTCATGGTGTTCGTCATTCCCAAGTTCCGCGAGGTGTTTTCCAATCTGCTCGAGGGCAAGGACCTTCCCGCGTTCACCCGCCTGGTCCTCGGCATTTCGGAGACCATCAAGAATAATATTCTCTACACGCTCGCCGGCGTCGCGGTCGTGGTCGGCATCTTCATGTGGGTCATCAGCACGCGGATCGGCCGCCGGATCTGGGACAAGGTCAAGCTCAAGATGCCGGTCATCGGCCCGGTCATCAGCAAGGTCGCCATCGGCCGTTTCACCCGCACCCTGGGCACGCTGGTCAGCAGCGGTGTTCCCATCCTGCAGGCGCTGAACATCGTCAAGGAAACCGCCGGCAATGTCATCATCGCCAGCGCCGTCTCCGCCGTCCATGACAGCGTCAAGGAGGGCGAAACCATCACCGCCCCGCTCGAAGCGTCCAATGTTTTTCCGCCCATGGTCATCAGCATGGTGGACGTCGGTGAACAAACCGGTGCGCTCCCGGAAATGTTGTTGAAGATCGCCGACAACTACGATGACGAGGTGGACAATGCCGTTTCCGCCATGACCTCGCTCCTCGAGCCCATCATGATCGTGTTTTTGGCCATCGTGGTCGGCAGCATCGTCATCGCGATGTTCCTTCCCCTGATTGCGCTGATGAGCGGCATCGGCGGAGACAAAGGCGGCGGCGGCGGAGATTAATGAATCTTGACAAGAAACGGCGTGCCCGGACAATGGGCGCGCCATTCTGTCTCAATTGGGCTGGCGTGCTTTTGCGGCCGATTATTCCATTTGACAGATGTTGGCCTCCGGTGTAAATACATTGTATACACATTGCATGGGCGTTTAATTTACAATAAAACTCATTTATGGAGTTTGATTGGAATAACCCGTCCTTCAATTTAGACAGTTCTTTGACGCAACAAGAGATAGAGGAATCGTTTGAAGACCCGTTTGCCGTGCGATTGCTGCCGGACACGCCGCGGTTTGCGGTGCAGGCCAGGTTTTTCAACCTCGGCATGTCCGCCGGCGGGGTGGGGGTGTTCAGCGTTTACCGCACCAACGGCAAACAGGCGCGCGTCATCCATGCGCGCGTCATGGAGCCCGAGGAGCGCGTCTTCTATCAACGGAAACTGGAGCAGACCCTTGCCCAATCGCAATGAGCCGCTCCGCTTGCACGAGTGAATTTTGAAAACGGAATTATTTTAACATGAACAGCTTTGCCGCCTGGGAAGAAGTTCCCCTTTTCGACAGCGAAAGCGCCGAGTCGGATTTCTGGGCCGAGAACCGCCCCGACCTCCGGCTCATGGAAACCGCCGTCACCAGTTCCAGCGAAGGCGCCGAATCCGTCACCATCAGCCTGCGCATCGATCCCCGCATGCTCTCCCGCATCAAGCGCCTCGCCCGCTCGCGTTTTTTGAACTACCAGAGCATGATCAAACAATGGCTCAGCGAACGCATGGAAATCGAATTGCGTGAACGATGACCCCCCATTGCCCATGAAAAACTGGCTCGAAGCATTTCTCAAATTCGGAATTCGGAATTCGGAGTTCGAGTTTTTTTGCCGGTCGGGGAAGACCCGGGGCCGCACTCCGCACTCCGCATTCCGCACTCCGCACTCCATCGTTGCTTTCACTCTCATCGAGATTCTCGTGGTCATCAGCATCATTGCCATCCTCTCGGCGTTGATTCTCGCCATCGCCGGCCATGCCGTGAGCGTGGCCCGGCGCTCGCGCGTTCAGACCGAACTCGCCACCCTCGTCACCATGATCCAGTCCTACAAGGCCGCCAAGGGTTTTTATCCGCAGGACAACCCGACCAACGCCATGATCTCGCCCCTCTTCTACGAGCTCACCGGGACGACCATCACGAAACTGGCCCCCGATGGCTCCCCGGCCACGTACTATTCACCGGTCGGCGGCGACACGTTCAGTACTCTGAACGTGCCCAGCGATTTCGTTTCGGTTTACGGTCCGCCGCCAAACGCGGTCTCCGGTTTTGTCAACGCCTCGGCGGATCCCTCCCAGGTCCAGAACTTTTTCGCCGCCGCCGCCAAGTCCGCCCGCACCGGAAAAATCGTGGTCGGCGGCGTGACCAACACGATTCTTGGCGTCATTGTCCAGGGGCCGAACCAGATACCACTCGTCGGCGGCAACACCATCAGCCCCTGGCATTACAATTCCAGCAGTCCCACGAACAATCCTGGCTCCTACGATTTGTGGATGGATGTCTTTTACAGCGGCAGGACCAACCGCATCAGCAACTGGAGCCAGAATCCGCAACCTCAATGACGCCATGACGCACCTCCCGCCTTCAACTGCCGTCGCCCGCCGTCTGCCGGTGAACTGGTTCGACCTCGCCTGGCAGCCGCGCCTGACGCGGGCGCGACGCACGCCGCGCTGCGGCGTCCGCGCAAGGTCCGCTCGCGGGGTGCCGGGGCATTTGCAGTTTCCGACTTTTTCCAAATCGAATCCTATGAAACCATCGCATGTCCGTTCGTCCCGCCGTCCGGCCGGGTTCACGCTCATTGAGTTGCTCGTCGTCATCGCCATCATCGGCATCCTGGCCGGCCTCCTGCTGCCCGCGCTGGGCGCGGCGAAAAACCGCGCCTACATAAATCGCGCCAAGACCGAGATGCAGCAGTTGGTGACCGCCATCAACCAATATGAACAGGAATACGGTCGCATGCCGGCCTCGACCGCCGCGTTCAATTCGTTGACGGGAACCGGCCCGACAGGCTGCCCCGATTTCACCTTCGGGACCGTGGTCGACGGTTATAATACTCCCCCTCCCGCTCCCATGCCGACGCTGAATCGTTACGCGGTTGCGAACGGCGGTTTGCCGCTGATCCTCAGCACAAACAACACCGGCTACCAGGCCAACAACTCCGAAGTCATGTCCATCCTGATGGATCAGACGAACTTTCCCGGCACCGGCCTGCCCACCGTCAACGTGAATCACGCCAAGAATCCCCAGATGACAAAATTCTTCGAGGGCCATCAGGTCAGCGACACCACCTCTCCTGGTGTCGGCACCGACCTGGTCTATCGCGATCCCTGGGGCGACCCTTATATCATCACGCTGGATTTGAACAGCGACAACCGCTGCCGCGATGGCTTCTACCGCCGGCAGCGCGTTTCACAGCTTGGCGTCAACAACCCTCTGGGCTTTGTGGGCCTCAACAACACCGTCGATGCCTCGGGCAACGGTGACAATTATGAAGCGCCGGTCACCGTGATGGTTTGGTCGCTCGGGCGGGACGGGTCGGCTGACCCCAACATCAATGCCATCACCGGCGTCAACAAGGACAACATCCTGAGCTGGTAGGCAGGTTTCGACATGAATCTCCGCGCGACAATGTTCGATTCGACCCTTGCCCCCCGGCGTCCGGAATCCGGCGCCGTTCGGAACGGGCGGGATTGCGCGGCTCGCACTCCGCACTCCGCACTCCGCACTCCGAAATGGTCGCGCGCTTTCACCCTCATCGAGCTGCTGGTGGTCATCTCCATCATCGGCCTGCTGATGGCCATCGGCCTGCCCGCCATGCGCGGCATGACCGGGTCCAATGCCATCATTGCCGCCAACCGCCAGTTCCTGGACGATCTTGCCTACGCCCGGCAGCGCGCCATTGGCGACCACACCACCGTCTTCATTGTTTTTGTCCCGACCAACGTCGCCCAAATCTCCCTGACTGGATTGGACCTGAAGCTCCAGCACCAGATGACAAATTTATACACCGGCCAGTACACCACCTACGCACTGCTCTCGTTGCGCCAGCTCGGGGACCAGCCGGGCCGCGCCGATCCCAAATACCTCACCGGCTGGCGGAGCCTGCCCAACGGCGTTTTCTTCCCACCGGCCATGTTCGCCTTTGCTCCGCCGAACGGGTTCTACGAGTACCCTGTCAATATTCCCCCGGGGATGCCCTTTCCGGTGGCCACAAATTACCCGGTGACCCCGCCGGCCCTGCCGCCTCTGACGCTGCCCTGTCTCGCGTTCAACTATCTAGGACAGCTCATCTCGCCCTTCGTGTATCCCAACACTCCGCCCGGCGGGACGCTGGCTGCCGACACCTATATTCCGCTGGCGCGCGGCAGCATCTTTTTTGACCCTTCTACATTCGCCGCCGACGTCCAGGTGAATCCCCCGGGCAATTCCTCGAACAACATCGTTTACATCAACGCGCTCACGGGCCGCGCCAAGGTGATTCAACCGCAGATCCAATGAACGTGCGCCTTTCCACTCCGCACTCCGCGCTCCGCACTCCGCGTTTGGAACGTGCCTTCACCATGGTGGAGATTGCGCTCTCGCTGGCCATCATCGGGTTCGCGCTCGTCGCCATCATCGGCGTGCTGCCGGCCGGCATGTCTGTCCAGAAGGACAACCGCGAGCAAACCATCATCAACCTGGATGCCGCGTTCCTCATGGACGCCCTCCGCACCGGTCCGCAAGGCCAGGACGATCTCACCAATTATGTCGTGTCCATCACCAACATCTACACTCTGTATTCCGGCAGCCCGCTTGCAACAAATCCAAGCGCCAGCTATTCGTTTAACGCGACGCAATTGACCAGCGGTCAGATCATCATCGGGCTGTTGAGCACGCCGAAATACATCCTGACAAATTACAACGGCTTTTTGGGATTCTACAGCAATTCCGTCACGGCCGTTTTTCGCGCCATCAATGCCCCGGCGGTGGACCAGGGCCTCAGCCAAGCCTCAAGAGATTTTGCCTTTCAATATCTGGTCACCATCGAGATCAGTCCGACGGCGGATTACGCTTTCGCGTCCGCCAATGGGACTTGGCTCAATCTTACCTCGCTGACCAACACACTTATTCCTGGGGGTTCTTCATTGGATGACGCGATCGCGCAGAATCTTCAGAACAACATGCACGAAATGCGGCTTACGTTCCGCTGGCCGGTTTTGCCCAACGGGCAGTTGGGCGGGGGCAAACAGGTTTTTCGCAGCAGTGTCGCCGGGACGTTCCAAAGGGTGCCCCTGCTGAATTGGCCCTCGAACTACTTCATACAACCTTTGACTTACACGGCCCAAACCCCATGAACACCGGGCGGACATTTCAGATTTGGACCGGAGCAAGGTCGGGCTTTGCAACCCTCAACTCTCAACCCTCAACCCTCAACCGTCAGCACGGCCTTTCGCTCATTGAAATCCTGGTCACCATCACGCTGCTCGTCGTCATCATCCTCGGCCTCACCGCCATGTTCAACCAGACCCGCAAGGCCTTCACCGTCGGCCTCGGCAATGTGGATTACCAGGACGCCGGCCGCACGGCCATGGACCTCATCACCCGCGACCTCGAGCAGATGGCCCCGTCGGACTATTCCACCTACAACTACGCCACCTACAACGGGAACCCCGGCACCTTTTCCAACGGCCTGAACTTTTCCGCGGATGTTTCTCCCTTTTTCAACACGAACATCGCCTGGTCGATGGCCGGCGGGGACTCTACCAATTTCTCAATAGAGAACTTGCTTTTCGTGACCCGTTACAATCAGACATGGAATGCCGTCGGGTACCGGCTCGTTTCAATCGATAGCACAACCAACACGGGCCCTCTCTTCACCGGGGCCCTTTATGGTGTTGGCACCCTGTATCGTTACAACGTCAGCGGCATTTTATTGACGAATTTGGCGGGCTTTCAGCTCAAGGATTTCCGCTTTGACCCGCCCCTTCCCCAAATCAATCAGGGACTCAGCCGGGTGGTGGATGGCGTGGTGGACTTTCGCATCCGCGCCTACGACCGGAACGGCTTGTTGATCTCCGGCACAAACCCGCCGCCATATACACTGGACGGGTACATCAACTATAATATCGGCGCGACGAACTATTTTAACGGCGACATCGGCTACGGTTTTTACAGCAACGCGGTGCCGGCGTATGTGGAGGTCGAGTTGGGCATCATGGAATCGCCGACGCTCGCCCAGCTCCAGGCCCTGACCAACACGCCGGTGGCGTACACGAACTTCCTCACCAGCCACGCCGGGCAGGTGCATATTTTTCGCCAGCGCGTCACCATTCCCGCGGTTGATTCCGCCGCTTACCCATGATGAAAGCCAGTTCACACAGACAGCTTGATGACCGGCCCGGGCGGGCGCGCTCCTGTTCGCCCGGGGTGAGGGCGGGCGGGGCTTCAAACTTGAAACTTGAAACTTCAAACTCCCGTGAAAACGGCGTCGCGCTGGTGGTCACGCTGATTTTGCTTTCGGTCATCACCTTCATGGCCATCGCTTTCCTGGTCATCAGCCGGCACGCCAGCGAAGCCGTCACCAGCGTCACCCAGCAGGCCATTGCCAAACAGGCCGCCTACGCCGCCGCGCAGCAGGCCGAGGCCCGCATCGTTGCCACCATGCTGGCGAAGAATGAGGGATTTGATTTCGGCCTCATGGTTTCCACGAATTATCAGAGCCCATTTTATGACGTCAACCAGTCCGTGAACGCACTCAACGTCAACAACGTCAATTATACCGACAGCAACGGTGTTGCGCTGGATTACCACACCGCGAACTACCAGCGGATGCTGAACAATTTGCTCGTGCTGCCGCGTCCGCCGGTGGTCATCAACACCAACTCGAACCCGAATTTCTCGAATGATTTCCGGTTCTACCTCGATCTGAACCGCAACGGCATGTATGACGCCAGCGTCACCAACAATCCCCTCGCCAACGGCGTCACACCGGTCACGGTCCTGGACCAGTTCGGCCAACCCGAGACAGTGACGGCCGGCGACCCGGAATGGATTGGCGTGTTGGAACATCCGGACCAGCCGCATTCGCGCAGCAACTTTTTCACCGCCCGCTATTGCTACCTCGCCCAGCCCATCGGCAATTCGCTCGACATCAACTTCATCCACAACCACGCCAAGCAAAATGATCTTGCTGCCAATGACGGGTTTCTACGCAACCAGGGAGTTGGCTCGTGGGAAATCAACCTGGCCGGATTTTTGCATGGTTTAAACTCCAATTACTGGAACTACGATTATGCCCCTTTTGACGACACTGGCGCCCCCACCACCGCCGCCTCGCCGGGATCTGCCTCCCAGGACGCCGCGAGTATTCTGCAGTACCGTTACGGTGGGACCTATCTCAAGTTGCCTTCAATGAGCAACATGTACCCGTTCTCGCCCGCAATTTTTTTGGCCACGAACAACAACGTGGTAGATTATTATTCCATCGGGCCATTGATGGGAGCCTTTGCTCCTCAACTTTTAGAGAACGCGTCTTATCCGAACTGGAGCGGGGCGAACAATCTTAATCAGTTCTTCACGAGCCAAGATCTTTTCACCGCGCTAGCCTCGTTCGGTAACACGGCCTTCGCCGGGCGCCTCAATTCCGCCGGCGAGGGTCTCCCGGTCCCGGCCAACTCCTTTCCCGACACCAATTTCAACCGCTACACGTTTTACCGGATGCTCTCGCAGATGGGCATGGAATCCGCGCCCGAACCCGCCACGAAGCTCAATTTGAATTACATCAATATTGGCGGATACGCCGCATCCAATTTTGTTCCTTGGACGGACCGTCTCATCGAGTTTCCTCTTGGATCTGGGACTTTTACCAACGCCGCGCTGGTTTTTTTCACGAACGCCGCGACCCGCCTCCTCGAAACGCAGACGAATTTCGTCATACCGACTCCCTGGCAGGTCTTCGTTCCGGGGGTTGGACTTACCAATGTTCCGACCAATCTCTCCACCGGCTTCATCCCCATTTATCCGGCCATAAACAACTATTACACGCCCTCCGTCCACCGGATGCTGCAACTGGCCGCCAACATATATGATGCCGCCAACCCGAAGAATATTACCAACGTAAATGATTTTGATTATCCCTCTGTCTTCCGCCCAACCTTTTGGGTCACCAATATTTTTGGTGTGACATACGTCTATGTCAACGGTTATGAGGAGGTCCCAAATCTCACCATACCCGCGCTTCCGGCATCTGACCCAAATTATCTGGCGAGCTTCATTTCGCTCAATCCCTACTATTTGTCCGCTCCAATTTCTCTTTCGGTCTCCAATCTGACCGGTTTGGCGGGCCAGATCCACACGAACATCTATGGCATTCCCTGGGTGATTGGGGCGAAGGGAGGCCTGCCCAACTTCAACCAGATATCGATGGAGAGCTATTCGGAGATCTGCCGTAAATTGGAGATCGTGAAGGGAACACTGACGACTCCAAGGGCCAAATGGCAAACCAACGTTGAGTACGTTGTTGGCGTTTCCAACGTAGTTACTGCCGAGGCTTGGAATTCGTACTCGGCGTTCTTCCCCCACCTCGTGGACATCGGGGGCATTGACCTTCTTAACATGGCGATGACGAATGAGACCGGGAAAACTATTGTGTTCACCAATTTGGCGCTGGGAATCTCCGCTTCGGTTACCAACTGGCCGGGATATCAGGCATTTTCTTCGGATACAAACGTGATTGCGGCGTCCTTCCGCGCACCCTTGATATCCACGGTTCCGTTCCTGCCTGATTCAATCTATTATACGAACACCGCCATCTTTACGCCTGCTCCTAACCCCATTACGGCAGGTTTTTACACGACGACAGGCTATCCGCAACCGCTATTCGCGTTAAACACAACCAACCGTTTGAGATTCTGGATGGTGGATCATGCCACCGGTCGCGTCATCGATTATGTTCAACTGGACGGAATGACGAATCAACGAAACCTGACTGCTGAACTCGCGGGCGACCCAAGCAATCCCGCTTTCTTGTACGGCGACGGCGGTGTGTGGGACACGAATCGCTACGGAGGAAGCACTTCTCTTTCGGTTCTGGTCAAGGGAATGGACAACCAAATATCCGTCTCCCTGGGCCAGTCGAACTTTCCCGGCTATCAACCGATTCTCACGAGCGACTGGGAGCAGGCCCAAGTACAGCAGCAGGGCTTTAGTTCGGTAGATGCCGCCATCTCGAAGTTCAGCGACTTCTTTAACAATACCGGTGGAAACACCTCCACGGAGATGCAAGTTCCGTATACGCCTACGCGCCAAGTTTGCGTGTACTGCACTTGGCAGGCCAATGATCCGCTGGTTCATTATACCCTGCCCGATTTGACGGGCTTGGGCGACCTTTCCACTTTGCCGTTAACCAACTGGGAGTTTACGAACAGACTTTTTGCCAACATCTTTCGCGTCAACGACCGCTACCTGCCATGGGGAACTTACTCAACACTCAAAGGTGGCAATGCCGCATACAACACCAACATGAGCCTTAAGGACCCGCAGGTGACGCGGTCAGATGATTGGCAGTTTCCCGACACCAAACTTCCCAATATTGGCTGGCTGGGTCGGGTTCATCGCGGCACACCTTGGCAGACCGTCTACATGAAATCGCCGCCAGTGGATCCAACCTTGTGGCAAAACTGGACGGGCGACGGGCTTTTATATCCGGGAACCAACCTTGCCAGCGACGCGTTTATTTCGCAGCCGACGAATGATTGGGGGATATTTGACCTGTTTACCACCGCGCCCAACGACAACGCCACGCGCGGCCAGTTGTCTGTCAATCAGACAAATTACGCGGCTTGGGCGGCCCTGCTCGACGGGGTCGTCGTCCTGACCAACAGTGCAACCAACGGCATAACGCCGATCATCATAGATCCAAACACGAATGCGGCCGGCCTCTTCTCCATCCTCACGGGTATTACCGCGCAGCGCGCCATCAATAATTCCGCCGGCGTCTTCACCCGCGTGGGCGACATCCT
>Ga0181516_10002461_pt1 | contig 13140 bp, 8 predicted proteins | sample PEATcosm2014_Bin_25_FD_121104 | JGI IMG/M metagenome (GOLD analysis project Ga0181516, IMG submission 121104) | Peatland microbial communities from MTU Mesocosm Facility, Houghton, MI, USA - PEATcosm2014_Bin01_10_metaG | ecosystem: Environmental > Terrestrial > Soil > Wetlands > Peat | place... | reverse complement strand
GCCATTTTTTCGGGCGAATGGCCGGGCTGGGCCATCAGCAATTCGATTTGTTCAATGGCCTGGGGAGTCCGGTCGAGTTGTTCGGCGTAAATGTGGGCGAGTTTTTCGCGCGCCGGCACATCCGCGGGATCTTGCTTCAGCCTGGCGATGCATTGATTGGCAAGGTCCAGCGCCTTTACCTGGTCGATTTCCGGCGCGGGCCGGTCTTGCGCGGCGTCAAGCTGGTCGCCGAGCGGCGGCAGATGGACAGTGCGGGCGCGGTGTTGCTCCTGCCATTCCGCGCGCGTGGCGGGGAGCTGTCTGATGCGCAGTTCGGCCATCCGGGCGAGGTGCGTGCCGGGGCCGCGGCGGACGATTTCCTCCAGCGCGCGGCGCGCGGCGGCGGGTTCGTTGCGGAACTGAAGCTGCCAGTCGGCGAGGAGGTTCAAGGCGACGGCCGCCTGCGCGAGCGTGGTGCCCGGCTCATCGCACAACCCGTGGATGGTCCGCTCCGCCTCGGCCAGGTCATGAAATTGTTTCGCGTACAACTCCGCGAGCATGAGCCAGCCGTCGAAGTCCGTTTCGCTTTTTTCCAGTTCCGCGATGATGGCTTTTTCTGCCTGGTGATATTTGCCGAACTTGAGGCTGGCGATGGCCTGCGCATAGGCGGGCTGCAATTTCACCGGCTTGAGGGTAAGGGCATGCTGTGCGAGCGGACAAAACCAGACGAGCAGCGCCAGCCCGACGACTTTCAGCCCATAGGCAAAGAGCAACAGCGCGACGACCGGCGACAGCATCCCGCACCAGACCAGGGCGGACAGGAGAAAGCCCTTGCGATCGTCCGCGCGGAATCCCGCGGCCCCGACCAGCCAGGCCATCGTCAGCGCGGCCCAATAGGAACCGATGACGAACAGCGCGGGACCGGTTTGGGCGCAGACATAATTCACGCTGTAGACGAGGGCGCTGAACCAGCCCGGGCCGGGTTGCTTCACGGCAACCACCGAGGGCATAACCGGATGGTGACCCGCGTTGAGCGCCACCCAAACGAGGACAGGCAGGACCGCGCCCTTGCCGATCCACGTCAGCAGCCAGCGCTTGTCATAGACTTCATCGTCAGGAAACAGCTCCCGCCAGTAGAACGCCGCGAGCGCGATCATCCCCAGGATGAACACAATGGCCTCGATGAAGTTAACTTTCACGCTCGTTGGTGCGTTTTCCTGACTGGAAGTCAATCTACCCCCGGATGGTCAAAAATCCATCCTAATGTCATAGAACCGCGGGCTGAACGGGCCGATGTAGGGAAGGCGCGTCGCAGGTCAGGAGGACCGGGGACGGCGCTGATTGGATTGGGAGCTGGAAGGCTGGTTAAGTTTCAGCCAATCCTGAACGGACGCGTTGGAGATGCGCGAGACGGGACGATGCTGTTTGCAGGAGGGAAAATGAATGCAGCGGAAGTATCCGTAAGCGCGTTTCCGCGTCCGCCGGCCCGCCGCGCGCGCTCCAGTAACTGGACATTGAACGGGGGACTGGCCAAGAATTTCGACACCCCGCCCGGCGGGAGTATTCAAGGGGCCGTGCTGTCCGCCAAATGGGGATTGGAGGAATTGCTCGCGCCGGGCCTGGGGATCTTCCCGGCGGCGCGCGGGTTGGGGATCGCGCCGGGTAACCCGGCGGCCGACCGCGACTTCCGCCGCGAACAGGCAGCCCAGGAGAATGGCGGCCGTGGAAAGCATCAAGTCGAAGCTGGTGGCAATGTGGTTGCGAAGCCGCTTGGACTGGAGGTTCAGGAGCCCAAAAGCTGCTGCGATGATGCCCGGACGGTCTTTCCGACGTGCCATGGGATTTTGCGCAGCTTATTTCGTGCCTAAAATGCCCGCCTTACAAAAACTTTTTCTGGGCTGCTTGGAGGCTGCTGACGCGTCCCCGCGTGAAAAACCGGCGCAGCGACCCCGGACCTCAGGGATTCGGCAGCAGGGAAGTCCGGTAATACCGGTTGGAAAGAGCGGTCCCGGAAGGGTCGGTGAAAACAAAGGCCCCGTTGGTCGTGTATTCCGTCGCCAGCGAAATCCAATCGCTGAGATTCGTGGACGCCTCCACCTCGTAAGCGTAACCATCCATGCCGGTGAACTGGATTTGCGGAGCGCCGTTTGCGGGCGTCACTGAGCCGATGGAATCGGTCCGCAGCAACGCCAGGAGTTGCGAAGGCACCAGCTCGTAATCGGAGTCGGCCAGCAGATATCCATCGCCGCCAAGATCAAACCACGGCGAATTGACGCTCAACTCCGGGGCGGCGAGAACGTCACCGATGTTCGCGAAAATCCCGCCGGGCTGGGCGGCGCGCAAGGCGGCAATGCCGCCGGCGATGATGGCGGCCTGCGGGGAATTGGAAGTCATCGTCAAATACGCGGGCGGGTTGGAATTCGTCACGACCGAAAAACCGTCGAGCAGGGCGGCGAGGTTGGGTTGGTTGATCGAGGAAAGCTGGCGCGGGTCCACCGGATTCAGCAATGGAGCGAGGAGCGCCACCAACCGCCAGTCGTTGGTGGGTTGGGCGATGGCGGCATCGGCCGGCGACGGGTTTCCAATCCAGTCTTGCCAAAGCACCGGATCGACCAGGGTCGATTTCAAGTAAACCGTCTGCCAGGGCGTGCCCCGATGAACGCTGCCGATGGAACTGAAATTCAGCGAACCGGCGGGAAAATTCCACTGGTCGGAACCGGTCACAAGCGGATCCATCAGGGTCAAGTTTGTGACGTAATCAGGGGGACTGCCGAAAATGGAACCGCCCCACGGCATATATCGGTGGTTAGGCTGCCCGATATTTCCGAGGATGAGGTTCGTGACCACCCAATTGGTCAGCCCACCGTTCATCGGATTGACCAAATCGGCGAGGTCACTCAAAGTATAATGAACCAGCGGATCATTGGCCTGCCAGGTGTTATACACGCAGACATTGCGCGTCGGCGTGAAAGGAACCTGCATGGTCAGAACAGAATTGAGATTGGTATTTTTGTTGTAAAAGTCACCGAACAACGCGACTGCATCGGCAACCGACGGAAAACCCTCCGCTTGAAAGCCAGCGGTATTCCAATCGCTTACGGTGATGGGATAGTATCCAGGGATAACAGAAGGCGGCAGCTGCAAGGAGGCCGAGATTTGGTTCTCTATCCCACGCATCTCGCTGTTTACTCTCCCGGAACCAGTTGGAATTCGATTGGTGTCCCAAACTCCCCCGTCACCCCAATCGTCATTTCCTTCGAGTTCGCCAGCGGATGTCAAGCTCCGCTGCCCGTCCATTCCGCTCAATTGCACGTAATCGATGACCCGTCCGCTGGCTTGGTCCACCATTACAAACTGGAGACGGTTGCTGATGGCCAGCCCATATTGCGGCAGCGGGTACCCGGTGGTGGTCTCGAACCCGGCGGTGAACGGATTGGGGACGATGGTGAACGTACCCGTTCCTGCGCTGTTCGAGCTGTAAATGGCTGGCGGCAGGAAATTAAACGCGGACAAAACCGGAAAACGGAGCGAAGGGCCAATGTTGGAGGACAAGTTGGGCCCGGTGCCCGACCAACTGTTCGACGGAATCGTCAATTCCCCGTTCAGGATTATGTTCGTGGAATAATAACTCGCTGGCACGATTACCCCAAATTCGTTCGCCAGCGTCACCGACAATGTGTCCGAGCATCCGATGTCCACGGCGCGCGAAAAATTGCTTTGATACGAATTCCAGGCCTCGACCTCGACGGCATTCGAGATGGCCAGAATGTATTGAACATTCGTGTGCCAGGTAACCCGATCTGCCGACAAGCTTGGCTTGGCAATTTGCAGCTTGCGGGTCAACGCCGAGAAACTTTCGAGCGAAATTTGGTTGAAATTGGGCAGGCCTTTCCTCGCCCCGATGACCCAGGGAACTTCGTACACATTGAAATAATTGCTGCCCGAGTTGATGTCGTTCACGATTGCGGCCACGTCCGACGGCGCCGAAAGGGAATAAGCCGGAAAGTTGTAGTCAGCAGTGACGAAGTTGGTGTTGGTCACCTCCACATAACCGTCGATGAAAATGTTGGTGACCGCGCCGGCGGTCGAAACGCCAAACACCGGGCGGAACACGGAGGGATAATCGAAATCGAGGGGCGCGGCGGAGGTCTTGTTGGTGCCGGCGTCGTACAGGTTCGCGGCCAGTTGCAGCAGCCGGTGAACGGACGGGGTGTAAGAATTGGAGGGAAAAACGGGGATGTTGGTGATGGACAGGCCGGCCGCGGCCAACGCGGGCTGCGCTTTCAGGAATTTATCGGCGACGCTGCTGAAATAATTCACCGGTGAGCTGGTATCGAAGCCCGGAGCCGCCTGCAGCGTCCCGGCCAGCAGCAGGCCGGGAAGAAGCCAACCCTGCCAAATTGAAGATGACTTTGAGATCAAGAAATACCTCGCCCCGGTTTTTTACACATTGCAAGGATACCGGAGGTTCGGAAAAAGTCACGCCGAAACGCGCCGGGCGGTCGAAGCCGGAAACTTTGCCTGCGGAGGATTGGAGCGATTGCGAAGCCGGTCCCGGCTCACGGCGGTTGGGCCGCGGTGTTCTGGCCGGAAAAGGTTTCCACGTTGCCGGCCGGCAGGTGAAGTTCCGCCATCCGGGCTTTGAGCACATAGATGCGAAGCGGAACGCCATTCGCGGTCAGGGGAATGGTCCACCACAAGGTGTAGTTATCATCAATGAATGCCGCCAGTTCGGGAAAACCCTCGTGGGCGTCCGCGCGTCTCCAGTTCCACCAGAGGAACGCGCCGTCGCAGACCGCATCCACGAAGATGGCGGGCCGGCTTTGTTCCAGATCCGCCAGATACCGTCTTCGGAAAAACTCGCGGTGCGGGCCGGCCGTGACCACGTAGTGGCCGATGACGTCGCGCGTCGCGGGCATCAGCCCCGTGTCCACGTAATAAGAGGGCATCCATCCCCAGATTCCCAGGGTGTCGCCAGCCCGGCCCACCGCCCGGATGCGATTGGCAATGGAGGATTCTTCAGTGAATTGATTGCGGGGATAAATCGACGCGAAACCATGAACATACCTGACCGGAAGCAACAGTTGAGGAACCAGCGCCAGGAGGAAAGCCGGGAGGAACCACCGGCCCCGGCGCGGCGCGGCGCCGGATTCCTCATGCGCACCCGGGCCCGCGCATTGCCGGCCCGCGAAGAACGCCAGCCCGAGAAAAAGCGCCACGGCCGGCACCAGCAACAGCAGATAGTGCAGGAAGGCCTTGCCCGCGATGAGAATGCAAACCACGGTGAGGACACCCTCCGCCAGCACCGTCATGAGCGGCCAAAACAGCCGGCCACCCGGCCGTGCACCCCGCTTCAAGAAAGCCGCCAGCATCACCGCGGCCGCCAGCAACGAGCCAAGAAAGTACGGCGTTACCCCGGCATGCGGCGCAAACAAACCCAGCGTATTTTGGATCCGTCCGGCGGGAGAAATTTCCTGCGCATAAGCGCCGGACGCCTCGACGTACGAAATCCAAAAATCCGAAATGGCGCCCCGCGCGGCCACCCATCCCAATATCAACACGCCCGGCGCCGCCGCGCCCAGGCAAAGCATTCCGGCTGCGGGCAGGCATTTTTTTTCCGGCGCCCCCGCCGCCCGATGATTCGCCACGAGTTGCGTCAACCCCGCCATGAACAGGAACAAAGCCAACGGCGCGGCCTGGAGTTTGGTGAACGGAAGGCTGCCGACAATCAGCCCCAGCAAGAACAAACCGGTCCCCGACGACCGCGCCGCGTGCCATTGGCGGGCGAGCACAAACAAGCCCGCGGAGATGAGCAGGACCGGCACAGTTTCGCTCGAGTAATGCGCAAAATCCGGGTCCAGCGCAAAAGCGTAGAACACGATGGTCGGCGCCAGGACAAATTGGGCTTCCTCACGCGTTCCCAGAACCCGCAAGGCCAGGTACAAAAAGACCAGGGTCAGGCAATTCGCGGCCCAAAGCACCAGCCGCGCGGTTTGCCAGGCGGGCGGTGCGGCAAAATAAATGGGCACGCTCAAAAACCAAGAGTTCAGCGGGCCGCTCGTCGTGCCATCCACATCCCGCCACGGCACGGGGTGCGCGCAAAAACGCATCGCCTGCGCGAGCATCTGGGCCTCGTCCAGATTGATGCCATGCGGCCAGGTTATCTCAGGCCAGCGAAGCATCAGCATCAAACCGAAAACGACCGGGAAGAAAACCAGCGGATGATCCAGCCGGGACGCACGCGAAGTGAACATCCGCCACACGCGTTCCGCCAGCACAAGAACCAGAACAATCGCCGCGAGCGCGACCGTGGTCATTTGGCTCGTCATGGGCTGATTATGCGAAGGTTGAAAACGAAAACCAGCCACAACCGCGAAGAGATCGCTTCCTTCGGAGTGGGGAAAATGTCTCCAAACGGGGCTTCGACTGGCGGAAGGATGAATCCGCGATTAGCGCGAACGCGGCGAGGCTGCCTTGGCGCAACCACCGGACGAATCGTGCCAGCCGGCCGGTTAGAGCAATTCCGCGATCAACGCCTTGGACTGCGCGTCGCTCACGCCCAGCTCGCGAAAGGCCAGCGGGCCGCCCTCGGCAAGCACGGGGTCGAGTTCCTCGAGCGTCGGCAGGTCGGTGCGCTTCCAGAACAAGCCGATGGGAATTTCCTCGCCCCATTGGTAACCCTTCTCCATCGCCTTGGCGAAGTCCGAGGTGTCGTGGCCCTGTTCCTCGAGGATTTTCACGCGGGGATTGAAGAACTGGTAGGTGTTGTCCTTGTTGTAGGTGACGCAGGGGCTGAAGACGTCCACAAAGGAAAAACCCTTGTGCATGATGGCGCCCTTGAGAAGTTCCACGAGATGCTTCTGCTTGCCGCTGAACCCGCGGGCGACGTAGCTCGCCCCGCCCACAATCGCCTGCGGGATGGGATTGATGGGGTTCTCCAAATTGCCCTCGGGCGTGCTCTTGGTTTTCATGCCCTTGCGGCTCGTGGGCGAAGTCTGGCCGGTCGTCAGCCCGTAAATCTGGTTGTCCATCACGATGTAAGTCAGGTCCACGTTGCGCCGCATGGAATGCGTGAAGTGATTGCCGCCGATGCCGAAGCCGTCGCCGTCGCCGCCGGTGCAAATGACCTTCAACGCGTGGTTGGCGAGCTTCACCCCGTTGCCGACCGCCAGCGCGCGGCCGTGCAGCGTGTGCATGCCGTAGGTGTTGATGAATCCGGGAAGGTTGGACGAGCAACCGATGCCGCTGATGACCACGACCTGGTGCGGCTTCAAACCAAGCTCAAAGAGCGCCGCCTGCAGCGCGGACAGCACCGAGAAATCCCCGCAACCGGGGCACCAATCGGGATGGATCTTGCCCTTGTAGGTGTCCTTGTCGAGGACGGCAGGCGCGGGGGCGGGCGCGATTTCAGTGGCAATGCTCATGGCGATTCCTGGTTATACGTGGATTTCGTGGTGCGGAACGGAAAGTTTCGATTTGCCGGCAAGCTGTTCCTTGACGGCATTGACTATGTGGTGCGGCATGAACGGCTCGCCGTCATACTTGCGAATGTGTCCCTGCGCGGCGATGCCCGTTTCCGAACGCAGATAACGCGCAAACTGGCCGCTGTAATTGTTCTCAACGATGATGACCTTTTTGCTGCGCGAAAGGATGCGCATGATTTCGTCCGCGTGAAACGGCACAATCCATTTCACGGCCAGTTGGTTGGCCACAATGCCCTCCTCCGCGGCCAGTTTTTCCACCGCCTCACGGATGACACCCTCGGTGGAACCCCAGCCGACAAGCGTCACCGCGGCGTTTTCCGGGCCGACCAGCTTTGGCGGCGCGATGTGCGACAGGACGGTCTCCATCTTGCGGGCGCGCTTGTCAACCATCTCGCGCCGCTTGGTGGGATTCGTAAATTCATCGCTGATGAGCGTGCCGTCCTCGTCGTGCTCGTCCGAGGCGGCCACGTGGATATGCCCGGGCGTGCCGGGTACGGCGCGCGGCGAAATGCCGCTCTCGGTGAGCTTGTAGCGAAGATACGCGTTGTCATTCGCCCCGCCGTAAGGATTCGTCGAGTCGCCGTTGCCGTTCGGGAAGATGATTTCACCGCGGTCTATCTTCGGTTTGAAGTTCAACTCCTTCGGGTCAACGCTCGCCGTGCCTTCGGAGATGAGCAGGTCGGAAAGGACCAGCCCGGGACACTGGTAACGGTCGCAAAGATTGAAAAGTTCGGGAATGGTCTTGAACGCGTCAAGCTGGTCGGTCGGGGCGACGATGATGCGGGGATAATCACCCTGGCCCGCGCCGAGCGCCTGCCAGAGGTCGCCCTGTTCGGTCTTGGTCGGCACGCCCGTGGCCGGGCCGGCGCGCTGGACGTCCACGCAAACCACCGGCGTTTCGAGCATTCCCGCCATGCCCACGGCCTCCGTCATCAAGGCAAATCCGCCGCCGGAAGTCGCGCACATGGCCCGGCAGCCGGTATGCGCCGCGCCAATGACCATGTTCATGACGCCGATTTCGTCCTCGACCTGGCGGACCATGATGCCGAGCTGGCGGGCGTGGCTGGCCATGTACATCAGGACGCCCGTGGACGGGCTCATGGGATAGGCCGCGTAAAATTTGACCCCCGCCGCGATGCCGCCCATGGCGATGGCCATGTTGCCGGTCAACACGGCGTTGCCCTTGCCGAGGTTCGGCGCCTTGAAGGGGAACGGCTTGAAATTCGCGGCGGCGTAATCGTATCCCGCCTTGGCAATGCCGACGTTTTCCGCGATCACCGCGTCGCCCTTGCGCCGGAAGATGCGCGCAAGGGAATCTTCCATGGCCTTGAACTCGACGCCCAGCATCTGCAGCGTCGCGGCAATGGCCACGGTGTTGCCGCCGAGCTTGTTGCCGGCGGTCAATTGTTTCATCGGCAGCGGGCAGATTTGGACCCCGGCCGCGGCGGCGCCGGGTTTTATCTTCTCGCTCTCGAACAAGACGCAGGCGCCCTTGGTGAGCAGGCGCAGATGGCGGTCCATCGTATCCTGGTTGAGGGGGATGAGCACAGCGATCTTGTCGCCCATGTTGCGCACCGGTCCGTCGCTCGCGCGGATGGTGAGGAAGGTGTGACCGCCGCGGATGAGCGATTGGTAGGCGTTGTAGGCGTTCAGATTCAGGCCGCGCCGCGCAAAGATGCGCGCCAGAATATCTCCCGGCGTGGCAATGCCCTGACCCGCTTCGCCCCCGATCCCGATTGCAAAATCAACTGTAGCCATATTAATAGTCCACGTTGTCGTCCAGACGCACTCCTGACTGCGGCCCCGCAATGGAACGGCATTACTCTATCCAGCTAAAGCAGTACATGCAAGTGATTAATCTGCTTGCTGGCACTTTTACTGCTCGCTTTGGATTCGGAAGCCGTGCATCGTAGGAGATGACGGAATCAGTGAATCAATTTGGGACATAGCGGAAAAAAATGCCTCCACAGACGCAAATAACTCCCGCCCCGGCGGTGGAACTGGCCGCCGACCTGCGCCCGTTGCTCGAGCAGATCGGCTCGCCCGACGCCCTCGCCGGAGTGGCCGATGCGCTGAAGCTCCGGCAAATCGGCACGCTGCGGGAGCTGAGGACTTTTTTGGAAGGCTACCACTCCCGGATTTTGCGGCCGCTGGAGCTGCCCGCCATTCACCGCGCCTTCGGCCACGCCAGCCGCCGGGAAGCGCGCGAACTGGTCGCCTTCGACCGGCAGCTCCAGGGCGAACCGTTGCTGCAAAACTTTGCCTCCTCCAGCCGGCTCGCCGGCCAAAACCAGCTCCAGCGCCTCCGGCCCTTGCGCGATGAACGGCTGGTGCAGCGTTATCTCACCGCCGTTGACGACGGCACCGCGCAGGGCTGGCACACGCTGGTCTATGGCCTGACGCTCGCGATTTATTCCCGGCCGCTGCGCCAGGGGTTGCTCGGTTACGCGCAGGAAACCACGCGCGGCTTCATCCGGTCCGCGTCGCGCACGATTAAGATTTCCCGCGAAGCCTCCCAGATGCTCTTCGAGGAAATGTGCCAGGGCCTTCCCGGCGCCGTCGAACCGTTGCTCGGCGAAAGCATGGTTCGCCAGGCTTGATCCGGACGCCGCGCTGGTCGACGAATCAATCTTCTTCCAGCAGCGCCGCAAATCTCAGTCCCCGCGTGCTGACGCGCAGTTCCGAGTAACCCAAGTTCTCCATCACCCCCTCGTAAATAACCACGCCGGAGAGGATCACGTCCGCGCGCTTTCGGGGCAGGCCGATGGTTTGCTTCCGCTGCGCGAGCGGCAATTCCCAAAGCCGCTCAACATGGTCGCGCACCTGTTCAATCGTCAGGCGCATCCCTTCAATGCGTTCGCGGTGAAACTTGCCGAGCCGGCCCTGCATGCGCGCCAAAATGGTGGCCGTGCCGCCCGTCCCGACCAGCACCGCGGGCCGGTGCGCGGTGTCATCGGCGCTCTCACGCTGCAGCGCGGGTTGGAGCAGCGGCAGGACTTCGACGCGCAGAAAATCCTTCACCCACCGGCGGCACTCGGCAAGCTGCCGCGCCGTGGGCGGGTCGGCCGGCGGCAGTTTCTCCAGCAGACGCAGCGCGCCGAGCGGAAAGCTCCGGCAAAAATGACGGTGTTCGCCCTGGCCAAGAATGAATTCCGTGCTGCCGCCGCCGACGTCCAGCAGCATCAACGGCTGGTGGGCCAGTTCCGGCATGGTCGTCACGCCGCGGAAGGCGAGGTCCGCCTCCCGTTCCCCGGAAATAATCTCCACCTTTAACGCGGAGGCGTGCTCGATGGCGCCGGTCAGGTCGCCGGGGTTCACGGCGTCCCGGGCGGCGCTGGTGGCGAGGACGCGGACGGATCGCGCGTTCATCTGGCGCGCCTGCGTGACGAAGGACGCCACCGCGCGGGCGGTCTTGGCCACGGCCGCCGGTTGCAACCGGTGGGTCTCGTAAAAGCCCGCGCCCAGCCGCGTTTGCTCGCTGTCCTCCAAGACCGGCTGCACGATGCCGCCGACCACATCCGCGACCAACAGCTTGACCGAGTTGGTCCCGACATCGATTACGGCGCGGCGGCGGGCGGGCATAAATCAATTCTTGTCGTCTCGTCTTCCTGTAATTCGTCCGTCAAACCGCCTCTCCGGTACAGTCAATTGGACCGCCCGGGCAGGGAAACTTTACCGCCGCCAGCTCACTTGATTTCCCGGCGGGCAAGCACGGCGGCGCCGGTGATGCCGGCGTCGTCACCCAGCTTGGATGCGACGATTTTGATGCCCTTGTCGGAACCCGGCATGGTGTGTTCCCGGGCGGATTCGATGATGACCGGCAGCATTTCGTTTTCCAGCGCGTCCATCAGGCCGCCGCCCAGCACCACGACCTCCGGGTTGAGAATATTGAGCAAATTGCCGACGGCGATGCCGGTGCAGCGGGCGGCTTCCTCCACAATGTGCGCGACCAGTTTGTCGCCCTGTTTGATGGCCTTGCGCAAATCGCCGCTCCGCATGTCATGCAGATCCGCGCCGAGCATTTCCGTGAGCACGGTCTTCTGGCCTTCCTCAACCGCCTCCTGGACCTGACGGAAAATGGCCGAGCGGCTGGACAACGCCTCCCAGCAGCCGCGGTTGCCGCAACTGCATTTCGGGCCGTTGACGACGAGCACCATGTGGCCGACTTCGCCCGCCGTGCGGTTGAATCCCATGTACAACTTGCCTTCCAGGATCAGCCCGGCGCCGATGCCTGTGCCCAGGAAAATACCCACCATGTTCCGCGGCTTGGATTCCAGCTCCACTTCGTGCACGCCCAGCGCGCAAAGATTCGCGTCATTCTGCAGAAACACGGGCAGGCCCAGCCGCTTCTCCAACTCCTTCTTCAGCGCCACGTCCTTCCAGCCCAAGTTCCCCGCGAAAATCACCCGCCCGTTGTCCGGGTCCACGGAACCGGGGGCGCCCACGCCCACGGCCTTGATGCGCTTGAGTTCCAGGTCGCATTCGTCCACCGCGTCATGCACGCAACGGCTGATGCGCTCAATGACTTCGATCGGACCGCGCTCCGCCTTGGTGCTCATCTTGAAGCGGCCGACACATTCCATCGACGCGTCGTATACGCCGGCCAGGATCTTCGTCCCGCCCATGTCCACGCCCACCACGAAATCGCCCTTGTTGCTCGCTTCTGCCATAAGTCAATTAGGTTGGCCGAAAAATACCGCCGCCGGTTCGCCGCGTCATCCAAAATTATTTCGCCATCAGCACGCCTTCGATCTTCCGCTGCAACGCCATGTTGATTTCCTCCGGCGAGCAGTTGCCGTCCACGATGTTGAACCCGTAAATCGCCTGCAGCCGCCGGAATTCCTGCGCCACCAGCGCCTGGTATTCCATGAAGCTGTCGAACATGTCCCGCGAAAGCCCCAGGTCCATCCCGCTTTCCCAGTAGTCCAAAACGTGGTTCTTCGCAAAATTCCGCTGCACGAGTTCTTCCGGGGAAACATTCAGGTAAAAGACCGCGTCCGGCATCACCGCCATGCCGTAAAGGTTCTTCAGCCAGGCCTCGTCCATGCCGCGCACCAGGTCGCGCGCCATCAGCGTGTAAATATAGCGGTCGGCCAGCACCATGAACCCCGCCTTCAGCGCCGGCAAAATGATGTTCTCCAGTTGATCCGCAAAATCCGTGGCGTAGAACAGGCTCAGCGTGGTGCGGCTGAGGATGTTGCCGTTCTGCGCCTGGTTCAACTCCTCGCTCACCAGCGTGGAACGCTTCAAACCCACCTGCACCGTCGCGTGACCGCAACCCTCCAGCCAGTTGCGCAGCCGCACGATCTGCGTCGAACGCCCGGAACCGTCCGCCCCCTCGACGACAATCAATTTGCCCGCCAGCCGGTTCAAGTCCACGTTCGGAATGCCGTGCCCGTAGAACCGGCGGTTCGACGCCCGCGGCACGGTGATGGCCCGCCGCGCCGGATCCGGACTGCTCTTGGAGGGGGTTCGTTTCATGGTCGCGGAACAGGGTTGCTCCCCGCGAACGAGGCCAGATCAATCCGCGCCGCCACCAGTTCGCGGACGACGGATTGCTGCGCCTCCACGGGGAGATTGGCGTCGATGACGGAGAAATCGAACTCCGTGCTCATGCCCAGATACTGCTCGAGGATGCGGCCCTGGAAGATGCGGAAGCTCTCGTAGGGATCGGCGG
>Ga0181516_10002457_pt1 | contig 13148 bp, 13 predicted proteins | sample PEATcosm2014_Bin_25_FD_121104 | JGI IMG/M metagenome (GOLD analysis project Ga0181516, IMG submission 121104) | Peatland microbial communities from MTU Mesocosm Facility, Houghton, MI, USA - PEATcosm2014_Bin01_10_metaG | ecosystem: Environmental > Terrestrial > Soil > Wetlands > Peat | place... | reverse complement strand
TGGAAATCACATCCTACAATCTTCATAGAAGGCTTCTCCTTGATCCAAAGCCATGGTCCTCGATAAACCAAAGACTAACGGATCGCTGAAGCCTTCGACCTTATCCCATCAATCCATTCGACGGTTTTTGTCGAATGGGTGGGAAAGCACGAACCTCAACATACGAATTCATATGGTCAGAGACCTATATGCGGCGGATCGATGGTCCCGCAAGAATGATGCGCAGTGACGCGAGGGCTGGACGCCGTGCGTTGATGAAGTCGAAAGCCCGCGCAGCGGGCGCGAGACGGTAGCCCCAGGCGCGAGCCTGGGGCTCCGGCCGGAGGAGTCCGATCAGCCCCCGTGAGGGGGCGAAAGACCGCACCAGCAAATGCCGCAGAATCATCGGCCGCTCGGCCGGCTAATCCGGCTTCCAGCCCTTACCCGAAGCCACCACCTCTTAGGCGGTGGAGAATTTACAATCACATTGCGATGCGAATTGGGTATCTCGAGTGTTTTGCGGGGATAAGCGGCGATATGCTGCTCGGCGCGCTTATTGACGCGGGCGTCCCATTTTCTCTTTTTGAAGAGACCGCTGCCGCGTTGAATGTCGATGCGCGCCTTGAGATGCGCAAAGTGATGCGCGGCGGGCTTTCGGCAACGAAAGTAGACGTGATCTCGCCCGAGCAGCCGGCAAGCGCGGTAACCCATACTCACGGCGGGCATCCTGTCCACACGCAAGAGCACATCCACTCCCACGAACACCCCTCGCAAGAAACGCACGTTCACGAAGGGCATTCGCACAATGATGGACCCGATGCATCCGCGCACAAAACGACACATACCCACGCGCCACATCGTCATCTGTCCACGATTCTTGAGATCGTCCGTTCCGCGCCCTTAACCGCCACCGTGAAGCATCGCGCTTCCCGCGCATTTCAGTTGCTCGGCGAGGCCGAGGCCGCAATCCATTCCATTCCAATTGAAAACGTCCACTTCCACGAAGTAGGCGCTGTGGATACGATTGTGGACATCGTCTGCGCCGCCGCTGCTTGCGAATCGCTCGGGGTCACGCGCTGGATTGCTTCACCGCTGAATGTTGGCAGCGGGACCGTGCAGTGCCAGCACGGAACATTGCCGGTTCCAGCTCCGGCCACGCTGGCGCTGCTCGGCGATGCTCCGGTCTATGCGGCCGGTCCGCCGATGGAGCGGGTGACGCCAACGGGCGCGGCGGTTTTGCGAATGTTGGATGTTGAGTATGGCCCGATACCGGCAATGAGCGTGAAGGCCGCTGGATATGGCGCAGGCGGGCGCGATACTCCCGGCGAGCCAAACCTTCTTCGCATTTTGATCGGCGAGCAGATCGACGCGGCCGTTCATTCCGCGGAGTCAGAGTCCATCGCCGTAATTGAAACCGTGATTGACGACAGCAATCCGCAGTTACTTGCGTATGTCAGCGAACTGCTCCTTGCCGCTGGCGCGTGGGATGTCTATCGCACCGCGGTACAGATGAAGAAAGGCCGCACAGGAGTGCAGATGACGGTGCTGGCCCGCCCCGATCTCATGCCCGTCCTGCGTGACATCCTCTTCCGCGAGACCACGACCATCGGTCTGCGCTGGCGACTCGAAAACAAGAGCTCGCTCGACCGCGAGTGGCAGGAAGTGTCGACCGAATGGGGAACAGTGCGTATCAAGATCGCGCGTTGGCCGGATGGAAACGCCGCGAATGCGTCCCCCGAGTTCGAGGACTGCCGCAAACTCGCCACGCAACACTCGGTCCCGCTCAAAGAGGTAATGCGAGCTGCCATGGAAGCATACGCTCGCGATGAGAATGCGTCGTCAACAAAGGATGGTCAGTAATGGATCGCGCTGCGATTGAAGCTTTGCTGAACGAAGTCCGCTCCGGGTCCACCGACGTGGCCCACGCGCTTGACCGGCTGCGCCATCTCCCGTTTGAAGATCTCGGCTTCGCCAAGCTCGACCATCACCGCTCCCTGCGCACCGGCATGCCGGAGGTGATCTTCGCGGCCGGCAAGACCTCCTCGCAGGTGGCCACAATCTTTGCGCGCATGGCGCATGCCGGCGGCAATGTGCTGGCCACGCGCGCGTCGCGCGAGATGTTTGAAGCTGTGCATCAATCGGAACCGCGCGCCGAATATCACGAAACCGCCCGCGCCATCACGCTCAAACAGGCGGCAACAGTCCCCGGAGTGGGAACCATCGGCGTGGTCTGCGCCGGAACGAGCGATCTGCCGGTTGCAGAAGAGGCTGCGGTAACAGCGCGCCTGATGGGCAACACCGTGGAACTTGTCGCCGACGTAGGCGTGGCCGGAATTCATCGCCTCCTGGCGCAGCGCGACACATTGCAGTCTGCGCGCGTACTCATCGTCTGCGCCGGAATGGAGGGCGCTCTTCCCACCGTCGTTGGCGGGTTGGTGAACGCGCCGGTGCTGGCCGTTCCCACCAGTGTCGGTTACGGCGCGTCGCTCGGCGGCATCGCTGCGCTCCTGGGCATGTTAAATACCTGCTCGCCAAATGTTTCGGTCGTCAATATCGATAACGGATTCGGCGCAGCCTGCATCGCGTCGCTCATCAATCACCTCTAATGCACACTTGATTTAGAAGGAAGTCGTAATTCACGAGGATTACCGGGTGCCCCTGGTCTCGATTTTGAGACCAGGGAAATCACGAAATCATCACACACGGTAATAGTTGCTCCGTCGGGCTGAATTGTTTAGACCGAAGTTGTAATTCACGAGGATTGCCATGCCGCATTGCCCGATGAAGTTCCGATATGTTCGGCACCGGCTCCCGCCGGCAGAGTTGCGGATTCTGGATATCGGCTGCGGCAATGGTTCGCCTTCGTTGACCAGGCGATGGTTTCCGGGCTGCCATTATGAGGGCGCGGACATTCAGCGCTATAACCTGACCGATGCAGACATGGCGGCGATGGACGTCTTCTATCTGCTCGGCACAGACGGTTCCGGTTATTCCGCGATACCCGAAAACAGCTTCGACCTCGTGATTCTGAATCACGTGATTGAGCACATGCCCGACCCAATACCGATCCTGGCTACGCTCTGCGAGAAAATCAAGCCGGGCGGATATATATGGATAGCGTTCCCATCTCTGCGCAGCCTTTCCTTGCCTCACTCCGAGGACGAGACGCTGAACTTCTGCGACGATCCGACACACGTGCGCGTTCCGGACCTCCGCGAAGTGGCCAACATCCTGTTGGCGAACGGAGTCAGGATTGTGCACGCAGGCCGGTCACGCGAAGGATTCTTCACATCACTGGCCGACGTATTCAAGCTTGCAAAGCGCTTGCTGCGCAAGCTCTTCACCGGCCGGTTTTCAGGCCGCGGTCTTTGGTACGTGCTTGGATTTGAGGACCACGTCCTCGGGCAGCGGAAAGCCGGCTGATCGCTGCGTTCAATTGAGGGCATTCAGTTTCCTGGGCCTTTGACCGACCGTTTGTATTCAATCTTGGGTGCCCCATCCATTCGACATCTTTTCGTCGAATGGGTGGGAAAGCACAACCCTCAACATACGAATTCACACGGTCGGAGACCTAGCCGTGGCAGGCGCACATGCCGCCGCAACCGGCCGATTCATTCATGGCGCATCCGGGGCCACCAGGATCGCAACCGGCGCCCGCGCCGCAGTAGCTTGAAGCGCCGCCCTTTGAGATGACGCCGGCTCCCCCGCTGATCAGCCTCTTCACCGCGCCACCACAAGTAGGACAGAACTCGATCTCCGGGTCGGACATCTTCTGGCGCTCGACAAAATGGCCGGAGCATTCTTCGCATTGATATTCGTAGGCCGGCATCGGCAATCTCCTTTTGCTATCTATGTGTTATCGCTAATACGAAGGCGAGCGAAAATGCCATTTGTCCGCACACCGCTGGTGGCCGCATACACGTGACCTAGTCCCATGATCGGCTGAAGAGGAACCCTCCCGTGCCCCATTCATTCGACATCTTTTCGTCGAATGGGTGGGAAAGCACAAGCCTCAACATGCGACTTCACACGGTCAGAGACCTACGGCCGGTCGTAGAAGCGGAAGAAGAGCGACGGCTTGGCCGCCGGTTCAGCCTTCGCCACCAGTTCCGTCGACTGCTTTTCGCTCAGCGGCGTAAACTCGCGCGCCAGGTGAACATTCTCTTCCAATTGTGCAATCGAATCGCAGCCTACAATCACCGTACTCACCGGCCGCGACAGCGTGTAATACATCGCCTCGCGCATGGTGAGCGTGCCGGCAGTTGTGGTTTGGATGGTCATGCCTTCCCATGAGTGTTTCTGCGCCTCTATGGACGGCGGCGTCCACGACGACAGCAACCGTCCGCGGCCGGGAATCTTCATGCCGATAATGCCCATCTGGCGCTCGACAGCCAGCGGCAGAAGCTGCTCGTTGAAGCTGTAGTGGTGAGGATCGGCCGCGTTCATCGCCAGCAGAATCGCGTCGAAGGGATAGCGCTTGATCCCTTCCATGAGCGCTTCCGGACGGTAATGCCCGGTCAGGCCAAGGAAGCGGACAACCTTCTGCTGCTTCATCTCCATCAGCGCTTCCATCGCGCCACCCTTGGCAAAAACTTCGTCGATATCGGTCATGGTGCCGATGTCGTGCAACTGCCACAGGTCCACATGGTCGGTCTGCAGCAGTTGGAGCGACTTCTCAATCATGCGCATGGAGTCGTCGCGGGTGCGTTCCTTGGTCTTGGTGGCGAGAAAAGCCTCGTTGCGGCGATGCGCCATGACCTTGCCCACGTACTGCTCGCTCCAGCGCTCAGGCCCGCCGTAGATCGACGAAGTATCGATGTAGTTCACGCCCAGGTCGAGGGCGCGTTCAATAATGGGCACGGCCGCATCGAAATTGTTCGCATGCTCAAGCGCAGCCTGCCCGCCCAGCGAGAAGATGCCCACCTTGTAGCCGGTCTTGCCCAGATTCCGCGTGGGCATCGAGGACTGAGTAACGGGATTCGAGGGCAAGCCGGGAAGCGATTTCGGCGTCTCTGCTATCGCGGACTGCGCCAGCATCGCGGCGGTAACTGCTCCGCCAGTCTTGAGAAACTCGCGCCGGCCGTGCGTACGCGCAACGCCCAACTGATGATTGTCCATGAAAAGTCCTCCCGGCCAAGTTGTGCGGCCCGTCGCGTCCATCATAAACCCGAGCGGGTGTGTGTTGCCGGGACAGAATTTTTGGGATGCGGTGCTTCAGCTAATCAGCGTTCTCCCAGGTCTCGGATTGGAACCCTCCACCCCAGCAAGCAAGAGCCGCGTGCCGGGGACCCAGAGACCTGGGTGCCAGAGCTCGGCTACGCTTGAGGCGCTTGCGACGGGTGGTTGTGCCGGTGCGAGCGTCGTTCTGCCAGCATCTGTTCGAACTGCTGCTTCTGCGTGTCGCTCAAGGCAGCTTCGATCTTGCTGTTCGAGTCCTGCATGATCGCCTGCACTTTGCTGTGGCGATCCTGCTGGCTGAGCGTACTGTCTGAGCGCAGGGCCTGCATCTTCTGCTGGCGGTCGGCGAGGATAGGCTGGATTTGCGCCACCTGGTCGCTGCTCAGGCCGAGTTGCTTGCCCAGACGCGAGGCCTGCCGTGCCGGATCGAAGTTGCGATGCTGCGGGCCCGGCTGCGCCGGCGCGGCTTGCGTTGCGTTGGCAGCCGGAGGCTGGTTGGCTTGAGGCGTCTGCGCGAGCACCATGCCCGCTGAAAGCAGTGCGCCCAAAATGATGGTTACTTTCGTCGTGTTCATTTCTTCATTTCTCCTTTTTGGCTCGATCGTTCTGACCGGGCGATGGGAGTGTAGACACGGCGACGATGCAGTAGTTGTGCGAAGAAATGTTGCGCAAAGTGAGCCAGTGCATGCGATGCGCAGCGGAGTTACTCTGCGCAAAATTCAGTGAAACTAACACTGATAGAATGTCGTCTAATGCGCGCCTGATTGACGCGGAGAGTTACACACTCCCATTCGACCTGACTTCTGTTTTGTGAAATTGAAGGTGGAGATGACCGATCCACAACCGTCGCAGCAGGATTCTGGAGCGCGAGATCGAGAGATCCGCGCCGCGCTGGATCTGCACTGGGCGGCGTCCGATGCCAGCGATTTTGAAACCGAGCACCTTATCTATCACGAGGACGCGGTGCTCGAATACCCGCAGTCAGGCGAGCGAACGCGCGGCCGGCGCAACATACAGAACCAGCGCGCAAGCCAGCCGAGTAATAAGCGTTTTTCTGTCCGGCGCATCGTTGGCGGCGGCGATCTTTGGGTCACCGAATTCATCCTGATCTATGACGGCAAACCTTCTTACACCGTAAGCATCATGGAGTTCAGGGGCTTGAAGGTTGCGCGGGAGACGCAGTACTTTGCCGATCCGTTCCCGGCCCCTGCAAGCCGCGCTCAATGGGTGGAGCGTATGGATTCATAATCTCGACGTGCAAGAGGCCTGAGGGTCAAGAGGGAGGAGGGTCAGGAGATGGATTGGAATCGGTTGGCCCAGTTTGCGCTGCTGGGGAATGCTGGGTTGGAACAGTACGCCATCCTGCTGGTACGCGTTTCGCTCGGCCTGTTCTTCGCCATCTCCGGGGCTAACAAATTGTTCACCGTCGGCGGCAAACAAACCATGTACCAAACTCTGGTTAAGGCAAAGGTCCCGTATCCCCGCGTGATGACTTACTTCGTATCAAGTGTCGAGTTAGTCGGCGGATCGATGGTGGCCATTGGTCTTCTTTCGAGTCTGGCCTCCGCAACCTTATTAGTCGATATGGTAGTTGCAATCCTGACCACCAATCTCCCTGCCATGCCCAAAGCACCTTCGTCCCTTAAGTGGCTCGATAACTTCCTCTACCTTCCCGAAGTCCTCTACGTACTCTTCTTCATCTGGCTGATCTGCTCCGGCCCGGGCAAATTCAGCATCGACCATCACCTGGCCGGCAAATTATAGAAGTAATCGGCGGACGGTCGGCATCGAGTTTGCCCAATTCCTCCACCGCAGCAGGCAGAGGCGCCTCGGCCAGGGCGAAACAAAGGTAAAGCACCCCCCCCTGGGGGGGTGCCAAGTAAGTTCATTTGTTTCTTTGGTATACGGATTTCCTGTCGCGCTAAAATACTCATAAAATTGTGGTTATAAGCAAAATCCTGAGGGCATAGAGGTTAGGAGACTTATGCCCTCGTCTGGATCGGTGCGGCGCTGATTTACGACCCATGCGGTCCCAATAGCGTCCTGGAATGATTGTGCGCCAGGAGGCCGCGATTATATGCAAGAGCTGGCGGAGAGAATTTTCGGGGGCGGGGACTGAGCCACGCAGCGAGCAAAAATCGCCCGCCGGAGGCGCCCGCAACTGAAGTGGGTCGCTCTTGAGATTGGGGTCACCCACCATTTGTCTCTCGCCGTATGATTTCATCTAGATATTAATCCACCTCTTCGGTCCCAGGGAGATTCCAGTTTCAGGGGGAAAGAATGGAATTCTTGGCTGTAGTTGCGGAGGGTCTTCTTCACCTTCGGAAGCGTTTCGATCTTGAAGGAGGCATGAAGCGCCTTGCCATCGTCCTCGGAATTGGCGGAGGCATTATCGGGGCTTCTTACGGATATGCGGTTGCAAGTGATACATGGCAAAGACGTAGCAACTCGCAAAAGTTCGAGGCGCTATCGTCGTCCCCCGTGCTATCTGGGATTGCTCTGGCTATGCCGTCCAATATCTATGGAATCGGAGCGATTAAGCTGGACGCGGAGCGACGCGTGCATCAGTATGCCCTCGGGAGCCACTTGAGGCTCGCTATTAGTTTTCGAGCCAGCAATAGAAGGTTGGAATCTATTCAAGTCGCAAACGGCAACTGGATTTCACGAGATAACCCAGAATTCGCCGTACTAATGTCTCAGCCTGATGATATTGACTCTTTCTTACACTATGCCATTCTTGCTATTCCATTGAATAAGGACGGCATAAAGGCGATTAGGCTCAACGGAAAAGGCGGCGCCGACTCAGTTCAGCTGAGCACAGACATTTGGATATTTGCGAAGGATGATGGCTTTGGAACGATAATGAAGTCACCGGCGCTGGTGGCAGATGGCGGGCTACCTGTTCCAGAAAATACATACGGAGTCAAGGCTATCAGATTCAACAAAGACTCCGATTATAGTTACGACTTTGACAACTACTATGATGTCCAGCTAGCAAGTGGAGAGTGGATCTCAAGATCGAAGGATACGTTCAGCCCGTCGCCTGGATCAATGGATTCTGATCCTCATTCCCTTGTGCCCTATTTAATTTCATCAGCCGGCGGACTGAAATTGCCTGAGAACGCAGACGGAATTGATTCTATTAGACTCGACGGCGACGGCTCTGTGGTGTCAATTCAGCTTGCTGACGGTGAAACTACGAGCCGTGTGGATTCAGCGCCTGCCCTTTACTACTTCAGCTTGATCATTTTCCCGTTCTTTGGCATCGTCCTCCCAGGCCTAATCATTTTTGTGGTCACTTGGCTGTTGAGAGGTTTTTTCCCGAAGCCACTGTCAGACAAATGAGGCTGGCGGATGAAGATGCACGACGGTCTTCCCGAGATCCTGAGTCCGAGCGATGACCTGCTCCCGGGCCACGTCATCGACCGTGCGACCCGCCTCAACCTGCTTCAGCGCAGCGATCATCTGCGCCTCCGTGTGCTTGCTTCGGCTCATCCTTCCTTCGCCTTCCTTCGTCCAAATCGTATTCCGAAATGGACGGATCTAGGGGGTCAGGTCACCGGAAGAATTGTGGTTTCAGGTTGGAATTTTCGAAAGGCGTGCGATCCCAGGCGAGAAGACTCAGGCCTGGGGTGCCCGACCCCGTTCTATGGCAATGGATTTGGCCCGCCATAGGGAGCGGTCTCGCATTTTCCTAGGATTTCTCCCCGGACGTCGGGTAGCGTGTCGGTTGTCGGCGGGGGCCTGAAGGACTTACGGACAACGAACGCTGCGTATCGCTCGCCTAGGTGGGTCCAGTTCTTCCAGAGCCCGTTCGTATCAACGTCGGTATACGGATTGGAGATCAGTGGTTGCACATACCACTTGTCAGTAAGTGCGAATAGTACGACCTTGTAACGCTCCGGCGAAGCTAGACCCACGACCCTGCCGCCAATTTCTCCTCGAGACTCCTCTCCGCCCCCAGCTTTCGGGATGCGGATTAGTTCTATCCGGACTGCGAGCGTTGCCCCTCGTAACCGCTTCACCCGATCTGGCTCTTCTGGCGACACTGCCAAGCCCTTGCGCGGCGACCTGCCGCCTGTGACAGCATCTGCGAGCCGCTTGACCTCCACGACATCGCGTAAGTAGGATGCAACGCCTTCGAGTTCCGCGCCTAGCTCGCGTCCGACGTCCCGTACGAGTTGATGAAGTTGAGCTTCTTCATTGGCCGAGAGGGCGTTAAGCAGACCCAAAGGACCGCTGAGTCCAGATGGCTCTATTCCTGCCAATAATGGCGCTAGGAAGAGATTGCTTCCCCACCTCGCGCCTAACTCGAACATTACGAACGATGATCTTAGACTATTCGGAGTGATGAGCCCTACTACCGCCTTCGCAGTCCTCACCTCCTCACGGAGTTTGCTTTCCGTGTTGATTCCTACGGGAAGTCTGTAGCCGTCAACGCTGCTGCACCGGATATGATCTGCAGATAATCTCAGCGCGGACCTGAGCAGATCAATGAGGGCTTGGGCGAGGAGGGCATCCTTGCTGCTGTGTGAAATAAATATCATTACGCTTGCCCGGCCGACCTCGGTTTGCGCTGGTACGGCTGATTCCTCGTCGCCTCCGTCTGACCAGCCTAACTGCTCAATCGCGCTTTGCAAGATAGAGATTTCAGATCCCAGCTTCCGATTCGCTATCTGGCGGAGTCGTTCTTCGCTGTCGTTCGTCGAGATGGCGATTGCTTGAGCATCGCTGAAACTCTTTAGGATCGAGCCTTCAGCGCCAAATGCATGCTCCAACGCGGCGCGCACAGTGGTCGTCCACTGGTCCCGCTTCGATGATCCGAACGGTTCGCTTTCGAGTTCTGCCGCTCCATTGACGAGTGTGGTAAGTATCTCGATCGCTCGCCTTGGTGGCCACCTGTGTCCAGCGCGTTTGAACGTTCTTTCTATGGGCAAGGGGCAGCTCTCCCGGACGGATGGTTCGACTTTTCGAGTATATTCCGATTCGGCGTTGCCTTGCTGCCTGTCAGGTCTTGAAGCACAAAGGCCGCTCCTTCCGGGAGCGGCCTTTGGAATTGCGCCGAATACGCGATTGCCCGGACGGCTAGTCCCCAGCCACCAAATCCTTTTGCGCCTCACGGTTGATGGGGCTGGTGGCGTTGTTTGACGCTGGCCGGATGTCGGTGAGAGAAACCAGTCCATCCACCGGCTTTTCCCCGAGCACGTGCTCGCGATAGAGCTTGGCCATCTTGGCATTCTCGGCATCGGCCTTGATCTTCTCGTCGCGCGCCTTGATCTTCTCCTCGCGCGCGTTCTTGGCGATGCCCAGATTATCCAGCGTGTGATTGGCTTCCGCGTTCACGTGGGCCATGTTGAGCTTGAGCTCGTGGCCCACTTGAGTCATGCCCACCTTTTTGCCGCCGGCAAAGATCTCATGGCGGCCGTGCTCCTCATACCACTTGGTCAATGTGGCCGTCATGTGCATCTTCTCGATAATGTTGCGCCAGCCCACGCCCGTGTTGTAAGCGCAGAAGCTGATCTCGCCCTCCTGCGTGGCGTAAGGGATAATGCACTGTTCGGTCCGGCGGAAGTCGTAGTTGAACAGATCCTGGAACCACATGCCGGCGATGAAGAGGAAGTTCCAACGGTCCTGGCGGCGAAGTTTAATGTCCTCGATGGTGCGGTCGCCCTTCACGCTGCCGTAGTTCCGTCCGGTGGCGTTGAAGGTCTTGTCCATCTTCTTCATCATGTCGGTGATCTTGAAGTGAGTGGGCGCCTGGAATGGATCGTAGTTGCGCATCAGCGCCAGCCCCAGTCCGATAATCGAGAGCCACTTGCCGCGAGCCGCGTCGTTGACCTTGGCAAGATCCTTCGCCACCTGGCCCATGTCGAGGAACGCGGTCACCGGAGCGGACTCCTTGGTTTCTTTGTCGATCATCACCGCCATGCCGATGCCGCAATTCGGATGGCACCCGCAGGAGAGCTGGCCCCACTCCGCCGTCGGTCCGTGAATCAGATCGGCCCAATCGGAGAAGGTGGACATAAATGAAATCGGGAACCAGTCGCGCTCCGGCTCGCCGATGCCGCACTGCGCCTTGACGTCGTGGGCCATGTGCGAGAGCGTGTAGCGCTGCGCCTGGCGCCGATCGTCGGTGATGTCCTCGTCGCGGCCCGTGAAGCTGACCGGCTGGAAGCTGAGGAAGCTGATCTTCTTCGGGTTGTCGAGCGCGAACTCGATGATGCGGCCCACCTGCTCGTTGTTGATGCCGTTGATGATGGTGGTGACCGGAACAATCTCCACGCCGGCTTCATGCAGGTTGTTGATCGCCTGCAGCTTTACGTCAAAGAGGTTGCCGACCTTGCGGTGCGAGTTGGCGGCGTTGCCGATTCCATCGAACTGGAGATAGACATACCGCAGCCCGGCCTCCGCAGCCGCGCGGCAAAGCTCCTTGCTCTTGGCAAATTCAATTCCATTGGATGCGGCCTGGACCGAGTTGTAGCCGACCTTGCGCGAATAAGCCACAGCATCAAGGAAGTAGGGCGAGAGTGTGGGCTCGCCGCCGCTGAACTGCACGCTCATCTGACGCCTGGGCTTGATGGTGATGGCGTTGTCGAGCATGGTCTTGATCTCGTCCCACGTGAGCTCGTGGACAAAGCCAACCTGGTTGGCGTCCATGAAGCAGGGATCGCACATCATATTGCAGCGGTTGGTCAGGTCGATGGTCAGCACCGAGCCGCGGCCGTTGGTAATCGTCGATGTCCCGTGGTGGTGCAGGTTCTTGTCGCCCTCGCCGTGCGCGCGCATGTCGCGTCCGGGGAAGCTCTCTTCCAGGTGCTTGAAAAACTTGGTGTCGATCGACATCACGTCTTCAAAGTGCCCATGCTTGGGGCAGTCCTTCACCATCAGGATCTTGCCGTCGCGCTCGATGATCTGCGCCTTGATCTCGCCCACCTTTTCATTCAGCAGCACTTCGTGCGGCAGCTTGCCGTCCAAAATCTGCTTGCGGATCTCGGGCACGCACTTGGGACAAAGCGAGTCCGTGGTGCGCGGCCAGCCCAGCGGCGGCTTTTCCTTCTGCCACGACTTCTGCAGAGGCTTCTCGCTCCACTTCGGGGTAAAGGCTGCGTTGGGGCTGATGCGGTTCAGCCTCTCAAAAACCACCCAGGCTCCCCTGGCGGCGTAAACGGCGGCCTTCTCGGCGTACTTGATCGCTTTGGGCATAAGTGCATTCTCCTCAATTGAGTTAGACGCCGGCAGCAGTGGCCCGGCCGACCCGCCTCCCGATTCCAAATCGGAATCCAGAAGCTGGAAAGTCATTGCAAGAGTACCTCTTAGCCTCAGTCAACCCAAAGAGCGTGCAGCGAACGGCGCATATGTCCAGTAAACGGTCAATCGGGCGGGGGGAACGGGGTTGGGCCGTCGAACCGTCGGCGCGGAGAGGCGGGAGGTGAGGCATCGGGATTGATGCCTCAGCCAACCTTCACGAACCCGGAGGCCCGGTCTTGGCTACCTGGTTGATGATGCGCTGCACAAACACATCGCGGACGTGAATGTGCCTGGCGACATCGGGCAGGAACTCGGTAATGAAGTTGTCGATGGGCGCGGTTGCAAGGCCTGTGCCGTAGCGCTCGGCTGTGGATGGCAGGTTAGTCCTTTGACCTGGAACATAGAAGTTGGCGATCTCGCCCTCGATGGCAAAGCCAACGATGTTGGCGTAGTTCACCATCCCCTTGCCGTCGTCGCCCTGGGTCCAGACCACCTGAACGATGGCGTGGCGCGCGCGCCGCGCAATCGAAGAAACAGTGTCTTTGGTAGTGACTGGAGGCGCACCGGGTATCGGACTCTTGGTGGTGTTGCCCATGCGGTGATAGTGCGGGTCCTGGTGCACGATAGAGGGAATAAGAAAGGTTCCGAAAAACTCGCCGGTCATATCTTCGGTAAAGCTCACGCCAACGTATCGGCCGAATCCGGGCATGCCGGGACCGTATGGTGAATGGGAATTCGACGCC
>Ga0181516_10002456_pt1 | contig 13149 bp, 8 predicted proteins | sample PEATcosm2014_Bin_25_FD_121104 | JGI IMG/M metagenome (GOLD analysis project Ga0181516, IMG submission 121104) | Peatland microbial communities from MTU Mesocosm Facility, Houghton, MI, USA - PEATcosm2014_Bin01_10_metaG | ecosystem: Environmental > Terrestrial > Soil > Wetlands > Peat | place... | reverse complement strand
GATGTTGCGGGCGCCGAGAATGTCGAGCGGCTTCATGAGAATGTCACGATGCATCCCGCGCCGAGCGATACGCGGCCACCAGGGTCTTCGCGCGTTGCTCGATATCGCTGAAGCTGTATTCCGGTCGATACAGTTCCGAGCCCAGGCCGAACCCCGCCGCCCCTGCCGCCAGCCAGGCGGGGAGATCCGCTGCGCCCACGCCGCCGACCGGATACACGCGTACATCCCCAGGCAGCACCGCGCGCAACGCCTGCAGGTGCCGCGGCCCGTAACTGATGGCCGGAAAGAGCTTCAGGTGGCGCGCTCCGGCCGCGATGGCCGCAAAGGCTTCGGTTGCCGTGGCGATGCCGGGCATGACCTGCATGCCCAGTCGCAGCGCTTCGCGAATCACCGCGACATCGCAGTTGGGTGCCACCACGAGGCGCGCTCCGACAGCGTGCGTGCGCCGCACCTGCTCCACGGTCAACACGGTGCCGGCGCCGATCAGGCACTCGCTCGCATGGGACGCTGCCAATGCCGCGATGCTCGCGTACGGGTCCGGTGAATTCAGGGGCACTTCAATGATGCGAATGTCCGCCGCATGCAGCAGCGCTGCGATCGACACCACCTGCGCGGGCGGCACGCCGCGCAGGATCGCCACCAGTGCCTGTTCGCGGTTCGGCAGCTCAGTGGGCGGCATTGATCACCACTTCGTCGTGCAGTTGTCGATACACCTGGACCAGGCCGCCAATCGCGGCCGCGGCGCCGTCGAACTGCGCGCTCGCGCAGCCGTGGCGCTCGAGCGCGCGGGCGTAGAGCGAAGTCAGTTCCGGTGCTCCGATCAGCTGCACGCTGCCACCGTTCATGGCGGGCGACAGTGCCTGCAGCGCACCGGCAATGTCGCTGGCGATCAGCAGTCCCGAGAGGAAGGCGGCCGCGGCCGCCGATGAGAACTCGCCGCTGAGGCGGCGCGCCCGGCACTCGAACAATCGGTGCAGCAGCTGCGCCTGCGGGAAGCGGTTGAATTCCGCCAGTCCCTGTTCGAATGACTCGCCGCCCAGCGTCGTGGCTGCCTGCGGTGCATCGCGTACCAGTACGCTGTGATCCCGCAGCAACGCAAACATTTCCCCGGTGGGTGCGGTCAGGAATTCACTGATGGCGCCATCCTGCAGCACGACCCACTTGGTATGCGTGCCGGGCAGGCAGAGCAGGTGATGGCCGCGGCACAGCGCCGCATCGTTCAACAGCGCGCCCATAATCTGCGTTTCTTCTCCGCGCAGGAAATCAGGTGCGCCAAAGCGGTTGCGGCAGGAGAGGCCCGGCACGATGCTGATGTTGCTGTCCGGCGGCGACACACAGGCTTCGGCGATCTGCTTAAGCAGCGCGGGACAGGCCACATAGGGTGCCTGGACCCAGCCGATGCTCGATCCGACCATGCCGCACAGAATCGTCGGCAAGGCGCCGTATCGTTGCTGCCAGGGCGCCCGCAGGCCGTCAAAGATGCTCTCGAAGCGGCCGCGAGCGTCAGCGGCACCCGGACCGGTGATGGTGTCGAGCACGCTGCCATCCGCCTGGCACAGGAATAGCCGGCAGTGCGTCGTGCCCCAGTCCCCGGCCACGAACTGCGGTTGGCCCATTAATGGGATTCTCGTTCGACCGTACTTCCGCTGCCGCCGGTCAGGAAGTCCAGATCGCAGCCGCGGTCGGCCTGTGCCACGTGCTGGATATAGAGCTGGTAGTAGCCGCGCGTGTATTTGGGCGCCGGTCGATTCTGCTGCCATGCCTGCGTGCGCGCGGCCAGTTCCTGCGGCGTGATCAGTAGTTCCAGGCGGCGCGCCGCACCGTCGAACAGAATCTCATCCCCATTGCGCACCACGGCCAGCGGTCCGCCGGCTTCCGCCTCCGGAGCGACGTGCAACACCACGGTGCCGAAAGCGGTACCGCTCATGCGGGCATCGGAGATGCGCAGCATGTCGCGCACGCCCTGCTCGAGCAGCTTGCGCGGCAGCGGCATATTGCCTACCTCGGGCATGCCGGGATAACCCTTCGGACCGCATCCCTTCAGCACCAGTACCGAGCCGGCATCGACCTCGAGATCCGGATCGTCGATACGGCGCCGCAGATCCTCGATGGTCTCGAACACCACGGCACGCCCGCGATGCTGAAACAGCGCCTCAGTCGCGGCGCTCGGCTTCATGACGGCGCCATTGGGACAGAGGTTGCCGTGCAGCACCCAGATTCCGGCCACCGGATTGACGGGATCTGCCAAGGTCCGGATGACCTCGCGATTGAAACACTCTGCCGAAGCGATGATTTCACCCACGGTAAGCCCCGATACCGTGGACGCATTGGTATCCAGAAGAGGCGCCAGCTCCTTCATGACCGCCGGCAGGCCCCCGGCGTAGTGCAGATCCTCCATCAGGAAGCGCCCCGAGGGCTGCAGGTTGACCAGCAAAGGAATGTTCGAGGTGAGCCGATCGAAATCCTCGAGTGACAGCGGCACCCCGAGCCGCCCGGCGATGGCGAGCAGGTGGATCACGGCATTGGTGGAGCCGCCGATGGCGCCCAGCACGCGAATGGCATTCTCAAATGCGCTGCGCGTCAGGATCTTCGACAGCCGGAGGTCATCGCGTGCCATTTTCACGATCAGGCGGCCGCTCTCATGTGCATTGCGCCGGCGGCGTGCATCGACCGCCGGCGCGCTCGCGTTGAAGGGCAGGGCGATACCCATCGCCTCCATCAGGGAGGCCATGGTCGAAGCAGTGCCCATGGTCATGCAGGTGCCGGGCGTGCGCGACATGCCCGACTCGGCCGCCATGAAATCATCCAGCGACATCTTGCCGGCGCGAACGTGTTCGCTGAATTTCCACACGTCCGTACCCGATCCGATATCGCAGCCGCGGAATTTGCCATTGAGCATGGGACCGCTCGATATGACCACCGTCGGCAGATCCACGCTCGCGGCGCCCATCAGCTGTCCAGGGGTGGTTTTATCGCAGCCGCCGAGCAGCACGACCGCGTCGATGGGATTGCCGCGAATGGATTCTTCCACCTCCATCGCCAGCAGATTCCTGAACAGCATCGCGGTCGGGCGCATCTGCGTCTCGCCCAGCGACATCGCGGGGAATTCCAGCGGCAGGCCGCCGGCCTCCCAGACACCACGCTTGACGTGTTCTGCGAGATCCCGCAGGCCCGCATTGCAGGGCGTGAGTTCCGACCAGGTATTGCAGATGCCGATCACCGGCCGGCCGTCGAACACGTCGGGCGGAAAACCCTGGCTCTTCATCCAGCTGCGGTGGATGAACCCGTCGCGGTCCTTGCCGCCATAAGTGCGGCTGCTTCGCAGCGGCTTCTTTTCCGTCGTCATGGCGCCTGCGCATGCGATCGTCCGCGAAGCCCGGCTCGGCGGATCAAACGCTCATTTTATATGATCAATATAACACAGCGATCGCACCCGGCCGGCAGTGCCCCCGGCCTCAATTACTCGATTACCAGCCCACCGCCTGGCCGTCCTTGCGGTGATCAGAGCCGCCGCGATAGACGCGCTGTTCCTTTGAACCCGGACCCTCCTTGGGCGGGTTCTGTACTAGGATGGCCTGGAAACCTCCCATGCTCGAGCCATCGGCCGGATGGACGTTGTGCCCCATGGCACCCAGCGCGCTGCCAACGAGCTCGAACAGCGGCGTTTCGAGCGTGAGCACGTTGGGAACCTGTGCGTGGTGGAAGCGGGCCATGTCGCTCGCCGCCTGCACATTGGCGCCGAGGTCGATCATATCCACCAGCACCTGGGCGTGACCCTGGGCCTGCATGTCTCCGCCCATGAGCGTGAGCGTCATGAGCGGTGCGCCATCGTGCATGACGAACCCGGCCGACAAAGTGTTGTAGGGGCGCTTGTGCGGCGCCAGTGCATTCGGACTGTTCGGATCGAGCGAGAACAGCGCGCCGCGATCGTGAAGGATGAAGCCATAGCCCGGCACCGTGATGCCCGAGCCGAATTCCTGGTAGTTGCTGTTCACCCACGACACCATGTTGCCGTCGCTGTCGGCGGTGGCCAGTACGATGGTGTCGCCATCGCCGTGGGCTGTTCCGGGCGGCCAGGGCACCGAGGCATGATTGGGATCGACGTGATCGCACAGCGATGCCGCATAGTCGCTCGACAGCAGGCGCTCCAACGGCACCTTGGCGAAATTCGGATCGCCATTGAAGGCGTGCAGATCCGAGTATGCGAGCTTCTTGGCCTCCACCAGTAAATGCCAGTAGAGCGATGAACGCGGACCGAGGCTTGCCAGCGTTTCCCCCGGCGCCCAGCGCGGCACGCAGGCCTGCAGAATGTTGAGCATTTCGAGTGCCGCCCAATCCTGGGACGGCGGCGGAAGTTCATAGATGTCGTAGCCGTGGTAATGCGACTTTGCCGGTTCGCGCCATTCACCCTGATACGAGGACAGATCTTCGAGCGTCATGGTGCCGCCGAGCGCGGTCGATTTGGCGACGATGGCGCGCGCGACCTCGCCGCGATAAAACCCCGCGGCCCCGCGCTTGGCCAGCAGCTCGAAAGTGCGCGCGAGTTCCGGATTGCGAAACACGGTGCCGGCGGTTGGAGGCTTACCGTCGATGTACCAGGTATGAACTGAATCCGGATCGGGCCCGAATGCGCCATCGCTGCCCTTGATGGCGTCCGGCAGCAGCCAATCGCTGGCAATCCGCTCGCTGACGGGTGCCCCTTCGCGTGCGTAGAAGATCGCAGGCTCGAGAACCTCTTTGAGGCTCATGGTGCCGAAGCGTCGCAGCATCGCTTCCCAGCCCCATGCGGCACCCGGCACGGTGACCGGCAGTATGCCCCAGGACGGCATGCCCGAGCCGGGCCCCGGGTTCCTCGGATCGCGCTCATAGCCGAGCGAGCGCAGATGTTCGATAGTGGCGCCGGTCGGTGCCGTGCCGCTGGCATTGAGCGCGTAAAGTTTGTTCTCGGCGGCCACATAGATGATCGCAAACAGATCCCCGCCCACGCCCGTCATCATGGGTTCGACCACGTTGAGCACCGCGGCGGTTGCGACCGCGGCGTCGATGGCGTTGCCTCCCTGCGTCAGAATCTGCAGCCCTGCCTGTGCGGCCAGCGGCTGGCTGGTGGCCACCATGCCGTGCTGAGCGATGACTTCCGATCGGCTCTGCGCGCGCCAGCCCTCGGCTCGCTCGCCGCGCACGGCCTGGCAGAAGGGCGGCGAAGTGTCGCCATCACACACGGTAGGTACCGGTGGCGCCGCAGTGGCCCAACCTGCGGCCAGTGCCGCGGTTGCGATGGCAACCCAGAGCCCAGACCTTCGACGCGTGATTCTCATGCCCTCGATGCTCCCAATCCGTACGTTGCTATCATCGCAGATGGAATTGATGAAACGTCACGCTGAGCCCAGGCTTGCTGGCGCAGCGCATTGCTATCGCATCCAATCCGCGTGATTCTTCACTGGCTTGCATCTCGGCCTATATATCGATATAAATCGGATAGTTACGATAACATCTTAATGTTTATTGGCGTTCAGCGAAAAGCTGTTCCGCGCGCAGTGGCCAGGCTCGCGCCCGGCCACGGTTTGCGTCGTTTGCTGCTTCCCATGTTTTGCGCAATGGGGACTTGCGCTTCGGTGTCCGCAGGCGATACCGATTTCCGTGCAGCGATCGATCGTTATCGCGTGGCACATGAGTCGCAGATCGTCGGTACCCTCGATGAGCTCACACATTTTCCGAGCGTGGCCGCAGATCCCGCCGGCATCAGTGCCGCCGCGGATTTTCTGGTACTGGCCCTCAAGGCGCGGGGATTCGATGCACGGTTGCTGTCGGCGGGTCCTGGAACGCCGCCAATGGTCTACGGGGCGCTGGGCAATTCGCGCGCACAGCGGACCGTCGTGTTCTACGCGCATTACGATGGGCAGCCCGTCACTCCTTCGCAGTGGCGTTCCGATCCGTTCACGCCCGTGATGCGAAGCCTGGGTCCCACCGGTGAATGGCAGGACATCGACTGGCGGCGTGTGCACGCGCCCTTCGATCCTGAATGGCGCCTGTTCGGGCGTGCGGCCAGCGATGACAAGGCTTCCATCGTCGCATTTCTCGCCGCGTTCGATGCGGTGCGGGCGCAGCAGAGGCGACCGTCGGTGAATATCCGCGTGGCATGGGAAGGCGAGGAGGAGGCGGGCTCGCCGCACCTGGCGCATATCCTGGAACAGAACCAGGCACTGCTCAGATCCGATGTCTGGTTGATCGGCGATGGGCCGGTGCATCAATCCGGACAACCGATGATTTATTTCGGCGCGCGCGGCGTGATGGGTCTGCGACTGACTCTCTACGGTCCGATCAAGGCGGTGCACGACGGGCACTATGGCAATTGGGTGCCCAATCCGGCCGCGATGGCTGCCGAACTGATTGCGCAGATGCGCGATGAAGAGGGCAATGTGCTGATTCCGGGCTTCGGGGATGGCGTGCGTGCACTCAATCCCGCAGAGCTTGCCGCCATTGCAGCACTGCCGCCGATCGATGAGGCGCTGCGGCGCGAATTTGGCATTGCGCGCTCCGAAGGCACGCAGACCTGGGCTGCCAGCATCACGCGGCCGTCGTTGAATGTACGCGGCATCCGTTCGGGACAGGTCGGTGATGAAGCGGCCAACGCCATCCCCATCGATGCGGAAGTGTCGCTGGATTTCCGCCTGGTGCCGGATCAGACCACCGCCGGCGTGCGGCGCGCGGTCGAGCAGTTTCTTCAAAAAAAAGGCTGGACGCTGGTGGATGAGCCGCCGGACGCGGCCGCGCGGCAGCAGCAGCCGCGCATCGCCCGGCTTCAATGGGAATCCGGCTACCCGGCGCTGCGCTCGGACATGTCGAGCCCGGTCGCACAAGCCATCATCACCACGGCCAGCCGCAGCAGCGCAGCGCAGGTGGCAGTACTGCCGATGATGGGCGGCAGCGTGCCGCTGTATTTGTTTGCACAGCGGTTCCATGTGCCGGTCATCGGACTGCCGATCGTCAACCACGACAACAATCAGCACGCCGCCAACGAGAATCTGCGCCTGAAGAATCTCTGGGACGGCATCGATAGCTACGCCGGCATGATCGCGCAGCTGCGCTGGTAGGGACTTGACCCGCTGCGTGTCTACGGGCGAGTCGGCTGCCGCAGCGACTCCATGCCGCGAAACTCGACGAAGCGGACGATGCGTTCCCAGAGGTAATCGCCAAACAGAAAGGGCGTGAAGCTGTCCGGCGCATCGATGGGCAGCGGACCGATGGTCGCATCGGCCCGTGCTTCATAGAAGAAAGGGATGGAGAAGCGCTCCAGCTGCGAGCCGAGCACCCGGTGCTCGGTGGCCCGGATGCGACCGCCGCACCAGCGCTCGAGGACCTGGCCGAAGTTCACCACCAGCGCGCGCTCGAGCGGCGGCGCATCGATCCAGCGTCCCTGGGCGTTGCGGGCCTGCAAGCCGCCGACGCCATCCTGGGCGAGCACGGTCACGAATCCGGAGTCGGTGTGCGGCGCGCCGGCCAGATGCCGCCGCTGGCCTTCGTGCTCAACCCACACCGCCCGCTCGCTGCAAGCGGCGAGCTCCTGCGCGGTGCGCGGTGGATAACGCAGCAGCCTCAACGTCGAGAGTCCCCGATGAAACGCCGCGTCGAAGAAATCCTCGGGCAACTGCAGGCTGCGGGCGATCGAATGCATGAGCGCACGGCAGACCCGTTCCATGGCGGCGTAGTAGAGTGAAACCGCCGCGCGCCAGCCGGGCAGCGAGGCTTCGGTCGGAAAGGGCGTGGCTTCGCGCAGCGGATCGCCGCTGCAGATCACAGCCCCGCCGTACACTACATCCGCGCCCAGATCGATGCCTTCCTTGGCGGTGACATTGCCCGGTTGCAGCGGAAACCAGCCGCGATAGACATTGGCGTTACCGGGCTCGAATTTCTGGCGCCAGAGTCGGCGCTGCGCCGATGGCTCGAGGCTAAAGATGCGCAGCAGCTGCGCCCGGGATTGGGCGCCGAGCGGCATGTCGGGCGGCAGTCCGACGATGTGCAGAAATCCGATCTCATGGGCCGCGGCCAGGATGGCGCGATCGGTGTCATCCCGGGCCGTGGTGGGCAGTTCGAACAGTGGCGCAATGTCGATGACCGGAACCGACATACGCAGCAGGACCGGATCAGGCCAGCTGGGCGCGCAGCCACTCATGCAGCCGGTACAGGTCGTATTCCTCCGGCATCAGCATGCCTGCCGCGTGCGGCGCCGAACGCAGTCCGCGCTGGTTGATTTCGCAGGCCGCCGCGTCTTCGGTCAGCACCTGCGAGGAAAAATCGCACACCGGGCGGATATCGGCTGCAGGATCCTCGAGCGTCTCGCGTGGAAACAGCCACTCCACTTCGATCTCGGTTTCCTCCGGACCCAGCGGCAGCAGCCTGGAAGAACGGACGTAGTCCACGTGCGCGACCAGGTAATGAGAGGGGAGATTGGTGACGAAGCGATAGCCCACGCGGCGCTCCTCCTCGGTGAGCGCCGGGAATTCATACCCCAGCGTGCGGCCATCAGCCGACCAGGTGCCCGCGCCTGCGCGCAGACCGCCCTGGACTGCCGGATCGGGGTCGTGCGATCGGCGGCGCCACTCGGGGTCGTCGCGCTGTTCCATGATGCCGCGCCGATAGATGGGGACCAGCGTGCTCAGCGCCGGATGGATCGTGGGGCAGTGCAGGCACTCGTTGTAGTTCTCCCAGAAAATCTTCCAGTTGCACTGGATGCGCTGAGTGAGGCGATGACCGACGACGAGATCTTCCAGCGGCCAGTGAGCGACGGTCTCCGTATTGGCGTTGAAGTGATGACTGAACTTCTCGCCCGGCGCTGCCAGATTGACGTATACGAAGCCACGCCACTGCTTGAGTGCGATCCCGTACAGAGCCGTATCCGCCATGGGTACAAAGTGCGTACGCCCGGCAGACGGAATGCGCGCCAGCTGTCCGTCCAGTCGATAGGTCCAGGCGTGATAGGGGCAGGTGATGGCGCGCGCCGGCAGTTTGCCAGCGGGCCCGGCGCAGAGCAGAGAGCCGCGGTGGCGACAGGTGTTGTAGAAAGCGCGCAGTTCGCCCGATTCGTCCCGCAGCAGCAGGATCGGCTGTGTGCCGATCGTGAAGGTCCGGAAGCAGCCGCTTTCCGGCATCGATTCGGCGCGGCACAGATAGATCCAGTTGCGCGCCCAGACTCGCTCGAGCTCGAGTGCATACTGCGCCGTATCGAAGTACCAGCGGCTCGGCAATGACGGCACCAGCCGGCGCAGGCCTGAGTACCCGGTGGCGATCGGATCGGAATTCACATCGGCGCTCATGGTCGCGATGTTGAGCGGCGCCGTTGCCAAGCGCAAGTCCACGCACCGGTGCAGTTGCGGTATTGTTGCCGCATGCGCACCACCAGCCCGTCCGGATTGAGCGTCGATGTCAACGCCAACGGTTCACTGCGTCGCTTCGACTGCGAAGCGATCTCCCTGGGCCTGTTCTTCGGCAACGAGATCGAGGCGGGCCCCGCCAATCTTTTTCTGCGCAGCCCCGGGGATGAAGGCGCCTGGACCGCACTGCTCGGCCCGGGCAGTCCGACGCGCTTTCATGCGCCCTCGCTCAGCGGCACGGGCGAATGGAGAGGACTCGCCTATTCGATCGCACTGGTGCTCGCGGCGCGCGCACGCGCGTGGTTCTGGCATGTTCGGATCGAGAATCGCGGCGCGCGCGCGCAGCAGATCGATCTGACCTATGCGCAGGATCTGGCGCTGGCGCCCTATGGCGCCGTGCGACTCAACGAGTTCTATGTCAGCCAGTACCTCGATCACTTGCCGCTGACGCATCCGGGGCACGGCACCGTGGTGGCGACGCGGCAGAATCAGGCCGCCGACGGGCGCTATCCCTGGAGCCTGATCGGCTCGCTGCGCGCTGGCAGCTCGTTTGCTACCGACGCGCTGCAGTTCTACGGCCTGTCCGGTCGCGCGGGGCAGGCGCCCATCGGACTGGACGGCGATCTTCCGGGCCGGCGCCTGCAGCACGAGCACGCCATGGTGGTAGTGCGCGACGCGCCGATTCGGCTCCAACCCGGCCAGAGTACCGCGGCCGGCTTTTTTGGCTTTTACGAGGCTGATCATCCCGACGCCTCGAGTGATGCCGACCTCGAGCGGGTGGGGGCGATAGTGTCGCTGGCGGAAGCGGCACCGCCGAGTATCGCCGCGGCGCCGGAACCCGGCCCATCGGTGGCTGCCACGCTTTTCAGCGCCGCACCCCTGCTCGCAACGCTCGAGCTTACCGACGCGCGGCTGCGGGAGCTGTTTCCCTCTGCATGGCGGCATGAGGAGTTCGGCGATCAGGGCGCGCGACTGTCGTTTTTCCATGGCGATGATCGTCACGTGGTGCTGCGTGCCAAGGAATTGCTGGTGCGTCGCCCACATGGCCACATCCTCCGCGCCGGCTGGCACATCACCCCCGATGAGACCGCGCTCACCTCGACAGTGTGGATGGCTGGCGTATTTCACTCGATGCTGACCCAGGGTCACGTCAGCATCAATCGCGCGCTCTCGACGGTCCACAGCTACCTGGCGCTGTTTCGCTCACAGGGACTGCGGCTGTTCGCATGGATCGACGATCGCTGGCAGCTGCTGCAGCTGCCCTCGGCGTTCGAGATGGCCCCCGCGGAGTGTCGCTGGATCTACCGTCATGCGCAGGGCGAAATCCAGGTGCGCGCCGCGGCCGGTGCCGCGGCCGATGAAGTCACCCTGGAGATCGAAGCGCTCTCAGGCGCGCCCACCCGAATACTGTGCTCGCTGCATGTCGCGCTCAACGGCGATGATGGCAGCACCGACGGGCCTGCGCGCTGGCGGCGCGACGGCGATGAGGTGGTGCTGCAGCCGGCCCCGGACGGGGAGATCGGCAGCCGCTTCCCCAAGGGATCGTTTCGTCTGATCCCGGGGGCCGGCACGCGCATAGAAGGCATCGGCGGAGATGAATCGCTGTTTCTCGACGGTGTCTCACGGCTGCAGCCGTATGTCGCCCTCACGCTGGCGCCGTCGCGGGTTATGGCGCTGCGCATTCGCGGCGAGTTGATCGATAAGTCCGTGCCGCCGCCGCAGCTGCTCGCCAAGGGCGAAGCGCTGATTCCGCAACTGGCGATGCGCGTGCCGGATACCAATCCACTCAGTTCGGCCGTGGCTCGGCTTGCCGACATCGTGCCGTGGCTGACCCACAACGCACTGGTGCACTACCTCTCGCCGCGCGGGCTGGAACAGTATTCGGGCGGGGGCTGGGGCACGCGCGATGTGTGCCAGGGGCCGGTGGAAATGCTGCTGGCGCTGGATCGCATCGCGCCGGTGCGCGATCTGCTGTCCCGCGTGATGGCAATGCAGAATCCGGATGGCGACTGGCCGCAATGGTTCATGTTCTTCGAACGCGAACGCGGCATACGTGCCGGAGATTCACATGGCGACATCGTCTTCTGGCCGTTGCTGGTGCTGGCGCAGTACCTGCTCGCGTCCGGCGATGCGGCCTACCTGGATGAGGTGATACCGTTCTTCGATTCGCGCGGAGCCGACGCCGGTGAGCGCGCGACCGTGTGGCAGCACGCCCAACGCGCGCTCATCGTGATCAACCAGCGCGTGATCGCCGGCACCGCGCTGGCCGCCTACGGGCATGGGGACTGGAACGATGCGCTGCAGCCGGCCGATCCGCACCTGCGCGAGCATCTGTGCAGCGCCTGGACCGTGACGCTGCATTTCAAGACGATGACGACTCTGGCGCGTGCGCTGCGCGCGATCGGCCGGCCCGCCGAGGCGCAGCCGCTGGAACAGGCCGCGCAGGCCGTGCGAGGCGACTTCGATCGCCTGCTGCTGGTCGATGGAGTCGTGGCCGGTTACGCACTGTTCGAGGCGGGCGGTGCCGTGCGTCACCTGCTGTATCCGAAGGACGAGGTCACCGGCGTGCACTACAGTGCCCTCGCCATGATCCACTCGATCATCGAAGATCTGTTCTCGCCGCAGCAGGCGCAGGATCACGTGCGGCTGATGGAGACCTACCTGCACGGTCCGGACGGGCTGCGGTTGTTCGATCGCCCGATGGCCTATCACGGCGGGCCGCAGCGGCTGTTCCAGCGCGCCGAGAGCGCGACCTTCTTCGGCCGCGAGATCGGACTCATGTACACGCACGCGCACCTGCGTTACGCCGAGGCCCTGGCGCACATGGGCGAATCGGAGCGCTTTTTCCGGGCACTGTGCCAGGCGAATCCGATCGGCATCCAGTCGCTGGTCCCGAGCGCGACCGCCCGCCAATCAAACTGCTACTACTCCAGTTCGGATGCCGCCTTCCACGACCGCTACCAGGCCAGTGCCGAATACGATCGCGTCGCCCGTGGCACCATCGCGCTCGATGGCGGCTGGCGTGTGTACTCGAGCGGCGCGGGAATCTCGCTCGGCCTCATCGTGCGGCAGTTCCTCGGTCTGGGTTTCGCCGCCAATGGATTGCGGCTGGATCCCGTGATGCCCTCGCGGCTCGATGGACTGCGGGCGGACACGACGCTGCGGGGACGTCCCCTCTCGATCCAGTATCATATCGGCGCGCGCGGTTGCGGCGTTGAAAGTGTCGTGCTCAATGGCCAGGCGCTGCGCTTCGAGCGGCAGGCGAATCCGCATCGCCATGGGGCCGCTCTGGTGGCGTGGGAGTCGGTTCTGGCGCTGCTCGGCGACGCAGGCAATCAGCTGCAGATAGCGATCGGTTAGCGCGTGCCGGGCGCCAAGGCGGCGCGCATAATATCGCCCATGGGCCAAGATAAGCGCGCGCGGCTGCGTCGCATGCAGCGGCTGAACCTGGCGCTGCTCGCCGTCAACCTCATAGTTCTCGTCCTCAGCGTTCAATTCCGGTCGACCTGGCCCTGGCTGCGCTGGATACAGGCTTTTGCCGAGGCCTCGGCCATCGGCGCGATCGCCGACTGGTACGCGGTCGTGGCGCTGTTCCGGCGGCCGCTGGGTCTGCCCATACCGCACACGGCCATCATTCCGCGCAATCAGCGCAACATCGGTGACAGCCTCGGCGGCTTCGTAACTCGCTACCTGCTGACGCCGGACACCATCGTCGGCAAGCTCGAGGGACTCGACGTGCCGCGGCAGATGGCAGACTGGCTCGCGTTGCCGGCCAATGCCG
>Ga0181516_10002454_pt1 | contig 13152 bp, 10 predicted proteins | sample PEATcosm2014_Bin_25_FD_121104 | JGI IMG/M metagenome (GOLD analysis project Ga0181516, IMG submission 121104) | Peatland microbial communities from MTU Mesocosm Facility, Houghton, MI, USA - PEATcosm2014_Bin01_10_metaG | ecosystem: Environmental > Terrestrial > Soil > Wetlands > Peat | place... | reverse complement strand
GGCCTGGGGGTGCTGACTTCGATCGGGCCGTTTCTGTTTACGCGGTTCATTATTCCCGAGGCCATCCTGGCGCTGCTGCTGCTCATCGCGCTCTACGCCCTGATCACCGGCCTCGAAATGGAGCGGCCGGCGCGGTTCTACTGGATGTGGGCAGGGGTGGCGCTGGCGCTGCTGACCAAGGGACTGATCGCGCCAGTCTTTTTTGTGGGCGCGGCCGTGCCTTACCTGCTGCTGACCGGGCAATGGCGGCGCTGGCGCCAGTTAAAGCCGGTGACGGGGACGCTGCTGTTCCTGGCCATCTCCCTGCCGTGGCTGATTTTGTGCGGGCTGGCGAACCCCGACCAGGGGCATCCGGTGGGCAACCACCCAACCCTGGGCAATGTGCACGGCTTCTGGTACTTCTTCTTCGTCAACGAGCACTTTTTGCGGTTCTTTGGCCAGCGCTATCCGCACGACTACAACAAGCTGCCGTTCGCGGCGTATTGGCTGCTGCATCTTGTCTGGCTCTTTCCCTGGAGCCTGTTTCTGCCGGCGGTGGTCGCGGCGGCCTGGAAGACGCGGCACATCTGGCTGCAGCACCTGCGGCCCAATGTCGGCGGCACGGTCGATTACTACCTGGACAACGTGGACCGCGAAGACGTGGCCAGCCATATCCTGCGGCTCAAATTCCGCGTGCGCACCATCTGGCTCCTGAGCCTGTTTTCGGCCTTCTCGCTGCTTTTCTTTTCGATTTCGACCAACCAGGAGTACTACACCTTCCCGGTGTGGCCGCCGCTGCTCATCCTGATTGCCGGGGTGGTGGCCGAGGTGGAGGAAGGCCGCGGGTTTGCCGGCCAGCGGCAGCCGATGCTCTCTACCCGGTGGCTTACCGGCGCGCAGGCGCTGTTTGCCGTGGTGGGTGTGGCGGCCGCGCTGGTTCTTGGCTGGGGCCTGTGGGACTCGCGCAATTTGCCCTTTGTCTCCGACATCGGCACGCTGCTGGCGCATCGCGGCGTGGGCGACTACACCCTGTCCATGTCCCACTTCTTCGACCTGACCGGCGCATCGTTTGCGGCTCTGCGGCTGCCCGCCGCCATGGCCGCGCTCACGCTGCTGATCGGCCCGGCGCTGGGCTGGGTGCTGCGCCTGCGCGGCAAACATCTGGCGGCGACCCTGAGCGTGGCGCTCACGGCTTCGCTCTTCCTGGTAGCGGCGCATATCGCCTTTGCGCGCTTCGATCCCATGCTCGGCTCCAAGCAATTTGCCGACACCATTATGCAGAAGGGCACTCCGGCCGACTCGTTCATCATCTGGGGCGAGCAGTCGTCGGCTTCGTCGGTCATCTTCTATACGCGCAGCTTCTTCCACAGCAAGCCGGCGCTGATGGTCGTTCCGCGCTGCGGCCAGCACGGGGAGGGCTCAACGCTGCTGTGGGGATCGTGCTATCCCGACGCCCCCGACATCTTCCTGAGCCAGGAGCAATTGTCCAAGGCGTGGGGCACGGGCGAGCGCAAGTGGCTGTTCGCGCAGGACCAGGACCAGGCCAAGGCGGAGCGCCTGCTCGCCGGGCGGCTGTATCCGGTACAGTCGCTGGCGGACAAAGCTCTGTGGACGGATCGGCCACTGTAGACACTACCTGCATCGGATAAGCGGCGCGAGCGGCGAAGGGTACCCTACTTCGCCTCCCGCATCTTTCCGCCAGGCAAAAGCTGAAAGACCCGCCCTCGCCAGAGAACGCGGCTGCCCATGTAGCTGGCCGCCCAGAAGCCGAAGCCCATCAGGTCGCGGATGGGGTAAAGCACCAGCAGCCCAAACCAGCTTGTGTCGCCGACCACCAGCTTGCCCACGGCCAGCGAAAGCGCCAGGCGCGTGGCGATGCTCCAGGCGAGGAGCGCCAACCCCAGCACGGGGCGGCCAGTGGCGGCTGCCGCGGCCAGCGCCAGCAGGCCAAATGGCAAGCTGAAGGTGAGCGCGGTGCCGAAGTGCCCTTTCGGCCGGGAAAAACGAGTCGACTTCATCCACCGCACCTGGTGCTTCATTGACGAAACAAAGCTTGAATTGATGACCATGTGGTCGATGGCGTGATGGCTGAGGACGACCTGCTGCCCGAGCTTGTAGGTCTCGTTGCCGAGAACGAAATCGTCGGCGCAGTAGTCTGCCGTGACTTTGAAGCCACCCATGCGGCGGATGGCGTCGCGGCGGAAGGCCATGGTGGGGCCGAGGACGAACTGCATGCCCTCCATGGAGCGGGCCACGAGAACGCCTGAGGTCATCTCGACCGACATGCCGACAGCTTCAAGCCGTGCCCAAAGGCCGCCCTCGGCGGCGACGCCGCGATAAGGGCAGCACATGGCGCCGACGGCGGGGTCGGCAAATGGCAGGGCGACAGAGCGCAGGTAGTCAGGTGTCACACGCACGTCGCTGTCGCTGACGACGAGGATGTCGTAAGCGGCCTCGGCCTCCATCAACTCCATCGAGGCGACTTTGGCGTTGATGTAGTCGGGCTGGCCGCCGGTCCACGAGAATTTCGCCGGAATGTGGGGATAGTTGGCGGCGACCTGGCGGGCAATTGCGAGCCCGGCATCCTCTTGGGAACGGGCGCAAAAGAGGATTTCGTAGTCGGGGTAGTCCTGCTCAAAAAACGTCGCCAGGTGGGCAACGAGGCCGGGTTCTGCGCCATGCAGCGGCTTGAGCAGAGTCAGTGGAGGGGTGAAGCCGGGCCGGCCCTGGAGTTGAGCCAGCGCCCGGCGCCGTTCGCGCAGGTAGCGGGGCACAGCCGCCAGCACCATGCCGGCAAAGATGCTGGACGTAATGAGGCCGAAGACGGCCAGAGCAAGGATGACGTAGGACATGCAGGTTCAAGGATATCCGGTGCGGGGCGGTTCAGGCGCCGGAATCCCGGGGTTACGACTTGCGCGAGGCCGTTGTCCGGGCCACAATGCCGGGCTTGCGCATGGGGACGATGGCGGCGCCGGAGCCGGGCGCGGCCTGGTGGAAGCGCTCCAGCATCTCCGTGCGCACATACTCCACAAAGCTCTGCATCTGGCGATTCATCTCTTCCATGCGCTCGCGCATTTGCAGAATAATCGCGATGCCGGCGATGTTGACGCCGAGGTCGCGCGCCAGGTTCAGGATGAACTCCAGCCGCTCCAGGTCTTCGTCGGTGTAGAGCCGCGTGTTGCCCTCGGTGCGCGACGGCTTCAGCAGCCCCTCGCGCTCGTAGAGGCGCAGGGTCTGCGGGTGAATCTCGTACATTTCGGCCACCGCCGAAATCATGTACGCGCCTTTGGATTTACGTTTTGTCGCCATGGTCTCTTCCGAATCAGATTACATTTGTTGCGTTGCGAAATGGTCCGGTTTCTGACGCCCTCATCTTACAACTTGCTGAACAACCCTTCCCGCGGGTCGGTCGGATTCAGCTTGGCCAACTCGCGCATAATCTCGCGGCTGCGCTCGTCGTTCAGGTGCGGCACCACTACTTCCACGGTCACAATCTGGTCGCCGCGCTGCTCGGGATGCTGTGCGTTCTCCACGCCGCGCTCGCGCAGGCGGAGCTTTTGGCCGCTCTGCGTGCCGGGAGGAATCTTCAATTGCGCGCGGCCGTCGATGGTGGGCACGTCCACCTTCGCTCCCAGCGAGGCCTCGGCCACCGTTACTGGGACCGCGACCTGAATGTCGTCGCCGACGCGGGTAAACACCGGATGCGTGCCGGTTTTCACAATCAGGAACAGGTCGCCGGCAGGGCCGCCGTTGGCGCCCGCGTTGCCCTTGCCCTGCAGCCGAATCCGCTGACCGTCGCGCGTGCCTGGCTTGATGCGGAACTCCACCGACTCCGAACGGTTGACCACGCCCTCGCCGTAGCAGGTGGCGCAGGTGCTCGACGTGCGTCCGGTTCCATTGCAGCGCGGGCAGGGAATATTGAACTTCATGCGGCCGCCCATCTGTGTTACCTGGCCGGTGCCGCCGCACTCGGGGCACTGCGTGGGGCCGCCGGTTTGGGACTGGCCGTGGCAGGTGGGGCAGGTCTCCTGCCGGTTAATCTGGATGCGCGCCTGGCCGCCGCGGATCGCGGTCCAGAAGTCAACCGTCGCCTGGTACTCCAGGTCGCTGCCCGGCTGCGGGCCTTGTGGCCGCTGCGGCTGCTGCGCGCCGGTAAACATGCCGGAGAAGATGTCCTTGAAACTCCCCCAGGAAGACGAACCGGCGCCGGCCTGCGGGCCTGGCTGGTGCCCCGGGCCGCCCTGGAAACCGGAAAAGTCGAAGCCGTCAAAGTCGACCGGCGCGCGCCGCCCGCCCTGCTGACGGGCATATGCGGCGGCCTGGTCGGCATCGATCTGGTCTGAGTAGAACCCCACCTGGTCGTAGAGCTTGCGCTTCTTCTCGTCGCTGAGGACGTCATTGGCCTCGGAGATCTCTTTGAACTTCTCCTCGGCCTTCTTGTCGCCCGGATTCACGTCGGGATGGTATTTGCGCGCCAGCTTGCGGAAGGCCTTGCGGATCTCGTCCGAGGTGGCCGTCTTTTTAACGCCCAGCTTGGCGTAATAGTCTTTGTTTGCGGTCGTCGCCATGTTTTCTGTGAACTCGTTTCCTTATCAAGCTCTCAACTATCTGTCATCCTGAGCAAAGCGCAGCGGAGTCGAAGGATCTGCGGATTCCCTTCAAATTTCGTTTCGGTCGCTCACGCGACCCGAAGAGCTCTCTGCACGGCTTCCGGCTCACGGCCAATCACTATCAAATAAGCGCGCGTCGGCCCCTCGGGAACGCGCCGTCCCTGCTCCCAATGGCGCAGAGTATTGATGTTAAAACCAAATCGGACGGCAAACTCCTGCTGCGTCATCCCCAGGCGGCCGCGGATCGCCCTCACATCGATCTCGGCGGGAATGTGAACGACATAGGTGCCTTCCTTGGCGGTTCCCTCGGCGAAGGCAAGCGCCTCATTCAGGCCTCGCAGAATGCCATCAACTATTCTCCTGCTCATTGTCCCGCCCTCCGTCGTCCATCAGTTTCTTCGTCGCACTGAGGAATTTGTGCCCCTCGACGACCGCGATGGGACGCGCCCCTGGCAAGAGTTATTGTAGTGCATTGCACTACCTGCCGGCAACCACAGGAGGCCCTTTCCCGAATGTTGTCACACCGAAATTCAAACACTCCGTGCTATCTTTCTTCCATGCGAAAACAGACGTTTGCGAACGTACCTTTCTACCTGTACTTGTTCTCCTTCGCGGTGCTTGGAACCACAACGGTTTCTGTCTTCGGTCAGGACACTAGCCCTGCAAAGCTATCTTCCACAACTCCAGCCATGCCAAGCAACGCAAAGGAACTGATGCAGCTGGCCGCCAATTTAAACGGCCTCACCGGCCCCGATGTGCAGCCGTGGCACATCAAGGCTACCCTGACCTTGCATGACCAAAGTGGAAATGTCACGGGCCAAGGCACCTACGAAGAGTTCTGGGCCGGAGAAACCAAATACAGGCGGAGCTACTCGGACTCCGAATCCACCGAGACTTATTACGGCACTGCAACCGGAGTTATGCGATCAGGTAGCTTGGGCTCTCCTTTGGAGCCCTACACGCTCGTCCGGGATGAAATAGTCAACCCAATCTCGACCAATGGGCAGTGGCTCGATCGCGCGAGTTCCCAGCAGGTTCATGGCAAGGGCGATGGCAAGCTCATTTGCGCGGGGATAACCGGAGCCACAGCATTTGGCCAGACTGCGCACTTCGTCGCTCCAAGTTATTGCTTTGATCCCGTTCTCCCCGCGCTCCGCGTCAGTGTGCGGTGGGGGCAAATCACTCAGTTCCTCCATAACAATGTCGTCAGTTTTCAGGGCCACTACCTTCCGCGCGATCTTGTGGGTCTTCGCGATGAGAGGCCCGTGCTTGAATTGCATCTCGACACCATCGAGAAAATCGCGACGTTCAACGCGGCCGATTTCGTGCCCCCGCCCGATGCGAAGCCCTGGCCTACCAGTGTCACAATCTCATCGGCCGAGGCCCAGCAACTCCATCTTGAACAGCCTGCTCCGGTCTACCCTCCCATCGCGGTCGCCGCACGAATTCAGGGCACGGTGGTTCTACATGCGATCCTGGGCCAAAACGGACGTGTACTCTCGTCGAAGGTTGTTACTGGCCCGGCAATGCTGCAGCAGGCTGCGCTCGACGCTGTGAGGAATTGGACTTACCACCCGTATCTCTTGAACAATAAACCTGCCGATGTGAACACTACGATCAACGTTGTCTTTTCACTTTCGCCCCGTCCGCACGCAGCCGCGCAGTGAGTTGCCCGCAAAAGCGCGGGGTGGGCGACAAAACGTCGGCCACCCCGTTTGTTTTTTCCGCCGTAACAGCGCGGCGCTGCCTGGACGGCCGGTCCTACTTTTTGTCTTCCACGTCCACATACTCGGCGTCGATCACGCCTTCGTCCTTCTTCTGCTCGGCCGCGGGCGGTTCACCGGCGGGGGGCGCCCCGGTGGCTCCGGCAGCGGCGTTGGCCTTGTAGAGCACCTCGGCCAGTTTGTGGCTGGCGTGGGTCAGCTTCTCATGCTGCGCCTTCAGTTCGCCGGACTTCGGCGTTCCGGCCAGCAGGCTCTTCGACTCGGCCAGAACCGACTCGACTTCGCCCTTCTCCGGACCTTGCATCTTGTCGCCGGACTCCTTCAGCATCTTTTCGATGTTGTAGACCAGGCCGTCGAGCGAGTTGCGGGCGTCGATCTCGTCGCGCTTCTCCTTGTCCTCGGCGGAGTGGGCTTCGGCGTCCTTGGCCATGCGCTCCACTTCTTCCTTGCTCAAACCGGAACTGGAAGTGATGGTGATGCGCGTGTCCTTGCCGGTGGCGTTGTCCTTCGCCGTCACATTCAAAATGCCGTTGGCGTCGATGTCAAAGGTGACCTCGATCTGCGGAACGCCGCGCGGCGCCGGAGGAATGCCGGCCAGCTTGAACTTGCCCAGGGTGCGGTTCTGCGCGGCCAGCGGACGCTCGCCCTGCAGAACGTGCACTTCAACTTCGGTCTGCGAATCGGCAGCCGTCGAGAAGGTCTCGGTCTTCTTGGTCGGGATGGTGGTGTTGCGCGGAATCATGGATGTCGCCACGCCGCCCAGGGTCTCGATGGCCAGGGTCAAAGGCGTCACGTCGAGCAGCAGCAGGTCTTTCACTTCGCCGGCCAACACGCCGGCCTGCACCGCCGCGCCAATGGCGACCACTTCGTCCGGGTTCACGCCGCGATGCGGTTCGCGCCCGAACATCTTCTTAACCATCTCCTGGATCTTGGGCATGCGGGTCTGTCCGCCCACCAGGACCACTTCGTCGATGTCGCTGATCTTGACGCCGGCATCGGCAATGGCCTTTTTGCACGGCTCGAGCGAACGGTCCAGCAGATCCTCCACCAACTGCTCCAGCTTGGCGCGGGTCAGCTTGCGGACAAGGTGCTTGGGCCCGGTTGCGTCGGCCGTTACGAAGGGCAGGTTGATCTCGGTCTCGATCGTGGTCGACAGCTCGATCTTGGCCTTCTCCGCGGCGTCCTTCAGGCGCTGCAGGGCCATTTCGTTGCCCTTGGAGGCCAGATCCAGCCCTTGCTCCTGCTTGAACTCGGCAATCAGCCATTCCACGATGCGCTGATCCAGATTGTCGCCGCCCAGGTGCGTGTCGCCGTTGGTGGACTTGACCTCAATGACGCCTTCGCCCACTTCCAGGATCGAAATATCGAACGTCCCGCCGCCAAAGTCATACACGGCGATCGTCTCGTCCTTCTTCTTGTCGAGCCCATAGGCCAGCGCGGCCGCGGTCGGCTCATTCACAATGCGCTTCACGTCCAGGCCGGCAATCTTGCCCGCGTCCTTGGTGGCCTGGCGCTGCGCGTCGTTAAAGTAGGCCGGAACCGTGATCACGGCCTCGGTAACGGTCTCGCCCAGGTAGGCTTCGGCAGACTTCTTCAGCTTCTGCAGAATCATGGCGGAGATTTCGGGCGGAGTGTACTCCTTGCCCTGGGCCAGCACGCCGACATGGTCGCCCTGCTTGGTCACCTTGAACGGGACCATTTTCATCTCGTCCGACACTTCGTCGTAACGGCGGCCCATAAACCGCTTGATCGAGAAGATCGTGTTCTCGGGATTGGTGATGGCCTGGCGCTTGGCCACCTGGCCCACCAGCCGCTCCCCGCTCTTGGAGAACGCCACGATCGAAGGGGTCGTCCGCGCGCCTTCCTCGTTGGAAATCACAACGGGCTCGCCGCCTTCGAGGACGGCAACGCAGGAATTCGTTGTGCCTAAGTCGATACCGATAATCTTTGCCATGTGTTTTTAACCTGCCTGGGTAGAAAGAAGTTTCTGACTCTCCCAGCCTACTGGTTGAGTGAGATATTGTCAAGTTTAGTTGATGGTCTTTGAGTAAGGTCAAGGGAGCCGTGCGAAATCCATCTGTCAAAATCAGTTACGCGCCCAGTCCGCCGCTGCCCGGTTCTGCTCGAAGAGCTTTCCGCCGCTTTTCGAGCCGGCGCGGTGCCTGCGGAGCCAACTCACTTCCTTCGATGCTGCCTTTCTCGCGGGCCATGGGCGTTTGAGGTCCGACCGCGCCCAAACCACCCGCCTGCGGCAGGTTAAACTGGTAAAGCGATGCTCGACCTGGGATATGTCCGTTCCAACCTTGAAGTTGTCGAAGAAAAGCTGCGTGCCCGCGGAGCCGATCCCGCTGCGCTGCTGGGAGCTTTTCGCGCCCTCGATCAGAGCCGGCGCGAGGCCATCACCCTGGCCGAGCAGGTAAAGGCCCGGCGCAACGAGCTGAGCCAGCAGGTGGGCGCCCTCAAAAAAGCTGGCCAGGACGCCACGGCCGTGATGGACGAAACCCGCGCCCTCAAGGACCGCCTGGACGAGCTGGACCGGACGGCGGCCGCATTCGACGACCAGTTGCGCCAGTTGCTCGCCGGGATTCCCAACCTCACGCGCGACGAAGTGCCCATCGGCGCGTCCGAAGCCGACAATGTCACGGTCAAGACGTGGGGCGAAAAGCCCGTCTTCGACTTTGAGCCCAAGCCGCACTGGGAACTGGGCGAAGCGCTGGGCATATTGGACTTTGAGCGCGCGGCCAAGTTGAGCGGCGCGCGCTTTGTGGTGTACATGGGCGCCGGGGCCCGGCTGGAGCGGGCGCTCATCAGCTTCATGCTCGATTTCCACACCACGAAGCACGGCTATACCGAGGTACTGCCGCCGTTCATGGTCAACAGCAAGTCGCTGTTCGGCACCGGCCAGCTCCCCAAGTTTGCCGAGGACCTGTTCCGCTGCTCCGACGCGGACGCAGCCGCCGTGGCGCGCGGCGAGTTCAAGGATAACGACCACTGGCTCATTCCCACGGCCGAGGTGCCGGTCACCAATCTCTATCGCGACGAGATCCTGGACGAAACGCGGCTACCCATCCGGCTCGCGGCCTATACGCCCTGTTTCCGCGCTGAGGCCGGGGCGGCGGGCAAGGATACCCGCGGCATCATCCGCCAGCACCAGTTTCAAAAGGTCGAGTTGGTCAAGTTCACACGGCCTGAAGATTCCGACGCCGAGCACGAGCGGCTCACCCGCGACGCCGAGGAGATCCTGGAGGCCTTGGGGCTGCACTACCGGCGGGTTCTGCTTTCTACCGGCGACACCGGATTCTCCTCCGCCAAGACCTTCGACCTCGAGGTTTGGGTCCCCGGGCAGCAGCTTTACCGCGAAATCTCCTCCTGCTCCAATTTTGAGAGCTTCCAGGCGCGGCGGGCGAACATCCGCTTCCGGCCGGGCGGCGCCAAGGCCAAGGCCGAGTTTGTGCACACCATCAACGGCAGCGGCCTGGCCGTGGGGCGCACCTGGCTGGCAATTGTCGAGAACTATCAGCAGGCCGACGGATCGGTCGAAATTCCACTGGCTCTCCGCCCTTACATGGGCGGATTGGAGCGAATCACACGGTAAGGGCGGCATGAAGAGCATTCTGAAAAGCTATTTCTTCTGGACGTATCCACGTGGGGTCTTCCACTACGACGTGATGGTGACGCTGATCCTGCTGTTCATTTTTGTTTCGCCCCACGTCTGGGACTTTGGCGACCAGCCCTTGAGCCTCAGCCGGTATTCGCAACCTTTGCAGGTGGTGGCAAACGGCAACCACGGACTCATCATCACAATCCAGGAAGCCGACGCCAATGTGCCCGCCGGCGCCTCCGACAACGTGGTGAGAAAAGTCTTGAAGAAGGCGATCCAGCCGGTGATCGGCGACGCCGTCTTTGTGGAGCACTGGGAAACGGTGAAGGATGCCGCCGGGCACGCGGCCTGGAAGGTATGGGCGCACCGCTAGCCTGTACCGCGAAGACTTTCGACTCTCCGTTCCTTCCGTAGCGGGTCGGCGAACATAAATGGACGGTTAGCTGGAACTGCCAATTGCTTCGGCCATAAAGAAACAGGAACGCGGAGAGGCCGGCGCCTCACAGTTGTTGTCCAGCCTTTTCCGTGCTCCTTTGCGCGTGAGAGCGCGTCCAAAAGGATAAGGATATAGATGAACTTAGCGAAGACACTCTCCCTGGTTGCGATAGCCGCCCTTACCCTGATTCCTGGCACAGCCGCCAAAGCCGCCCCGGCCGACGATCTGAATCGCGTACTGCGGCAACTCGACGCCGCCGCGGCCAAATTCGAGTCCACTGCAGCCGATTTCGAGTTCGATTCGGTGGAAACCGACCCGGTCTACGACAAGGACGTGCAAAAGGGCACGGTCTACTACGAGCGCAAGGGCAATGCCTTCCAGATGGCCGCCCACATCGAGCAGGTCAACGGCAAGCCGGTCCCCAAGATCTATGCCTATTCCGGCGGAAAACTCGAATTGTACGAGAAGCTCACCAACCAGGTGACCATCTTCTCCAAGCTAAGCCAGTATGAAAGCTGGTTCATGCTCGGTTTTGGCGCCAGCGGCAAGAGCCTGGAAGAAAAATGGGACATCCAGTATCTCGGCTCGGAGGTCATCGACGGCATCAAGACGGAGAAGCTGGAAATGGTGGCCAAGGATCCGCAGGTGCGCAAGAACATCCGCAAGGTCACCATCTGGGTCGACCCGGATCGCGGCATCAGCTTGAAGCAGGTCTTTGACGAAGGCGTCAGCAACTATCGCGTCGCCGTCTATTTCAACATCCGGCTCAATCGCCCGCTGCCCGCCGACGCCTTCACCATCAAGACCGATTCTCAAACGCAGACCGTTCGCCGGTAGGCTAGGGCGACACCTCGACGGCATTCGCCTCCGCGCCCGACTGGGTGAACTCATACCGAATCACCCACACGCTGGCAACCGGCTGTCCTTCCGGCCGCGGCGGGTCAAATCTCCACCGCTTTGAAGCGTCGAGAGCCAGGTTGGCAAAGAACTTGCTCGGGCCGGGCGTGGCAATCGTCGCGTCCGACACAGCGCCCCTGGCGTCCACGGTGACGCGGATGGCGGTGTCAAACTTGCCGTGAATCGTGGCCCGGGCAAAGTCGGGCACGGGCGGCATCACGCGCTTTGCCACTCCACCCTCGGCGGGCGACGCCTGCTTCCCCTTGGGGGCCGGAGCCGGAGCTTCCTGGTCTTGCGAACTGACGTCCGCCGGAGACGCCTCGTCCGCGGCAGATTGTGCCTTGTGCGAGCGCAGCAGCAGCGCGGCGGCAATCAGGAACAGGAAAATCACAAGGGCGACGAGCGGCTTGATCGGGAACCGCGGGTAGGCGGCCTTCGACACCGGCACACTTGTAGCGCCTGCCGCCGGCCCGATCTCACTTGCGGCTTTGGACGCTTGCGCTACGGGAGCCGCGGCCACCGGAGCCGGCACAAGCGGCGCCGGGACCAGGCGCGCTTTCACGTCGCGCACGGTCGACCGTCGCACCGGGTGGGAGCGGAGACACTCCCGGGCAATAGCCGCAAAGGGCGGTGGAATCGTCTCCGGGATCACGGGATCGCCGTTTTCGTCCAGGTCGGGCGGGTGCTGTGTCAGGGCCTCCACGATCGTGGCCCCCAGCGCCCACAAATCCGATGCGGTAGAGACGGTGCCGTCGGCGCATTCCGGGGCGTCGTAAACGCCGCGTGCGGCCAGCGGCCCTGGCTGCGCGCCGGCCAGCCGCAGCCCATCGGCCGACAGCTTCAGGGTGTCGTCCACCACCATGATGTTTGCAGGGCGCAGGTGGCCGTGCACAAATCCCCGGGCGTGGAGGTAGGTCAGCACGTCGAGGATCGGCCCCAGCATGCCTTCCACTTCCGCCGGGGTCAGCGCCCGCTCGGGCAGAATCTGCGAGAGAATTTCGTCGGCATATTCGGTCACGACATACAGCAGGGGCACGCCGTCGCAGTAGCAGCGGCCGTGGTGCAGCAGCCGCATCAGGTGGGGATGCGACAGCGCCGAAGCCGCGGCCCAGCCCGAAAGGCGCGCTTCCACCTCGTCCGCGTCGGCCGGGATGAGCTTGAGGGCAGCTCTTTGCGAGCCGGGTCCACCCAGCTCGGTGAGGTAGACTCCCCCCGACCCGGAGCCGCCGAGCCATTTCAACAGAGGAAACCGCCCGTCGATGCTGCGGCCAACCCATTCACCGCTGATAGCCGAATAGTCCATGGCTTCACCATTCTAGCCGAACCGAGGGGAATCCCCTGCGGCAGACGCCACTGCGAAAAAACTCAGTTCGGCCACCGTTTTGAAAGGGCACGACTTCAGTCGCGCCGACAAGCTCAGTTTGGCCGCCGTTTTGAAAGGGCACGGCTTACGTCGTGCCGACGAGGGCAACCCAAATCAATGGGCTTTAGCCCCGGAGGGACGCCCTTCCGGAAAACTCTTTTCCGCCGCCCGTAAAGTCGCGCCCTGTAGCAAGCCCGAGGGGCGTCCTTGCGGACGCCCCTCGGGGTGGTGGTTGCAGTTTGTGCCGGGTCAGGTTCTTCCCGGAAAGGGTCCATTTCCGATTACTGCAGCAGCTTGGTGACTTCCTGCTGCATGCTGTTGGCCTGGGCCAGGGCGGAGATGCCGGTCTGGCTGAGGATCTCGTACTTGGACATGTTGGAGGTCGCCGAAGCGTAATCCGTGGCCTGAACCGCGTTCTGCGCCGAAGTGACGTTCTCGGACTGGGTGCTCAGTACGGAGCTGACCGAGTTCAGAGTGTTGATCTGAGCGCCGACGTATCCATCCTGGGCCGCTACGTTGGAGATTGCTGCGCTCAGCGAGGT
>Ga0181516_10002453_pt1 | contig 13155 bp, 8 predicted proteins | sample PEATcosm2014_Bin_25_FD_121104 | JGI IMG/M metagenome (GOLD analysis project Ga0181516, IMG submission 121104) | Peatland microbial communities from MTU Mesocosm Facility, Houghton, MI, USA - PEATcosm2014_Bin01_10_metaG | ecosystem: Environmental > Terrestrial > Soil > Wetlands > Peat | place... | reverse complement strand
GTGAAGTCCAGGGGACACCGCAACTACGAGGCGTTCAGACACGACATCCTCTTCCATCTCGGGGGACTCCAACTCCACCCGGTTTTCCCGGCATGATCCACGAATATCGCGGGAAACCCATAAATGTCTATCAAAATATTTTTCGTAAAAATCATAGAACTCTTCACTTAGATTGCATTTAACATCAAAACCTTTAAACATCTAAGCCTACCCTTCCGGTAAGGATTTGCCGACTCTCGATTGTTGATAGCGATCCGAAAGAGGATGTGGTCGCGAGGAGTTGCGGTTCGATCATAGACCTATTGAAGATACGCTCGCTTCCGATACTTGGCCAGACATTGCGACATTCTACCCCCCCATCGTTGCCCGAACAACACGGGTTGCAGGCCGCTTCGCGGCCAGCAGCCCGTGTTGAGCCGCAACCCCACACGCAACGTCATCTCTCCCTCAAGCTCGTTCCTCCAGCCCGCCTCCGCTACCAAGACCGGCCAACACCTCGACCGGGACGTACTAAACATCGGTCTGTGGAGACGCCCAAGCCTTACCTCCCGCCCCCCCAGATCCTACCTTCCCTACCTTCGGGCACACGTTGCCCGACGAGGCAAGTAGCCCCGTTACCGAAGCCGGTCATCTCGCAGTGATTCTTCCTGGAACGGGTGCTCGCTCGCCATGATCCGCGTGCGCGGGTCAGCGTGCTTTGCGCAAGTCGAGACCTTTCAGGAAGAACCCGATGGCCAGCTCCGATAAAGACAAGAACACGAAGACCGACGCCCTGGGCTTCGAGGCCGAGCTGTTCAAGGCCGCCGACAAGCTGCGCGGCAACATGGAGCCTTCGGACTACAAGCACGTCGCGCTGGGATTGATCTTCCTCAAGTACATATCTGACAGCTTCGAGGCCAAGCACAGCAGGCTGTTCGCGGACGACCCCACCGCCGCCGAAGACCGCGACGAGTACCTGGCCGAAAACATCTTCTGGGTTCCGCCCGCCGCGCGTTGGAGCACGCTCAAGAAGCAAGCGACACTTCCCGGCATCGGGAGCATCATCGACGATGCCATGCGGGCGCTGGAGAAGGACAACGACTCGCTCAAGGGCGTGCTGCCGAAGGAGTACGCACGGCCTTCGCTGAACAAGGTCATGCTGGGCGAACTGATCGGGCTGATCTCCAACATCGCGTTGGGAGAGGAAGGCGACCGTTCCAAGGATATCCTGGGGCGCGTGTACGAGTACTTCCTGGGCCAGTTCGCGGGAGCCGAAGGCAAGCGGGGCGGCGAGTTCTACACGCCAAGATCTGTCGTGAGCGTGTTGGTGGAAATGCTGGAACCGTTGCCCGATCCCGCCCGCGGCATCCAAGGGCGCGTTTACGATCCTTGCTGTGGTTCGGGTGGCATGTTCGTTCAGTCCGAGAAGTTCGTACAAGGGCACGGTGGTCGCATCGGAGATATCGCCATCTACGGACAGGAGTCCAACTACACCACTTGGCGTTTGTGCAAGATGAACTTGGCCGTGCGTGGGATCGATTGCGACATCCGTTGGAACAACGAAGGGTCGTTCCACAAGGACGAGCTGCGCGATCTCAAGTTCGACTACATCCTGGCCAATCCCCCGTTCAACATTTCGGATTGGGGCGGCGAACGCTTGCGCGAGGACGTGCGCTGGAAGTTCGGTGTTCCTCCTGCGGGCAATGCCAACTATGGGTGGCTCCAGCACATCTACCACCATCTGTCACCCAACGGTACCGCAGGCGTCGTGCTGGCGAACGGCTCGATGAGTTCCAGCCAGTCAGGCGAAGGCGAGATCCGCAAAGCCATGCTGGAAGCCGATATCGTCGATTGCATGGTGGCCCTTCCCGGTCAGCTCTTCTACTCCACGCAGATTCCGGCTTGCTTGTGGTTCCTGGCGCGGAACAAGAATCCCGATAGCAAGCTCACCGACAGGCGCGGACAAGTTCTGTTCATCGATGCCCGCAAGCTGGGCGTGATGGTCGACCGCACGCGCAGGGAATTGACCGACGAAGATGTCTCCCGCATCGCCAAGACCTACCACGCCTGGCGCGGGGAAAGCGACGCGGGATCCTACGAAGAGGTGCCGGGTTTCTGCAAAGCAGCCAACCTGGAATTGATCCGCGAGCATGGACACGTTCTGACGCCGGGCCGTTACGTGGGTGCCGAAGCGGTGGAAGACGATGGTGTCGATTTCGTCGAGAAGATGAACGGTTTGACGGCAAAGCTGCGCGAGCAGATCGGGCAAGCGCGAAAGCTTGACGACCAGATTTTGTTGAATCTTGAAAAACTGGGGTTTGGAGGCTGACATGGCATTGGAACTGATCTCGTTGCGCAAAGCCATCGAATCTTTGGACCGCTCGCTGCAAGCCACCGAGTTTTCCAACGACTTTTCGTCGTTCGCGCCAATCGTCCAGGAAACGTTGCATTCCGGAGTGATCCAGAACTTCGAGGTCGCCTACGAACAGGCGTGGAAGATGATGAAGCGTTGGATCGAAACCAACGTGGGTGCGGAAGCCGCCGATGGCGTCACACGCCGCGAGTTGTTCCGCTTGGCTGCCGAACAGAAGTTGATCAACGACGTGGAAGAGTGGATGTCCTTCCACCAGACGCGCAACATGACATCGCATACCTACGACCTCGAAACCGCCAACGACGCCTACAACGATGCCGTGGCGTTTCTCCCTTTGATCAAGGATCTGTTGGCTCGTCTAGAGGCGAAGAATGATTGATCTCCGGCCAGATCATCTCGAGATCGTTCGAGATCTTCTTCGGCAATACGTTCCGGGATGCGAGGTCCGTGCCTTCGGCAGTCGCTTCAAATGGACCGCCAAACAAGCGTCGGACCTGGATTTGGCGGTGGTGGGCACCAACCGTTTGCCCGCCAAGATGATTGCCCGCCTCAAGGAAGCCTTCGCAGAGTCCATCCTACCCATGCGCGTGGACGTCTTGGACTGGCACGCGATCACCTCCGAATTCCAACAGGTGATCGAGGAAGGCTTCGAAGTCATACAAGGGGGAGAAGTCTCTCCCCTCGCTTCAGCCTCCTCGCCTTCGGCTGCGGGGTCTTCCGCTACCCCTCTCTGTGAGGAAATCCTTGGACCGATTCCAAGTGACTGGGAGTATGTCCAGCTAGGAGAAGTTTGTCGTCGAAATGGTGGAGAAATTCAGACTGGCCCGTTTGGTAGTCAGTTGCATGCGGCTGATTATGTACTCAAAGGAATCCCTTCGATTATGCCGCAGAATATTGGTGACAATCGAATTGATACTGACGGCATCGCCCGTATTACAAATGCGGATGCAAAACGACTCAGCCGATATCTGGTTAGGTCGGGAGATATTGTATATAGTCGCCGTGGTGATGTAGAAAAGCGAGCCCTTATTAGGCAAAATGAGGATGGTTGGCTCTGTGGTACCGGGTGTCTTAGAATTCGATTTGGCAACAAGAAATCTGTCATCCCAGAATATGCGTCATTCTATCTTGGGCATCCAAGCGTCCGGAGTTGGATTGTTCGGCATGCACAAGGTGCAACAATGCCAAACCTTAACACCTCGATCCTTTCATCCTGCCCATTTGTCCTTCCCCCGGAAAACATCCAAAGAGCTTTAGTTTCAATTCTCGGTACGCTAGATGACAGAATTGAGCTTTGCCGCCAAATGAACGAGACGCTAGTGTCCATGGCGCGTGCATTATTTAAGGACTGGTTCATCGACTTTGGGCCAGTTCGAGCCAAAATGGAAGGCCGAGAACTAGTTGGCATCTCATCTGAAGTTGCCGGGGTATTTCCTGATACTTTAGTTGATTCTGAAATTGGCGAAATCCCAGACGGATGGCTCTTGTCTGACTTAACCGAGATTGCTGAGTTAAATCCAGAATCTTGGTCGAAAAAAAGCGCACCATACTCGATATATTATGCCGATTTGTCAAATGTAAAATATGGCGTAATTGAAACTGTTGAAGAACACCTTTGGAGTGATGCTCCAAGCAGAGCGCAAAGGATTCTTCGTCCCGGAGACACAATCGTTGGAATCGTTCGACCTGGAAACGGATCCTATGCATTGGTTGGTGTCGAAGGAATTACTGGAAGTACTGGGTTCGCGGTATTGAGACCAAAATCAAATTATCTTCGCGAAATGGTATATTTAGCCGCTACAAGGGCAGAGAATATTGATCATTTATCACACTTAGCAGACGGTGGTGCTTATCCAGCAGTTAGACCTGATGTTGTTGCAGCTACTCAAATAGTACTACCTAATACAAATCGAATCATTGAAGCTTTTTCGTCTGCTCTATCTCCATCAATAAATTCATATCAGCGAAACCATGAGCTGATTCAAACCCTTACATTTCTCCGAGACAATCTTCTACCTAAGCTTTTGTCAGGAGTGTTGAGTATTCCTGAAGCCATGCTACAAGTCGAGATTTCGGGATGACAAGCATGAAGGATGACACAATGGATGAAGTAGTCAAGAACACGAAGGCTCGCTTCTGGAAGTGTGCTCTTCAAGTCAATCCCGCCTCCTACGCAAAATTTCGCGGAGAAGAACAGCCACTTTCTGAGGCAGAGTACAACTTACAGATTGCTCAGATCTGCAAAGAGGAAGGGATCGAAGTTATTGGCATCGCCGATCACGGCAATGTCGAAGGTGTTGATGCCATGCGAAAGATATTGACAGAATCTGGCATTGTCGTCTTTCCGGGTTTCGAGATCGCTAGCTCAGAGAAAGTCCACTTCGTTTGCCTCTTCCCTGAGGCAACAACAACTGATGTTCTCAACCGCTTCCTCGGAAGCTTGGATCTGCTTGACCCAGAAGATGGAGTTCGCCCTTCCAAGCTCGGTGGCGAAGCGCTTCTCCAGAAGATCGAAGCCATCGGTGGTTTTGCGTATGCGGCCCACTGCATCGACGCAAGCGGGTTGCTGAAAGGCAGCTTCAACCACATCTGGAAAAGCCCAAAGCTGAAGGCTGTGCAGATCAAGGGGACGGTTGATGATCTGAAGGAGGTCGAGGGTGGAAAATTCTACCAGATCCTCAAAAACAAAAATGTCGACTACAAGCGCGACATCCCTGTTGCAATTCTGAACGCCAGGGATATCGAACGGCCAGAGACATTGCGGGATACTTCGGCATCGTGTCTTGTGCGGATGACTCAACCGTGCTTTGATTCCTTCAAACAAGCATTTCTTGAGCCTGAATACAGGATCCGTCTTCTTGGTGACCGCTCCGAGAAGTACTTCTCCGCGATCGAGAGTATCAAGTTCACCGGCGGATACCTTGATGGACTCGATGTTGAACTTTCAGAAAACCTCAATGCAGTGATCGGTGGTCGTGGAACAGGGAAGTCGACGCTCGTCGAATGCCTTCGCTACGCTTTCGATCTCAAACCGCTGTCCAAAAATGCCCAAAAGTCTCATGATGAGATTGTAAAGACCAATTTGGGACGCGGTAGCATGGTTGAAGTCATCTTGCGTTCCGCAGCCATGAACGGAAGGCGCTTTCGAATCCGGCGGAAGTACGGCGAGGCACCAGTTGTTCATGAATCACCGAACAAACTCTCGACATTTTCTCCAGCCGAGCTTCTTCCAAAGCTTGAGATCTACGGTCAAAATGAGATCTATGAAATTGCTCAAGATGATGCAGAGCAAACGAAACTTCTTGGTCGGTTCATTGGTGGAGGTAGTGGTGCTTCTACGCTCAAGTACCAAGAACTGACAACAAGACTTCACAGAAACCGTTTGGATATTCAGAGTGCATTCGTACAACTCGGTGAAGTGGAGCAAGAAGTCGCTCGCCTTCCAAAACTTCAGGAGCAAGTCGCGCAATTTGCCAGCTTGGGGCTAGACGAAAAACTCAAAGCGGTTCCTCTTTGGGAGCGTGAGAAACTGCTTGGCCAGAGGTTTAGCAAGGATGTGCAGGGATTTTCATCGGCTCTCAATGGTGCACGCGAGGCGCTTCCCGATATCCAGTTTCTGAGTGATTCTGCTTTGCAGGGATTGCCGCACAGCAAAGAGCTGAAATCGCTTCGACAGAATTTGATAAGTCTCCTGGAAGGGGTTGCAGCTCCCTTCGCAACATTGGATGCGCTTGTTGAGGTAAGCCAAAATCAGGGTGTCGAACTGGTAAAGATTCTTGACGAGGCAATTTCAAAGGATGAAGGTTCACTTTCAAAGACCTTCAGCGAAATCCCCAGCGTTCAAGGGCGTACAGGAAGGGAAATTGGACAGCAGTACAGAGCGTTGCAGGAAGATATTGTTCGTATCCAACCAAAGGCCGCCGAGGTTGAGAACCGGAAAGCTCAACTTGCTGAACTTCGGAAGCAACGCAGGGAGCTTCTCGCCGAACGCTCCACACTTATGGCCGAACGCTCGGCTGAACAAACGAGAGCCGCGAAATTATTGAATCGTCGGCTAGAGGGAAATTTGCGAATCACTCTGAACCCGGAATCGGATCGCAGTTCCTTGATGACACTTCTGGAGTCCTTCAAGATGGAAGGAATTGGGACCAAGCGTCTTGAATGCATCCAGAGTGCCGAGTCGCTGTCTCCCATGTCGCTTGCCGATGCGATCCGATCAGGTGTGGATGTCTTGAAGGCGAAAGGCTGGGAGATTACAGAATCTGTCGTCACGGCTTTTAGCCGCCTTTCAGAATCCCAACTGATGCAGATTGAGGAGGTTGCATTTGGCGACGCGCCGTTGATTGAACTCAATGTAGGCCATGGAGAGGAGACAATCTATCGTTCCATCAGCCAATTGTCCAAAGGGCAGCAGTGCACGGCAATCCTCCACTTGCTGCTCTTGAGGAACCAAGATCCTCTTGTGATGGACCAGCCGGAAGACAATCTTGACAACGCCTTCATCGCGGAGCGGATAGTCACCGAGCTTCGGAAAGCCAAGTTTGAACGCCAATTCCTGTTTGCGACGCACAACGCGAACATCCCCGTTTTTGGCGATGCCGAGTGGATCGGCGTGTTCCAAGTCAACGAAGGCACGGGGAGTATCCCCAAGGACCTTCAGGGAGCCATCGATCTTCCGCAGATCCAAACATGGGCGTCGGACATCCTGGAAGGCGGCAAGATCGCCTTCATGCAACGCAAAGAGAAGTACCACTTCTAAGGAAGATGAAGCATGCTTCGTTCAGAACTCTTCGAGATCTTGGCAAACCGCGAAAATTCCGGCGTGGAATTCAAGCGCGACGACATCCGCCCCGAACAGTTGGGCAAGGAAATTGTCGCTCTTGCAAACCTCAATGGGGGGCACATTCTACTGGGCGTGGAAGACGATGGCACAATTTCAGGGATCCAAAAACCGAAGTTGCAAGAATGGGTTCTCAACGCCTTTCGAGACAAGGTCCATCCCCAGATCATTCCTTTCTACGAGGAAGTCCAGGTCGATGACAAGCGTGTCGCTATCATCAGCTTTTCACAAGGCATCTCCAAGCCGTACGTACTGCGTCACAACGGTCGTGAGGAGATCTATGTCCGTTTGGGCGACCGTTCGGAACTGGCCTCCCGAGAACAACAGGCCCGGCTCTTTGCTCTTGGTGGGATGCTTCATATCGAAGCAATGCCAGTGTCAGGGTCCACCTTCAATTCTTTGGACATCGCTCGCCTTACCGACTATCTCGAAAATATTCTGAAGGATCCTGAAATTCCCAGTTCTCCAGAAGCGTGGATTTCGCGGCTGAAGGGGATGGGCTTTCTTACAGATGGCCCCGATAATCAATCTGTCTGTACTCTTGCCGGGCTTTTGCTTTTTGGGCTTTCACCAAGACGCACGCTGCCTCAATCCGGTATTCGGCTTCTGGCATTTGACGGACTGGACAAGGAATATCGTGCATTGCTGGACACGGTGTTAGACGGTCCAATGGTCGGACGTTGGCAGATGGAAGCAGGAACTCGGACATTGGTTGATGGCGGCTTGATCGAAAGATTCGTGGAACTCGCAGAACCTTTCTTGAAGTCGGAATCAGCCGAGGTAGATGACGGATTCCGTCGTGAAATGCTGTGGCAGTACCCCAGGGACGCTGTCCGTGAAGCCGTGGTCAATTCGCTGATTCATCGCGACTGGACGCGGTCCATTGACATCGAGATCGGCTTCTATTCCGACCGGCTGGAAATCCACAGCCCTGGGGCCATGCAGAATTCCATGACCATCGAAAAAATGAAGGCTGGTCAGCGCTCACCTCGGAATCCGATTCTAGTAGGGGTCATGCGTGACTATGGGTACATGGATGCTCGCGGCATGGGAGTTCGTACCAAGATCATTCCCCTGATGCGCAGTCAAAATGGGACAGAACCTGTCTTCGAGCTTACCGACGATTACTTGAAGACGACGCTGCTGAAGAAGGCCGAATGAACCTTCTCGTACTTTTCTCCAAGATCTGAGAATTTCCTATGCCCTCCTTCCTCTCCGAAGCCGAGCTTGAAGAATCGCTGCTCCACCAGTTCCGCGCTTTGGGCTATGCCTGCGCGAACGGGGACGAGATCGGCCCGGATGGGAAGAAATCCGAACGCGAGAGCTACGAAGACGTGGTCTTGGTCCATCGCTTGGAGGATGCGGTCCATCGCTTGAATCCGGGGCTGCCCATCGAAACCCGGCAAGAGGTGGTGCGTCGGGTGTTGCAGTCCGAGTTGCCCGTGCTTCTGGAAGAGAACCGCCGCTTGCATCGGTTCCTGACCGATGGCGTCGAGATGGAGTACTACGGACCCGACGGTGAATTGACGGCAGGTGCCATCCGTCTGGTCGATTGGGACGTGCCCGAGCACAATGACTGGCTGGTCGTGAACCAGTTCACCGTGATTTCCGGCAATGTGAAGCGTCGTCCCGATTGCGTGGTGTTCTTGAACGGCTTGCCCGTGGCCGTGATCGAACTCAAGGCTCCCGGTTCGCTGGATGCCACCCTTACCGGCGCGTTCAACCAGCTTCAAACCTACAAGAGCCAGATTCCGGCACTGTTTCGCACCAATGCGCTACTGGTCACCTCCGACGGCCTTTGTGGCCGTGTGGGGTCGCTCTCTGCCGATGAAGAACGCTTCATGCCCTGGCGCACCACCGACGGGCAAGCGATCATGGCCAAGGGTTTGCCCGAGCAAGCAACCCTGATCGAAGGGCTGTTCGAGAAGAGCCGTTTTCTGGAGCTGTTGCGCTACTTCACGCTGTTTTCGTCCGATGGCTCCAGTACGTCGAAAATCATCGCCGGATACCATCAGTTTCACGCCGTGCGCAAGGCGGTCGAATCGACCCTTCGTGCCACTTCCGCGTCGCAGGACCCGGCGATCCTTCCCTCCGGCGAAGATCCTCGCTTCCTGGGCCGCAAGGACACCTCCGGGCAGGCCAAAGGCGACCGACGCGCCGGAGTGATCTGGCACACCCAAGGTTCGGGCAAGTCGTTGCTCATGGCGTTCTATGCGGGCAAGCTCATCCAGCACCCCGGCATGGAAAATCCCACCCTGGTGATCCTCACCGACCGCAACGATTTGGACGACCAGCTCTTTGGCACCTTCTGCAAAGCCAAAGATTTGTTGCGTCAAACCCCGCTCCAAGCCGACGACCGCGAAGACCTACGGTTGAAGCTCGCCCGCGATGTTGGCGGCGTGATCTTCACCACCGTCCAAAAATTTGCTCCGCCCACTGGCGTCCAAGATTTGCCGCCCTTGACCACGCGCTCCAACGTAGTGGTCATCGCTGACGAAGCCCACCGCAGCCAGTATGGGTTTGGCGCAAAAATGGCCGCCAAGACCGGCGAGATCGCCTATGGGTTCGCCAAGTACCTGCGCGACGCCTTGCCCAATGCTTCGTTCATCGGGTTCACCGGAACGCCCATCGAAGCCACCGACGTGAACACGCCCGCCGTGTTCGGCGAATACATCGACATCTACGACATCAGCCGTGCGGTGGAAGATGGCGCGACGGTGCCCATTCTGTACGAAAGCCGCTTGGCCCGGATCGAACTCGACGAAGACGAAAAACCCAAGATCGACGCCGAGATCGAAGAGCTGACCGAAGACGAAGAGCAGTCGGACAAGGAACGTCTCAAGCAAAAGTGGGCCGCTGTCGAGGCGTTGGTGGGAAGCGACGACCGTATCAAGCTGATCGCCAAAGATCTGGTCCGGCATTTCTGCGATCGCCTTTCGGCCATGGACGGAAAAGCCATGATCGTCTGCATGAGCCGCCGGATCTGCGTGAAGCTCTACAACGAGATCGTGGCGCTTCGTCCCGATTGGCACAGCGAGAACGACAACGAAGGTGCGATCAAGATCGTGATGACCGGCAGCGCATCCGATCCCCAGGAATGGCAGAAGCACATCGGAACCAAAGGACGGCGCGACCTTCTGGCCAAGCGTGCTCGCAAGGCAAGCGATCCTCTAAAGCTCGTGATCGTGCGCGACATGTGGCTGACAGGATTTGACGCACCGTCCATGCACACCATGTACGTCGACAAGCCCATGCAGGGGCATGGACTCATGCAGGCCATCGCCCGCGTCAACCGCGTGTTCCGCGACAAGGAAGCGGGATTGATCGTCGATTACATCGGGATCGCCCAAAACCTGAAATCGGCTCTTCAGCAGTATTCCAGCCCCGACCAGAAACGAACGGGCGTGGATCTGTCCCAGGCCGCGGCCGTGCTGCTGGAAAAGCTCGAAGTCGTGCGCGACATGTTCCACGGCTTCGAATACCAAACCGGCCTGGCGGGAACGCCACACGAACGTTTGGTCCTGATGGCCGGTGGCATGGAATGGATTCTGGGATGGATGCGCGATGCCGCCGCCCGTGAAACCACCGAAGACGCCAAGAAGAAAGCCCTGCGAGCCTTCGCGGACGCGACCTTGTCGCTGACAAAAGCGTACGCCATCGCCAGCGCCTCCGACGAAGCACGGGAAGTGCGCGAAGAGGTGGGATTCTTCCAGGCCATCCGCGCCGCTCTCACCAAGACCAATGAGACCGGCAAGATGAGCCAGTCGCAGCGCGATTTCGCGGTGCAACAGATCGTGAGCCGTGCCGTGATCTCGACAGAGATTGTCGACATCCTGGCCGCCGTGGGAATCAAGTCTCCCGACATCTCCATCCTGTCGGACGAATTTCTTTCCGAAGTCCAGCAGATGGCCAGCAAGAACCTGGCCCTCGAAGCCCTCAAGAAGCTTTTGAACGACAGCATCCACTCGCGCAGCCGTACCAACGTGGTCCAAAGCCGTTCCTTCTCGGAACGCCTGGAAGCCGCCATCTCGCGCTACCACGCCAACGCCATCACCACCGCCGAAGTGATCCAGGAACTGATCGGCCTGGCCCGCGACATCAAGGACGCCCGCAAGCGCGGCGATGAGCTGGGACTGACCGAAGACGAAATCGCCTTCTACGATGCCCTGGCCGAAAACCAAAGCGCCATCGATGTTCTGGGCGACGCCAACTTGCGCGTAATCGCCCATGAACTGCTCGTGAGCTTGCGCCGAAACGTCACGGTGGATTGGGCGCACCGCGAGAACGCCCGTGCCCGGATGCGAGTCGAAGTGAAGAAGATCCTACGCAAGTACGGCTATCCGCCCGACCTCCAGGACAAAGCGGTCCAAACCGTGCTCCAACAAGCCGAGCTGCTGTCCAAGTTCTGGACCAACACCAACTAGCCCAAGCCCGACATGAACACCTTGGACCTGGTGCAGATAGGGCTGCATCGCCGAAAGATCAGTGTTCATGCAAGAGCTCCGCCGGCACTGTGATCAGGTAGGTTGGATCTAGCTTGCCTCCGGGTACCAGCACTCGCTTGCCGTTCCCCATCGCGAAGGCTCTCGGGTCCAGTGACTTTCGCCAAGCATGCTGCTGCCGATCAGCCAGCCAGAAGAAGAGGCGTTTGACTTTCACGCTGCGGCAATCGCCTAGGAGCTGGGTCAGCTTGCGGGGCGAGAGAGCCGTCAGTCCCTGAAGGATCTGATCGGCATGTTCCAGGCTCACGTCTTCGGGCACCGTGGACAAAAGTTCCAACCACGCCTGTTCCGGAGCCGAGAGCTGTAACGTCATGCGATCCTGCCACGGAAAATCCCTCAGCTCTGGTTTGCTGGGCCATTGATTTTTCCAAAGCCATTTTCCCGTGTGCCACCGCAAACGCTGGGGAAGGGATTCAAAAACCCGTTCGAGCCACCTCGGACATGCCGTAGGCGCCCACAGGTTTACGTCCTGGTTTTGACCCATCTGCACGTAGTGGGAGAACCCTTGCAGTTCCAGAGAAGTCAGCCCTCCGACCACGACCGGCGGAGCCATCAATCGCGGAAGAGAAGCCACCACACCCTGCCAACTGACTGGCAACTGCGGTCGCGCATAAACGCCTTTGGTCAGCAGGACAAGCCGACGGCTCTTGACCAGATTGTCCAAGGAGTGGCGCCTGAACCCTTGAGCTTCCAGCCAGGTGCGCGTCGCGACCTGCTCCAGCGGAAGCAAGCTTTCCAGAACCGCGGCGTTTGAGACCGGTTGCATGGTTTAGAAAATAACACTTTTGCGGTGTTTATCGCCGCCATTCAGAGATATTATAAACCAGGACAGGTGGTCCTCAAGAGGGGAGGGTGATGAAGACTCCCGCTACGGGTCGCGCGGACTCGGCACTTCGATTCGTCGAAAGTGAGCAGGGACCGCCATCTGGTCATCGGACAGAACGTGTCCTTCAACGATTCATCCCCACGTGCAGGGAAGGCGTGGATGGGGGCTTGAGCCAGAACAACCCCAGCGGTACCTCCGGAGTTGCAGAGACGAGCATCATCCTAACAACTCCTGCACGATCGCCGGCGTGAGCGAAGACCCTCCGGATCTTCGGCATGTGGTTCAAGTCGATGAAAAGCTCTTTGCGAGCCTTTTCGTCCAGAGATAGATGGTTCTCCACAGGACTGTCCTGTCGGCTCTCCAGGACACGCTGCAGGACATGGATCGGGACCTTGGGCAGCCCGTTTGGGATCGCCGTTGGTCTCCATCCAGGCGCGGATGTCCGACGTGTTCTTGATCACCCGGGTCTGTTCCGGGAACGCGTACATCACCAGCACGCGGAGCTCGATGTCCCCCCCGTCTCAGGCAATATGACGCTTCGTTTGATCCAAACCGAGGGGGCGAGATGGACAGGAAGCGATGCGCACACCACATCCACGACGTGACGAGATCCTTGATCGACTGAGCCAGCCTG
>Ga0181516_10002452_pt1 | contig 13157 bp, 11 predicted proteins | sample PEATcosm2014_Bin_25_FD_121104 | JGI IMG/M metagenome (GOLD analysis project Ga0181516, IMG submission 121104) | Peatland microbial communities from MTU Mesocosm Facility, Houghton, MI, USA - PEATcosm2014_Bin01_10_metaG | ecosystem: Environmental > Terrestrial > Soil > Wetlands > Peat | place... | reverse complement strand
AGAACCAGGCACACAGAAGCCTGGGGATGGAATTCCGCCCCGGCCGTGATCCCAGTCAAGATCGTGGCGAGGGGCCTTCAATTAGGCGATAGAGTCGCACGACGCTGCCGCAAGGTCATTGTGTATTCAAGGCAATGAACAGCCAGGTCCAAGACCAGGAACACAATGACAGGAAGCAGTTCTGCGGTTGCAAGCAGAGGTTGAAAAACAAGGGAGAGTGCGTGATGGCAAACAATCTTGCGGTGCGCGGCTCCCCCCCAAAAAGAAAAGCCAGATGGTTGCGGCCCCAACCTTTCCTCAGAAAGGACTAGGCGATGGTTGTGCTGACGGCGTTGAATTTGGCGGTGATAGCGGTGCCTACACCAGTTACAGCGGTGACGGCGGCCAAGGCGATGAGAGCAACAACCAAGGCATACTCGACCATGTCCTGGCCTTCTTCGTTGTTCTTCAGTTCCTGGAACTTCACATACAGCTTGAGAAAGAGGTTATTCATTTTGAATCGTCTCCGTAGGTTGAATTTCCCAGCCTCGGCCGGGGCACCCAATCTATTGCAAGCGGTGCGCCACTCTCGACCAAGGTTACTTGTCTTTATAAGTCAATAACTTACTAACTGGCCTCTCCTTGCATAGCTTATTGCGGTGTAAACGGCTGTACACAGGGCTCGTAGAATAGGTCGGCATTGTATACATTTCATGCTGGGATAACTTCTGGTAATTAGGCCAAGCCGGGCCGCGAGACTGAAGGCAACGTAGCAGTGTTGACCCCAAATGATTCCGGATTGGAGTCTTTCATTCGGTTCTCGAAGCCCGTTCGCAAAAGCGTAGTAAGTCGGCCTTGGCAGCACATGAAGCCGTGAAAGAGGGCGCGGGATGACCGTCCCAACAACTGGTAGAATGGTGCTTATGTCTACCACCAGAGCGGATTTGCCTGCGGCGGATTCAGTTCCAAAGATCGTAGAGCTGTCGATCGCAATTGTGAGCGGGCTTGCGCTTGTGATTGTGGCCCTGTTCACGTGCGTTGCGCCGCTGGCAGGCAAGATTGCGGGCGAGCGCGATTTTGTCGTCTATTGGGCGACCGGCCAACTGCTAGTCCATCGCTCCAATCCTTATGACGCGGCCGCCTTGGGGCCGATCGAGCGCGCTGCGGGGCTACCGACCGGGAACGTTGTCGGCTTCATGCGTAACCCGCCCTATGCGCTGCCTCTGGCGCTGCCGCTGGGCCTGGTGAGCTTGCGGGTGGGAACGCTGCTGGGGTCCCTCGTGCTGATAGCGTCCCTGATCGGTTCAGTGCATATGCTATGGCAGATGTTCGGCCGCCCCAGGAAACCATTGCATTGGCTTGCCTATTCTTTTGGGCCGGCGACGATCTGCCTGCTCGCCGGGCAGACCGCGATGTTTGCGCTGCTGGGACTCGTGCTGTTTCTGCGCCTGCATCGTACTCGCCCATTCCTGGCTGGAGCGTCGCTTTGGTTGTGCGCGCTGAAGCCGCACCTGTTTCTGGCCTTCGGCGTTGTGCTGCTGGCGTGGATCGTCGTGGAGGGAAGTTACAAGATCCTGGCCGGCGCGGCAGTCGCCTTGGCTGCGAGTCTTGCCGCCACCTACTTGATTGACCCGCGGGCCTGGAGCGAGTACTCGCAAATGATGCGGACCGGAGGAATCGAGAAGGAGACGATTCCTTGCCTGGGCATCGCGCTGCGGTTTTGGCTGAGCCCGCAGTCGCTGTGGCTGCAGTTCTTGCCCGCCATGCTGGGCTGCGTTTGGGCGCTGGCTTATTTCTGGCCGCGCCGTCATACCTGGGATTGGCTGAAGAACGGCAGTCCGGTGATGCTGGTTTCGATCGTTGTGGCGCCGTTCGGCTGGGTCCTCGACCAAGTGGTTGCAATACCGGCCCTGCTCGAAGGCGCGTATCTTACCCGCTCCAACACCATGCTGGTCATTCTGGCGATTCTCAGTGGTCTGGTCTTGATGGAGGCGTTCTGGGGCGTCGGCTATTTTTCACCGGTCAATCTTTTCACCGCGCCGGCATGGCTGGCATGGTATTTGATTGTCTGCGCTCTTGCCGCCAGGCAAAAATCCGCCAAGCAGCCAGCTTGATCGTCATCCGAATGCGGCGCGAAAGGGTTGCCCGGTAGAACCGAATGCCGCCAGCGGGAGGATTCCTAATCCACTTTTATCCCACCTCGTCGCCCCGAAAATAAATTCGGATTTCTCCTTGACTAAGGATTAATACTTGTTTACTCTATGCCTGTATCAAATAGGCATATGACTGAAACTACATCTCGCGATCTGTTTCCCGGCGCACTCGAAATGATGATTCTCGAGTCGCTTCGCCGCCAGCCTGCGCACGGATATGCGCTCGTCCAGCATATTCAGCAGCGTTCGAAGAACCTGCTGCAAGTGGAAGAGGGCTCGCTCTATCCGGCCTTGCAACGCCTGCTCAAGGCGAAGCTGGTCAAAGCCGAATGGGGTGTCTCCTCCACCAATCGCCGGGTTAGAACCTACCGGATCACGGCTTCAGGCCTGCGTCACTTGGAGCATCAGATTTCCAGTTTCGGACGCATGTTCGAAGGCATTACGCTCGTCCTCAATCCGGGCAAGTCGCCTGCCAGCTAGGAGGAAATTCGAATGGACTTGATACCGCCCATCTTTCGCCGCCGCAAACTCTTGGACGATCTCTCCGAAGAGTTGCGACTGCACATTGAAGAGCGCGTGGAGCAGTTGAAGCGCGAGGGCATGAGCGCAGCGGAAGCCGAGCGGCAGGCGCGGATTGCTTTCGGCAACCGGACGGTTGTCGAGGAGCGCAGCCGCGAAGTGTGGCAATGGCCCACGCTGGAATCGATTTGGGCCGACATGCGATTGGCCTTGCGCCAGCTGCGACGGTCTCCGGGGTATACATTCGCCGCCATTCTCACGCTGGCGCTGGCAATCGGGGCCAACGCCGTGGTCTTTAGCGTGATGAACGCATTCATTCTTCGCCCGCTGAATGTGCCGCGGGCGGAGAGCCTCTATGCGCTACAGCATGAAAACCAGGACGTAGCGAATCAGTCCTATTCAAACTATGTAGATCTGCGCGACCGCAACCGCAGCTTCGACGGCCTGATGGCGTATAACATCGCGGTCGTGGGGCTGGATACAGGTGGAAATCCATCCAGTGCCTGGATGGAAGTGGCAAGCGGGAATTACTTCGACGCATTGGGCATTCAGCCTTATCTCGGCCGTTTTTTTCATGCAGGCGATGAGCACGGGCCAAACAGCGCTCCCTATGTTGTGCTCTCTTACGCGTATTGGCATACCCATTTTCAGGACGATCGCAGCGTGGTGGGCCGTGCGGTGCGTCTGAATGGGCATCCCCTCACCATCCTTGGCGTCGGTCCGCCAGAGTTCAACGGAACGCTCCTGTTTTTCAATCCCGATTTTTTTGTGCCGCTCGTGGAGGACCCGCTGCTGGTGGGCGACGACATGACCGCGCGCGGAAACCAGTTCATCTTCGAGATTATGGGCCATCTCAAGCCTGGCGTCACTCCGGCGCAGGCCGTTGCCGACATGAACTCGATCGGGGCGGATCTGCAGAGGACCTATCCCAAAGACGTCGGCAAAATGACGTTCGTTCTGAGGAGCCCGAGTCTCTATGGCGATTTTCTTGGACGCCCGGTACGGGCATTCATGGCAGGGCTGATGCTGCTGACGGGGCTGATCCTGCTTGCCGCATGCGCCAACCTGGGTAGCCTGTTTGCCGCGCGCGCGGCGGATCGCTCCAAAGAAGTGGCTCTGAGGCTTGCACTGGGCTCAAGCCGCAAACGCATTCTGCGCGGACTGTTTACAGAAGCCATCATGGTTTCTTTGGCAGGAGGCGCGGTGGGGCTGACGGGCAGCGTGGTGCTGCTGCGCGCACTGAGCGCTTGGCAACCCTTCCCCAGTCTTCCCATCCATCTGGCGGTGAATCCAGATGCAAAGGTGTATGTGGTCGCGGTGCTGCTGGCGCTGGCCAGCGGAGTCCTGTTTGGCGCAGTGCCAGTCAGGCAGGTGCTGAGGACGAATCCATATCAGGTGGTGAAGGCAGGATCGGGGAGCCGGGCCGGGAAGCGGGTAAGTGCGCGCGATGTGCTGCTGGTGGTTCAGATTGCCATCTGCGGGGTGCTGGTGACCTCGTCGCTGGTGGCAATCAGGGGGCTGGTGCGCTCACTACATGCGCATTTCGGCTTCGATGTCGAGAACACCATGATTGCATCGACTGACTTGAGCATGTCCGGCTACAGCGGAGATCGCGTTCCAGCGATGCAGAAGCGGATGATCGAAGCCCTCGAGGCGCTGCCCGGAGTGGAGTCAGTGGGATTGGTCGACGCGTTGCCGTTAGCTGTTAGCGGCGAAGGCGACTCGATCGTCTTCACCGACAGCATGTCCGATCTGCGGCCATCGAACGCCGCAACCGATGCCGCGATATTCAACATCTCTCCAGAATACTTCCGGGCGGGCGGCACAGCGCTGCTCTCGGGCAGAACATTCACGTGGCACGACGACAGGAACTCGCCACGGGTGGCTGTAGTGAATCGGGAGTTTGCGCGCAAGCTGTTCGGTCCCGCAGCCAATCCGATTGGACGCTCATACAAGATGCGGGATGGAACGCTCATTCAAGTAGTGGGCGTCGCAGAAGACGGGAAGTATAACAGTCTCACGGAAGATCCGGTCCCTGTCATGTTCTTACCGATTCTGCAATCGCCCTCAAGCTCGACCATCCTGTTGGTACGCTCGCGTGCAGGTTCCGGCAACACCTCGCAGCTTTTGGGCGCGGCAATGAGAGGCGCTCTGCGGCAGTTGGATGCGGGAATGCCGCTCGACATCGAGGCGCGTGACAAGCCAATGGACATCGCGCTGTTTGGGCCGCGCATGGCGACGTTGTCGCTTGGCGTTTTGGGGTTCATGGGGGCGATGTTGTCGATCACGGGAGTCTTCGGGATGGCGGCATACTCGGTGAGCAAGCGGCTGCGCGAACTTGGAATTCGAATCGCACTCGGTGCTCAGCGTAAACAAGTATTGGGCGCAGCTTTGGGTCGCGCATTCAAATTGCTCGCAATCGGTTCAGTGGCCGGATTGCTCCTCGGAATACTGGCGAGCCGGGTCCTGGCTTTCGTCGTCTATCAAGCGACTCCGCGCGATCCGTTGGTATTGGTTGGGGTCGTGGTGGCGATGGCTCTGTTGGGATTGGTTGCTACCTGGATTCCAGCACGCCGGGCCCTTTCGGTGAACCCGCTGGTTCTGCTGCGCGAGGAGTGAAACAGAAACCCCGGCGGTGAGGATCATGTCGCTGCGCACTCCGATCCGATGTCAGAGCTATCGTGTGGCGTCGGATGCGGGCGAAATTTCGAGCGTGTCTCCACGTTGAGTCTGAGTCTCGCGGATCGTGCCTGGGGGAAGCTCGATGATGGAATGCGCGGTGAGGCATCCCGACAGACGCCAGGGCGGTACCGCGTTGCGAAGTTTCCTGATGCGGCGGTTGCGATCGAGATAGACGAGGTCGATCGGGAATCGCATGGCGAAGGTGTGAACGGCTTCACAGGGGACAATCCACAATCCTTCTCCGGAAGCGAGCGACTCTCTTCCAAGCAGGCCCTTGTTGCGCTTGGGGCCGCTATCGGCGACTTCCATGCGAGTGGCAATGCAGGTCTGACGTGTGACGTTGAAGACGCGCATGCGGACATCCGGAGCAGGCTCGCGGCTTGGAGCGCGATCATTGCGCATCCCCGAGAAAAACTTTGCGATTGGATTCATCCTGTTACCTCGGGACCTCGCGGCGATCCGCGACCGCAGTCGCCAACGGAATGCGGGTCTGGAGAGCAAGGGCCCATCCAGCAATCCCGCCCGCCGTCGGGAGGGATTGCCGGTGGGAGTCCTTTAAGGCGCCGACGGCGAGGGCTGCGTAGTGCCACTGTTGCTGGTCGGTTGTGCGCCCGAACCCGCGCCAAATGCTCCCGTGGATCCTTCGATCACCATCGGCGTCTCCGGCTTCATGCTGTCGATCAGTGTCTCGATCGGTATGGATGCCGGCGCGGGCGCGGGAGTGTTGGCGGCGTTCTTAGCATCGGGAGTATTCATGGGAATGCCTGTGTTTGGCGGCAGGAACTTTTCCGGAAGCTTCAATTGCGGGAGCGGTTCGCCAGCCGGAATCGGAGCTACCAACTCGGTTGTGCAGATGACGATCAATTCGGTGTTCGTCTTCTTCTTGGACATCGACTGGAAGAACTTGCCAAGAACTGGAATGTCTCCCAGGAAAGGAATCTTCTCGAAGGTATCAGTTTCTTCGTTGTCGAGCAGTCCGCCGATGATAAAGCTTTGACCATCACCGAGCTCAACCTCGGTCTTCATTTTCCGGGAGGTAATGGCCGGCACATCGAATCCGGAGACCTCTACGGCATTGGTGAAGTCCAGCGCGCTGACTTCGGGGGCCACCTGAAGGCGAATCGTTCCTCGGGGGGTGACGGTAGGCACGAAGTTGAGACGAATTCCGTATTCCTTGAACATGATGGTAATGGTGGGAGCGCCGCCCGAGGCTTGCTGGGCGATAGGGTACGGATATTCTCCGCCCGCCAGGAAGCTGGCCTCTTTTCCATTCACTGCCAGAATGTTGGGCTCGGCAAGAGTCTCGACCACGCCTTTGGTCTCAAGGGCCTGTAGAGTTGCGCCCACATTCAGACCAGGGAGGAAGCCGAAGATATTCAGCTCGTTTGACAAACCCAAGGTCGCGGCAGATCCGTTGATACCCGGAGTGACACTCGGCGGATTGTATTGCCCAGTTGAAACCCCCCCGAGGGTGTTTCCAAAACCTGAGCTGAAGAAGTTGATGCCGAGTTGGTTGAGCTTGCTGCGATCGACGCTGGCAAAGCGCACCTTAAGCAGAATCTGCGGATCGCCGGCGGGTACATTGACGTCGAGCAGATTGACGACTTTTCCGCCGGAGGAGGCGATCGCGACCGCGCGTTTTGAACTAGTCAGATCCTTGACCGTGCCGCGAAGGAATACATTGCCGTTCTCTGTGCTGACCTTGAGAGGCTGCCCGGGCAGCTCCAATCGGAGCTCGCGGCGGATTGCTTCAAGGCTGTCATTGGTGGCGGAGGTGCTGGCCCGCACGGTTACGTTGAAGAACTGGCGGCCGCCGCGGGTGTCCCAGATAATCAGGCTGGTTTCTCCAGGCGCTTTGCCGTTGACCATCACCTCGGTTGGACTGATCGCGTGTGTTTCGGCAATATCCCCCAAGCCAATGGAGACCCTGGAGATGGGTCGCGCAAGATCGACCAGTACGGTCTTTCCTACAGCAACGGAGAGCTCATTCGTGGAATCCTGAGCCGGGAGCGCGGTCTGGTTAGACGGCGGCGAGTTCTGCGCCCGCAGGCCCGGATCGGCGCTGAAGAGAAGAAACAGTGCGCAGCAGAATGCGACGGAAATTTCAGCCTTCGCTCTCACTACTTTGCCTCGGGGTTGGAGAATTTTTCCTTGCTTTCTGTTGAACCGTTTATCACTTCGATTGTGAAGACCTTGGGTGCCGGCTTGCTTACCACCTTTGCATGGGTCGCTGCTTTTTCCGGAGTGCCGACTTTGCCATTAAAGATGTTTCCCATAGCTGTGCCGGGAACTTCGTCGGTCTTTGTATCAAGCGGGTTGCGGAGCACCAGCTGGATCTTGACCTGCTGGTTGCCGGCCAGGGCAAGTGTTTCGGCCTGCTCGGGATTTACCAGCAGGTTAACGACCTGTACCGGCTTGGCCTTGCCCTCGGCATCCTTTTGAATATCGGTACCCGCGGATAAGACCTGGATATTTTGAAGAACCGTCTTAGCTACCGTGCCCTCGGCGGGCGGCGGAGCTCCCGGCGGAATACCCGAGATAATCACATCGACGCGCATACCGGGAGTGACAAAGCCAGAAACGCCGACGACGTCATCGACTCTGACCGCGCAGGCTCTCATGCCCACGGGAATCGCAGGCGCCAGGCCTCCGCCAGTGCCGGGTGAGGCGAGGCGGTTGTCGAGAATCGGCTCACCTTTATAGAGATCTGAGATGACGCCTCGGCCAATCACATCCTCGGGCTTGATAAACGTGCCTTTGGGCGGAGCTCCCGCTATCTCCATGGTCGTCAAACTGGACTTGTCGAGAATGGTTCCGAGTTTGATGTCGTTGGCCGCCGCAACAATGCGCGTGGTGGCCACGGGCTTGGCCACCCCCAGACGGGCGCCAAGCAGCCGATAGACCACAAACGCGCATGCCGCTGCAATAAGGAATGCGAGAACGAGGATCGTAAGTAACCTTCGGTTCATTGGGAAGCCTGCTTGAACTGGCTAGCGGCCAGGTTCAGCCTTTCACCTTGGTCAATTGCCGCGTCTTTGGAAACGAACTCCGTTCTCGCGCCGATGCCGAGGGCATATATAGAGAACAGGGCTTGCTCAAATGCGATTTCAGTGTACCGCCCACACGGTGTTAATCAATACCAAAGTAAGGTAGTTCGATACACTAAGGTACCAAGAGAGCTATCATTAGTTGCATGGTATAAGCGAATTTGGAATGAGATCGTAATTTGTTCCTAGTTGGGCAACACGGTGTCAATTCGGGTTACACCGAAAACAGAGTGCCCAGAAGGGTCCATCACGGCAAAAAGGCTGGGCCACAAGGACCAGCGGCATGATAGACCCATAGGAAGGGATTTCATTCGGTCATGAGGTCTTCCCAAATCCTCTCGCTCTTTTCGGATCGCCCCGCAGTGAGCCAGCGGCCATTTTCGTTTGTCCTTTCGATTCTGGCGCACTTGGCGGCGGTGGCTCTGGTTGCATTCGGGATCGTATTCACGCCGAAGGTCCACGACCGGGTTATCACCGAGCATTTATCCGTTCGACATCTCGATTTGCACGCACCTGATTTAACTAGGCCGGAACGGGCTGGGAGCAAGATCGCCTATCCCGGTCCTCATCGCGAGGCGCATACTCCAACGCCAGGCGGTAGCCAGTCGGCATTGCGACAGATTGCGCGAGCTGAGCCGGGACCGCAGACCCTGGTTCAGCTGGATCTTCCCACTCACGTAAAGCTCAAAGAAGAAATACCTATTCCGACGGTCGTGATCTGGTCGCCAAAGAAGACCCCGGCCAAGACGCTGGTTGCGCCGCTGCCTGAAAAGCCCACAGCGGCGGACGTCAATCCCGCCGCCGATCCGCCCAATGAGGAAGTGAACCTTGCCGATGTGAGCATCGTATCCACAACTGCGCTTGCCGAAGCCCATCCTATCCTCCCCAGCACCACTTCGCCCATGGTTCAACACGCGCCCGATCAGGTGCAACTGCCTCCGGCAACGACTTCACAGACTACCGCGCAACCAACCCCAACAGCGGTTATGTCGCTCTCCGACCTTCCCATGCGGGAAGGGACAGTGAACCTGCCGCCGGTGAACGAGACGGTGTCCAAGTCTTCGCAGGGAGCGCTGGCGCACGGGCCTACATCAAATTCGGCGCTGGCAGGCAGCGGCAATCCGCACAGCACGGCATCGGGAATTGGAAGTGGCCAGGGCGCAGGCAATCCCGGAGACGCCAGCGCGGCGGCCGGAAAGCTGAATGGAAAGCAGGCAGGGACCGGAACCAGCCCTGGGCAAAGCGCTTTGGCTGGTTCCGGTCCTAGCGACAAGCTTACGACCAATCAAATCACGTTGCCGCACGATGGCCAATTTGACTCGGTTGTGGTTGGGGCTTCGCTTGAAGCAAAATATCCCGAGGCGGCCGAGGTTTGGAGCGGCAGGATGGCGTACACCGTTTACCTGCACGTGGGGCTTGCCAAGAGCTGGATTCTTCAGTACTCGCTGCCTAGCGCCGAGGATGCCGCCGCGGCGGGAAACGTCAGCCGCCTCGAGGCGCCCTGGCCGTATAACATCGTGCGGCCCAATCTTCCAGGCGACACCATCGACGCCGACGCGCTGATGGTTCACGGGTTTGTAAATCAAGCGGGCCGCTTCGAGCGGCTGACGGTGGCATTTCCGCCGGAATTCGCGCAGGCGCAGTTTGTGCTGGATGCGCTGCGGCAGTGGCAGTTTCGGCCCGCAACCCAAAATGGCCAAAGTGAAAAAGTGGAAGTGGTGCTGATTATTCCTGAAGAGATGGATTAAGGAACCTCTGAATAAGTGGATGTATTGAAAGGGCGCGGCTTCCGCCTCGTGCCGGAGACGCAGCTTTTCCACGCGCCGCCAGACACCGGCTCTCGGAACGACTTCAACAATTTCGCAATGGCCTTGATGGTCCGTTGCAAAGGTCGTTTTGTAACAGCGCATGGCTTGAGCCGTGCCGACTGTAGCCAATGGAACGGGCGGGCTTTAGCCCCTGCCATGCTTGCTTTCCGGAACGCTCTGTTTTGCAGGGGCTGAAGCCCATCGGGGACGAAGGAAGAGCTTTTGCGGCACGGCTAAAGCCATGCCCTGTTACAAAGCCCTACGCATTCGTCCCTCCGGCCACGGCGCCCCAGCAAGCCTTGATATTCAACTCCGGGGAATCTCAAGGGCGAAGCGTTTGGCTAGTCTTGAATTGTCTCGATCGAGGTTGTGCTGAAAGGAAAGGAGGGGGAGTAGAACGGAAGATTCATGTTGAATGTATAACTGACCTGCACCTGAACCTGGCAACCCTGACTGTATGCAACGCATGCAGCGCCGGTGGCCGTTGTGGTCAGCCATGTGGGCGTAATGTCTGCTGCCACCAAGTTGATGCCGGGGTGCGGCAGCGTGTTCAGTATGTAGTTTTGCACGTCTGCCGCCGAAGCCTTGCAGCTATAGCTGGTCGCCGACGCGCAGGAACTATTCCAATCCTTACCGCGCACCATGGCATATCGCGTCCCCTCCTGAGCGGCGTAGGCGACAAAGCTGCTTGTGTACATTACCATGGAGAACTCAACGATGGCGAAGATCAACGTCAAGAACATCGTGGCAGCCAGGGAGAATTCCACTATTCCACTGGCGTCTTCGTCACGAACGAGGCTCTTCAATCTTCGCATCTTAATCCTCCAACAAACCTTCAACAACGTCTAGCTATTCCAAGGTGCTATGGGTAATTGCCGCGTATGGTGGCCGTGTTGGACAAAGTCAAGGTGCTTGGGATGCCCGGCCAAGGCATCAACGGCGTATAAACCGACTGGGCTTTGACTTGGACTCTATAGACAACATTGCTGGCCACAGCCGGAGGACCGGCGCTTGCCGTGCACGTCGGCACAGTGGAGCAACTTGCATAGTACGAAGCGCCATCGCTGCATTCGCAACCATAGGCAACCGTCGGCACAGTCAAGTTCGGAACATTCGGTGCGCTTTGCTGGGCCGCAGCGGTGATGCCGGTTGTATCGGTCGGGTTTATCGATCCGTATTCCGCACCAGCATGCGCGGCGTTCACCACCTCGATGTTTACGTAATACGCGCGGCCAAAATCGATGGCCCCAGCTACGACCAGCAAGAGAATTGGAGTCACAATGGCCAACTCGACGAGGGATGAGCCGTGATTGGCCTTCAAGAGAATGCGGAGACTCGCTGGAAATTTCATCGGCTACTCCGCCAGTGCCACGGTTGCTGAACCGTCGCTGCTGCCGCTGCTGCCAGGGCAAACGCCACCCGGCATTGAGGTGCAGCTAAGGGATATGGCTGAATCCACCATAACCGATTGCACAACAACCATGCCGTAGGCGACTGCAGTGCTGCCGCCATTCAGCGTAAGCTGCGCGTCGGGAACATAGATTGCCCCCCCCCAGCTCGCATCGGAGGCCGAATCCAGGATCATCGCGCTGGAGTCGGTTGAAGCCTCCCAGATCAACATCCCGGCGGTGGTCCCTGACGAAGGCGCGGTCAGATTCACGTGTGTGGCGGTATTCATGGTTAGCGACCCACTCGCCATATAGATGGTCACGCCAGTTCCATTGATTGTCGCGTTGCCGCCGATGACGACATTGCTGCCCATGTAATACAGGCCGGGGTTAAGGGTTATGGTGTAGGTGCCGCTGTTTGTATTGAAACCGCTTGGGTAGTAGCCAGGAGATAACGTCGTATTTGTACTGATGGGGCTGGGGTAATACGTGGTCAATCCGGTGGTCGTCGGCACCGTCAGCGTATGGGCGGTAATTTCGGCCGCAAAGGGATCCGGCACCGACGAAGCGCCTAGGGTAGGCGTGGGAGTGTAAGATCCGCCGTTATCGCAGACGTTTCCATGCACGTTATAAGAGCCGACGTCCACTGTGGCGCCGACATTCTCCATGTCTGCGGGCGTGCCTCCCAAGCAGTCACCTGACGCGTTCGAGTCAACCCAGACGCCGCAATCGGAACCCGTGCCATCCGTAATCTTGCCGGCCGCGTTAAGCGTCGTCGTTTGACCGGTGGGGCCCGTGACAATCATGCAGGGTTGGGCGCTTGATTTACCGGCCTCCGCCCTGGCGGAGACTGTGACTGTGTTGACGCCGAAGATTCTCGCAAAGAAGGTTGGTGTCTGCTGAGCAACCACAGCTTCCACGTAGCTTGCATCTCCGTTATTCGGATCGGTGGCGCCCAGCGCGCAAGGGCCGTTGTTGATCGTCAGCAGCACGCCCGACCCGGAAGCCGTCGCACATTGTGTGAATATGTTGCCGGCAGGCACTGTGACCCCGCTGTCGGCCGTCAGCGCTGTTGACGCGGCGGATTGCACCACGGCGCAGTCAGGCGACCCGCTGCCGCAAATGCTGGCCTCCAGCGCTCCCGCCATTGCGGCGGAGTCGGCATACGTTTGCAACTTGCGCTGTGTGAAAAAGAGATTGCCAACATCGACAGCAAATGCCAAAAATGAAAGCAGCATTGTCATACTCAGCGCTGTCAGCACGAGTACGTTCCCGCTTTCGTCTCTCAGAGTCTTCATTTGCCCCTTCTTTGGCCTCAAAATCCCGGCTCGACGCCTTCGTTATCGGCTAAATCGATATAAGCATTACCTGGTTGCATGTCCGCACAATACCAAAGGCTTTTCCGTAATGCTTTCGCAGTCCGGCCGGTAACGTTTTGCGCTCCTTGCCGGTATCGTCCACGTTACCCCAGAAATTCGGGATCGACGATACCACCTTCGTGTTAACAGGCCCTAGGACCCTGTCCCAGAAGTTCACAACAGAATATAGGCTGTCATTCTGAGCGAACGGGGCCCCAAACGT
>Ga0181516_10002451_pt1 | contig 13160 bp, 12 predicted proteins | sample PEATcosm2014_Bin_25_FD_121104 | JGI IMG/M metagenome (GOLD analysis project Ga0181516, IMG submission 121104) | Peatland microbial communities from MTU Mesocosm Facility, Houghton, MI, USA - PEATcosm2014_Bin01_10_metaG | ecosystem: Environmental > Terrestrial > Soil > Wetlands > Peat | place... | reverse complement strand
TTCGCCGGTCTTGATGAACAGCGGCGCCTGCACCGTGATGCCGGTCTCCATGATGACGGCCTTTTGGACGTTGTTCGCCGAATCGCCGCGCACACCCTCGGGCGCGTCGGCCACGGTCAGGATAACGCTCGGCGGAATTTCGACGCTGACCGCCTTTTCCTCCACGAACACCACCGTCACCGGCCCGTTTTCCACGAGAAAATTTTTTGCGTCACCGACCAGTTCCGCCGCGAGCGTGACCGTCTCGTAACTTTCCGGGTCGGTGAAAACGTAATCCGCACCGTCCTTGTAGCTGAATTCCATTTTCGTGGTGAGCATCGGCACCGGCTCGATTTTCTCCGTCGAGCTGAAACGCACATCGGACGTTTTGCCGGTGCGGATGCTGCGCAGGCTGGCCTGCACGAACGCGCGCAGATTGCCCGGCGTGCGATGCTGAAAGTCGAGGACGACGGAAATGTCGCCGTTGTAATTGATCGCCATTCCGCGGCGAAGGTCGCTTGCTGTTGCCATAAAATTAAAAATCAATACGCTGGTTTTCCCGAAACGCGAGCCGCAAAACATATCTGAAAATGACGCGAAGGCAAGAGCCGTTTTCGGTGAAAATCAGTTTGTAGCGAGCCTTGACGGGTTATTTCCAGGAATCTGCCGTGAACAACCATTCCTTGACACCCCAAACCTTTGTATGTTAAAAATTTGTGACCACAATTAGATGTGGATTTATGCGTTGCCCCAAGTGCGGCTGTCAGGAAGATAAGGTGATTGATTCGCGTGCTTCACGCGAAGGCGCGACCATCCGCCGCCGCCGCGAATGTTCCCAATGCAGCCACCGTTTCACGACCTATGAGGAACTGGAGCACGAAGGTTTGATGGTGCTCAAGCGCGACGGGCGACGTGAGGAGTTTTCCCGCGAGAAACTCCTGTCCGGCATCAAGAAGGCTTGCCAGAAACGGCCCATCAGCCCGAAGTCCATGGACGATCTGGTGGACCACATTGTCGCCTCCGTGACGGAAAAATTCGAGAGCGAAGTGCCCGGCGAATTCATCGGCAAAATGGTCATGGACGGTCTGCGCGAATTGGACGACGTCGCCTACGTGCGCTTCGCCAGCGTCTATCGCCGGTTTCAGGAAGCCACCGACTTCGTGCAGGAAGTCAAAAAACTGGAGGCCGCCAAATGATCGCGCTGCAATCCGACTGCCTTCTCTTCCAGCTCGCCAACGGCGAAAGCGTTCCCTGCTCGGCGGAAATGATCACGTTCGAGATCACCGGCAACTCCTGCGGACTGCTCGAGCCCGAAATGCTCCACCACGCCGCCGCGTCCGTCTTTCATTATTTCAGGGTGGAACTCCGGCGCGAAACCGTCACCGTCGGCGAATTCGCCGTGGCGCTGGAGAAAGTCCTGCGCGGATTCGGCCTGGTCATCCGCGCCGGCGGCATCGAGCCGCAGAACCCGGCTGCCGCCGCGACTGACCTTGGCCGGCTCGCGCGCGAATCCGCCGACAGCCTGGAATTGTTCTTCTTCCCGCGGTTGCGGAGCGAACTGCGAACGCAGCTCCGGCAATCGCCGGGTGTCGTGCGCTTTCGCGGTCTGCGCGGCTGCGTCAAGCAGCTTGCCGGCGCGCGCCGTTGGAGCAGCCGCTGCGAAAGGATGCAGGATCAGATCGTCGAATACTTGCGCGGCTGCCTGACCGCCGAGCCTGAAAAAAGCGAGTGCGCGCTCGTTGTCGAGTAGTTTTTAATTTTGAATGTTTAGTTTTAAGTTAAAATCTCTCGCGCTTGTTCAAGCTGTTTTTGAACTAAAAATTAAATACTTAAAATTCAAAATTCGATGAAAACCCTTTTTGAAGAAATTGCCGCTCGCGAAATCCCGGCGAACATCGTTTATGAGGACGATTTAGTTCTCGCCATCCGCGACATCAATCTGCAAGCGCCGACGCACGTTTTGATTTTCCCGAAGAAGCCGGTCCCGCGCATCGCCGAAGCAAAGGCGGACGACCAGAAGCTGCTTGGCCATCTGCTGCTCAAAGCGGCTGAGGTGGCGAAGAAACTGGATTTGAAAGGCGGCTACCGGCTTGTCATCAACAACGGCCCGGACGGCGGCGAAACTGTGCCGCATTTGCACTGCCACATCCTTGGCGGACGCCATCTGGCCTGGCCGCCGGGTTGAATTCGCGCAATTTGCAGTCCGTAATTTCTAATCCGCCGCGGTCAGAGCCATATCGCGCGAGTAATAAAGAATCCGACCGCAGTTGATGCACGAGACGAGTTCCTTGTGCCCCTGGCATAGGACGAGAATCTGTGCGGGCAATTTCATGTGGCAGCCGCCACACGCGGCATGGTCAATGCCCACCACCACGTTGTCGCCCTTGCTCTTCAACAGCCGCTCGTAGCGCGACCGCGCCACCTCGTCCACCGCCGACGCCAGTTCCGCGCGGCTGCTTTGCAATTCGACCAGTTCCTTCTTCAGATTTTCCTCGCGCTGGTTCAATTGCGCGACCTGCTCGTCCACCAGCTTCTTCGCGGCGGCCGCCTCCTGCGTGGCGCGGACAACGTCCTTTTGCGCGGCCTCGGCCTGCTCCATCAGCCCGATCTCCTGATCCTCGATCTTGCTGATGTCGGCCTTGCACCCGTCAATCTCATGGGCGAGAGCGCGGTATTCCTCGTTCTTGCGCGTCTGCAACTGCTGGTTGGCGTATTTCTCAATCTGCGTCTTCTTCGACTCCACGTCCACCTCGAGCCGTTTGCGGTCGGCTTCGATCTGTTTGCCGCGGCCCTTGGCAGCGTCGAGCTGCGATTGCGTCGAGGCGGCGCGGGCGCGGAGGGTTTCGCGTTCGGGCGTGATGTGGGCGAGTTCCTGCTGGACGCGGAGGATTTTCCGGTCGCGGTCCTGCAAAATCAAAAGTTTCTCAATCGTCTCCTGCATTGAATTGTGCAGTCTAGCCGCCGTTCACGGCCAAGTCAATGCGAGGAACATGGATCGCGCGCAGGCCGCGAGAAAAGAAGCAAGGGGAAAATTCCCTTCGCCATCTTCGCGTTCCTCGCGCGACATTTCCGCCCGGCAAATTCATTTTGCACTTTACCGTTTGCCAGCTAACTTGTCGCCATGCGTTTCATTGGCAAGGTCATCGAAAAACTACAGCGGCATCCGAAGCGGGTGGTTTTCCCCGAAGGCGATGAGCCGCGCATCTTGCAGGCCGCGCGGCAGTTTGCCGCGCTGAAGCTGGGCGCGCCCATCCTGCTCGGCGACACGGCCAAGGTGAACGCCGTCGCGCAGGAGCTGAACATTTCAATGGACGGAATCCGCGTCATCAATCCCGCCGAGAGCGAGGACACGGAGAATTTCGTCAAGCGCTTCCACGCGCTGCGCCGCGAAAAGGGTCTGCGCGCCACCGAGGCGCGCGAGGCCATGCTCCAGCCGAATTATTACGGCACCATGATGCTGGCGATGCACCAGGCCGACGGCGTGGTTTCCGGCGCCTCGCACATCACGAGCAGCCTGTTGCGGCCGCTCTTCCAGATCATCAAGGTCGCGCCGGACATCCAGACGGCGTCGAGCTGCATGGTGATGGAGGTTGAGGACACGCGCATCGGCGAAAACGGCGTGCTGTTCATGGCGGATTGCGGCGTGATACCCGACCCGACGGTGGACCAGCTTGCGGACATCGCAGTTTCGACGGCGCGGCTCGCGCGGCATCTGCTCGGCATCCGGCCGCGTGTGGCGTTGCTGTCGTTTTCCACCAAGGGCAGCGCGTCGCATCCGTCCGTGGGCAAGGTGCAGGCCGCGACCGCGCAGGCCAGACGCAAGGCGGAACTGCTTCATTTGGAGGCCGACTTCGATGGCGAATTGCAGGTGGACGCCGCGCTCGTTCCCGAAATTGCGGAAAGAAAATTGCACGACAGCAAGGTGGCCGGAAAAGCGAACGTGCTGATTTTCCCCGACCTGAATTCCGGCAACATCGCCAGCAAGCTCGTCCGGCTCGTCGGCCATGCGAACGCCTACGGCCAGATTTTGCTCGGCCTGAACCGGCCCGCCGCCGACGTTTCGCGCGGCTCAACCGCCCACGACATCCTCGGCGTCGCCGCCATCATCGGCGTGCAGGCGACCGATTATCAAAAACTTTATCCGGGCGCCAACGCGCGTTTGCCCGGCGAGTAAATGAACACCACCACGCCGCGCGTTTTCATCGCCGCCACGCGCCAGAACGACGGCAAGACCACCGCGTCGCTCGGCCTCATCGCGGCGTTGCAAAAGCATTTCCCGCGCATCGGCTACATCAAACCCGTCGGCCAGCGTTTCGTCGAGATTGAGGAGCAGAAAATTGACGAGGATAGTGTGCTCATGGACGCGGTGTATCCCATGAACTGTCCGCTCGTGGACATGAGCCCAATCGCCGTGGAGCCGGCCTTCACCCGCAAATATCTCCAGTCCGCCAACAACGAGGCGCTGGTGAAAAAAATCCAGACTTCGTTCGACCGCGTTGCGTGGGAAAAGGATTTTGTGCTGTGCGAAGGCAGCGGCCACGCCGGCGTCGGCTCGGTTTTCGACCTGTCGAACGCGCAGGTCGCGAAAATCCTCGGCGCAAAAGTCATCATCGTCACGCAGGGCGGCATCGGCCGACCCATTGACGAGGTTTCACTGAACCAGGCATTGTTCGAAAAGGAAGGCGTCGAAATCATTGGCGTCATCATCAACAAGGTGCTTGAGGAGAAAATTCCCGAAATCACCCAGTTTGTCCGTCGCGGCCTCAAACGCAAAGGGCTCGAACTGCTCGGCGTTCTGCCGCACGAACAGATTTTGTCGAACCCGACTGTGGATTTGATCCGCGATGAACTGCGCGCCGAACTGCTCAACAAGCCGCCGACGCTGCATACGCCGGTGGGTGACGTGATCATCGGTGCGATGGGCGCGCACAACGCGATGCAATTTTTCCGGCGCGGTGTGCTGTTGATCACGCCCGGCGACCGCGAAGACATCCTGCTGGCCGCCGGCGCCACCACGAGTCCGCAGAGCGATAACCAGATGGCCGGCATCGTGTTGACCGGCGGCATCCGCCCAAGCGAGAGCGTGCTGAAAGCCCTTCAAACCATGCCGGTTCCCGTGCTGCTCGCCAAAGCGGACAGCTATCAAGTGGCTTCCAAGGTTCACAACCTCACCGTCAAAACGAGGCCGGACGACGCCGAGAAAATCTCGCTCATTCGCGACATCGTCGCCAAACACATCAACGTCAAAAAAATAATTGATTCGCTCTGATGCCGCTGCCCATCAATCCTAATTTGAAGAATCTGCCGGTATATCAGCCCGGACGGCCGATTGAAGAAGTCGCGCGCGAACTCGGCCTGCCCGCCGACAGCATCATCAAGGTTGCGTCCAACGAAAATCCGTTCGGCCCGTCGCCACTTGCCATTGCCTTGATGCAAAAGGCCGTGACCGGTGTGAACCTTTATCCCGATGGCAACGCGTTCTACCTGAAACAAAAGCTCTCCGCGAAGCTTGGCGTCGAACCGGCGAATCTCGTTCTCGGCAACGGCTCGAACGAAATCATCGAGTTCGTCGGCCACGCACTTCTGGCACCGGGTGCGGACGTGGTCGTCTCGCAATTCTGTTTCGCGGTTTATCCCATCGTCACGAAATTGTTCGGCGCAAACCTCATCACCGTTCCGGCAAAAAATTATGGGCACGATTTGCCGGCGATGCTTTGCGCCATCACGCCGCAGACGCGGATCGTTTTTGTCGCGAACCCGAACAATCCCACCGGCACGCTCGCGCCGCGCGAGGAGGTCATCAAGTTCGTCAACGACGTCCCGGACAATGTTCTGCTGGTGATGGACGAGGCTTACATCGAATTTCTGGACGACCCGCTGGATTTGGTCTCGCTCATCCGGCTCGGCGCGCGGAAAAACCTGATTTTGATGCGGACGTTCTCGAAAATTTATGGATTGGCCGGCCTGCGCATCGGTTATGGCATCGGGAATCCTGAACTCATTGCCGCGCTGGAGAAGATCCGCCAGCCGTTCAACATCAACCTGCTCGCGCAGACCGCCGCGCTCGCCGCGCTGGACGACACCGAACATGTCCGCAAAACGCGGCAGAACAATTTTGCCGGTTTGGAATTTTTTGTGCGTGCATTCCGCGATTTGAAGCTGGAATTTGTTCCGTCCCACGCGAATTTCATCCTGGTCCGCGTTAGCGAAGGCCAGCGGATTTTCGAGGCGATGCAGAAGCAAGGCGTGATTGTTCGTCCGATGGGTGGTTATCAATTGCCGGAGTGGATCCGCATCTCCATCGGCACGCCGCAGGAAAATGAGCGCTGCCTCGGCGCATTGAAATCCGCCCTCGGCAAGAAATAATTGTTTGAATCGCGCCCAAAACCGATTACTTCTTTTGCGCTGAAATGAAACCGACCGACCTGCGGGGCATCCTGCAATACATTCCGCAATTCCGCGACAAGACGTTTGTCCTCGCGGTGGACGGCGGCATTGTCACGGACGAAAACTTCGCGACGCTGCTGCTGGACGTGGCGGTGCTGCGCTCGCTGAACATCCGCGTCGTGCTCGTCCATGGTGCGTCGGCGCAAATAAAGGTGCTCGCCGACGAGCAAAAAATTTCCGCCTCGAACCTCGACGGTTCCGGCATCACGGACGCGGCGACCTTGCAAATCGCATTGACCGCGGCGAACCGGCTGACGCACGAGATTCTCGAGGGGCTTTCGGCCAACGACCTGCGGGCTGCCAGCACGAATGTCATCATCGCGCATCCGATGGGCATCATCCAGGGCGTGGACCAGTTGTTCACCGGCAAGGTCGAGCGCGTGGACACCGAACTGCTACAGACACTGCTGAACCAGGGCGTCACTCCCGTCATCCCGCCGCTCGGCTTCGACGGCGATGGCCGGACGTATCGTTTGAATTCCGACGCCGTCGCGGTGGCGGTCGCGGAGGCGCTGAAAGCCATCAAATTAATTTACATCACGACGCAAGACGGCATCCTCGTCCAGGGCCGTGTCATCCGGCAAATGCCGGTGGCCGACCTCGAATCGGTCATCGCGCTGCAAAAAAACGACATCGCACCGGAGCTGGTTTCCAAGGCAGTCAATGCCGTCGCGGCGTGTAAGGCCGGCGTGCCGCGCGTCCACATCATCAATGGCCGCGTGGATGAAGGGCTGCTGGCCGAGGTGTTTTCCAATGAGGGCATCGGCACGCTGATTTACGCGAACGATTACCAGCAAATCCGCCGGGCAATGAAGAAGGACGTGCGGGCGATCCAGTTGCTCACGAAAGCCGCGGTTGAATCGGATGAATTGGTCAAGCGCAGCCGGATGGCGATTGAAAAAAACCTCGGCGACTATTTCATTTTTGAGATTGATAAAAATCCCGTCGCGTGTGTGGCGCTGCACGTTTATCCCGAGCAGAAAAAGGGCGAGCTGGCGTGCCTTTACGTCAATCCGTTGCACGAAAACCGGGGCATCGGCAAGAAGCTGATTCAATACATCGAAAACAAAGCGCGGGAGATGAACCTGACCGAACTCCTCACGCTCTCGACGCAGGCGTTCACGTATTTTCAGTCAAAGGGCGGCTTTGCCGAGGGCACGCCGGACGATCTGCCGCCCGCGCGCCGCGAAAAATATGAGCAAAGCGGAAGAAATTCCAAGGTGCTCGTGAAGAAATTGAAATAGGCATGCTTTCCACAGCCGAAAAACCTGTGACGACTTCATCGCATACGCTGGAAGGCTTCTTGGGCGCCTGTCAAAAGAATACCGTTAAGACGACCCGCTTTGCACTCATCGTCAGCATCGCCGAGCAAACCGTTTCGCTTTTTGAGAATTCCCCCGCATCTTGGCGTCTTGGCGGTAAATTCCCCTGTTCCACCTCGCGTTTCGGCGTCGGGCAGACAGAAGGCTCGAATTGCACGCCGCTAGGATTGCATCGCATCGCGGAAAAAATCGGCACGGGCGAACCGGCGGGAACGGTTTTCAAAGGGCGAAAAAACATCGGCTACACGTCGCAGCCGGAATTGGCGGACGCCAAAATCACCACGCGCATTTTGTGGCTGGAAGGACTCGAACCCGGCTTCAACTGCGGCAGCAGCGTGGATTCGCATAGCCGTTATATTTATATCCACGGCACGGCGGACCAAGCGAGCATCGGCAAACCGACCTCGTGTGGCTGCATCCATCTGGCCGACGCGGATTTGATTCCACTCTTCGATTTGCTGCCCGTCGGCACGCTGGTTTGGATTGCCGAACATTGAACCTTGCCTGTGATTTTTCGATTGCAGCCGTTTGGGGGGTAATAATTTTCAGGTGATTGCCAACAGAACCAAAATCGCGCGTCAACTCTTCGCGTTGATGATTGTGCAGGCGACGGCTGTCGCCGCGCACGCGCAAACCACCAATCCGCCACCTGCAAACATTGGCGACACAAACGCGCCAACGGTTTTGCCCCCAATCACCGTCATCGGGCACGACACATCTTTGACATCTCCTTCCGCTGACAAAGCTGCTGAACAAAAGAGAGAAATCCCCGGCGGTTTCACCATCAAAACGGCGGATGAAATGGAAAAGGGGCGTGTGTCCAGTTTTCAGGATTTGCTGCAAGGCGCGCCCGGCTTGTTCATGCAAAGCGAAAATGGCGTGGAAATTTCCAAGGTGTCGATGCGCGGTTCGGGCATTGACTCGGCGGACGAGCCATTGGGCGTGGAATTCTTGCTTGATGGCGTCAGTTTCAATCAAGGCGACGGCGAGGCAATCATTGAAGACTTTGACGTGAGCACCTTGAATTACGCTGAAGTCTATCGCGGAGCTGATGCTTTCAAGTATGGCGGGCTCACTCTTGGCGGCGCAATCAATCTTGTGCTTTTCACGGGTTACAGTGCCGCACCGTATCAAACCCAGATGGAAGGCGGCAGTTACGGTTTCGTGCGCGGCGAGGCCAGTGCCGCCGGTGTGGACGGGCCGATTGATTATTATGCCTCGTTATCGGGGCGTTACCGCGACGGCTATCGCGAACACAGCCGGGAGAACACCGAGCTTTTGTTCGCCGACATTGGAGACAAAATCAGCGACAACCTCGAAAATCGTTTCTATCTTACACTGGATCAGGAGAATCGCCAGTTGCCCGGAGCGGTGGACCAAACAACCCTGCAAAACAGCCCGCAGTCAGCCGATCCGCTGGCCGCGCCGCTGGACTACCGCAAGCAATGGTATTATGTGCGCCTCGCCGACAAGCTGAGTTACGAACGCGACGGACATCAATTCGATGTTTCGGTTTATTGGTGGCATCGTGAACTAAAGGAGAAGGGATATTATGATCCGCTTGACCCGCAACAGGGCATCCAGATTTATCACGCGGACGATGCGGGCATTGACCTGAATTCCGTCACCCACAGCGAACTTTTCGGACAGGAGAATATTCTGACCATCGGTATGAGTCCGGCATTTGAGACGGAACAGGATCATAATTACGCCAATATTTCCGGCACAGAGGGCGCAACCATCGCCAAAGACCTTGAACTCTCCGTCAATGTGCCGCTGTATCTGGAAAACCAGCATTATCTCACGGAGAAACTTTCCGTGCTGACCGGACTTCAGGCCGTTTATGCATTGCGTCATTTCTACGATTACTTCAATAACACTTTCGACGGAGACCAGTCGCAGGCGCAAAACTTTTACGGCCTCAATCCCAAAGTCGGCTTGCTTTACGAGTTGAATGACCAAAGCCAGGCCTTCATCAATTTCAGCCGCAGCTTTCAACCGCCCTCCTTCGACAACATGGTTAATTTTGACAATGGCGCTGGCGCGAGCCTGGTCTATACCCCGCTCCAGGCGCAAAAGTCCTGGACCCTTGAAATCGGCACGCGCGGTGGGCATGGCCGGTTTGATTGGGAACTGTCCCTTTACCATTCCTGGCTGCGGGATGAACTCCAGAATCTTTACGATGCCCAAGGCAATGACCGCGGCGATGTCAATGTTGCCCGCTCGTATCATCAAGGCATCGAAGCTAGCCTCGGTGTTGAAGTTTGGAATTCCAAAATGGAAAAGGACGAAGCCGGACAACGGCTGACCTTGAACCAAACCTACACGCTCAACGATTTTCACTTCGACAACGATCCGGTCTATGGCAACAACCGAATCGGCGGAGTTCCTGTCCAGCTTTACGAAATGGACTTGATGTATGAAGTGCCGTGCGGCTTTTACGCCGGTCCGAATGTCCAATGCAACCTCTCCAGCTATCCGGTGGACCAGCAAAACACGCTCGATGCCGGTGCCTATGCGCTGCTGGGATTCAAAATCGGTTTTGCATGGAACTTGGGAAAATCAAAGCTTTCAGTTTTTGTTGAGGCAAAAAACCTGACGGATGAACGTTACGCGGCCTCGGTTGACCCGATTCCCAATGCGCAAAATCCAGCCGACCCGCAGATTTTTCATCCGGGCGACGGGCGGTCATTTTATGGCGGCATGACGTTGAGCTGGTGATGGAATAGCCGCAGTCCTTTTGAGAATCCTCACGTCGTCCGACTCTATCTTGACTTTGACCGGACAATGCCTGAAATTTCCGCCGTGTTCGTTCGCCTTGGCAAATTTTTTGTTGTCATCTCGCTAGTGGCGATGCTCGGCGCGCATTGGACGCTGCTGCAAACCGTCGCGTGGACGACCATGCTCGCGGACAATCTCCGCACCCACACTCTTTCCGAATCCGTGACACGCACATTTGACGGTCAATATCCCTGCCCGATTTGTCGATCCATCGCCGCCGCCAAGAAATCGGAACAGAAAAGCGAGTTCATTTTGCAACTGCAGAAGCAGGAGTTTCCCCCCGCCGGGGAAAACCCCGTCTTGTTCGCGCCGTCGGACTTCCAGCTTTTGCCGAGGCCGGCAGATTTCCTTTCCGAATCTCTCCCGCAAAAACCGCTGACGCCGCCGCCGCGCAGACTCTTCGTCTGATTCAATCGCAGTTGGTTGCCCGTGTCGTATTGGCGCGGGCTTGAATGTTTCCCTTTAACCTTGAGAGCGCCGTTGTGCGTTCTCGCAATTTAGAAATTTGAGAATATGAAAAATAAAATAATTAATTCAGCAGCGGTAAAAATGGGTTGTGGTTTGTTGGCGGGAGTGCTCGCACCAAGCGTGGTTCATGCCTGCGCGTGCGGGTGCGGTGTTTTTGACGTGGCGACAAGTTCGATGCTTCCGAATGGCCAGGGCGGAATGGCCTATTTGCAATACGATTTCCAGGATCAAAGCCGCAACTGGAGCGGCACATCAATGGCGGATGCGGCGAACAACCCCGACAAGGAAATCAAGACGGACTTCATCACGGCCGGCCTCCAATATATGTTCAATTCCAATTGGGGCTTTCAGTTTGAACTGCCCTATGACTATCGCACCTTCAAGACAACCAGCAACGCGCCCGGCAATCCCATAACTACCATAAACTGGGGCGCACTGGGCGACATCCGGCTGGAAGGCATTTACACCGGATTTTTTGCGGACCAGTCCGCCGGCGTGACGTTCGGCCTCAAGCTGCCGACCGGTGATTGGATCTACAACAATGCCTGGGGCGATGTTGACCGCGACAGCGAAATCGGAACCGGCAGCACGGATATTTTGCTCGGCGGCTTTTACCGCGGCAATATCACGAAGGATGAAAAATGGGACTGGTTCGCACAGGGATTGTTGGACGTGCCGGTGCTGACACAGGTGGGATATCGTCCGGGCGTCGAACTGGATTCAGCCGTCGGGGTTGATTACAAGGGCTTCTCGCTTGGCCGCATGAGGATCTCGCCGGTGGCACAGGTAATCGCTTCCGAACGCACGAGCGATTGCGGATCAAACGCCAATCACGACAACTCCGGCTACCCGCGCATCCTGCTTTCGCCGGGAATCGAGTTCCACATTCACCCCATCAAAATTTACGCGGATGTGGAATTGCCCGTATATCAACACTTCACGGGTAACCAGCTGGCCGCGCCGGTGCTCTTCAAGATGAGCATGAGCTGGATGTTTTGATTCGTAAAGCACCGGGTTGATGTGGCGGTTTGACTCGGCTAAAAAAAGATTCGGGCGACAGTCGCCAAGGAGGTGGGGATGAAGAATCCCGCTGAAGAAACGACTGTCCGCCCGAATCAAAACCAAAAACCAAACCACAGGAAACTGATTCAAACCGAACCACACAGTTTCCCAACTCATTCTGTATGAGAAAGAACCACAACTTTTCCCACACCGAAACCATCACAATCTCGCAACGACTATTCAATCAAAAGCGGTAGCCAGCTAACCCTTTTTTGGCAACCACTTTGTAAAAATTGCCATGAAAAAAGCGGCTGCCGAGAGGCCGGCGAGCGGCACGCGTCGAGATATCCGGAAACTTCGCACTTTTCAGTTCGGCTTTTTGGCTTACCTTCTTCCTGCATGACTTTGACGGAACAAATGACACGACTGGCCAAACAGGCCAAGGCTGCGTCGCGCGAACTTGCCAAGCTGACGACGGCGGAGAAGAACGCCTGCCTGCTGGCGATGGCCGCGGCGTTGGAAAAAAACGCCGACGCGCTCAAACAAGCCAACGATCTCGACGCGGATGCCGCCGCGAAATCCGGCTTTTCGTCTGCGATGCTCGACCGTCTCAAGCTTGATGACAAGCGCATCGCCGGGATGGCGAAAGGTCTGAACGAAGTCGCAGCCCTGCCCGACCCGCTCGGAAAGATTCTGGACGAGCGCGTCCGACCAAACGGACTCAAGCTGCAAAAGATTTCCACGCCCATCGGCGTCGTGGTCATCATTTATGAATCGCGCCCGAACGTAACTGCGGATGCCGCGAGCCTCTGTTTCAAATCCGGCAACGCCACGATTCTGCGCGGCGGGAAGGAGGCGATGCACTCAAATCAAATCATCGCCAAAACGATGATTGACGCCGGCAGAATCGCGCTGGCGCATTTTCCCGAACACGCGATTCAAGTCGTGCCCGTGGCCGACCGCGAAGCGATTCCCATTTTGCTGTCGCTCACGCAATACATTGACCTGTGCATGCCACGCGGCGGCGAGGGCTTGATTCGCGCCGTGGCCGATTGCAGCAAAGTCCCCGTCATCAAACATTACAAGGGTGTTTGCCATGTCTTCGTGGATGCCGACGCCGACTTGAAAATGGCCGCGGAAATTGCCATGAACGCCAAAGTC
>Ga0181516_10002450_pt1 | contig 13166 bp, 15 predicted proteins | sample PEATcosm2014_Bin_25_FD_121104 | JGI IMG/M metagenome (GOLD analysis project Ga0181516, IMG submission 121104) | Peatland microbial communities from MTU Mesocosm Facility, Houghton, MI, USA - PEATcosm2014_Bin01_10_metaG | ecosystem: Environmental > Terrestrial > Soil > Wetlands > Peat | place... | reverse complement strand
CGCCTACGAAGTCGCACTGACGGAAAAAGATTATCCCGCGCAAGTCCTGCTGCACTGGTTCATCGCCGAGCAGGTCGAGGAAGAGGCCTGGTCCGACAAGCTGCTCGTCAAGACGCGCGAAGCCGGTTGCGCCGGCGCTTTGATGAATCTGGACCGGCACTTGGAGAAAATCCTCGGCGGCGATTCCGCCGAAAGCTGAACCGACATTTTCGCATCAACTATCAACCAACAACCATCAACTAATTATGAGCAAACCAAGTCATCACATATTTGTCTGCGGCAGCTTTCGGCCCACCGGCGCGGCGGGCGTCTGCCATAAAAAAGATTCCTCACGCCTGCTCCAACATCTTTCGACGGAAGTGCAAGACCGTAGCCTCGACGACGTCATCGTCTCCAGCACCGGCTGCCTGAACATGTGCGACAGCGGCCCGGTGGTGGTCGTTTATCCCGAAAACATCTGGTATAAACACGCGACCATCGAAACCGCCGAGGCCATTCTTGACAGCCTCGAAGAAAAAGCTGAACTGCCGCCAGCCACCTTGTTTGCGTGACGGATGAATCCGCACCTGATTGACACGACGCTGCGCGACGGTGAGCAGGCTGCTGGCGTCGCGTTTTCACGCACCGAAAAAATCGGCATCGCAAAAATGCTCGCGTTCGCGGGCGTGCCGGAACTGGAAGTCGGCATCCCGGCGATGGGCGCGGATGAAATCGCGGATATCAACGCGATTTCCGATCTCGGTCTGCCGGTGAAATTGCTGACGTGGTGTCGCGCGACGGAAAATGATCTGGCCGCCGCGGCACGCTGCCGCGTTCACGGCGCGCATTTTTCGCTGCCGGTCTCGAACATTCACCTCGCGGCTTGGGGCAAGAAACGCGACTGGGTTTTTGCGACGCTCGAAAAACTTGCCGCGCAGTTTCGCGGCGTGTTTGGTTATCTGACCGTTGGCGCGCAGGACGCCTCGCGAGCGGATGGTGATTTTCTTTGCGACTTTGCCATCGCCGCGCGCGAAAATGGCCTGGCGCGGCTGCGGCTCGCCGACACCGTGGGCATTCTGACGCCGCTGCAAACGAGCCGGCTGATCCGGCAGATCAAGAAAGTCACGCCCGATTTGCCACTGGAATTTCATGGCCACAACGACCTCGGCATGGCGACCGCCAACACCATCGCCGCGTTCGAGGCCGGCAGCGAATGCGCCAGCGTCACCGTCAACGGCCTCGGCGAACGCGCCGGCAACGCGCCGCTGGCCGAAGTTGTTATGGCGCTCAAAGTGGCGCTGAAATGCGACTGCGGATTTCGCTACCGCGATCTCGCCAGCTTGAGCGAATTGGTGGCGCAAATCTCCGGCCGCCCGTTGCCGGAGGAAAAACCCGTGGTCGGCAGCGCGGCGTTCCGGCACGAATCGGGCATTCATTGCGGCGGATTGCTGAAAGACCCGCGCACTTACGAGCCTTTTAGCCCCCAAGACACCGGCCACGCGCCGTCGCAGTTCGTTATTGGCCGTCACTCTGGGCCGCGCGTTTTGCGGCACAAGCTCGACGCCTTGAAACTTTCCGTGCCGGACGAACGGCTTGCCGCTTTGCTGGCGGAAATCCGCCGGATTGCAGCTCAACACAAAAATAACATCACCGACGAGGAATTAAGAAATCTCGTCATCAAATTCCAAAAACAACATGGCCTTCCAGATCTATAAAAAATACGGCAATGCCGAAACCATCCGCTACGAAAAACTCCAATCGCTCAAGCTCGGCGGACGCGACGGGCTCATAGCAAAGCATGTCAAAACTTTGAGCGACGACCAAACCCGGAGCTGGAAACTCGGCGCGACCGGTTTACTGAAGCTGGCCGGATTCGCCGGCGCGGTGGACGAACTGGCGGTGCTGTTCGATGTCACGGGCAAAGACGCCACGAACGTCTGTCTATACGAATTGTCGCGGATTCATGGCAGTTGCATGAACAGTTCGACGCAACTCGCGCTAGATTTCGCCGTGGTTGTGGATGAGGAAATGGGCGACGACGCGGCGGCTTACGCAAACAGTTTTGAAATTCCCGTGCCGGAAAAACCGCGTTTACTCGGCGAAACGCTCGCGCTTTCCGGCGGTCCCGGCGGCGGCGATTGGAAGTGGGTCGGAACCTCGCTGCAACTCGGCGCGACGGTGGTGCAGGCGCAGCATGGTCACGGCCACGGCACCGGTGAACCTTGTCCGAGCTGCAACTGCGGCCGCCGCGAAGCCATGAATAAATAATCTCCGATGCGCGTCGAAGTCGCTCCCAAATCAAAATGCGGTGGAAAAAATTCCTGCGGCTGCGGCGGGCATGGCCGCGGTAAAACCGCCGTATTGAATCCGCGCTCGATTCGCACGATCAGATTTGGCGAGGCCGCCGGACACCAGTGCAGTTGCAGCGGCGGCGGACGTTGCCCACGTCATTACCTGGCGCCCACCGGCTATGTGCTGGGCGGTTTCCTGATTTTGCATCTGGTCGTCAACTCCTTCGCACTGTGGCCGGGCAAATTTCAATCGGCGGTGAACCGCATTCATTCGCTCGGTGCGATGCTGCCGGTCTTGGAAATCAGCCTGGTCACCGTCCTGACCTTTCACATCGTTGTCGGCTTGCGCCTAATGCGTCGGGACAAACTGAAATTCATCACCGGCGGTCATTTTCACGGCAGCTCGATGCGGCAGTGGCTCCAACGCGTGACCGCCGTGATTATGCTGGCGTTTATTTTGTTTCACGTCGTCACGCTGCACCGCTGGTTCGGTGGACGCTTCGATCCGCAAAATGCCTTCAGTTCCGCATCGCACGCCATTTGGCAGTTCTGGCACGGACAAGCTGCCGGCAGTTTTCCCAATTTGCTGTTTGCGCAATTTTATCTGCTGGGCATTGTCGCGGCGGTGTATCACCTGACGAATGGCGTCGCCACCGGCGCGGAAGTTTTGGGACTCGTCAGCACGCCAGTCGCGCAAAATCGGCTGTGGCGCATTTGCCTTATCGCCGCGCCCGCGCTGCTGCTCGCCGGCCTGGCGGCGTGGTGGGCGTTGGCGGTGCGCTGATCAATCCGCGCCGATGATGACGCTGGAAGCTTTGATGATGGCGTAAGCCTTCTGGCCTTTCTTGAGCTTCAGGCCGGCGGCGGATTCGGCGGTGATGCTGGAAACGATTTCAATACCGGGCGCGATTTCAATTGTGACGGAAGCGCTGACCGGACCCTTTTTGAGACTGGTCACTTTTCCAGGAATGATATTGCGGGCGCTGATTTTCATAATCGGATTTATTTGATTCTTGTCGTCGGCAAAGTCTAGGCCAAAACGAGCACCACAGCAATCCGTCCAACGCGCTTTTCCAGCCATGATCACCTGATCGTCAAAGCCACATCCGCGTAGCTTTTCGGAATCAAAACTTCATTCAGGTAGGAATTTTTTGGCGGAAGTTTTTAGCGGAGCAATTTTTAACCACGACAAAACCATTGTGCCGCAATGGTTTTATTAGTTCTGTAGAAACAATCAGCCGCTTGGCATCGCAATTGCAAAAGTCCTTCTGTCCGGCGGCGTTTTTATTTGCCCCGGAGCGACACGAAAATGGCGATGACCGACAGCATAAAATCAACCAGCCCGGTGCAGGCGCGGCGGCTCGTGCGGCAATGGTCGCAGGCGGATCTGGCGTTGCGCGTCGGCATTTCGCGCGCGGCGGTTAGCGCCATCGAGGGCGAACGGCTCTCGCCGTCGGTCGCGACGGCGCTGGCGCTGGCGGCGGTGTTTGAATGTTCGGTTGAGGAATTATTTGGACGCGGCGGCATTTCCAAACCGCGCGGAACAGGCTGGGCATGGCAACCGCGCGGCGAATCGAGCCGTTATTGGGAAGCGGAAATCGGCCAGCGCCGGCTGCTCTATCCAGTCGAAGCGATGAATTTGAATCCGACGCCACACGATGGCGTCTGGCAGAACGGGGTTTTGCGCGACAGCGGTTCTGCGGTGGAAAAGACGCTGGTGTTGGCGAGCTGCGATCCGGCGGCGGGTTTGCTCGCGGCGGAATACGCGCGCGCATCGGGTTTTCGACTGCTGGTGTTTCCACGCGGTGGCCGCGCCGCGCTGGAACTGTTGCGGCAAAAATTGGTTCACGTCGCCGGCTTGCATTATTCCACGGATGAAGCACCGGAACGCAACGCCGAAACTGTGCGCACGCAAATCGGCAGTGAATGCCGATTGCTCCGCGTGGCGAAATGGGAAAGCGGTATTGCGCTGGCGACAGACAACCATTCTCGTTCGGCGGAATCCGTGGCGCGGCGGCCATTGCGCTGGGCAGCGCGCGAATCCGGTTCGGCGGCGCGCGAATGTTTGGACCGACTGCTCGGCAACCGGCATTTCACGGGACGCGAGGTGAACGGCCATTCGCAAGTGGCCGAAGCCGTGCGCGCAGGCTGGGCCGAGGCCGGCGTGTGTGTGCGCTTCAGCGCGGCGGAGGCTGGCTTGAACTTTCTGCCGGTGCGTTCGGAAACTCTGGATTTGTGCTTTCCTACTGCTTTTAAACACGACCCGCGCATTCAGGCGCTGGTGCGGTTGCTGCAAGCTCGAGCCTGTCGCCGGCTCATCAGCGAGCTGCCCGGCTACGACGCGCGGGAAACGGGAGAGTTACTCGCTTTATGAACCCATTAAAAACCACTTCACCGCTGGAAATCCGGCTTACGGAAATCGGCCGTGTCCACTCGCCGTTCAAGCAGGCGACCGGCACGCCGATCCAGCCGTATCGCGCCGGCAGCGCGCCGGGCTACGTAATCTTGCGCCCGGAATTTGTGGACGGCTTGGAGGACCTCGACGGCTTTGATCGCGTGTGGCTGATTTATTGGTTTCACCGCGCGTCAGCGGCGAAGATGAGTGTGATTCCTTACCGCGACACGGTGGCACACGGACTTTTTGCCACGCGCGTGCCGGCACGGCCGAACACGATTGGCATGTCCTGTGTGCGGCTGCTGAATGTCGAAGGCAACATTCTTCGTCTCGCCGAGGTGGATATTCTGGACGACACGCCGCTGCTCGATATCAAGCCTTACGTTCCGCAATATGACAACTATCCGGTGCAGCGCTGCGGCTGGCTGGACACGGTGCCGGACAAACCCGTCGTGGCCGACGACCGATTTGAACGCAAAGATTTTTCCATCCCGGCATAAATTTTATTTTTCCTACTCAAACATACTAGAAAATGAAACATCACCTGACACTCACTTCAAAATTGAAATTCTTCTCCTTGCTGACGGCGGCGCTGCCCATTTCGCTTTCGGCTGCGCCAACGACGATCAGCCAGGTGGTTGCGGCGGACACCTACGTCTCTTCCGGCCAGCCGACGTCGAATTTTGGCTCGATGGGGGGAATGGAGATTGCCGTGCCTACTTCCGCGCAAAACCGCACTGAAGAATCGCTCATCCGTTTTAACACGGCGTCCATCGAGTCCGCTTTTAATGCGGATTACGGCGTTGGGGATTGGGCGATTACCTCGATTACCTTGAGCCTATTCTCAAATTTTTCAACGGCGGGCCAACAACCGGGCAACAGCAGCTTCAACAAGATCGCCGCCGGCGGGTTTGAGTTCGACTGGCTCAGCAATGACAGTTGGAGCGAAACGGGAATCACCTGGAACAGCCTTTCCACAGTTTTGCCCGGAACCGGAAATAACACCTCCGCCTCGCTCGGAGATTTTTATTGGTCGGCCGACGGCAGCACGAGTCAGAACTGGACGCTCAGTCTGGACCCAAATTTGCTCAATGACATTGCCACCGGCAACGCGGTGACGATCCTCGGTCAGCCGACGAGCGGCAGCACGGTGGGATATTTGTTCAACACATTGAACAACAATCCGGCCTATCTGAATGTGACCGCGGATGTGACCACCACGCCGGAACCGTCGGCGCTGGCGCTGACGACTTGCGGCCTGGCCGGACTCGTGGCCATTTGCCGCTGGAAAAGTCAAAGATGAATTGGTGGCCAAATATTTTTGTCCTCGTCAGCCTGTGCCTCGGTCGAATCGCCGAAGCGCAGTTGACCAATAGTTCGATGACCACGGCGGACGCGTTTCTCTGCACCGGCTCGATGAATTATGAAAATGGTGCGGATTTGACCGGCCTGAATTTCGGCGCTGCCGGCACGCTCGTCGTTGCGCCGGCATCCTCGGCAAGCGGCGAAACGCAGAGCGTCATCAAGTTCAATCTCGCGGCCGGCGTGGCGCAATTCAACTCAGGCTATGGCTCGAATAATTGGACTATCACCGGCGTCACCTTGGATTTGGCGAGCAACTACGGCGTGGCCGGCGTGCAACCGAACAATCCGATTTTTCCGGTCATCAGCGGCGGAAAATTCGTCATTGAATGGCTGTCCGACGATGATTGGCTCGAAGGCACGGGCACGCCGAATCTGCCGACGACAGATGGCGTTTGCTTCAACTCGTTGCCGGCGCTGCTAATGCCGCCGCGCGAAATTCTTTGCACGAATATTTATTCGCCGCCGGGCGACAACGTCCGTGTTTTCTGGCCGCTGCCGCTCACGACGAATCTGGTCCCGGATATTTGCGGCGGCGGAGATGTGACTTTTCGTTTTTATGCGGCGGACAACCAGGTCGGCTATTTATTCAACTCCTACAAATACGGACGCGGCAACGAACCGCTGATTCAAGTCGTCGCCACGCCGGTGCTGAAAATTCTTTCCGGCGCGTTCACGAACGGCGGATTTCGCCTGACCGGCATTGGCAATAACAACGCGACGTATCAAATCCAAGCCAGCGTCAATTTGACCACGACAAACTGGCTGACGATTGGCACTGTCAGCGCCGGCACCAACGGCGCGATTGTGTATGATGACACCAGCACCATCGGGCCGCAGCGATTTTACCGGTTGAGCCAATGAGAAGCCGGATCCGGCCATTTCATTTTTATGGCGCGTTCACGCTAATTGAATTGCTGGTGGTCATTGCCATCATCGCCATTCTGGCCGGGCTACTCCTGCCGGCGCTGGCACGGGCCAAAGACAAAGCCAAGTCTATTCAATGCATCAGCAATTTGCGTCAGTGGGGATTGGCTTACCCGATGTATGCTGACGACAACAATGATTATCTTCCGCGGCGCGGCCAGGGTGTGCAAATTCTGGCGCTGATCACCCGGTCAGAGGACTGGTTCAATGCGCTGCCGTTGTATTTTAATCAATCGTCGTATGAGCAATTGGTGATTGATGGCAAGAAACCGAAACCCGGCGATCATACTGTTTTTGTTTGCCCGGATGCCACCGATGCTGACACCACCTATTCGTGGGCAACCAACTTTCTGGCCTACGGCATGAACATGAACCTCTCGACATGGAACTTGCCGTTTGCGACCAAATGCAGCGAGGTCGTGCAGCCATCGCTGGTGGTTGCTCTGGCCGACGCGCCGGGTTTGTATGCCTCGACCTATCCGAGCACGCAACCTTACAGTGTGGTCGCCCGTCACGCACAGCAGGCGAATATACTTTTCCTGGGCGGCTCGGTGCAGTCTTTCAAAGGCAGCTATGTGGGCTGCGGCGTGGGTGATCCCGGTCATGACGATGTGCGCTGGCTCACCGGCACCGCCAGCGACACGCAGGCGAAAAATTATTAAACCATGAAACTAAAAATCGTTCTGTTGTTTGTCTTCGTGCTCGTGGTCACACTGGTTGTTCATCAAAGCGCCGCAAATTCTACGCGTCAACATATCGTGCGCTGCGCCGTGATCGGCGGCATGACGATGACTGGTCTGTGGCCGGAAATTTCCAAAATGTTCGAGGCGCAAACCGGCTATCACGTCGAAGTCATCGTGACTGGCGAGCGTCCGCTGCTCGACAAGGCCATCCGCGCCGGCAAAGTGGATTTGCTCACGATGCATTCCGGCGACATCACCACAGATGTGGTCGCCGATGGCATCGCCATCAACATGCGACCGTGGACGCGCAACGAACTTGTCGTGGTTGGTCCCACGGAAGATCCAGCGCAGATTCGCGGCATGACCAACGGCGCGGAAGCGTTGAAAAAAATCGCCGCGGCACAGGCTAAGTTCGTGGATTTTCAGGGCATCGGCAGCCGCGAAGTGACGCACACGCTCTGGCGATTGTCCGGCGTCGAGCCGAAAGGCGATTGGTTCATCCGCGACGACACCGCGCTGTCCAAATGGAACGTGCTGCAATTTTGCCGCTCCAATCACGCCTATGTTGTCGTCGGCTACATTCCCGCGCTGACCGGCAAGATGGCGAACGAAGGCATGGAAATTCTCGTCAAAAACGACCCCGTCATGCGCCGGCCCTACATCGTCATGGAGGCGAATCCGAAAAAATTCCCGCACATAAACAACGCCGGCGCGCACGCATTGTCAGAATTTCTGTTGTCGCCAAAAGTGCAGAACTATCTGCTTCAATTTGGCCGCGACACCGCAGGCAACCATCCATTGTTTTTCCCGGTCGAAGCGGCCAAACTCTGACCAATAAAGGAAACGATGAAACTACTCTGGATCGCAATTTTCGCCAGCGCGACGCTTTTGTTTGCTTCGCAAAATGAACTTCACGCCGCGACTGTCACCGTCTTTGCCGCCGCAAGCCTGACGGATTCACTTAAGCAGATTGCTGCCGATTACGAAAAAAGTTCAGGCGACCAAATTGTTTTCAACTTCGCCGCTTCCGGCACGCTGGCGCGGCAGATAGAGGCGGGCGCCCCGGCAGACATTTTCTTTGCCGCCGACGAGACGAAGGCGGACGCGCTGGAAAAGAAAGGTTTGCTCGTCGCCGGCACGCGAAAAAGTCTGCTGGGCAATGCGCTGGTGATCGTCACCGCGATCGACGCCACGGCAATTCATTCGCCCGCCGAACTCACGAACGCTGCCGTCGAACACATCGCGCTTGGCGAATTGAAAACCGTTCCAGCCGGAACTTACGCCAAAGCCTATCTTGAAAAATTGTCGCTCTGGCCGGAGGTCGAAACCAAGGTCGTCCCGTGCGAAAGCGTCCGCGCTGTGCTCGCCGCCGTAGAATCCGGCAACGTGGACGCCGGCTTCGTTTATAAAACCGACGCGGCGGTTTCCAAAAAAGTGAAAGTGGCCTACGAAGTGCCGGCGCTGGCCGCGCCGAAAATTTCCTATCCGCTGGCGCTGTTGAAAGACGCACCGCAGCCGAACGCCGCCAAAAAATTCATCGCCTATCTTGATTCAGAGCCGGCCACGGCGGTGTTCAAACAATTTGGTTTCATTGTGCTGGCATCAGCCCCGGCCAAATGAGTGGCGCCGAATGGCAACTGGTCGGTTTTTCGCTGCGGATGGCGCTGGCCAGTCTGCTGCTGATTTTGCCGATTGGTCTCGCGCTCGCGTGGTGGCTGGCGCGGAAAAACTGGCCCGGCAAGCCACTGGTGGAAACGCTTGTCTCACTGCCGCTGGTGCTGCCGCCGGTCATCACCGGCTTGTTGCTGCTGCAACTTTTTGGCCGGCGCGGACCGGTGGGAAGCTGGCTGCACAATACTTTCAATTGCGACGTGGTTTTCACCTGGCGCGCGGTGGTGATTGCGTTGGCGGCTATGTCGCTGCCGCTCTTCGTGCGCGCGGCGCGGACGGCAATTGAAGAAGTGAATGTAAAATTTGAGCAGCTTGCGCGCACGCTGGGCGCGGATGAGTGGCGCGTCTTTTTCACCATCACGCTGCCGCTGGCCAAACGCGGCGTGCTGGCGGGCACGCTGCTGGCGTTCGCCCGCGCGCTCGGCGAGTTTGGTGCGACGATCATGGTGGCGGGCAACATCCCTGGCCGCACGACCACGCTGCCGGTGGCGATTTATCAGGCGGTGGAAAATGGCGAGGATACGCACGCCTGGACGCTGGCCGGCGTGTCGGCGGTCATCGCGTTCGCGGCGGTTTTCATCAGCGAAAAGCTTCAACGACGGCGCAAATGAAAGACGCCATTCTTACCGCGAATTTTCGCAAACAATTTCCCGGCGGCCCGGAAATTGTCGCAGACGACTTGCGCATTGGTAGCGGAATCACGGTGCTTTTTGGCGCGTCGGGTTCCGGCAAGACAACCATCTTGCGCTGCCTCGCCGGGCTGGAAATTCCCGATGCTGGTGAAATTAAATTTAATTCCGGCAGCGAAACCTGGTTTCAGAAAAGTGGAAGGCAGAAGGCGGAGGGTGAAAATATTTTCCTGCCGCCCAGAAAGCGCGGGGTCGGTTTTGTGCCGCAGGATTACGCGCTGTTTCCGCATCTCACGGTGGCAGCCAACATTCGTTATGGCTTGATGGAATGGCCGGCGGCTGAACAATGGCAACGAGTGACGGAAACCATGCAATGGCTCGGCCTGGTTGGCCTTGAAAACCGTCTGCCGCACGAATTGTCGGGCGGCCAGCAGCAACGCGTGGCGCTAGCGCGCGCCGTGGTGCGCCGCCCGAAATTGTTGCTGCTCGACGAACCGCTCGCCGCGCTCGACACGCCGACGCGTCTGCGACTACGCGGTGAATTGCGGCAAATGCTCCGACAGCTTCGTCTCCCCACGCTGCTCGTCACACACGACCGGTTTGAAGCGCTCGCGCTTGGCGACGACGTGGTCGTGCTGCATCACGGACGAAATGTCCAGCAAGGTGCCGTGCCAGAAGTTTTCAACCGGCCAGTCAATTTGGCCGTGGCAGAAATTACGGCGGTCGAAACCATCCAGATCGGAAAAATTCTGGAAGTGCGCGAGGACCTCGCAACGGTGATCGTGGGCAAGGCTCGGCTGATCGCGCTGGCAGGAGATTTGCCGGCGGACGCGCGTCAGGTCTATGTTTGTATCCGCGCAGAGGACGTGATTTTGATGCGGACCGATGAAGATCAATCCAGTCCCCGAAACCGTTTGCCCGCAACCGTGCGTGCGATGGTGCGCGAAGGCCCGTTGATGCGCGTGAAATTGGACTGCGGTTTTTCGCTGACCGCGTTGCTGACTCAAATGGCTTGTGACGAGCTCGATTTGCACGAGGGAGTGCATTTGGTTGCCTTGGTCAAAGCACCACAGGTTTATCTAATTTCATTGGGACGTTGAACAGGTGTTCATGTCATCAAACTGTGACTGCATTAAATTACAAGCGAAGATTGCAAGAAGTTGCAGGCTGCTGCACCACGCTGCAAGGGTTCGATTCCCTTCACCCGCTCCAATGCATAATCAACGACTTATGAATGTGTGCAGTAAAAGTGCAGTAAACGAAATCCTTCGATATTTTTGGTTCCTCATTGTTTGTAATGGGTAAAAGGGATGGAACGTGGCAAATTGCCGGCTGATTTTTATGATACCCGAGAAAGTGTTTCATCAAATTTTGGCGTTGGGCGAAGGCTGGCGTGTGCAACCAGTGGATTACCTCGACAAAGAAAGCAAGGTGCTGATCCGGGTGGAAAACGCGTCGGCGTTGTGGGCGGTGGAAAAGTGTCCGCACTGCGGGCGGACGGGCGTGCAAGGTTATGATCATGCGCCCGAACGCCGTTGGCGCCACCTGAATGTCTGTCAGTTGCAATCGGAGATCGTCTGTCGCTTGCCGCGCGGCCGCTGCGGCGCCTGCGAAAGGATTTACACGGTGCGGGCGCCCTGGGAAGGCCGCAGCCGTGGTCTGACGCAGGAGTTTGAAGCCTTTGCGCTGACCCTGATGCGGGAGATGCCGGTGCGCAAGGCCGGCGAGATTTTGGGCGCGACCGACACCAAGTTGTGGCGGGCGCTGTTTGCGCATGTGGCCGCGGCGTGGTCGGAACTGAGTTGGGAAAACGTGGTGGGGGTGGGCGCCGACGAGATGAACCGCAAGAAAGGACACAACTTCCTGACGGTGTTTGTGGATTTGCAGGCCAAGCGGGTGCTGCTGGCGGTCGCAGGCAAAGACGCCGGCGTGTGGGAACGCTTTGCCGACGAGCTGTTCGCGCACAACGGCCATCCGAAGGCGATCCCGCAAATCGCCATTGACATGAGTCCGGCCTACGCCAAAGGCGTGCGCGAAAACTTTGCCCACGCCACGGTCGTTTACGACAAGTTTCACGTGGTGAGGATCGCATGACGGGTGCAGGCCGCGCTTGCGAGCGGGCAGCTTTCGTCCCGTTGCCGCGCCGCTGGCTTGCCCCGGTGCGAAACTGTCCGCACGCGCGGGGGAATTTGCATGGATGCTTGACACCTTGCCGCCAAGCTCCGCGCGCTACGCTTTGCCGGCATGGAGTCCAGACCAGCGGCTTCGCGCTGGCGCGACTGTGCCGGGGGAATTGTGCCGCGTAAATTCAACCTGGCTCTGCGGACGGCTGGCATGAAGGATGCGAACCCGGCAGCCACACAAGAGCCATTATCTTCAAAGCCGCCCCAATGCCGTATCCCGCTCCGCGTGAACCCTCGGCATTGAGTCCCCGCCGGCTCCCCGCGCGACACGCGACCGCCGGCCCGGTTCATTGAAGATAACAGCGTCTTGTGTGGCTCCCGGCTGCGGCGTTGTCACGGTGACTGCTGCCCGCCGTCCCCCGGCGGCACGCGGACGCCCGCCGCGTGGCAGTCACCGCGCCAACTTGCAGGCATCCTTCCCGCCAGCCGTCCACGCCGCCGTTGCAAAATCTGGCGCGGGGAAAACTCGCCCGCCGGACATCTTCAAACGCAGTTGACAGCTATAACGTCCGGCGTTATGGTGTGCGGCACATGATCCGCAGCTTTGCCTGCCACGAAACTGAAAAGCTGTTCAACGATGAATCTTCCCGGCGTTTGCCGAACCAGATTCAGCGCGTGGCGCGGCGGAAATTGTTGGTGCTGCATCAGGCCCGCAGCCTGAATGATTTGCGCGTGCCGTATGGCAACCCTTGGAAGCCTTGAAAGACGACCGCAAGGGGCAGCACAGCATCCGCGTGAACGATCAATGGCGGATTTGTTTCCGCTGGCACGGCGAAGATGCGCTGGACGTGGAAATTGTGGACTACCATTGAACAATATGAAAACGAACAAACTGCCGCCGATTCATCCGGGGGAAATTCTCCGTGAAGAATTTATGCTGCCGCGTGGCCTGTCGCAAAACGCGCTGGCGCGGGCGTTGAACGTCCCGCCGCGCCGCATCAATGAAATCGTCTTGGAAAAGCGCGGCATCACGGCGGACACCGCCTTGCGGCTGGCGCGGTTCTTTGGCACCAGCGCGGAACTGTGGACGGGCTTGCAGGCCGATT
>Ga0181516_10002449_pt1 | contig 13168 bp, 10 predicted proteins | sample PEATcosm2014_Bin_25_FD_121104 | JGI IMG/M metagenome (GOLD analysis project Ga0181516, IMG submission 121104) | Peatland microbial communities from MTU Mesocosm Facility, Houghton, MI, USA - PEATcosm2014_Bin01_10_metaG | ecosystem: Environmental > Terrestrial > Soil > Wetlands > Peat | place... | reverse complement strand
CCAGTTTTAATTTGTTGCTACGTGCCGGCGCGCCTCGCATTTTGGAGGCGGGCAGCCCCGGTCTCGGTGACCTGCCTCAACCGAGATGATCGTGCCCCCGGTCCCTCGCTTTTGGGGACCGGGGATATTGATACGATGCAAGCGTCGACATCAACTCGAAGGCTGGATGAGTCTACGATGCCGTCCCTCGCTTGTCTTCTCAGCGCAGCGTTCGCAGAAGCATCCGCAGAGTTTCAATCTCTATTCCTACGCGCTAAACAACCCGCTGATCAACACAGACCCAACGGGAATGTACTGCGATTACAGCGATCATGACGACCCAAGCAGCGGGTTCGATCCGTCCCAGTTCGACTACCATTCCAACTCCGGAGAATGCGGCGATAACGGGGGGCAGTGGGTTGACGATGCTTACACGCAGGACGGCGCGGATCAGGATGGTAGACCAGAGGAGGCTGTTGCCACAAACACAGATTCTGGGCCATCAGCAGACGTTGAAAACCGGGGACAGACGGGATGTTCCCAGTCGCTAGAAAGTCCGCGGTTCACAACGGAACCCGCTTTGCCGAATATCCTCGGCTGGCCGCTGGCCACGGTCCCGGCGACGCCTCCCAACCCAAACGAGGGTGCCACCGGTCCCTCGCACCTCGGGACCAGTGAATTCAAGACCTCCGAGGCCGCATCCACCAGCGCAATCTGGCCCTTCAACGGAATCTGCCGGCAATTCTCGCCATCCGGCGCATACTGGGAGCTGGCTTGGGTTTCGGCTGGCCCGAGTCCCCTCCGGTCCAGCGCCAGTTTTCAGGCGGAAAGACGCACAAAACTCGCCCTTTTGCATCTTGACAGGACGTTTTTCTTGATTTCGCATCCTCGCGCCGCCTACTCCACGTTCCCGCTCCATCCCTCCGGGATAAACCGGTAGCCGACCCAGGGCTCGGTCTGGATGTACTGCTTGCCCGTCTCCACCTCGAGCTTTTTGCGCAACTGGCCGACGAATACCCGCAGATACTCCGGCTGATGCGCAGACTGCGCGCCCCACACCGCCGTCAGCAGCGCCCGATGCGTCATCACCTTGCCGGCGTGGCGCGCCAAGTGTAGAAGCAGGTCAAACTCCTTTGGAGTCAGATGGATGGGCTTGCCCTGCACTACAATCGAATGCGCCTCCGCATCCAGCACAAAGTCGCCCGCCTCAAGCGCAGAAGTGGCCCGCTCCGGCGCCCGCCGCAAATGGGCGCGCACCCTTGCCAGCAGTTCCTGGATGCTGAACGGCTTGGTCACGTAGTCGTCGGCGCCGGCGTCCAGCGCCTCCACCTTCGATCGTTCGTGGTCGCGCACCGAAAGCACCAGCACCGGCACCGGCGAATGGGCACGAATGGCGCGGCACACCTCAACACCGCTCATGCCCGGCATCATCAAATCCGTAATCACCAGGTCAGGCGCCCAGTCGCGAAACACCAGCAAGCCCTCTTCGGGATCGTTCGCAGTGCGAACATCGAAGCCCTGCGCTGTAAGCGCGGCGCGGAGCACCCGTGTAATTTGCGTCTCGTCGTCGATAACCAGAATTCTGCCTGGCATGTCGTGCCTTCTTTCATCAAAAAGACTAAATCATCGCCCTGGGCCGCTATCATTCCGCTAGGGCTTTATGAACGTGCTCTCCCATCTGCGCAAGGGCTTCTGGTGGCTAGCTGCCACGCTCATCCCCCTGGCATTCACCTTCTTGCTGGTTCACCTCAAGGCCACCTCGGCCATAGCCGGCATGATTTTCCTCGTGTTGGTTGTGTGGACGGCCACACGCGCAGGCATGCGCCTTTCACTGTTTACGGCCGTGCTCTGCGCCCTCGTCTTCGACTACTTCTTTCTGCCCCCCTTTCGTTCCATGCGGATCGCCGGCGCCCCCGAGTGGGTTGCGATGGTCTGCTTTATCGCGAGTTGCGTCGTGGTGGGCCGCGTCGCCGAACAGGCCAGGCGCCAGGCGCTGCAGGCCGAGCGGCGCAGCGAAGACGTGGAGCGCCTCTACTCCCTCAGCCAGGAGATGATGCTGCACGAAGACGCAGCAGGCCTGGTGCGCGACCTGCCCGCCCTCATCGAGCGCATCTTCCTCGTTCAAGAGGTTGTGCTCTATGTCCGGGACGAGGATCAGTTTCACTCCACCAGAAGCGAAGTTGCCGAGGGTTTTCAAGACACCCTGCGCTCCATGATGGAAACGCACAACCCCTCGTTGACCCTGCCCGGACAGTACACCGTGATGGCTCTCATGCTCGGGCTGCGCCCGGTCGGTGCGCTCGCCTGGAGGCCGGCACTCCTCTCTCACGAAGTTGCTACCGCTGTCAGCGCCCAGGTGGCGATTGCGCTCACTCGCGCCGTCGCCATGGAAGCATCCGCCCGGTTGGAGGCGGCGCGCGCCGGCGAACGCCTGCGCACTGCGCTCATCGATTCGCTCACACACGAATTGCGCACGCCGCTTACTTCGATCAAGGCCGCCGCTACCACGCTGATGCAGGGCGAAGGCCTGGACGACGCCAGCCGCCTCGACCTGGCCACCATTGTGGACGAGGAAGCATCACGGCTTGACGCTCTCATCGGCCGCGCCGTTGAAATGGCCGAGATCGACGCCAACTTCGTCCAGGTTCGCAGCGTTCCTCAGCATCCCCGCGCCCTTCTCGAACAAGCGGTTGAAGAATCCCGGTCGCTGCTTGCTACGCATCGCGTTGTCGTCGTGGCGGAGGATTCCGATTCCATCGCATGGTTCGACCCGCATTTGCTTGGCCGGGTCCTGCGTCACTTGCTGGAAAACGCGGCCCGCTACTCCCCCCCCGGCAGCCGCATCACTCTGCGCACCCTCCGCACCCCCGACCGTCTCGAGTTCCGAGTCGAAGATAACGGCGTCGGCATCGACGCAATCGACCTGCCCCTCATCTTCGAGAAGTTCTACCGCGGGAAAAAGGGCCCCAAACTTGCCAAGGGGTCGGGAATGGGCCTGGCCATCACCCGCGCCATCGTTACCGCCCACGGCGGTTCGATCGATGTCACAAGCCAGCCAGGGCAGGGAACCACCTTTCGCTTCTGGGTCCCACTCATCGAAAAAGAACCTTCTGCGTCCTGATCGCAGGACTGGTAAGCCGGGAAGGTGCCTTTACTCCCGGTTTTCGGTCGGACTTCATGGATTGGCTTGCTGGGGCCGTGTCGACTTGATGCCGCAGCGCACAAGACGGCAGGAGTATCTGTAGGAATCTGGTCACGGTGATGGCGCGTTGAGAGGCTTCAGAAGCATCTGTCCCGCGCTCGAAGACGTGGCGAGAAGTTTGGAAGCTTTGCGCACACTACCGTACGCGGGCACCGTTAGTTCTTGCGTAGTTCTATATAGAGTCCGCTGGCTCGCGCCAGTTCCTTTCCCGCTGCGTCGCGGATCTTGCCCTCGGTCCAGTGTTTTCTGCCCTCGCTGCGAACCAATTTGCCCTCCAGTCGGATGGAGACCTGGGAAGGAACCGGACGGTGATAGTGGACTTCCATCTTGCCGGTCATCGCGCTCAGCCCCTTCGCCCGGACCGCTTTGCTCATTGCCTCATCCAGCAGAGAAGCAATCACTCCTCCATGTAAGTACCCCGGATGCCCTTCGAAAGCTTCAGAGACCGTCGCAAAGGACACAACGCTTCCATCGTCGGCCAGCAGAAATTCCAGGCGCAGGCCGGTCGGGTTAGCAGGGCCGCAGCCAAAGCAACGATTCTGTGCCGCATGCGACATGGGGACCAAGTGCTCAGTTGATTCGGTCATGCATCTCCTTGAGGGAACTTCGGTTCAAAACCCGTTCAAACATCTCTGCATCGACATTACCTCCGGTCAGTATGATACCTGACCTTTGGTGATCATTTCCGCGTCGCTCCTGCAAGGCGCCTGCCAACGCAGCCGCCCCAGCGCCCTCGGCGAGGTTATGCGTGTCCGTGTAGTAGATCCGCATGGCTTCGGCTATCTCGCTTTCGCTGACTTCAAGGATGCGGCTGACGTTATCCCTGATTGCCTCGATTGCCTGCGGATTAGGAGTCCTGCAGGCCAGTCCGTCGGCAATCTCGGTTCCCGAGGGCGCCTCGACAATGCTCCCAGCCTTGAAGCTGAGCGCATATGAGGGAGAAGCGGCAGCAACTACTCCGACAATCTCAGTGTGCAGCGCCAACGCATTCCGGGCCGCCGAGACACCGCAGATGGACGAACCTAGACCTATCGGCACGTAAATAGTATCGAGCGGGGGTGCAGCCTGGAAAAACTCCAGGGCGTACGTAGCCGTGCCCATCACCAGTCGCTCGTGGAACGAGTCGACCATTTGGAAGTCACGCTCATGCGCCAATGTCGCCGCATATTCCAGCGATTCCTGAAAATCATGGCCGTGCTCCACGAGTTCCACGCCCTGCGCCACCATGGCGCGATTCTTCTCCGGGCTGTTGCCAAAGGGCACAACGATTACTGCCTTCAGGCCGAACAGGCGGGCAGCCATGCCCACGCCCTGACCGTGATTGCCGCGAGTCGCAGCCACAACCCCGTTCAAGCCGGAATCCGATCTCTTGAGCCAGTCAAGATAAACCAGCGCTCCGCGCACTTTGAACGCTCCCACAGGCGTGTGATTCTCATGCTTAATCCAAACCTCACGCCCGGGTGAACCATTCGAAGCAAACCGTTGGTTGAGCAGCGGCCAGGTATATTGGGGCGTCGCCGGCATGTAGCGATACACCGTCGCTTGCGCCTCAACGATTTGGTCCAGAGAGGGAAGCAGCATGAATTCAGAATAACCAATGGGGAACAGTCGCCGCGTCGCTCCCCAGTTCGAATGCGACCATGCCCCCGCGATACATGCCTATCTCTTAGATAAAGAGACTCTTTCCGCCCTGCTGCCGCATCGGACATTACAGTAGAACGATCCACTACAGGATTTGCACAACCAGGAGGTATTTCTTCAAATGATGAACCGGCGAACAGCCATGAAACATCTTGGCGGCGCAGCCACTGCGCTCCTGCTCACGGACGCCCTCGGCGCGGACGCGATTTCATTTGCCCAGACGGCTTCCCCGGCCGCAGCAACTCCCGCGCCGCCTTCCGGTCCGTTCACGCTTCCCGCATTGCCCTATGCCTACGACGCCCTTGAGCCGAGCTTTGACGCCGCAACCATGCACCTGCATCACGACAAGCATCACCAGGCCTATGTCAACAACTTGAACGTGGCGGTCGCGGCCCACCCTGAATTGGCGGGCAAGTCGGTTGAGGAGCTGGTTACCAACTTGAGCAGTCTGCCCGAGTCCGCGCGCACCGCGGTGCGCAACCAGGGAGGTGGTCATACCAACCACTCGCTCTGGTGGCTGACGCTCGGCAAGGGCGGAGCCGCGCCCACCGGGGAACTTGCGAAGGCGATCGACGCCAGATTCGGCTCGCTCTTCGCCTTCCAGGACAAACTGACCGCTGCCGCCATCGGCGTCTTCGGGAGCGGCTGGGCATGGCTGGTGAAGCTGCCCGACGGCACCGTCGCCATCGAGACGACTCCCAACCAGGACAGCCCCCTGACCACCGGCCATAAGCCCGTCCTTGGCATTGACGTCTGGGAGCATGCGTACTACCTGAAGTACCAGAATCGTCGGCCCGAATACGTGAAGGCGTTCTTCCAGGTGCTCAACTGGGACTATGTCAGCGGGCAGTTTGCCCACAAGGCTTAGAATGTGAGATCGGGCGGTTTCCATGGATCCGAATTCGCCATGGGCTTTCAGTTGCTCGCCTTGGCCAATTCGAGTCGTTGCTGGTAATCGCCTCTGCTTCTTTCTTTCTCGTCCTTATTGTGGGTGGGTTTGCGTACTGCTCCTACATTCGGATTCGATACGTGCTCTCTGAATTGGCGATTCCTTCCTGGGGCCGCAGCAAGTGCAATCTGGGAACAAGATTCGTGTGGATCGCAATGGACGCCGTGGTCGCGATGTTGGGTTTTCTGATCGATTGAGCTTGCCTATGTCGCTTTGCTTCCTACGCGGAATGGCATGCGGCGCCATGTTCCTGGCACTGACCGCATGCCATTCCGCGCCGCGGCTCACTGCGCAGCAAGCCGCCGGCAAGCATCTCTACCAGGTCCGCTGTGCGCATTGCCACGAGGACAACGATCTCGCGCTGAAGAAGGTTCCGCCCGACCTGCGCGGCGTCTTCGATCGACCGACGCTGCCCAGCGGCGCGGCTGCCACCGACGCCGCCGTGCGCCAAAACGTTCTTACCGGCAAAGGCATGATGCCGGGCTTTGCCGGTCGATTTACCGAAGAGCAAATGTCGGCCTTGCTGGCCTACCTGCACACCGGGCTGCGCTAAACCGGCCCCCATGCAAACTCATTCGTAGCGGATCGCCTTCATCGGGTCCACCGCCGCGGCCCTTCGTGCCGGCAGCGCGCAGGCCAGCGCCGCGACCAGCGCCAGCGTCAATGTTGCAGCCGCCAGCAGCAGAGGATCGCGCGAACTCTCCTGTGCCCAGTGCGCCATCACTTTATTCAGCGCCACGCAGAGTATCAGCCCGGCAGCGATGCCCCCGCCAACACTGAAGACCGTCGAGCTGAAGACGATCCGCAGCAAATGCCCGCGGGGCGCGCCCAGCGCCATGCGAATGCCGAACTCGTTAGTCCGCTGCACCACGGCATAGGAGACCACGCTGTAGAGTCCGACAGCCGACAACGCCAGCGCCAGCGCGGCAAACGCCCCAAAGAGCCACGCCACCAGGTGCCCGCGAGCCCATTCCGGCTCCCGCGCGATCCAGTGCTCCAGGTCCTTCACGTCGCCATTTGTCTGCTGGTCGTGGTCCACGGAATTCACTTTGGCCCGTATGGCATGCAGAAGGGTCAGCGGCGGCACCTGCGATCGCACCAGCACCTGCGTGTACATCCCCATCGCCATTGTGTAGGGTACAAACGACTCCGGCAGAATCGGCTTCGAGAGTCCGTCGTCGCGCTTGTCCGCAACCACGCCGACAATCAGAAGCCAACCCTCGCCTCCCGGAGCGGTAAGCAGATAGGGCGGCCGGGCCGTCACCTCAGGAAATTTGAGCGAGTGCCCGATGGCGTCGCCGTTGGGAAAGTACTTCTTTGCGGTGCTTTCATTGATCACAATCACCGCGGCCCCGCGATGGTTCTCCGCCTGGTCCCAAATACGTCCCTGCAGCAACGGTATTTTCAGTACGGGAAAATACTCCGGGCTGACCATGTTGAAGCGCAACTCCTGCTCTTGCCCGGCGGGCTTGCCCAAAATCTCGAACTTCGTCGAGAATCCATTCGAGGGCGGCGTCGCGTTGCTCGACACGGCCGCCATTGTCACGCCGGGCACCTCGGCCACCGCGTCGTGCAGCCGCTCAAAGTAGGGCGCTCGTTCTTCCCAGGTCTTATACGTCCCATCGTGGATCGGGATGCCGACCGACATCACATTGTGCGGATCGTATCCCAGGTTCACGTGCATCACTTTCACGAATCCCTCGATTGCCGCACCCGCGCCGGCCAGCATCAGCAGCGTCAAGGCGATCTGGCCAGCAATCAGTGCACCGTGGGTCTTGCGGCCGCGCACGCCCGTGGTCGTCTTGCGCGTGTTCGACTGCATCATCTGGCTCACTTCAGGCCGCGAGAGCTGCCACGCCGGCCACAGCCCGAACATCACGCCTGTTCCCACGGCAACCAACACGCTGAACACCAGCACCGGCAAGTTGATCTGGATGGCCGCCTCGTGCGGGAACGAGAATTCCGGCAGGTTGGCTACGATCACGGCTACCGTCCGGTATGCCAGCAGAATTCCCAACGCCGCGCCTGTCAGCGACAGCAGCAGCGATTCGGTGAGTAGTTGCCGCACAATGCGGTTGCGGCTTGCCCCGATGGCCGACCGCACGGCAAACTCGTGATTCCGCGCCGTTGCCCGAGCCAGTTGCAAAATCGATACATTGCCGCACCCGATCAGCAGGAGCAGCGCCACGGCGCCAAACAGCAGATAGAGCGTGCCGCCAAGCTGCCTGACAAAATCTTCGTTCAACCCCACCACGTGCAGGCGCAGGTTATCGGGCGGAAAGTGCTTGGGTGTCTCCTTGGCAAATTGCGTAATCAGCGGCTGCAGCGCTCCATCGGCCGCCGCATGGCTTACGCCGGGCTTCAGTCGAATCCCGGCATAGAAGCTCCGCACGGTGTCCTGCGTGACCTTCAACGGCAGATACACGTCGCCATCTCCCCAGGTGAACCGCTTCCCGGCCACCCCGACGACGGTGTAGTTCTTGCGCATCAACTGGATGGTCTGGCCCAGCACGGCCGGGTTCGCATTGAAGTGCCGCTGCCAGAACTTGTAGCTCAGCACCACCACGGGCTGCGGATCTTGCCCGTCAATCGCATCCGACGGCTGCAGCCCGCGCCCGAGCGCAGGGGGTACGCCCAGGAAGTTGAACGCATTCGAAGTCAGATAGCAGCCCTGCACGTCTTCCGGCAGGTCGTCGCCGGTCACCGTCAGGCTCCAGTCGTCTTCCATAAAGGAGTCTTCCACCACGGGCGATTTGCGCAGTTCCTGCCATTGCGCCCCGGTCACGCCAAAGCCGCGCTGCTCGTCGGTTGGCGTCATCAGCCGCATATGCACCATGCGGTCCGGCGCTTTGTAGGGATAGGGGTCCATCAGGATGGCATAGACCACGCTGAAGACCGCCGTGGTAGCCCCGATCCCGAGGGCGAGGGAAACGACCGCGGTCAACGTGAATCCCGGCATCTTGAGCAGTTGGCGATAACCGTAGCGAATATCCTGAAGCAGACTCTGCATGGGCACTCTCTTTTCTCTTCGGACGTATACGAACGGTGGGGCGGGAATGTTCGCGCGACGAACGTGCTGGGCTGGGAAATGCACTTGGCCTGCCATTTCCCGCCAGGTGCAAGTGATTGAATCCGCTTGCACAAACGCGCCAGCACGAATCGCCATTGTCCGGTTTTGGAGTGGCAGTGTCCGCAAATGGACGTCGACCATGCAAGGGAATCATGGCAGGATGCCGCGCCTCCACGGCGGCGATCCCTTGTGACCCCAATCACGATATACTTGGGTGGTGATGGCAACCGAGAAAACTTTTTATTTAGAGACATTCGGCTGCCAGATGAATGCCCATGACTCGGAAAAGGTCATTGGCACATTGCTGCAGCAGGGATACCGCCAGGTCGAATGCGAAGAAGAGGCCGGCCTGATCCTCTATAACACCTGCTCCATCCGCGACAAAGCCGAACAAAAGGTCTTTAACCGCCTCAACGATTACAAGAAACTCTATAAAGCAGGCAAGCGGTTCGGCGTCCTGGGCTGCGTGGCCCAGCAGGAAGGCGAGAAGATCTTCGAGCGTGCGCCCTATGTCTCGCTCGTCTCCGGCTCGGCTTCCTACCGCAAGCTCCCTGAGATGCTCACCCGCCTTGAAGCCGGGGAGTCGCGCATCACCGGGCTTGACGACCGCCAGACCGACGAGACCTTTGAAACCGAATACACAGCCCGCCAGAATCCCTATCGCGGGTACATTACCATCATCGAGGGCTGCGACAAGTTCTGCTCCTACTGCGTTGTGCCGTACACCCGCGGCAAGGAGCGCAGCCGCACCTCGGCCTCGGTGCTCCAGGAGGCTCGCTGCATCGCGGATCAGGGCTATTCCGAGATTCAACTCCTCGGCCAGAACGTCAACAGCTACCGCGATCCGGAAGGGAAGCGCAGCTTCGCCGAACTGCTGGCAGCCGTCGGCCAGGTCTCCGGCATCCGCCGCGTTCGCTTTACCACGAGCCATCCCCGTGACTTTACCCGCGACATTGTCGACGTCATCGATGCTGTGCCGACGCTGTGCGACCACGTGCACCTGCCGGTCCAGTCCGGATCGTCGCGAGTGCTAAAGTCGATGGCTCGCGAGTACACCCGCGATTGGTACCTCGAGCGCATCTCCTGGATTAAGGCGGCCCGGCGGCCCATTGCCATCTCGACCGATATTATCGTCGGCTTCCCCGGGGAGACTGCGGATGACTTCATCCAGACCATGGATCTGCTGGCCGAGGTTCAATACCACCTCGTCTTCGGCTTCAAGTACTCCGCCCGGCCCAACACCCCGGCGCTGACCATGATCGACTCCATACCGGAGTCGGAGAAAGCGCACCGTCTCCAGGTTCTGCTCGATCGTCAGCGTGAAATCCAGCGTGTCACCTATGCCCGTCAACTGGGAAAGGTGCTGGAAGTCATGGTGGAAGGGCAGAACCCGGCCCGCGGCCAGGTCATCGGACGGGATTCGCAGAACACGCCGGTGAATTTCACTTGCGCCCAGCCTATCGCTCCCGCACCAGGCAATTATGTCAACGTCAGAGTCACCGCTACGCATCCAAATAGCCTGGTGGGCGAGTCCATTTAGAGCTGGCATTTTTTCGCCTGAATCGGTCTAAGATGAGTACAAGCTGCGTTCGGCAGCCGAGACGCGTCCCCCAAACCGGTCATGGAAAGGGAAGCCATGGATGTTGAGGTTAGAATTCGCGGGCTGATGATGGATCCTTCCACCAATATGCCCATCGTCGTTCTGAAGGACGTTGCCTCGGAAACGGTGATGCCCATTTGGGTCGGCATCTTCGAGGCCAACGCGATTGCCATCGAGATCGAAAAGATGGCGGCGCCGCGTCCCATGACGCACGACCTTACCAGGAACCTCATTCATCACTTGAACGCAGAGCTGGAGCGCGTTGTAATCAATGAACTTAAGGACGACACATTTCTCGCCGTGCTGTGGTTGCGGCAAGGGGAAGACGCCGTCGCCATTGACGCGCGTCCCTCGGACGCTATCGCCCTGGCGCTGCGTGCCGATTGCCCCATCTATGTCTCCGAGCAGGTAATGCAGACCGCGAAACTGAATACTTCCGGGCCGCCGGAAGGCCCAACCGCCGAACAACTTCGCGGCTGGCTCGAAGGGCTGAACGACGAGGACCTGGGGCGCTACAAGATGTAGCGCCCGGTTGTGAACTTCCACGGCCAGTGGCTTGCCGTGGAAGGGAATTGATCCAGTCCTGCTGCGCGCTAGTAGTCCTCGGTCGACTGGGTAGCTGGCAGAATGTCGTGATCGCCTGCGACCCAGACGTAGAGCGTCGGCAGCAGGAAGACGCCGATTACCAGGTTCGCGATCAGCCCGCCGACGATCACGATGGCGAACGGACGCTGCGAGTCGGAGCCGATGGCATGCGAGAATGCGGCCGGCAGCAGCCCAAGCGTTGCCACCAGCATGGTCATCATGATGGGCCGCAGCCTCAGTACGGCTCCTTCCACGGCAGCGTCGATCACGCGATCCGCGTTGGTCTCGCCCTTCTCCAGCCGGCGGTTGCGAAGCTGGTTGATGAATTCGATCATGATGACGCCTGTCTGCACCGACACCCCAAAGAGCGCCAGGAATCCCACGGCCGAAGAAACCGAGAAGTTCGTGTGAGTGAGGAAGAGCGCCAACGGGCCGCCCACCGAGGCCAGGCCCACGCTCACCAGAATAAGCGCCGCCCATTTGTAGGAGCGGAACATCGTATACAGAATCATGAAAATGGCGAGCACGGTGATGGGAACCACGATCGCCATTCGCTTGTTTGCCCGCTTCTGGCTCTCGTATTCACCCGCCCATTCCAGGTGATAGCCGGTGGGCAAGCTCACGTTTTTGTTGACTTTGGCGATTGCTTCTTCAACCGTCGATCCAAGGTCACGGCCACGCACAGAGTACTTGATGGCGATATAGCGCTCGCCGCTTTCGCGATTGATCTGTTCGGCCCCGTCATCGGTGGAGATTCTCGTCAACTGCGCCAGGGATACGCGCTCCCCGGAAGGAGCAAGCAGGCGCACATTCTCGATTGCCTCGCGGGTATCGCGATACTGCCGCTGAAAGCGCAGGGTCACATCGAAGCGAGCTTCACCCTGTTGTACCTGGGTCACAGCGTTCGCACCCACGGCGGACTGAATCGCATCCTGGATGTCGGCTACATTGATGCCCCAGCGCGCTGCCGCTCCGCGATCGACCTGCAGATTCAGGTTCGGCTGCCCCACGATCCGGAAGATGCCCAGGTCGCCGACGCCCGTGACGGTGGCCATCTGCGCCTGGATCTTCTCCGCCTGCTGCTCCAACGTGCGCAGGTTGTCTCCGTAGAGCTTTACCGCCAACTCGCCTTTTACGCCCGATACGGCTTCTTCCATGTTGTCGGAGATGGGCTGCGAGTAGTTCCACAGGACTCCGGGGAATTTGGAGAGTTCAGTATCGATCGCGGCAATCAGCTTCTCCTTGTCCTGGTCGAAGACGGGCCGCCAATCCTCCTTGCGCTTCAGGTCGACGAAATACTCGGTATTGAAGAAGCCGGCGGTGTCCGTGCCGTCGTCGGGCCTGCCGGTCTGGCTGACCACCTGCGTCACCTCTGGGAATGAGGCGATCACGAGGCGGGCGCGATTTGTGAAGTCAACGCTTGCGCTCGGGCCTTCACTGGGCGGAAGCGTACCGCGGACCCAGATGGAGCCTTCATCCAGGTGGGGCAGGAACTCCGAACCGACGGGACCGCCAACCGTGAGGTAAACGCCGATGGCAAAAAGAAACAATGCGATACCCACCGTAACATTGCGGTGGATGATCGCGGCGCGCACCGCCGTGCGATAGTGCTCCGTGAGCCAGCGGAGCAGGGGATTTTCCCATTCGCTTGCTCCCTTGCGAAAGAAGAAACCGGCAAGTACCGGAGCCACCAGGACGGCAAACAGTAGCGCGCCCGCCAGGGCGAAAGTCACCGTCCAGGCCATTGGCTTGAAGAGCCGCCCCTCCACCGCCTGCAGCGTGAAGATGGGCAGGTAGGAAGTGATGATGATGCCGCGGGCAAAGAAGACCGGCCGCAACACCTCGTGGGCTGCATGCCGGATTCTATCCATCGGTCCAAGAGGATCGTTCTTGTCGCCAAGGTGGCGAATCATGTTTTCGATCATCACCACCGAACCGTCGACGACCATGCCAAAGTCCAGCGCGCCCAACGAGAGAAGGTTGGCGGGAATGTGGCTCAGAGCGAGACAAATGGAGGCAAAAAGGAGGGCGAAGGGAATGGTGAGCGCAACAATGATGGCGCCGCGCACGTTGCCCAGGAAGAGAAAGAGAATGACCACGACGAGGATCATGCCCTCGGTCAGGTTGCGCTCCACGGTTTCT
>Ga0181516_10002448_pt1 | contig 13173 bp, 8 predicted proteins | sample PEATcosm2014_Bin_25_FD_121104 | JGI IMG/M metagenome (GOLD analysis project Ga0181516, IMG submission 121104) | Peatland microbial communities from MTU Mesocosm Facility, Houghton, MI, USA - PEATcosm2014_Bin01_10_metaG | ecosystem: Environmental > Terrestrial > Soil > Wetlands > Peat | place... | reverse complement strand
CGTCGAGCAACCCGACGATGGCCGACAGCACGACTCCGGGCAGCCACTCCAGCGTGTACGGCAGCCCATAGCGCAGAAGGCGCAGGAAATTCCTCATGCGGCTCGGCCTGCTGGGCGCGCCCCACGCGCCGGTCTTTGCTGAAGTTGGGTGCGGAAGTCCATCCCAGTATTGTATCCGCGTTGGAAGCGATTCACCCTATTTGCGGGGCGTCCGGCGAGGCGGAGTGTATCCCGCTCGTTACGCGGAGCGCGACCCCATCCAAATCAGTATGCTTTCAGCTCCACGATGGCCTTGAGGATGTTCTCCGGCTGCGGCAGAATCGCGTCTTCGAGCTTGGGCTGGTACGCCACAAAGGTGTCCATCGCGCCGATGCGGCGCACGGGAGCGTCGAGTTCATCGAAAAGGTCATCGGCGATGCGGGCGGCAATTTCCGCGCCATAGCCCCAGCTCAGCATGTCTTCGTGCGCCACGATCACGCGATTGGTTTTGCGCACGCTTTCGGCGATGGCTTCCCAGTCGTAGGGATTCAACGTGCGCAGATCGAGGATCTCGGTTTCGATTCCGTGCTCGCGCTGCGCTTGCTGGGCGGCCTGCATCGCGCGCGGAATGAGCGCGCCATAGGTCACCAGTGTGAGGTCCGAGCCGGGACGGACGATCTTGGCTTTTCCAAAAGGTATGGCAAACTCCGGCCCCGGATACGCCGCTCGGCCGTAGGTCTCGCGATAGAGCCGCTTGTGCTCAAAAAAGAGCACAGGATCGTCGCAGCGGATGGCCGTGCGCAAAAGACCATTCGCGTCGAGCGCATTGGAAGGGAAAACCACGCGCAGCCCCGGAGTGTGCGTGAAGATGCTCTCTCCCGATTGCGAGTGATAGATCGCACCGCCGGTTAGATAGCCGCCGATGGGAACGCGGATGACTACGGGCGCCTCCCAGGCGCCATTCGAGCGCCACCGTATCAAGGCCAACTCATTGCGAATCTGATGCATAGCTGGCCAAATGTAATCAAAGAATTGAATTTCCACCACCGGCTTCATTCCGCGCAAAGCATAGCCGATGGCGCGGCCAACAATGTTGGCTTCAGCGAGCGGAGAGTTGAAGACGCGCTCCGCTCCGAACTCGGTTTGCAGGCCGGCGGTGAGCTTGAAGACTCCGCCCTTGCCCTTCACTTCTGACAGCGCTTCGACGCGGCTCGCGTCCGCCACGTCCTCACCATAGATCACGATGCGCGGATCGCGCCGCATTTCGTCGCGCAGGCAGGAGTTGATGAGGTCGGCCATGGTGTGCGCGCCCGCACCCGTACGACCGGTTGCCGATGCTGCACCATTCGTCTCCGATGAGATTTGCGGCTGCTCGGTGGCGAAGGCGGCGCGCGTCGGATCGAGATCCTCGGAGTAGACGTGCGCGGTGATTCCCTCGACCTCCGGCAACGGCGCTTCGAGTGCGCGCTCGGCGGCTTCGGCGGCTTCGGCTTCGAGCTTCCGTTCCAGCTCGTCGATCTCATTGACCGTCAGAATCCCCTCGCCGATGAGCCGCGAGCGCATGCGCGCAATGGGATCGCACATCAAATCCGCCTCGCGCTCGGCAGCGGAGCGGTAGTTCTTGTCGTCGTCCGAAAGCGAATGAGAGTACAGCCTGACGCAATGGCCGTGAACCAGCGCAGGTCCGTGGCCGGCGCGGCAATGCGCCGCCGCCTCCTGAAAGGCGCGCAGGCTAATGACAGGATCGTTGCCGTCCACTTCGGCAAAGTAGAAGTTGGGAAAATTTGCGACCAGCCTGGAGATGTTTCCGCCCGGCGTATTCACTTCGACAGGCACGCTGATGGCGTATCCATTATCTTCCACGCAAAAGATCACCGGCAGTTTCTGATTCGAGGCGGTGCTGATCGCTTCCCAAAACTCGCCCTGCGAGGTCGAGCCTTCGCCCACGCAGGCCAGCGCGACTTCGTCACCGTGGAACTCGACATCGTGAAAGGCGCGATAGTCGCCTTCCGCCTTTGCCGCGATCTCAGGGTGTTTGCTGAATGCCCGCCCAGCCTCGGCGCAGCCTACGGCGTGCAGCAACTGCGTCGCCGTCGAAGACGAAGTGCTGACAATATGCAAGGCGCGGCTGCTCCAATGTCTGGGCATCTGCCGCCCGCCGCTTGCCGGATCGGTTGCAGCGCCCGCGGCCTGGAGCATCATGTCGTAAGGCGTAACCCCCAAAGCCAGGCACAGAGCGCCATCGCGATAGTAGGGGAAGAACCAATCATAGCCCGGACGCAAGGCCAGAGCCGCGCCAACCTGCAGGGCTTCGTGGCCCGCGGTTGAAATCTGGAAGAAGGTTTTCTGCTGGCGTTTGAGGAGAACTTCGCGGTCGTCCACCGAGCGGGAAAGAAACATGAGCCGGTAGATTTCGACCTTCTGTTGCGCCGACAGCTCATCCGAGGCCGGACGCGATCCGGACGCACGAGCGCTGGAAATTGCAACTTCCATTCCGGTCGACCCCCATACGCAAAACCGGATTCAGTCTTTCCCGGCGTCGCGGCAAACCAGCCGACGCAATAGACGGAGCGCGGCGACCCTGCGCATAGCGAATCCGGGCACGGTGACTCCCGTCTTGCCGGAAGAACCCTCTTCCGAATAACACCTTGATTGTAACAACTTGTAAGGAGCAGTTGCATGCCCCGCTCGACCGTCCGAACCAATGCGGATCATGCCGCCCGATGCGGTCTATTGGTCGGGAAACATGACGGGTGGACCAAAGGACTGCCGCGCCTGCGGCACTCCATCGGCCATCTTCTCCTTGACGCTGTGGGCCAACTTTTCAATCTCGGCAATCCTACGAAGCTGGTCGTCTGTCAATGAGGCCGCGCCCTTGGCCGCGATTTCGTCATTCAACTCCCTGGCCAGCTTGAGCAACTTGTCGGCGTCGGAAATCATCTCCTTCTGGCGCGCGACGTTGAGCGCATTCATGCGCCTCTCCATCATGATGGGGTCGTAGTCACCCGACGTATCTCTGCCGCCCCGCCCAGTGTAATAAGGTTGCTGGCTCGCTTGTGGCTCAAGCTGCGACTGAATTTGCGAACGGCCCGGGGGAGCAGGGGCAAGGACAAAAACCAACCCCAAGCCAAGGCCTGCCCACAATGATCGCGTCAAGTGGCCGCCCCAAGAGTTCCCGGATGCTCGCAGCGCTTCACGCATTTTGGCTTTCCTTAAGAACAGACCGCATGGCATGCCTCAGTTTCTCCCGTTTGCGGTTCTTACCTTGTGGGCCAGTTGCTCAATTTCGCCGGCCTTGCGGACCACAGTCACCGAAAGAGTGTCCGCCGAGGACTTATCCACTGCAGACTTGAGTTCCGTCGCCATCTTCAACAGGTCGGCGCACTGTTTTGCGACCTGGGGCGTGCTCGCATCCCCGGCCCTAGGCCCGGCCTGCTGCGCATGCGCCGCGTGAGCCCCCGGAGGATCGATTGCTGGAAGTGGAAACGACTCCTGCGCTTGGGTTCGAATCAGTCCCACGCCAGCGGCAACAACCAGCGCGGCGACGCATCCAAGCAAACAGAGACCTCGTGCGCGGCTTTGCTGGCTGTTTGTTTGATCGCTGATTCGTTTCATTCGCAGCCTGTCCGCAAGGTAGGGATTCGGACGAACAAGGCCCAGTTCCGGCCGTTCCTGCGCACAGTTTAGTCTAGAAGCTGGAGTTTTGGCATGTCTCTTTTTTCGTCGGCAACGGCATTCCTTTTCATGTTGCGCTGGGGCTGGTTCCAGGAGGGACGGTTCCTGGGCCGGGTCCTCGACGAGTGGATTTATGACAGCCAGGAGTTCATCCACACCAAGCTCCCGCGCCTGATTGTCATTGCCATCATCGCCTTTGTGCTCAGCCGCTTGCTGGGGCTCGTCACGTCTCGTATGACCCGCGTTGCCGAGCAGAGCGGGGCCGGACCGGGCCGCTTCGCCGAAGTAAGGACCATGGCGGGAGTGATCCGCGCCACGGGGTTCGCCATCATCGGCCTTATCGCCACGTTGCAGGCGCTTGATTCGCTGGGCTTCAACCTGGCCCCGCTGCTGGCTTCGGCCGGGGTCGCGGGCATCGCCATCGGCCTGGCAGCGCAAAACATCGTCAAGGACATGTTCAACGGCATGTTGTTTCTGGTCGAAGGCCAGTTCAACGTGGGCGACACTGTCAGGCTCGCCGGGCTCAGCGGGACCGTGGAATCCATGACCCTGCGCAAAACCTCGGTGCGCGACGCCGACGGAACACTTTACGTGATTCCCAACTCGCAGATCACCACCGTGGCCAATCTGAGCACCGACTTCTCCGTGGCCACCGTCAACGTGAGCGTCGACTTCTCCGCCAACCCCGACGACGTGACAAAACTGCTGAAGCAGATCGCGATGGACGTCCGGAACAGCGACGAATTCAAGGGCGTCTTTCTCCAGGACCCGCAGGTTTTGGGCGTGGATGCGGTCAAAGGCTCGCAGGTCATCTTTCCCGTTGTGTTCAAGACGAGAGCGACCCAGCAATACGGCCCCATGCGCGAATTCCAGCGGCGCGTACGGCTTGCTCTTGAAGAACACCACCTGCTTCCCGGCGATCCATATCGTGTGTTCAGGCCGTCGGGCGAAGGGTCATCCGCCGCGAAGATCGAGGCAGAAGAACGGGAGCACTCCCACGAGCCAACCGTCGACCCCACTACCATCAAGCCGCAGGAGACCAACCCGTTCACAGGCGAGTGACGAAGGCGCTCTGCTCCACACCCCCTGTTGCCTTATTCTTCTCAAGTCGTCATCCCCTGCGTTCCAAGCTGGAGAACACAGCAATGCGTAAGCGTCAGATTGTCGCGCAAGCCCTGGTCGGATTGGGATCTCTCAACGTGCTCGCTGGCGCCGGCCTTCATTTATTCGCCGGATATCCCCTCGTCACCTCCGCCCTCGCAGCCTCAAGTCTGACTGCTCTTCTTGCAAACGCCATGCGAGCCGTCTTTCTCATGATTGGAATCACATGGATCGCGATTGCAGTCGTCACGCTGATTGCGGCATTCACGCAAACGCGAATTCGCAAGACCCTCGTGCTTTTTTGCGGACTGTCGTTCCTGGCAGCGATTCCCCTCTGGGTTGGCCTCATGGGTTGGTTCCTCGGAAATGAAATGTTCCTTGTCTCTGGGGCATTGATTACCTGCGGCGGTTTCCTGCTTCCGCCCGCGAAGCCATAGCTCGACCGCGGCAACGGGTTCGCTGAGCCGCTCCTTTCGTCCCCTGCTCTCTGTTCTTTGTTTCTCTGCGGTTGCATTTCTCCTCCTGCCGTATCATCTTCGTTGAAATGGCCGTTTCCCCCGGCGCCCGAATCAACTCCGCACGCTCGTCCGCGATTCCCACATCGAGGTCCGGAATCATGCTCAGGCGCACTCTCCTGGCCGCCATTCTTATTGGCGCACTACTCGCGCCCGGCAAAGTCCCGTCGGCTCCCTACTTCCCACCTCCGCAGGCCGCCTCCACGCAATGAACGGGCGACCGGACTCAAGCACGTCGGGCTGCGTATAACTCCTGCGAAACTTCTTGAAGCCAAATCGCGTATTCTCATTCAACGTTGGAGAGTCTGAATGACGTCGCGCAAAAGGACGGCCCGCATTGCCGGCCTGTGGTATCTGGGATTCACCCTGGGCCCGTTTTACCTGCTCTATGTTCCATCGCAGACGGTCGTGCCGAACGACGCGGCCGCCACAGCAGTGCGTGTCCTCGGCCATGAGGCGCTCTTCCGTTGGGGAATGCTTGCCGAGACGCTCGGCGTGGTGATCTTCATCGGCCTGAGCCTGGCGCTCTATCGCCTCTTTGAGGAGGTCGACCGCCATCGCGCGCGGCAACTGGTGGCTCTGGTGCTGGTTTCGTGTGCCCTCAGCCTGACAGGCCTGGTCTTCACCGCGTCCGCGCTCGTGGTTTTTCGCGGCGGCGGTGCGGTCGCCACCTTCGACGATCACACACGCCAGGCGATCGGCATGCTCCTCGTCAGCATGCATGGGCAGGCGGTCGGCATTAACCAGATGTTCTGGGGACTGTGGCTGCTGCCATTCGGATGGCTGGTGGTGCGCTCACGCTTCCTGCCGCGCTGGATTGGCTACTGGCTCTTGCTCGACGGTGTGGCCTGGGTTGTCGTCGGCATCGCCTGGTTTCTCGCTCCGCAATACAATAACGCTCTGTTTCGATCCCTTCAGCCGGTGTTTCTTGCCGAGCTTGCCGCCATGCTCTGGCTGCTGATCATGGGAGCAAAGGAGCAACCCCTCGTTGAGCCTGCGAATCCGTAGTTTTCGCGCACCGGATGCGCCACACAAGCTCTGATGGGGTGGGCTTTCCGGTCCTTTGGTCCGCCGGCGATCCCTCAGGGGTTAAAACCCCATTTTCCTGCTGTCTTTTTCGGCCCGGCTAAAGCCGTGCCCTTGTTACAAAACCTTCTCCGACTGGGTTTTTCAGCAAGCTGAGAAGCCGTGCCCCTGTTACAAAGCAAAATTTCTTACAACACGCTTTACTTTGTGCCCAGGCCGTCATGCTCGTGGTAATTGGGATAAGGCGGAATCACCGGGTAGTCGACAGGGTGCTCTTTGAGCTGCTGCATCACGATGTCAACAGCGCGCTCCAGCTGAATGTCGTGGCCCTCGGCAACATCCTTGGGCAACACGTCAACTTCGACGTCGGGCGGGACGCCGTGCCCTTCCACTTCCCACGCGCCGTGCAAACCAAAGATGGCAAAGCGCGGCGCCATCACACGACCGCCGTCGATGAGCACCGGATAGCCGCCAATGCCGACCAGGCCGCCCCAGGTGCGCGTGCCCACCAGCGTTCCCAGATGCTGATTGTGAAAATACCAGGGCATGGCGTCGCCGCCCGAGCCGGCAGACTGGTTGATGATCATGGCTTTGGGCCCGAAGATTGCGCCCTGGGGATCGTAGCTCACCTCGCCGTCGCGCTCGATGAGGCCGGAGAGCATCTTGCGGCCGAGAACATCGATGACGTAGTTGGCCAGTGCGCCGCCCTCGTTGAAGCGCTCGTCGAGCACCAGACCCTGTTTGCCAATCTGGGCATAGAAGTAGCGATTGAAGTTGTCGTAGCCTGCGCCGGCCGTGTTGGGCATGTAGACGTAGGCCACCTTGCCATCGGAGAGCTTATCCACCAATTGGATGTTGTGGTCGATCCAGGCAAGGTTGCGCAGGCCGGCCTCATCGGGTGCCGGCACCACCGTCACGTCGCGCGCATCAGAGCCGTCGGGCTTGGAGCCGACAGTGATCACCGTCTGCTTGCCGGCCGCGCCGTCAAAGAAACTGTAGAGATTGTCAGTGGCGTAGAGCGGACGTCCGTTGACGGCGAGCAGGTAGTCGCCGACATGGACGTTTACTCCGGGCGAGGTGAGCGGCGCCATAAGGCCGGGCGCCCAGTTTTGGCCGTTGTAGATGGTGGAGAACTTGTAGCGGTTGTTGTCAACGGTGTAATCGGCGCCCAGCAATCCGGTCCGTGGGCCATTGGCCGGAGAGTTCGGGCCGTCGATGAACATGTGGCCGATTTCGATTTCGCCCAGCATCTCCTCGCAGAGATAAGTGAACTCGTCGCGCGAGGCGAGCCCGGCAACGTAGGGCTGATACTTCGCTTCGATCTTCGCGAGGTCGAGACCCTGCAAGTGCGGATCGTAGAAGAAGTCGCGCTCAATGCGCCACGTCTCGCGGTACATCTGGGCATATTCCGCGCGGGGATCGATGGTGGCGAACATCGCGTGGTTGTTGACGGGCTTGCCAGTGGATCCGCCAGGCCTGAGGTCGGTAGCAGCGATGGTTAACCACTGACCCTGCTGGATGTAGACGAGCTTTTCGCCGTTGAAGGAGACCGCGAAGCCATCCAGATCGTTGAGCACTTCCTCGGTCTTCCGCGAATCGTTTGTATAGCGCCATAGGCCGCGGATGCCCGGACCGCTTGCCTCAGAAGGATTGCCGACAGCAGGGCCCTCGGCGAGGTAGATGACGCCGGACTTGCCGGCCTTGAGATCGACGTAGTTCCGCGCCGGGACGGGCAGCGCAAGAATGCGATCGCCAATGCCGTCAAGATCAATGGGTGTGACGGCGGGTTTGGCGGCGTCTTTTTTCTGTGCGGCGTCGGCCGGCGCAGGCTGTTTCGAGTCCGGCGCGGCCGTTTTCGAATCCGGCGCGGGCTGCTTTGAGTCCGGCGCCGGCTGCTTTGAATCCTGATCCGACTTCCCGCCGGTCGCCGCCTTGTCGTCGCCGGCGGGCTTTTCGTCGCTGGCGCCGGGGGCATTCTCATCGCCGGTTTCAGGCGCAATGGGGGATTTGCCGCTCTTGGACAGAACTACAACGTAAACGCCGCTTGTCGTACTTTGATCCTCCGCGGAAAGATCGGGCCCCGATGAAGGGCCGCTATTGGTGGAGGCGGTGAAGTAGAGGTACTGTCCGTTGGGATCGAAGGCGGGGTGAGCCGCGTCGCTCATGCCGTCAGTAACCTGCGTGGATTTGTGCGTGTCGAGGGAATAGAGAAAGATCGCGTCGTACTGGTTCTGGAGATCGCGCTTGTAGGCGATCCACTTTGAATCGGGCGACCAGGAGAGTTCGTACTGTTGGCCAAACCCGCCGTAGAGGCCGGTGTCGACGAGGACGGGTTTGCCGCCGGAGACAGCAACATACCAGAGGTGCAGGTGCTTGTCGGAGTAAGCGATGTATTTGGAGTCAGGCGACCAGTGGGGCGCGTAGAAGAACGAAGGATTAGGGCCCAGATCGATGACTGTGGGCGGCTTCATGCCGTCCTGATCGCGGATGAAGAGCTGGTATTCGCCTGAGGCGTCACTGAAGTAGGCGATGGACTTGCCGTCGGGCGACCAGGCCGGGTCGCGTTCGGCTACGCCGGGAGTCGCAGTGAGGTTGCGCGTGTCGCCCTTGTCGGTGGGCAACGTGAAGATATCGCCGTGAGCTTCAGCAACGAGGCGCACGCCGGTGGGCGAGATTTCAAAGTTCTGAAGCTCCTCGGGGCGAATGTTGGCCAAATGCGGTACAAGACCCGGAAGATCTCCATCGATGGTGATGGGTACGGCGTGTTGCTGGTGCGTGGCCAGGTCATAAAGGTGCAGCGACCCGAATTGTTCGTAGACCAAAGCGCCCGGCCCGGCAGCCACGGTTTTCAGATCGTAGCCGGTATTGTCGACGACCTGAGACACCTTCTTCGTGTCCGTGTCGTAGCTGAAGAGAGAAACAGGGCCGTTGCGATCGGAGAGGAAATAGACCGTGCTGCCCTCCCAAACCGGGCTGGAGTCGTTGGAGTTATCGCGTGGAACCTTCACCAGGTCGAGGGTTTTGAGATTCACCAGCCAGATAGGAGTGGTCTGTCCTCCGCGGTAGTGCTTCCATGCCGCCTCCCACTGCAGAATCGGCACGTAAGCGATCGTCTGGCCGTCAGGCGAGATGGAGCCTTCGACGGCGCTCGGCAGCGGCAGCGCGGAAGGCGAGCCATGGCCGTCGGCGGCGGCTTCGAAAAGTTGGAGGTAATCGGACCAGCTGGTGCGCATCGAGTTATAGAGCACATTTTTGCCGTCCGGGGTCCAGCCCACTGCGTAATTACTCGCCCCAAAGTGGCCAGAGTTGTCCCATGTCAGGCGTCGCGGCACGCCGCCATCGGAGCTGATGACGTAGACGTTGGTCATTCCATGTTCCAGCTTTGAGTAGGCGATTTCAGAGCCATCGGGCGAGTAGTAGGGACCTCCCTCAACGTTGTTCTGCGAAGTCAGGCGCTCGGCCAAGCCGCCCGCCCGGGACACGGTCCAGATATCGTTGGCGTACAGAAAGGCGATTTTGGTCTGGCTGAGCGAGGGATTGCGCAGCAGCAGTGGATCAGCGGCCCAGGACCGGCTGCCGAAGAAAGCGAGTGCGAAGACAATGGCGGCGGTAGCGAGGGCGGGGATACGGCGTAGAAGATGCTTAACGAGCGGAGAATGCGGGCTCAATGGCGTTACCTCGAATGGGAACCTGCGGGGGCCGGCACGACGATCGGCCGAACTGTTCGGGGTCAGCGGAAACCTTCGCGTGCGAACTTGATAAAGATATCATGCGAGCAAGGCACCCTACTCGTCATTTCTGAGCCGGCAGTTATGCCGGATTCATCCACGAGATTGTTTCCGCGAATGCCGCCAAAGTGCGCTGCCGGAAGCTATGAATGTTGAAGCCCGGCGAACTGTTACGCAGCCGGCGACATTGCTATTAACAGCGCTTCAGTGTCCGTCACCGGAGGCAGGCACGTGCGTCCGCGACAAACCAAGGCCCATGCCTTTGCTACGGCAGGCGCAGGCACTTGCAGCAGCGTTTCGGCCAGCGCATCGGGGAGCTCACCGGCAACCAGCCGCCCTGGCTCAATCCGCAGCACCGTCTTGTTCACCGCGAAGCCCGCGACGGCGGTTGCTTCCATCCGATCCGCCTCCGGCCCCGAACCCACAATCACCACCTGCACCGGATCGAGGAGCAGGCGTTCGGCGGCCAGCCCGAAGCTGCCCGCGTAAAGACCGAAGTGCTCCACGATCCCGGCAAAGCTGGCCAGGGTTCCCTCCGCGATCACGCGGTAATCCTCGCGTCCACTCAAGGCCTCAAGGCGCAATAGCGCGGTGGCCGCAGTGGGATTGCCCGCGGGAGTCGGCGCATCTTGCAGCGGCTTGCGCCGCGCCGTCAATGCGCCCAGGGGAATCTCTGCCGGCTCGTCGTTGAGCGGTGCGGACGTGTCGAAGAAGCCGCCAGAAGAGGCGTCGTGAAATTGTTCGATCATGGCGTCGGCCAGTTTGATCGCCGCGGTGTAAAACTTCATTTCGCCGCTCGCCAGCCACGCGTCAATGCAGGCGTTCACGGTGAATGCGTAATCGTCGAGCGTTGCCGGAGCGCTTTCGTGTGGCCGGAGCCCGTCAGGGTACGCGATCACATGCCGAAGCGTGGCCGCTCCACCCCACGCTTCATCCAGCAGCCGGTTGAGCGTAAGCAATGCGAACTCGCGCGCCTTGTCGTCGCGCAGCACGCGCGCCGCTTCAAGATACGCCGTCACCGCCATCGCATTCCAGCTTGTGTAGAGCGTGCGGTCGATGTAGGGCGCGGTCCGCTGCCCACGCGCCGCAAGCAGCTTTTCGCGGGCCGAGTCACGCAGCGAGCGCAACACGTCAAGACTCGCACTCGAACTCGCGTCCGGATTCGCGTCAGGGCTCGCGCTCGGGCTCACGTTCCGGCTCGCGCCCGATTGCGCGGCCATCTCTGCGAGCGTTTGATTCAAATGCAGAACGTTCTTCGCGGGATTGTGGTGCATGTCGCCCACCTCGCCGATGTCCCAGTACTTCGCCGCGAATTCAAGCTCTCCCCCGCTGAGAACAGCGCGCGCTTCATCGAGCGTCCACGTGAAGTAGTCGCCGTCGTCGTCCAGGCCTACGTCGGCGTCCTGCGAACCATAAAAGCCGCCACGGTCGCGATCGGTCATCGTCGCGTCGAGCCAGGCGACAATCTCTCTCGCGATGAGGAGAAAATCTTCGCGAACAAAACTCTGATAGCCGTGCACGAAGTTGCGCAGCAACTCGGTGTTGTCGTAGATCATCTTCTCGAAGTGCGGCACCACCCAGCGCTCGTCCACACTGTAGCGATGAAAGCCCCCGGCAAGCTGATCGTAGACGCCGCCGCGCGCCATCTTTTCGAGCGTCGTGGTGAAGGCTTCGCGCGCACGGTCGTTGCCGCGGTTCACGGCCACTTCAAGCAGCAGATCGAGCGCAGCCGGATGCGGAAACTTAGGCTGCGAGCCAAAGCCGCCGTTGCGCGGATCGAATTGGGCAAGAATCGACGCGGCAATCTTGTCGACGAGCTCCAAACTCAGAGCACCGCCGCGGCCTGAGAAGCTCTCGTTGTGCTCGATCGCGGCCATCACACTGCCCGCCGTCTCCAACGCCTCATCGCGGCGCTCGCGCCAAACCTGTGCCATCGCCAGCAACACGCGCCCCATTCCCGGCCGCCCGTAGCGGTCGTCGCGAGGAATATACGTACCGCCGAAGTAGGGCCGTCCGTCGGGCGTTAGAAATGCAGTCAGCGGCCAACCACCCTGCCCACTGATCGCCGAGACCGCTGCCTGGTAGCGCGCATCCACATCGGGCCGCTCGTCGCGATCCACTTTCACGGCCACAAAAAGCTCGTTGATAAGAGCGGCGATCTCCGCATCCTCGTACGATTCGCGGTCCATTACATGGCACCAGTGGCACCACACCGCGCCGATGTCGAGCAGGATGGGCTTGTCCTCAGCCTGCGCCCGCGCAAACGCCGCCTCGCCCCACGCGTGCCATCGCACCGGCTGGTGCCGTGCCGAACGCAGATACGACGACGCTGCATGTTCAAGCTGATTGCCGGCTGTTGGAGAAGCGCCCTCACTCATGGACTGAGAATACAGGTCTTCAGCGGGGCGCATCCACACGGGCGAAATCTGCACCCTATCGACGCGAATCGCTATCATATATAGAAGGAAATCGATGGCGACCAAGACAGCCGAGCAGGCGCAGGAAAGCGCCGCAGACAAGAAATCTCTCACCATCGGCGTACTCGCGCTGCAGGGCGACTACGAGGCGCACGCCCGCGCGTTCAGAAGCAGCGGAGCGCGAACGGTGCTCGTGCGCAAAGCGGACGAGCTGGCTGGTTTGGACGGGTTGGTGATTCCCGGCGGCGAATCGACCACCATGCTCAAGTTCCTTGAGAAAGACAGGTTCTTCGACGCGCTTACCAAGTTCATTTCAGCCAAGCCGGTCTTTGCCACCTGTGCAGGCTGCATCCTTCTCGCGCGCGAAGTTCTCCATCCCAGCCAACGCAGCCTGGGAGCGCTCGACGCAACAGTCGAACGCAACGCCTACGGCCGCCAGATCGACTCGACCATCCTCACGCTTCCCACCGAACTGCCGGGCGGTCCGCTGGAGATGGTCTTCATCCGCTCGCCGCGCATCACCCGCGTGGGCAAGGGCGTTGAGGTGCTCGCTCAACGCGACGGCTTCCCGACTTTAGTGCGCCAGGGAACTCTACTCGCTGCGACTTTCCATCCTGAGATGTCGGTCGACCCGCGCGTGCAACAACTGTTCCTTGAGATGGTGCGCGCACACAAGGCGCACGAAGAACTGTCGCACACAAAATCTTAGCTGTGGCCCCGTAGGTCAGATGG
>Ga0181516_10002446_pt1 | contig 13181 bp, 9 predicted proteins | sample PEATcosm2014_Bin_25_FD_121104 | JGI IMG/M metagenome (GOLD analysis project Ga0181516, IMG submission 121104) | Peatland microbial communities from MTU Mesocosm Facility, Houghton, MI, USA - PEATcosm2014_Bin01_10_metaG | ecosystem: Environmental > Terrestrial > Soil > Wetlands > Peat | place... | reverse complement strand
GCATTAATCCGGTTCACATTCTCCGATCCTTGCAGCAGGCCCTCGATCGCCGCATTGCGCACCAGGTCGGTCTTCGCCTCGGCCAGCGCGCCGCCATAGATCAGATGAATTGCGTCGATGCCGCCCTTGCCCGTTTGCGCCAGAAACGAGCCCAGCCGCCCCGCCAGATCGATATACGGCGCCAGCTGCACATACTCTTCGTGGCTCAGCGAGGGCAGATTCACCGCATTCTGCGCCACTCCAAGTTTTAAATACTCGCGCACCTGCATCGCGATTTGAATTCCCACCGCCTCCTGCGCTTCCGCCGTCGAACCCGCAATGTGCGGCGTGAGAATCACGTTGTCGAGCTCCGCATACGGCGAGTCTTTCGGCGGCTCAACGGTGAAGACATCGATCGCCGCTCCGGCCACCTGCCCGCTCTTGAGCGCCTCCACCAGCGCGCTCTCTTCCACCAGTTCGCCGCGCGCGCAATTGATAATGCGTACGCCCTTCTTCATCGTCGCCAGCGTCTTTGCATTGATCACGCCCGCGGTTTGCGGCGTGAGCCCCACGTGCAGCGTCAGGTAGTCAACTTTGGCAAACATCTCGTCCAAAGGCAAAAGAACAATTCCGTTCTCGCGCGCCACTGCCGCCGACACAAATGGATCGCTGCCGAGAATTTCCAGCCCAAATCCGCGCGCCCGCCGCGCCACCTCGAGACCAATTCTTCCCAGTCCCAGAATGCCCAGCGTCTTGCCGCGCAGCTCCGCACCCTGCAGATTTTTCTTCTCCCATTTGCCCGCGTGCATGCCGCTGTTGGCCGCGGGCAGCTTGCGCGCCAGCGCCAGCATCAGCCCGATCGTCAACTCCGCCACCGCCACCGCATTCGCGCCCGGCGTATTCATCACCACAATGCCGCGCCGCGTCGCCGCCTCCGCGTCGATATTGTCCACGCCCACGCCCGCTCGCCCAATCACGCGCAGCTTCGGCGCATGCTCCATCAGCGCGTCATCCACCTGCACTGCAGAACGCACCACCAGCGCATCGGCGTCCGCCAGCGCCGCCGCCAATCCATCGGGCAGCTTGTCGTGCGTCAGCACTTCCCAGCCCGGCTCCGCCGCAAACACCGCCAGCGTCGCCGGCGAAACCTTCTCCGCCAATACAATCTTCATCCTGTCTCCCTTGTCTTGCTGGGCAGCTTCAAAGCCGTCAAAGCGGATGCCCTCGCTCTCGCACAGCAGCTCAAACATCCGCACCACCGCCGCGTGCGGTTTGCCCTCGCCCCGCTCGTATTTGGTGAGGGAGTTGGGGTGCACGCCCAGCCGCTCCGCCATCTGATATTGGTAGAGATCAAGCTGCCTGCGCGCGATCAGCAGCTTCTCTCCAAAACTCAATTCCGCCATTGAAAAGCCGCTCCTGGCTTCCAGCCTCTGGCTATCAGCCTGAAATTCGAAAAGCAAAAACATCGCGCCGGTCGCCACGAAGTCAGCTAACTGCTAGAAGCTAGCAGCCAACAGCTAGCAGCTTCCTAACCCTTCGTCGCCTCTGCGTAAACTTCCTGCGCCGCCGCCACCGCCTGCCCATACTCCACCGGCAATCCCAGCGTGTCTTTCGCGATGTGCTCCATCGCGCCCAGCAGCGCCACCGTGTCGAGATAATCGAAAAATCCAAGATGCGCCACGCGAAAAATCTTGCCCTGCATCTCGCCCTGTCCGTTCGCCGTCACCAGTGCAAACTTCGTCTTCAGCGTCTTCACCACATCGCCTGAATTCATGCCCTCCGGCACCGCGACCGCCGTGGCCGCCGCTGCCGGAGCCGTCGGCGCAAACAGCGTGAACCCCAGCGCCACCAGCCCCGCGCGCGTGGCCGCCGCATTCACCTGCGCATTGTCAATCAGCGCGATGCGGCCCTTTTCAAGATCGCCGCCCGCCTGCCCCGCAATGTAGTCCAGCGCCGCGCCCAGCCCCGCCACCAACGCCACCGCCGGCGTATACGCGCTCTCCCCCTTCACCGCGTTCTTCCGCTCCTTGCGCAGGTCAAAGTAGTAGCGCGGATTCTTCGACGCATCCATCGCCTTCCACGCCTTCTCGCTCACGCTCAGATAAGCCAGCCCCGGCGGAATCATCACTGCCTTCTGCGATCCGCCAATCAGCACATCGATGCCCCATCCATCCACGTCAAAGTGCGTCGTGCCCAGCCCCGTGATCCCGTCCACCACCAGCAGCGCTTCCGGCGTCACTTCCTTGATCAGCTTCGCAATCGCCTCTACATCGTGGCGCACGCACGTCGAGGTTTCCGTCGCCTGCATTAGGACGGCCTTGTGCTCCGGCTTCAACGCCGCGCGCACCTCCGCCAACTCAAACGTCTGCCCATACGGCGCCTTCAACACGTCCACTTCGCAGCCGAAAGCCTGCGCCAACCCCACCCAGCGCTCCCCAAATTTTCCCGCCGTCAACACGAGCACGCGATCGCCCGGCGAAGTCAGATTCGACACCGACGCCTCCATCGCCCCCGTGCCCGACGAAGAAAGCAGCAGCACATCGTTCTCTGTCCCCACAAAAACCTTCAGCTGCGCCAGCACCTTCAGATACAGCGCGCGAAACTCCGGCGTGCGATGGTGAATATCCGCCGCAGCCATGGCAAACTGCGCCGCCGGCAGCAGCGGCGTAGGACCGGGTGTAAAAAGGCGGGTCTTGCGAATCATATTTCTCCTCGTTTCGGACGAGCTCATCGTCAAGTCAACAGACACAGAATACACATATTTGTGGATTATGTGAATTGTTAGCCTGTGGAATTGCCTGCCTATTCCGTCTACAGCGAAGAAATGCTCGCAATCATAAGTATTCCAGTTTCTTTAATTTAACTAGAAAAATCCCACTCCGGAGCCGCTCCAATAAAAACAGCTTCGGGCCGAGGGATTGCTCTATCCCATCGGCCCGAGAATGCATTCCCGCCTTTACCGGCGTCCGCCCCCGCCACCTCCATGGAACCCGCCACCCCCAAAGCCGCCATGGAATCCACCGCCGGCATAGCCACCGCGAAAGCCGCCTATCCTGCCATAGCCGCCATAACCCCAGCGCCCGCCCCATCCCCCATACCAGCCAAAGGGATAGAATCCCCAGCCAAACGGGCTCCAGAACGGATCCATGCCGATAAACGTGTACCCATACGCATACGGGTCCCAATACCAGCCCGGATAGAAGCCCGGCCCGCCTGCGTATTGGCCTGCGATCTGGTTATTGGCCTCCGCCAGGTATTGCGAGCGAAGACCGCTCCAGTTGTAGAGGTCGTCCTTCGCCTCGTTGGTGTTGAAATTGGTCGCTTTCTCTTTCGCCAGCGCCATGCCATTGCCCGCGGCCGCCAGCGCAAACTCATGGTGATCCTTGACGACTTTATATTTGCCGTCGCCCACTTCCACCGCCGCCTTGCCGTTGAATACCATGGCCATCGGCTGGTTGGCGTCAAACTCGTAGTAGCCGTTCTTCACCAGTTGCGTCGATACCCCGGCATCGATGATGTCCAGGTCGTTTTGCTTGTAGATCTCATCCACTTCGATCCCCGCGCGCCCGTGCTCCAGTTCCACCTGGGTGTGCGTCAGGTCGGGCGAAATCATCTTCACGGCGCTGTTGTCGTCCAGCCGCAAAAACACGCCCGGTGTCAGCAGGATCTCCGCCTTCCCCTTCTGCGTGGTCAGCACCTGGCCCGGGTCGAGGTCGGCGTTGCCTACGTTTTTGTTCGTCAGCGGTTGTCCCTCAAGATAAGCCGCGCCCTCGATGTAGTTCACCGTGCCAGGGCGGGCGGTATTCGCGCCAAAGGCAGGGATGCTCAATGCTGCAACCCCGGCCAGTGCGATCGTAGTTAACTTTGCCATCATCGCTTTAAACTCCCACTCCTTCAAATGCGAAAAGGCAGGGAAAGTTCTGCGTTCCAGCTCAGCTGGCTTCGATCGAGTCAAAGCGAGAATGGCCTCGCGGCGAATCTTTTCACCATCGCCCGCATCGCCTACACACCGCTTTCGCCGCGTCGCCACGGCCTCTCGACAAGACCAATTAGAATGGATCTTTTGGGAAGGAACCCATGGTCGACCCCGGCGCTCTCGCCGCCCACATTACCAAGCTCAGCATCGATGCCCTCAAGGCTCATGACGCCGAACGCACCGGCACCCTCCGCCTCATCAAGGCCGCGCTCATGAACAAGGCCCTCGAGCGCAACGCCGCGCTCACCCCCGCCGAGGAACAGCAGACCCTCGCCACCATGATCAAGCAGCGCCGCGACTCCATCGAGCAGTTCACCAGGGGCAACCGCCCCGAGCTCGCCGCCAAAGAGGCGTCCGAGATCGTCGTTATCGAGGAGTTCCTGCCCAAGGCGCTCGACGAGGCCGGCCTCGCTGCTCTGGTCGCAGAAACCGTTGCCGAGCATGCCGCCGCCAGCGGCCACCCGCCCACTCCCAAAGACATGGGCCCCGTCATCAAAGCCGTGCAGGCCAAGCTGCAAACCAAAGGCGTCCGCGCCGAGGGCAAGATCGTCAGCGAAGCCGTCAAGCAGGCGCTGGCCGGTTAAGAGGCAGCGGCGACCTTGCAGGTTTCTCCGCAATCACGATGCGCCCCAATCATGTCGCGAAGCTTGGCGATCTTCTCAAGGAGTTCGGAGTTCACCTCAGCGAGAGAATTCTGTCGATACATCTCGACAAACTCTTCTGCTTGCGCGAATGCTTTGCGACATCGCTTTTCCTCTAGTAAATTTCGAATCTCTTGCAATCGGAACGAGACAGATAGCAGGAAGAGCAGATCGTCCCTTCGTTTTTTGCCAAATGCAAGCCAGAGGAGCTTCATCCCATCGCTCGAGAATCGAGCGGCCCGATATGGCATTAACGCGGCAAGTGCCACGAGTCCCGATACCGCCGCAAACCAACCGCATAGAGCTGACAAAGCGCCATATCCAACGCAAAACGGCAGCAAAACCAGAGCCGTCCCAATGTTGGCGAGTGGCCCAGCGATGACCGCAACAGATTCTTGAATGGCGGTACCTCGCCCAAGCGGTTTGCGAAGCTGGGCAAAGACCTTGCCACTCGTCAATTCCCGCCAGCGCCAAAACCACCTCAAGTTGCGGGGAGGAGTAAATTTCAGCGGCCCCACTCTGATCCAGACAACGCGGTGACCGAATACCAGGTGCGCCACGGCATGACCACATTCATGCACTAGAACCGCAAGCCCCCCGAGCAACGTGAAGCCTAGGAATATAAATCCAAGCTCCGCAATCAATTCGATAGCAGCGGAATTCACGGGTTAAGTATCGCAGGCAGGCGGTCACGAGCGTTAACCTTTTACTGCCCGTTAGAATCGGCAGCACGACTTTCTCAATCTGCATTCAAACATCGCCGCATCTGATTTCGTTAGGGCTATGAAAAAGATCTTCCAATGGACGGTTCTTCTCGCCCTCCTCGCTGCCCCGCGCGCCTTCGCCCAGGGGCCTCCCTATCAGACCGACGATCCGGTCCCCGTCGATCTCCACCACTATGAGTTCTACGTCTTCGGCGGCGTCGACGCCACGCCCGCGGAGATCGATTCCACCGGTCCGGCCTTCGAATTCAACTGGGGCGCCATTCCTCGCGTCCAGTTGCACGCCATCCTTCCCTGGGGCGGCGCGTTTCCCTCCAACAATCCCGTCTATCTCCCCGGCGGCGCCGGCCCCAGCGCCTTCGGCCTCACCGACATGGAGCTAGGCGTCAAGATCGCCTTCATCAAGGAGACAAAACACATTCCCCAAATCGGCAGCTTCACCATGTTCGAGATGCCCACCGGCAACGCCGGCAAAGGCCTCGGCGTCGGCAAGGTCTGGTACAAGCTCCCCATCTGGCTGCAGAAAAATTCCGGCAAATGGCTCTTCGACGGCGGAGGCGGCTACCAGGTCGTGCCCCAAACCAGCTACCGCGACTTCCCCTACGCCGGCTTCCTCGTCAAGCGCGAACTCAACGAGCGCCTCGAGCTCGGCGCCGAGCTTTTCGCCCATGGCCGCGAAGGATTTGCCGCCGCCCAAACCGGCCGCTCCGCCATGATCGACCTCGGCGGCTACTACCACTTCAAGCACAATCCCAATGAGCAATTCCTCTTCTGCTACGGACACTCCGTCGCCGGCCAGACCGAGAACTACGCCTACCTCGGCATGTACTGGACCTGGGGCAAAGATGCCGCCAAACCCAACGCCGCCGCCGCTCCGTTCCGCCTGTCGCAATCCCAGCGCAATGGCTATTGACTGATTCCGCGCCAACCGCCCCACCACAAAAAAATGCCGGAGCAGGTCTCCCCGCTCCGGCCATCGGCTTTCTCACTACACTGTTCAGTTCATGTCGTCCACATAATGTCCGACAATCACTTCGTTTCCGTTCACCGGATTCTTCAACAGCAGTCCCACCACGCGCACATTGTCCGTCACATCCGACAATCCGCTCCATCCATTGCGGAACTTGCATGCGTTCGTGATGTAGACCGTCACCGTCTGCGGAATCAGAACTCCCGCAAACCCGTTCACCTGCATCTGGAACGTGCCGTTGCTGGTGCTCACGCTCGACGGAACCACCGTTCCGTTAAAGCCCCAGTCGCGCAGCGAAACCCGCTTCACCGTCACATCGCTCGAGCTCGCCGCGCCACTTGCCGGTCCGCCCACTGCGATATGCTGGCCCGGCAGCAGTCCGCTCGCGTTGAAGAGGAACTGCGCCAGCGGCCCGTGCATCCAGTAGATCGAGTACTTCTCCGTGCCGCCCAGTTCGATCGTCGCAATGTCGCCGTCCGTCACGCCCGTGTTTGCCGGCAGCGTGCCGCGAACATACAGATCGAAGCTGCTTGCCGCGCCCGTCGAAGGCGTAACGTAGGTGACCTGGCCGGCCGCATAAAATCCGCTGTCCGACAAGATCGCCACTTCATCGGCATCGATAGTCGCATCGGCGCGATCGAGCGTGCCCGACACCTGCACGATGCTGTTCGACGTCAAGTCCGTGATGGCCCCGCCGTCCCACTCCGTCGATCCGTTCACGTTCACGGTGAACTGGCGTCCGTGCGGTCCTTGAATCATGAACGACTGCGCGCCCGAAGCCGGAGCCGCCAGCACCGCCGCGTCAAACTCATCGATATACGCGCCCGGATCGCTGTTGTTCACCGCCTTGATGTTGAATGTGGGATCGACCGTCCCCGTGATGTTGCCGCTGCCGTCCACTTCGATCGACTTGCGCAGATCGAAGTCCAGGTGCAGGCCCACCGGCGCGCTGTCCGTCGCCACCACCATCGGATTGGTCAGCGGCGCCGTGATCGTGTTCGTGGTCAGCGTCGCCGTCTCCGTGGTAATTGTCGGCTCGGCGCTGCTCGTGTCGAGAAAGCCCAGCGTCGCAGGCCCCAGCGTCACAGTCACGCAGTTGTAAGTCCCCGCCGCCACATCGTTCATATCGAGCAGCGTCTGCAATCCGTTGAATCGCGCAAAGTCAACCGTCGGTGTGCCGCTCACCAGCGAGACGCCCGTTCCGCTGCAATCGCTGGCTGTGAAGGCATCCACACTCGACACTTGCACTGAGAACGAGGTCACGCTGGCCATCGGCGCATCCGTGCCGATCACAAACGAGGACCCGGTCTGACTATTGCCGTTGCCGTTGTTGTTGGACATCGAACCGCTCGTGCATCCCGCGACGAAAAAGGCGGAAACGGTCAGGGCGAGAATAGAAGGGAGAAATGCTCTCCCTTGAGCTTTTGGGGGCATTTGATTCTTCGCTTTCTGCGGTCGTCCGTGGCCTCCACGGAATCATCGCTGGAATTGACTTGAACTGAGGCGGCTTGGGCGAGCGTTTCCGTCACCATGGCCGTCGTTCTCCTCAACCCCGCCTTCTCTTCTTTAGTTGCGAAAAGGCTCAACTAAATCTTGTCCTCCCGTTACAGACGTAACCTCGCCCCCCCGTTCCGCACGCAGTTACCATCCCGCTTCTGCGCAGGTTGCAAAAGATGCGAACTGAATCAGTTGTCCTTGAATCGGCAGGCGCAGTCCCCATCGCGCCCCGCCCTGGTGTGCTTATGTCTTATTCCCCAGCCCCTGGCACCTAGCCCCTGCCGGGGTCCCCGGCGACAGGTCTTCGTCGCTGGGGTGGCTCAGTCCCTAGCCATGGCCCCCAGCACCTAGCCCCTAGCCCCTAGCCATGGCCCCTAGCACCTAGCCCCTAGTGCTTAAAACATCCGCAGATCGCCCTTCGGCGCCGGCGCATACTTCAGCAATCCCATCTCTCCCGCCAGACGCTCCAGCCGGCTCCGCGTCGCTGTCGTCGGCGCCACCAGCGGCAGCCGCACCACATCCGAAGTCCGCCCCATCATCATCAAGATCGCCTTCACCGGCCCCGGATTCGACTCCCAGAAATTCGCCTCAAACAGCCGCGCATATTTCCGCTCGATCTCCCGCGCCGTCACCCAGTCGTTGCGCAGCGCCGCGCGTATCATGCGGCTCACCTCTCCGGGAGCCTCATTCGACGCCACGCTGATCAGCCCATGCGCGCCGATCCCGATCGTCGCCAGAGCCAGGTTGTCGTCGCCCGAGAACACTTTGAACGAATGCGGCAGCAGGTGCAGCAGATCCGCAATCTGCGGCAGCTTCCCGCTCGCTTCCTTCACCGCTTGAATATTCGGCGCAGCCTCCGCCAGCCGCACCACCGTCTCCGGCTCGAGATTCGCCGCCGTCCGCCCCGGCACGTTATACAGGCACACAGGCAGCGGATCGACCGCCCGCGCCAGCGCCAGAAAATGCTGGAACTGCCCCTCCTGCGTCGGCTTGTTGTAATAAGGATTGGCCGACAAAACCACATCGACCCCGCGCACCTGCTTCAGCAGAGCCGCCTGCCGCAACAGCGTTCGCGTGGAGTTGTGTGTACACCCCGCCCACACCGGCACTCGCCCCGCGGCCGCATCCACCACGATGTGCACCGCGTGCAGCCACTCATCCACATCGAGCGTCGCCGCCTCGCCCGTCGATCCGCAGGCCACAATAAAGTCGATGCCCGCATCAATCTGCCAGTTCACCAGCGCGTGCAATGCCTGATCGTCAATCTCTCCGTCCGCCTTGAAAGGCGTAACGATTGCCGTGCCACAACCTGTCGTTTCCATCACTGGAGAGTGTACTACCCCGCCGCCCGCCTCATTCCCCCGCCCGCTTGACCGGCGCCAGCCGCCCCACGAATTACACTTGCGACAGCATGCATCGGCTCACCAATGAGAGCATCGCCAGCGCGCCCAGCGGCAAGAACGGGACATTGAGCTACGGGCTCGATCCGGTGGGCAACCGCAGTTCGGCTTCGTCGTCGGTCTCCGGCCTCTCACCGGTCAGCGGGAGCTTCAACCAGGACGACGAGCTGACTTCGGCGGAAAGCTATGACAGCAACGGCAATGTGACCGCAACCGGCGGCAAGACGTTCGCCTACGATGCGGAGAACCATCTGGTCTCGATGGGAAGCACCGTCGCGCAGGTTTATGACGGCGATGGAAACCGCGTGGCAAAGACAGTCAACGGCGTGACGACGAAGTATCTCGTCGACGACCTGAACCCGACAGGCGACTCGCAGGTGATGGACGAGCTGACCAGCGGCGCCGTAACGCGGACCTACACCTACGGAATGCAGCGCATCAGCGAGGACCAGGTCATATCGAGCACTTGGACGCCGAGCTTCTATGGCTATGACGGCGGCGGAAATGTTCGCCAACTGACCAACACTTCGGGCGCTGTCACAGACAGCTACGAATACGACGGCTTCGGCAACTCGTTCACCGTCAGCGGCTCTACGCCGAACAACTATCTGTATCGCGGCGAACAGTTTGATTCGGATTTAGGCCTCTACTACCTCCGCGCCAGATACTACAACCCAGCGACCGGAAGGTTCCTGTCCAGGGACCCCAAAGACGGCTATATCAATGTTCCTAAGACGCTGCACAAATATCTGTATGCAGATGGTGATCCAGTGAACATGAAGGATCCAACGGGGAAGGGAGCATTGTTTGAGGCTGCTTTGGTCACTGCCTTTGTAATTCAAGAAACCACCCCAACAATTCTGGCGGCCGCCATAGGAATCTGCACGGCGCTTGAATCCGAGGATTTGCTTGAGGATTTGTGGACATTTGGGAAATCAGCATGGACCGGAGAATTGCCCGAGGGGCCTGACGAGGAAGACATATTGAAGGATTTGGCCGCGCAGTACTGCGCGACTATCAAGTGAGATCAGACCCAAGCTGCCAGATGAGGCTAGATAATGATTGATGGTGCGAGTGCTACGGAGAAAGATGGGCTGCTTTGTGCGTCTATGTCGATCCATGCCATGCCAGGAGCGGCGGGCCTAGCGATATTTGACCCGCTACAGTTTTTTTCGTGGTGGGTATTTGGCGGCGTTGCAGTTGCGTACACGGCGCTCGTCTTCAATGGCGAGTTATCTAAGGCAGGCCCTCTTATCTTTTCTAGACGAAATGCCAGATCACGTCTGGAGATTGTCATTGTTCACTTGGCGTGCCTGTCAATTCTCTTGGCGTTGATGCGGATTGCGCTCTACATTTACCCGACCCTGCCAAACTGGATGACAGATACATTCAATGGCCGTGGCTCCGCCCACTCTGCTTTCGATATCTTGTTTATTGTTGTAATGATAGCTCTGCACTACATTGAGAGACGATGGTTATATGTGGAGTCAGAGACAGATAGTTCTGGCACCGCGGACAAGTCTTCTAAAGCTTCCCCGGCAAATCGAGGAGAGAGACTTTGAGCACGGATATTCCGGATCACCCTTGGAACTCGCTGCCCATCACCGACACCTTGGCGGGTGGCCCCGGTCTCAATAAGCCTTCCCAACCGAAATGAGGGTGCCCCCGGTCCCTTGCACTTAGGGACCGGGGATAGCACCAAAATATAGGGTTTCAGCCCGGGCACTCGGCCTCCGATCTTTCGTCCCCGCTCGGTTGAGCTAAAAGCTAACAGCTAAAAGCTAGAAGCTAGGCAGGTGCCCGCGCAGCGCGTCTGGCCGCACCGCAGGTGCTTGTCAATAGGTAATTCTGAAAATAATTTGCAACTCACTGATTCCATTACGAATTTTCCTTGATCGATTTTGCGCGTTAATTCGCGCAAAAGTTCACAATGAAAATAGTAGCGAGAAATGCGCGAAGCGCGTGTGCCCACCCAGGTGTCCGGCTCGTCGCCTTTCTTTCTGTCTGTCCACTGTTCACTGTCCGCTGGGAGCGGTACCCCCCACCCCCCTCCCTAAATTTGCAGTTTTCCACAAGCAATTTGTAGTTTTTGGGCTCGTCGAACTCCGACTGATTCGGTCCGGATCAGAGGATTCCTGAGCCGAACCCGGCAATTCGGAACGCGTTTTCATCCCCCACGCGCCCTAACTCCTTTGCGGAGAGGATTTTGCCCGTAACCCCTTTGTTAAGAGGATTTTGGCGTCACCCGTCCGGGCTAAAGTCCTGAAACGAAGGAACTTGGCTAAAAGATCCGGGAGGGGGGTATCTCGCGATCGTCTGCCCATGTCACATGCTCGGGGCGGGCAGCGCGTCTGCCGCACCGCAGCTGCCCGCCCACTGCCTCCCTCGCCGGTCCCGCCAACGCCCTCCGAAGCCGCCTCGCCGAGCACTTTGCTTGCCACAACTCATCCACAACCAAAGAAAAACGCGGGGGTAATACAACTTTAGTGCATCGCATTGAATTCATAGGCCTTGACCTTCACCAGATTGCAGTCAAGATTAGAGAAAGAAGGTATTTGAATTCTCTGAATTAGCCGCATGGCCAGCCCCGGGGCAACTCCAATGCTGGCAGCACATATTGGTGGATCGCGCTTCAAGCGCTACGAACGCGAATAATCGGCAAACGGACCGAATTCAAGTCAACCGATCTAGAGGGTGTACCGACCTATGAGCGGCAGAGTAGAACTGTCAACTTCGTGGCAAGACGCTGAACCTCAACCTGCTGCCGCAAGTTCCTCGTCGGTCGCATTGATCGGTCCCGACGATGTGCACCGCAAAATCGTCTCCCGCGCCCTGATGAACTCAGAGGCCGGCTTCGTGCGCGAGTTCAACGCCTATCCCAATGGCCAGGGCGAGTTGTCCCGCTTGATGGACCAGGGCTTCGGCGTGGTGATGATCGACGTCGATAGCGACGAACGTCGCGCTCTGGCGCTGGTCGAGAGCATCGCGGCCCTTGGCTCCGTGATGGTCATGGTCTATTCGAAAAGGAACGATCCTGACCTGCTCACGCGCTGCATGCGGGCGGGAGCACGCGAGTTCCTGCCGCTGCCCGAAGAAGATTCGAACGCCCCCGCGGAGCGCAAGCCGCAAGCCGCGCCCCGAGCGCCTGAGCCGCCCATCAGAGCAGCAGATCCCCAGCCAATGCCCCAGGCACGCAGAGTCGAGATCGACGAGCGTGCAGAAGAAATGCCAGCCGCGCCGCCTCCTGCTGAGCCGGTTCCTGCCGAGTCTGCCGACAACGACTTCAACGAATGGGACAAAACATGGGTGATGAGCGCCATGCCCATGGCCAAAGGGCTGCGCTCGACCATGCGCGTTGCCGCGCCGGCAGAGATTCCCGCCAAGTCCGAGCCAAAACGCGCCGTGGTGCGCGACATCTCCGAGGCCAGCGGCCGCGCCGCAGAGCAGAACACATACGAAGAGCGTCAGCTTTTCCACCCTGTCGAAGACGACCAGGTCATCAAGCCCGATCGCAGCTGGCTAAGGTGGGTGTTGATCGTGGGCGGCCTCGTGGCAGTGGTTGGCATCGTGGCTCTGGTGCTCATGCGCCCCTCGCATCAGAATTCTCCGGCGCCTGCGCAGACTGAAGTTGTCACACCGCAAGCGCAGCAGCCTGCGCCTCAAACGCAACCGAGCGAGACTGCAGCTGCGGCCACTCCAATCGCGAAGCCCTCGCCGCAAGGACCGTCGGCGCAAGTTGCGCCCTCCAACGCACCGTCCGCGCCGGCGCCCGCCAGCCAGGCTCCATCCGATGAGATGAACGCGCAATTGGCGGCGCCCGCCAGGATCAGCATCAAGCAGCCCGCCGCGGTGGGCGAGGCGCCCGACAATATCGCCCCCGGCGCCCTGGATAGCGGAGCAAGCGTGCCAGGCTCGCTGTTTGGAAGCACCGGCAAAGCCAAGGTGGTGCCTGCAGTCTCGGCGATCTCAGCCGGCGTGGCCGAGGGCATGCTGATT
>Ga0181516_10002444_pt1 | contig 13190 bp, 15 predicted proteins | sample PEATcosm2014_Bin_25_FD_121104 | JGI IMG/M metagenome (GOLD analysis project Ga0181516, IMG submission 121104) | Peatland microbial communities from MTU Mesocosm Facility, Houghton, MI, USA - PEATcosm2014_Bin01_10_metaG | ecosystem: Environmental > Terrestrial > Soil > Wetlands > Peat | place... | reverse complement strand
GCGTGAAGTCCAGGGGACACCGCAACTACGAGGCGTTCAGACACGACATCCTCTTCCATCTCGGGGGACTCCAACTCCACCCGGTTTTCCCGGCATGATCCACGAATATCGCGGGAAACCCATTAATTCCCTGGTCAACCTGGATTGGAATAGCGATGATCTCAATCGGAGGTTTTGTTATCCAATTTGGCGACCAATTCGCATCAAATCCAAAACCATGAATATTCAATCAAAAACAATAAAGAAATTCGAAAACAGAGCGCAGGTGCAAGGAGAGAACTACCGAGACCCCTCTCTCCCGTTGCCGTTGGAGAGGGGGAATCGGCGTGAGGCGGGTTTGAGACGGCGGGTCAATGTGTAATCTTGGCCGGAGAGACTCGCTTGAACGATCGACGAAGGGAGAACCGGCATGACACCCAAGAACACGATCTGTCTCTGGTACAACGGCACCGCCCTGGACGCCGCGACCTTCTACGCTGCGACATTTCCCGACAGCGCGGTGGGAGCCGTCTACCGCGCCCCCGGCGACTACCCCGCTGGAAAGGCGGGCGATGTCCTGACGGTGGAGTTCACCGTGATCGGGATCCCCTGTCTTGGCTTGAACGGGGGCCCCATGGTCCACCACTCCGACGCGTTTTCGTTCCAGGTGGCCACCGACGACCAGGCCGAAACCGACCGCCTGTGGAGCGCCATCGTGGACAACGGCGGGCAGGAGAGCGCCTGCGGCTGGTGCAAGGACAAGTGGGGACTGTCGTGGCAGATCACGCCCCGAGCGCTCGTCGCCGCACTATCCGATCCCGATCGCGCCGCCGCCAAGCGCGCCTTCGAAGCCATGATGACCATGGGCAAGATCGACATCGCCAAAATCGAAGCCGCCCGCCGCGGCTGAGAACGGATCCACCCCATCCCATGCGGAGGTCCACCTTGGTTCCCTACCTGGAACGCCTGTACCGACACCTCGCCTGGGCCGACCGGGAAATGTTGCGGGCCATCGATCCCGCGGACGCGCGGCTCGATGCCGCCTTCGAGCTTTTCGCCCATCTGGTGGCCGCCGAACACGTATGGATCAGCCGGATCCGATCGCACCCGCTCGGGGACTTCGGTCCGTGGCAGAAAATGTCCTACGACGAGTGCAAGGATCTTTCCGAGTCCAACGCGGCGAAGTTCCTGGAACTGGTGGGCCAGGCTTCCGACGCCTCGTTCGGGACCGTCGTCCACTACAAGACCAGCAAGGGCGACGAAATGCGGACCCCCCTCGGCGACATCCTCCTGCACGTCGCCCTCCACGGCTCTTACCACCGCGGACAAGTGGCGTCGCGACTGAAAGGCCAAGGCCGCGCCGTCCCCGCCACGGACTACATCGTCTACAGCCGATTGTTCCCGGTACCTGAAGATTCCTGACCAGAATTCGTCCACCCCCCGTCGAGCGAGGCCCCGAAGGGGCCAATGCGAGCCAGGAATACCCCCTGTTGTTCCGAGGAAGGGGTGAGCCACCACCACCTTGCTCCTTTGGGAACCACGGGAGAGACGACCACCCCCCGCCTGCGGCGTACCCCTCCAAGGGAGGGGAATTTAACCGCAGGCCTGCGGCGCGGAACTCCGCTCTGCAGCCATTCCCCTCCTCTGGAGGGGTGGACGGCGAAGCCGGACGGGGTGGTTTGTTCCCGACGCTTGCCTGCGAAGCCGGACGGGGTCACGGGGGCCGCGGCTGGCCCCTGTGCGGAGCAAGCGCAGCGCCCAGCGCGTCAGCGCCTAGCGCCTCGCCGCTTCGAATTCCAGCTTCGGCCATTTCTCCTTCACCAGCCTCAGCTTGAATTCGTGCGACGGCAGGTAGACCAGGCCGCCGTGGCGGTCCACGGCGCAGTCGAACAGGTTTTGTTCGCGGAAGAGTTTCGCCGAGTCTTCGTCGCCCGTCACCCACCGCGCCGCCCAGACGGGCACGGGCTCGAAGGCGCATTCGGCGCCGTATTCGCCCGATAGGCGGAACTGGATCACGTCGAACTGGAGCCGTCCCACCACACCCAGGATCTGGTGCGGCCCGGAGAACGGCGTGAAGATCTGGGCGGCTCCCTCCTGGGTGAGCTGCTCCAGCCCCTGGGCGAGCTGCTTGGAGCGAAGCGGATTCTTGGAGATGACCCGCGCGAAGTGCTCGGGGCTGAATTCGGGGATGCCCTCGAACTGGAGTTTTTCCCCGGACGTCAGGGTGTCCCCGATGCGGAACACCCCCGGGTCGTGGATGCCCACGATGTCTCCGCTCCAGGCCTCGTCCACCAGCGAGCGGTCCTGGGCCACGAAGGTGGTGGGAGCGGCCAGGCGGATCTCGCGGCCCGAGGCCACGTGGGAGACCCGCTCTCCGCGCACGAACTTGCCCGAGCAGACGCGCACGAAGGCCATGCGGTCGCGGTGCTTGGGGTCCATGTTCGCCTGGATCTTGAACACGAAACCAGTGAAGGCGTCCTCGGCGGCGAAGACGGTGCGTTTGTCGGACTCGCGGCGGTCGGGGGCGGGGGCGATGGAGACCAGCGCGTCCAACAGGTGGCGCACGCCGAACAGGTGCAGCGCGGATCCGAAGAAGACCGGGGTCTGCTCGCCGCGCAGGTAGGCCTCGCGGTCGAATTCCGGCATGGCGCCGGTGGCGAAGTCCGCCAGCTCGCGAAGCCGTCCCGCCTCGCGCTCGCCGCCCAGACGGTCGAGCTGGTCGCTTTCCAGCGGGAACCGGTGGATGCCGCGCTCGGTGCGGTCCTGCTCGTCCTGGCTGCGCTCGGAGAAGGAGTGGAAGGCCCCGTCGCCCAGGCTGTAGACGCCCCGGAAACTGACGCCCGATCCGCACGGGAGCGTCTGGGGCACGCAGGGAAGACCCAGGGACTGCTCGATCTCGTCGAAGAGTTCCAGGGGGTCGCGGATGTCGCGGTCGCACTTGTTGACGAAGGTCATGACCGGGGTCCTGCGCATCCGGCAGACCTCCATGAGCCTCAAGGTCTGCGGTTCCACGCCCTTGGCGCCGTCGATGAGCACCACGGCGCTGTCCACGGCGGCCAGGGCCCGGAAGGTGTCCTCGCAGAAGTCCTCGTGCCCCGGAGTGTCCACCAGGTTGAGGTGGTGGCCGTCGTGGGGGAAGCTCATGACGGAGCTGGTCACGGAAATCCCGCGCTGGCGCTCGATCTCCATCCAGTCGGAGGTCGCGGCCTTGCGTCCCCTCTTGGCCCGCACCATCCCCGCCTCGCGGATGGCGCCGCCGTACCAGAGGAGCTTCTCCGTGAGCGTGGTCTTTCCCGCGTCGGGGTGGGAGATGATCGCGAAGGTGCGGCGACGCGAGACGGTCTCTGCCAAGGTCATGGGAGGTTCCTCAGGAAGGTTCCGGGATAGTAGGCGGACAGGATCTGCGCGCAGGACTGGCCGGCCCAGGATCGGCCCATGGCGCCGTTCTGCGAAAGGCCCACGCCGTGGCCGTTTCCGGTGCCCTCCGCCACGTAGCGGCCCCCCTCGCGTCTCAGCTCGAATCGGGTGCTGCGCAGGATCGGCCGTCCCTCGCCGTGGCGCCGCAGCGCCCAGCGGATGCGGTCGCCCGTCACCTCGAAGGTCCCGTTCTTCGCCTCCACCACCAGCACGGTGGCCCGACCGGAGGAATCGGGGCCCTCCAGGCGCAGCGACCGGACCTCGCCGGGATCCACGGTCCTTCCCAGCGCTTCGGACAGATCCCGTCGCACCGCCTGGTTCAATTCCGCCACGGACCACGTTTCCGTCCACGATCCGGTGGGTGCGGCACCTCCCCAAGCCCGTCCGTCGGGAGCGGTGTCGGCGACCCCGCACAGGTAGGGTTGGACCGGCTTCTGCGGCCAGACGTCCCGGATGCAGGCGGTATGCCCCCCCGAGCCGGAGTGGTAGTAGGCGTCGATGGGGTGTCCCCCCGAATCCGCCAGGATCCGACCGGAGGTTTCCCGCACCGCCCGCGAGCAGAGCGTGTCCTCCCCCGAAGCCCCGTCGTAGACCTGGTCGCGGGTGTCGTCGCGCAGGTCCCAGGCCTTGCCGGAGTATTGCCCCAGGGAACGGAGGGTGTAGGTGCGTGCCACCACCGCCTGCGCCTTCGCGGCCTCGAAGAACCGGGGGTCCAGCTTCCGACCGATCTCCCCGGGAACGACTCCCCGCAGATAGTCCTCCAGCCCCAGGTGGTCCACGACGGCCAGACCGGGTCCGCAGGGGACCACGTGCACCTCGCCCCGGAAACACTTCGATCCGATGCAGAAACGGTCTCCACCCCCGACCACCGCTTCCGAGGATTCCGCCGAGCCTGTCGGCCAGGAGATCCTGACCCTTTCGCCCTCACGGCGGGCATGGAGAACGGATCCATCGGGAATCCGACCCGGATCCGCGTTTCCCTCCACCTGCCACGGCCCCTTCAGCCGGAGTTCCAGCGGCCCCGCACCTTCGAAGACCTCGACCCGCACTTGTCGCTGCTGCGTCGTGTCGGCGACCGGAGGAGGTTGTGCCAGCAGCCGTCTGGCCTCGTCGGGGGGGTCGAAAGCCAGGGCGAGCGCCGCAGCGGCTCCGAGAAGGAGGATCACCTCCCGGAGGTCTGCGCGAGCTTGCGCAGCTTGCCCTGGACCAGGCTCCGCGCGACCGGCGAGATCTTGTCCACGAACAGGATGCCCTCCAAATGGTCCATCTCGTGCAGGAGACAGCGCGCCTCCAGCCCCTCCAGGCCCTCGCGCCGATGGAAATTCCCGTGGACGTCCTGCCAGGAGACGTGCACCTTCTCGGGACGGCTGACCTTTCCGCGGACTCCCGGGACGGAGAGGCAACCCTCGTCCATGACGCAATCGGGAGCCGCCGGTTCCAGGACCGGATTCACATAGACGACGGGACTCTTGGATCCGCCCTCCCGGAACTCGGTGTCCACCGCCAGCACACGCAGGAGTCGCCCCACCTGCACCGCGGCCAAGCCCACGCCGTCGGCCTCGTACATGGTTTCCACGAGGTCGTCGCACCAGGCGCGGAAGGCGTCGTCGAACTCCTGGGGTTCCACGGGTCGCGACAGCTTGCGCAGGACCGGATCACCCCAGGTCAACACCCGAAGCACCGCCATGCCTACCCCTCCTGGACCTTGGACACGATGGCCTGGCGCTGGAACTCCAGCTTCACGCCTTCGGAAAGGCGCAGGACCACGTTGCCGTTGTCCTGGACCTTTTCGACCTCGGCGAAGAATCCAGCCTGGGTCAGCACGCGGTCGCCCTTCTTGAGGTTCTTCTGGAGCTGGTCCGCTTCCTTCTGCTTCTTCATGGCCGGTCGGATGGAGAGGAACCACATCGCGCCGCCGAAGACCAGGAAGAGAGGGAGCATGGAGCTCAGGGACTCGACAAGGGACTGGTTCGGTGCGGCCATGGAGGGTTCCTTTGGTGGTTCCGTGCAAAGGCCGGGAAAGGTACCAATCCCTACGGTCCCGCGCCCCCGTGCCGCACGATCTTCCCGTCTTCCCAGTAGAGCACGTCCTCGGCGAGGTTGCAGGCGAGATCCCCGATGCGACGGAGGTCCTGCCCGATGCGGATCTCGAGGAAGGAATGGTCTATGTCGGCGGCGTCCCCGCTCCCGGCGCGGGTCCGCGCGTTCCCCCAGGTGGCCCTGGACAGCGATCGCATGGAGGGCGATTCGTCCAGCACCGACTGGGCGACCCGGGAGTCGCGTTCCCGGAGCGCGTGGAGCGAGCGCCCCAGCATGGAGAGGATCCTGGAGGAAAGGAGCGAAAGTGCGTCCCCTACGGGCCCGGACAGGTTGGGCGAGGCCTCCAGGACGCTCAGGGCGTGGTCGGCGATGCGCTCCAGATCTCCGTTGGCGCGAAGCACCGTGACCAACGCGCGCAGATCCCCCCCGACGGGATGGTGCAGGGCCATGATGCGGAGGCATTCCTCCTCAAGGACCACCTCCTCGCGGTCGATGTCGTCCTCCAGAGCCTTCGGGTCCGCGGGCTTGGAAACGGAATTCGTCAAGATGGAACAGGCCGCCGTCACCTGCCGGAGGACCCGCTCGCCCTGCCTTTCCAGGAGGGAGGCGAGTTGGCGCAATTCGTCTGCTGTTTGTTTCGACATGGTGTGGGAGGCCTATCCGAATCGGCCCGAAAGGTAATCCTCGGTGCTGCCGCGCATCGGGCGCTGGAAGACGCGGTCGGTGGGGCCGTACTCCTCCAGCTTGCCGTCCAGGAGGAAGGCCACGCGGTGCGGCAGACGGGACGCCTGGGCGAGGTTGTGGGTGGCGAGCATTACGGTGCGCGAGCCCGACAGGTCCAGGAGCGCGCGCTCGACGATTTCCGTCTCCCGGGGATCCAGGTCCCCGCAGGGCTCGTCCAGCAGAAGGACCTCGGGCTGGCCGACGGCGGCCCGGGCCAGGTTCACCAGCTGGCGCATTCCCGCGCGAAGACCCTGGGCGGGCCGGTGCAGGTGGTCGCGCAGGCGGTCCCAGGCCGAGATGGACCGCAACGCGGCTTCCACGGCGTCGTCCAGTCGGGGTCCCGGCTTCCATCCGTCCAGGAGCAACGGAAAGGCGATGTTGCGATGGACGGATCCGGGGAGCACCGCGGCGTCGCGGAACACTGTGCCCGTCCGGCGCTTGAGGGAGAGGTCGTCCGTCCCCCGGCCCCAGAGGGGATCCTTGTCCAGGAACACCCCCCCGCTGGTCTCCACGCCTGGTCGACCGGCGAGAAGGCGGTTGACCGAGGAAAGGAGGACGCTCTTGCCGGATCCGGCCGGCCCGACCAGGGCGACGATCCGGCCTTTCGGGATCCCGAGGTCGATCCAACGCAGGAGATCCCGACCGGCGAAGCGGACCGTCCAACCGCGGAACTCCACGTGCACCTCGTCGCCTGGGTCGTTCGGGTGCAAGGCTGGGTGGATCATCGGATGGTCTCGGGTTCCCTGCGATGCAGCAGCCGTACCGCCGCGTACTCCAAGCCCACGCAGAGCAAAGCGAGGAGGGAAAGCGACAGGAACGCCAATGGCCGGCCCAGTTCCCCGTCCAGAGCGGGCCAGGGAGGGTCGCAGGCGAGCACGCCCAGGTGGAGAAAGCCTCCGGACAGGGACAGGGCCGGTGCGGGCCCCACCCCGGACCGCCCCATCGTGCGGGCCGCTCCCACCAGGAAGAGCGGAGCCGTCTCCCCGGCCGCACGCGCCAGCCCCGAAAACCACGCTCCCACCAATCCCCTGGCCGAGGCGGGAAGGATCACCTGGCGCAGAACCTGCCACCTCGTGGCACCGCAGGATCGGGCGATTTCCCTCCAGGAGCGGGGGACCCGGTCGATGGCGGACATCGCCCTGGCCAGGGTGACGGGGGCGGAGAGCGCGCCCAGGGTGATCGCGCCCCAGAGCATGCCTCCCGTTCCCCAACGGACTCCCGAGGCGAAGACCCTGTCCAGGTGCACGCCCAGGCCCCCCACCAGGACGCCCGCACCGACGAGGCCCCAGACCACTCCCGGGACGGCCGCGAACCATTCGGAGGAGCTCCGCACCCATCGCGTGCGCAGACCGGGATCCGTGCGGTCCGCAAGCTGCAGCGCGGCCAGCAGCGCGGGCAACCCTCCCACCAGCCCGGAGAGGAGGACCAGCACGATGGTCCCCGCCACGACCGGTTCCAGCCCCCCGCCGCCCCAGTCGTCTGGGGCTTGGAGAAGGAGGCGGGCCAGGTGCGGAAGCGTTTGACGGATTCCGTCGAGCAGTCCCGAGGGCGCGCGTTCCGCTTCGCGGATGGAGGAGAGACGAGCGGTGCGCACCGTCCCGTCCAGGTCGGAAAACAAGGCGAGCACCCGGCGATCGTTCGCTTCGAACATGTCCATCCTCCGAGCCGCCTGCATGGCCTGCGCCTTTCCGTGACCGGTCGGCGGCTGCCGCGCGAGCCTGTTCCGGTCGCCCCTGAGCCGCGTCGGCATCTCCTCCAGCGCCCGTCGCGCCGTTTCCCCGGACAAGGTGTCCCCTTCCTCGGTCACCACCCCGGAAAGCCGACCCATGAGGGGGGGGCCGTCGTCGCGGCGGACCAGCCAGGCCTCCGTGTCCACGGACATGGAGGCCGGAATCGGGTCGAGTACCCGGACGGAACCGTCGCAGAGGAGGACGGGCAGGCGACCTTGGGCCTTCTCCAATGGGCTTTGGGGGAGCCCGACGGCGAGGAACCGGGAGCCGTCGCGCGAACGCACGATTCGCGGCGACGGGGGAACCAGGAGTCTGGCGGTGTTGCAGAGGAGGGCGAGCACGGGCAGGGCGAGGAAAAGCACCAGCAAGGCCAGCGCCGATCGGGCGGAAAATCTCATTCCGCCTCCGTGTCGATCCATCGCGGATCCAGACGCTGGGCGATGGCGTGGAGTGCCATGGCCCAAAGGCTCAGGAACAAGGCGCCGCGCATCAGGTCGCACCGGAGATCGCCGTTGGGAATCGCCTGGGGAAGGTCCCGGACCAGCGCGACGCCGGCGGTGGGGGAGCCGCCCGAGGAGGAGAAACCTCCCGACACCAGAAGCACGGCCATGGTCTCGCCGGAGGCGCGGGCCACGGCGCGCAGCAGGGCCGCCACCAGACCGGGACGGGCCGCGGGCAGCGAAAGGTTTGTCAGTATTTGTCCAGGGTGGGCTCCCAGGGCGAGGGCGCCTTCGGTCCAGGATTGGATGGTTTTGCGGTCCAAGGCGTCGGAGAAGGAAAGCCACAGCGGCATTCCCATCCCCCAGGCCAGCGCCAGCACCGCCCAGGCGGGATTCCGGGCGGGAATTCCGGTGGCTTCGGAAATCCGAGGCGATACCAGGTGCAGGAGCACGAAGGCCGGAACGGCGAGGGGAAGGGCGGCGGTCGACCGGATGATGGAGCCTGCGCGGATGTGGCGAGATAGGAGCGCCACCGCGATCGCCGGTCCCATGGCCAGCAGGACTCCCGAGGTCCCCAGCGCGGCGGAACCGGCCACCCATCCCAGGACGCGGTTCCACCCGCCGGGTTTCCCGTTCCCGAGCGCTTGGGCCACCAGCCAAGCCGCGCTGGATGCGAGCACCAGCGGGGCGATCCAGCCCCCGGAACGCAGAACCACGCTCGCCACCAGGTCGGTGGCCCGCACCGAGGCGGGAACGCACCGGATCCGCCGTTCAGCCATCCAGGCGCGATCCGCGGCGGACGGGATGAGCCCCGATGCCCGCGGCCTGTTCCAACCGGGCGGCCAACACCCCGGTCAGCCGCCACCCATGAAGCGGACGATCTCGACCTGGTCGCCTTCCGACAGCGGAGTCTCCCTCCATTTGGACCTGTCCAAGGCGTGGAGATTGTGTTCGACCACCACCCAGCGCGGATCCAGTCCAAGGGACCCGACCAGCGAGAGGATGTCGGGATTCCCGTCGATCCGCTTCGGGTCCCCGTTGAGCTGGATCTCCACCCTCAGGTCTCCCAGCGGTCCGGATCCCATTGGTAGCCCAGTCCCGTCACGGTGTGCACGCACTTGGAGTAGGTGCCCAGCTTCTCCCGCAGTCGCGTGATGGCGACGTCCACGGAACGGGGCCCCGAAGTGCTTTCCATCCCCCAGACCTCTTCCAGGAGGTGGAGCCTTTCCACGGCCCGGCCCTTGGCCACCACCAGCGCGCGCAGCACCTCGAATTCCTTGAAGGTGAGGTTCACGGGCGATCCTCCGATGTGCACCTGGCGTCGATCCAGGTCCACCGCGAGATCCCCCACCCGCAGGCGTTCGCCGGATATGGATCCCGTGGTCCGGCGCAGGATGGCCTGGACGCGCGCGACCAGTTCCCTGGGCGAGAAGGGCTTCGCGACGTAGTCGTCCCCCCCCACGGAGAAGCCGTAGATGCGGTCGTGCTCCTCCGTGCGGGCGGTGAGGAACACCACGGGAACGGCGCGATGGCGCTCGGATTCCCTCATGCGGCGACAGATTTCGGTTCCCGGGAGGTCGGGGAGCATGACGTCCAGGATGGCGAGCTCCAGGCGCTCGTCGGACAGGATGGACAGGGCTTCCGAACCGGTGCGCGCGGCGAAGGTCCGGTAGCCCGCCTTGCGCAGCGCATGCACGGTGAGGTCCAGGATGTCGGGGTCGTCTTCCAGGACAAGTATTCTTTCTGTGGCCATACCGGTGGCAATCTAGCACCGGGTGGACGCGCAGGGAACCTGCCCGCAACCGCACTGGAACAGGATTGCGGACAGGCCTTGGACGATGAGATGATAGCAACCCGCCTGAAACATCAGGGAAACATCCGATTGTCCTCTTTACGATTCCTGAAGAGGAACGCCCACACTCCCATACACCAATGGAGCAACAATGAACGGAAGCAAGATCTCGATCGCCTTGGTCCTGGCCGCGATGGCCGGAGCCAATGCCCAAACGGCCGATTCGGTCGTCGCCAAGGTCGACAGCCTGGAGAGCGGCCTCCTCCGCACCGAAAAGACCGTGGCGGTCTTGAGCCATTTCAAGGTCGGCGGATTGGTCCAGCTCCAATACATGTATTTCTCGGACACCAACGAAGCGGGCGGCAACAGCCAGAAGCAGGGTGCCTGGTCCATCAAGCGCGGTCGCATCAAGACCATCTACGACGCGGGGAACGGCGTGTCGGCCGTGTGGCAGCCCAACTTCGACGAGTCCGGCGCGGTGACCTCCAAGGACGCCTACCTGGAATTCCAGGAGCCTTGGCTCAAGGCCTTCGGGATCCGCGGCGGTCTCCAGGACATCCCCTTCGGCTTCGAAATCTCCTATTCCTCCGCCGCCATCGAGACCATGGAGCGCTCCCGTTTCGAGAACAAGGGGCCCTTCAACGGCGAGAAGGACGCCGGACTGGTCCTGTTCGTGCATCCCCCGCAGATCCCCTTCCTCAACGCGAAGATCGGATGGACCAACGGCCAGGGCATCAACGTCTCCTACCAGGATCCCAAGGACATCACCGGACGGGTGGGCTTCACCGTCTCGGCCAACGACGTCGGTCTGGGAGTGAACGGCGGCGTCTCGTACTACAACAACATGTTCCTGTCGGCCACGAATTCCCTGCGCGAAGTGGTATCGGACACGATGAAGACGGAAAATGGAAGGCTCCGCGACGATCTGGACGCCCACGTGGTGGGTGCGGATCTGGAGGCGATGTACAAGTTCCCGGTGGGTGGCAGCGCCAAGCTCATGGGCGAATACTACGGCGGAAAGGTCGTGGGGGCCACCAACAGCCTCACGCCCTATCTGGGAGTCGGCAACGCGGACATCCGCAACGCCATGGGCTTCTACGTGACCGGCGTGCTCAATCCCCTGGCCATCCTGCCCGAGCTGCAGCTGGTGTACCGCTACGACTACTACGACCCCAACACCGACGTCTCGGGCAACCAGGTGGATGCCACCAAGGGCTTTTCGGCGGCCGACATCGCCTACACCACCAACACCATCGGGGTGAACTGGTTCGTGAATCCCAACCTGCGGCTGAGCCTCGCCTACGACATCATCTCCAACGAGACCACCAACGCCCCCTCCTTGGACGGTTGGTCCAGCGACGCGGGCCGCACGTTGGCCCAGGGGGCGCTCAAGACCGGTACATACACGGCCAAGAGCGACTTCTCGAAGGACGTCGACGACAACCAGTTGACCTTCCGCATCCAGGTGATGTACTAAGCACGGAAACGGGGGCGGAACCATCTTGGACTCCATCCACCATGCTTTGCCCCCGACCAAGATCCGCGCGGCGGATCTGAATCTGCACTACGGCCCGAGATACGCGCTGCGGCACATCGACCTCGAGATCGAGGAGAACCGCGTCACGGCGCTGATCGGCCCCTCGGGGTGCGGAAAGAGCACCTTCCTGCGCTGCCTGAACCGGATGAACGACCTGATCGAATCGGCGAAGACCACGGGCGTGGTGGAAATCGACGGCGAGGACATCTACGCCTCCGGAGTCGATCCCGTCCTCCTGCGACGCAAGGTGGGGATGATCTTCCAGAAGTCGAATCCCTTCTCCAAGTCCATCTTCGAGAATGTCGCCTACGGTCCCAGGGTCCACGGGGTCAAGGACAAGAGGAGGCTCGAGGAGATCGTGGAAAGGTCGCTTCGCCAGGCCGCGCTGTGGGAGGAGGTCAAGGACGACCTCTCCAAGTCCGGCTTGGGCCTTTCCGGGGGACAGCAGCAGCGCCTTTGCATCGCCCGGGCGATCGCGGTGGATCCCCAGGTGCTGTTGATGGACGAACCCGCGTCCGCCCTGGATCCCGTCGCCACGGCCAAGATCGAGGAACTGGTCTGGCAGCTTCGGGAGACCTACACCATCGTGATCGTGACGCATTCCATGCACCAGGCGTCCCGGATCTCCGACACGACCGCATTCTTCTACATGGGGGAGATGGTCGAGACGGGGCAGACGCAGAAGATCTTCACGAGTCCCTCGCAGAAGCGGACAGAGGACTACATCACCGGCCGGTTCGGCTGAAGGAGCGAAGGAAATGGAAAGACACTTCGAAAAGTCCCTGGAAGAACTCCTGGCCGCGCTCGCCCTGATGGCCGCGCATGTCGACGCCGTGCTGGAATCCGCAGAAGACAGCTTGAACAACAGCGATCCGTCCCTCGCGGAAGGGGTCTTTTCCGGAGAGAAGGACATCGACGTCGACCAGAACAAGCTCGACGAGATGATCGTGGACTTCATCGCCTTGCACCAGCCGGTCGCCAGCGACCTGCGCCAGGTCCTCTCCGCCCAGGACATCGTGGTGGATCTGGAACGCATCGGCGACCACGCGGTCAACATCGCGGAGTCCTCCATCCGCCTTTCCGGCCTGCGCACGCCGCCCGACCTTCTCAAGCTCCCCGAGATGTGCGTGCTCGCGCGGTCCATGGTGGCGGATTCCGTCAAATCGTTCCTGGCCCGCGACGCGGACCTGGCCCGCAAGACCATCGCCCGCGACGACCGGATGGACGCCCTCAACCGGGAGATGACCCGGCTGGTGATCGGGGCCATCAAGGAGGACCGCGAACTCGTGGAAACGGGATTGGAGCTCATCCGCATCTCCAAGAACCTCGAACGGATGGCCGACCTTTCGGCGAACGTCGCGGAAGACGCGCTGTACCTGGTCGAGGGGCGCACCGCCCGGCACCAGAGCACCTAGGAGTCTGCGCGGCAGTACTGTTGGCGGATTTTCGGGTTTCCTGGTTTTGGGGTAGGTCCTGCCGATATTTGGTCTGGTGTGGGTTGGATGCGCCCTTTGGAGGCTTCCCTTACTCTG
>Ga0181516_10002443_pt1 | contig 13191 bp, 9 predicted proteins | sample PEATcosm2014_Bin_25_FD_121104 | JGI IMG/M metagenome (GOLD analysis project Ga0181516, IMG submission 121104) | Peatland microbial communities from MTU Mesocosm Facility, Houghton, MI, USA - PEATcosm2014_Bin01_10_metaG | ecosystem: Environmental > Terrestrial > Soil > Wetlands > Peat | place... | reverse complement strand
TGATCTCGGGGCTTTCCTATCGAACGACATCCGACGACTATGCCGGTCCGCTGAACTTCGTTTCGCCGGTATCCGCATCGTTCAGCGTCTTCAGCGGGTTCGCCCAAGACGAGATCACGCTGCTGCCGGAGCGATTGAAACTGACGCTGGGATCCAAATTCGAGCGCAATGACTACACCGGTTTTGAAGTCCAGCCGAATGCCCGCCTGCTCTGGACGCCGACGGAGAAACAGACGGTCTGGGCGGCGGTTTCCCGCGCGGTGCGGACGCCTTCGCGTCAGGAATTGGATGGCCGGGACAACTTGCAGGTCTTTCCACCGTTCCCGCCCAACCCGTTGCCGACCTTGGCTTCCACCTTTGGAAATCCGGGCCTTGAATCCGAAAATCTGATTGCCTATGAACTGGGTTACCGGGTGGAACTCACCCGGAAATGTTCGCTGGACGCGACGGCTTTTTTTAACCAATACGACCGGCTGATTGTTCCGATGGCCGGAACCTTCGTGCCATTGGAACCGGGTTCGCTGCCGCCGCACAGCCTGGTTCCATTCACCTTCGTCAACACCGGTCCGACCCAAACCTACGGCGTGGAGCTGTCCGCCGTTTGGAACGTGACGGACCGCTGGCATTTAACCGCGAGCTATTCGTGGTTGGAAATGGATTTGCCGGCGACGGATGCCTACTATGCCGGCTCGCCCGGGCAGCAGGCGCAACTACGTTCCACGCTTGATCTGCCGGGCAATCTGGAATTCAATGGCGCGGCTTATTATGTTGATTCCATCAATGTGCCTTATGGCCTTGGCCAGATGAACCTGCCAGCTTATGTGCGGCTGGATCTGGGCCTGGTCTGGCATCCCACGAAATCGCTGGAAATCGGCATCTGGGGACAGAACCTGACCGAGGATGCACACGCGGAATTCACCAGCTATAAAACCCCGCTGGTGACAGAAATCCCGCGCAGCGTGATGGGGAAAATCACCCTGCGGTTCTGACCGGATGACGCTACGCAACCGTATGAATTTGTCTGCCAACCATAAGTTCAAACGGTTTCGCCCCGCCGCCGTGCTGCTGGGCCTGCTGGTTTTACTGCTGGGCGCCAGCCGGGATTTCGCCGGCGAAGCTACGATGCCGTTCACCGAATATCAGGTGAAGGCGCTCTTTCTGTTGAACTTCACCAAGTATGTGGCCTGGCCCACCAACGCTTTTGCCGGAACCAATGCCCCGTTCACCATCGGCGTTTATGGGGAAAATGATTTTGGCGACGCTTTGCAGACGGCGGTGGCCGGGCGCAGCGTGAACGGTCGGAGCATTGCCATCCGGCAGCTTGACGGCACCAACGACCCGGCCGGCTGCCAGATTCTGTTCATCAGCCATTCAGCGGAAAAACCTGCGGGGGAAATTCTCGACCGGGTCAGGACATTGCCGGTTTTGACCGTGGGTGAAACGGATCAGTTTTTGCAGCAAGGCGGCGTGATTCATTTCCTGAAGAAAGAGTCCAAGATTCGTTTGGAAATTAATCTGGATGCCGCCCGGCAGGCGAACCTCAAAATCAGCTCCAAGCTTTTGAACGTGGCGGACCTGGTGAAAGGCAAGCCGTGAACGGCTTATGAACCCGCTCCAAAATCTTTCCATCCGGCGCAAGCAGATGTTGGTCATCATGGTGACCAGCAGCCTGGCGCTGCTGCTGGCCTGCGCGGCGTTCATCGCCTACGACGCGCTGACGTTTCGGCGGGATTTGAGCTTGCGGATCACCATTCTGGCCGACGCCATCGGTGCCAACTGCGCGGCGGCCATTGATTTTGACGATCCCAAGACGGCGGAAACGGCGCTGGAGGGGCTGCGGGCGGATGCGAACATTGAAGCGGCCTGCATATACAACCGCACCGGCCAGGTGTTTGCCATTTATCAGCGGGACGCGGCGGTGCCGTTTGTGCCGCCGCCGGTGCAGCCGGCCGGCCAGGAATTCACCCGCCACCAACTGCGATTGTTCCGCGACATCCGACAGGACAACGCGCCGACGGGGACGATTTTTGTGGCTTCGGATTTGCAGGAACTTTCCCACCGGCTGGTGAGTTATGTGGAAATCGTGGGCATGGTCTTTCTGGCGGCGCTGTTGGTGGCCCTGCTGTTGTCCAGCCGGCTGCAACGGCTGGTGTCCAATCCCATCCTCAACCTCGCGGCGGTGGCGCGGACGGTGGCGCAGGAAAAAAACTATTCATTGCGGGCGGAAAAACGGAGCCACGACGAACTGGGCCAGTTGGTGGACTGGTTCAACGAGATGCTCGGCCAGATTCAGCAGCGCGACGCCGCGCTGCAGGCCACGCAAGATCAACTGGAGCAGCGCGTCGGCCGGCGCACCGCCGACCTGGCCGAATCCCTGTCGGTCATCAATGCCACGCTGGGTTCCACGGCGGATGGCATTCTGGTGGTCAACCGGGAGGGCAAAAAGATTTTGCAAAACCAGCGGACCACCGACTTGTGGAAAATCCCGGCGGCCATCGCCGAAGACCCGGACGACGCAGCGCAGGTCCGGCACGTCATGAATGCGGTGAAGGAGCCGGCGGCGTTTCTGGAAAAGATCAAGTATTACTACACCCACCCGGAGGAGAGCGGCCAGGATGAGGTGGAATTGAAGGACGGAACCATTCTGGACCGGATCACCGCCCCGGTGCTGGGCAAGGATGGAAAAAATTACGGAAGAATCTGGACGTTTCGGGACGTGACGCAGAGCCGGCAGGCCGAGGCGGCGTTGCGCGAAACACAGGCGCTTTATTATTCGCTGGTGGACCAACTGCCCGCCGGCATTTTCCGCAAGGACGCCGCCGGCCGGTTTGTCTTCGTCAATGCCTGGTTTTGCCGGCTTAAACAAATGGATGCGGAACAAATTCTCGGCAAGACGTCGTTGGCGCTGGCGAACCTTGAAATGGCCCGGTTCGCCGGGCAGCCGCATCTGGCGGCTCATTCGACGCGGCGCGGGGTGATTGGCGAAAGCCACCATCAGGCAATCATGCGCACTGGCCAGCCCGTTGAGGTGGAGGAGGAATACCATGATGCCAACGGTTCGTCGCGGTATATGCGCGTGGTGAAATCGGCGGTGTTCGATGCGGACGGGAAAATCATCGGTTCGCAGGCGGTTCTTTTTGATGTCACCGCCCTCAAGCTGGCGGAAGCCGAACTCGCCTATGAGCGCGACCTGCTGCAGACCTTTCTGGACACCTCGCCAGACTCCATCTTTTTCAAGGACCTGCAATCGCGCTTTGTGAAAGCAAGCCGGTCAGTGGTGGAATATATGCGGAAAATCGCCTTGCGGAATCATCGCAATACGCATCCCGGTGATGGCACGGATCACTTGCCGGCCCACTTGATCAGTCACGAACAATTCCAAAAATACATCATCGGGAAAACGGATGCGGACATTTATTCCGCCGAATCGGCGACGGCGTTCAGTCAGGATGAGCAGGAAATCATCCGCACGGGCCAGCCGAAGATCGGCCAGATTGAACAAATAATTCAAGACGACGGCACCAAAATCTGGCATATGACTACGAAGGTGCCCTGGCGGAACAAGGTCGGGCAGATCATCGGCACCTATGGCACCGCGCGGGATATCACCGATTTGAAAAATGCCGAGGCCAAGATCGAGGCGGCGCACCGGCAACTGCTGGAAACCTCCCGACTGGCCGGCATGGCCGAGGTGGCCACCAACGTCCTGCACAACGTCGGCAACGTGCTCAACAGCGTCAATGTCTCGGCCACGCTTGTGTTGAACAGTATGCGGGCTTCCAAGGTTCCCTACCTGGGCAAGGTCGTGGCGCTGCTGAACAAACACGCTGCCGACCCCGGTGCCTTTCTGAATAATGATCCCCAGGGCCGGCAGTTGCCCGGCTATTTGAACCAGCTCTCTGGCCATCTCGCCCACGAACAGCAAGTCGCCATCGCCGAACTGGAACTGCTCCGCAAAAATATCGAGCACATCAATGACATTGTCGCGATGCAGCAGAGCTACGCCAAGATTTCCGGTGTCACCGAAACCGTTATGGTCTCCGAGCTTGTTGAAGACGCCCTGCGCATGAACGCCGGCGCGCTGGCCCGGCATGAAGTTGAACTGGTTCGAGACTTTGCCGACGTGCCACCAATCACCGTGGAGAAGCACAAGGTCCTGCAGATTCTCGTGAACCTGATCCGCAATGCCAAATATGCCTGCGATGATTCCCGCCGGAAGGACAAGCAATTGCGGCTGCAAATTTCAAAGATCGGTGTCTGGATTAGGATTGCCGTCATTGACAACGGAATCGGCATTCCGCCTGAGAATCTGACGCGCATTTTCAACCATGGATTTACCACGCGCAAAGGCGGTCACGGCTTCGGCCTGCATAGCGGCGCGCTCGCGGCCCAGGAACTGGGCGGCTCGCTGACCGCCCGAAGCGAAGGCGCGGGACATGGCGCCATTTTTAATCTCGAACTGCCCTTGCAACCTCCCAAGGTTGACTTATGAACGACTCCCTCTTCCCCAAAAACAACCGCATTCTGGTGATTGACGATAATCAGGCCATCCACGCGGATTTCAGAAAAATCCTCGAGCCGCCGACGCATTGGCCACAAGGCTGGACGCGGCGGGGGCGGAGTTGTTGGGGAGGCTTTCAGGCTGTAAATATCCGTCGAAGTTTCGGGGAAGAAATAACGGAACGCCACGCCGTCATCCGATACTTGGAAAATGATGTCCATCTTTTTGCCGTCCGCCACGTCGAGATGAAACTCCTTGCGGTTCGCGCTATGATGAAGCAAATACGATTCTTATTCTCATGGACTGTTGTTAACACAATCTGTCTGGATCATACACAAACAAATGAGCCAAAGGTATGAGTGTTGTCAGTTTCGCCAGTTCAATTCGTGACATTGGGGCAGTTTGGATCAAAATGCAAACGCGTAACAAAAAACAAGCAGAACGAGTTTCAAGGACTATCTAAACCAAGTTGTTCATGGCCACATAATCCGTAATCCTGCTGAATTTTACGCCGGAATGATGGCGGCGGGTTGCGATATGGCGCAGATGCAACACTACAGCCCCAGTGCGTGAACCCACCTGAAGCTTCTCGTAAATGTGCCGAATATGGGTATGGACGGTGGCGTAGCTGATTTTAAGTTCTTTGGCAATCTCCATGTAGGTGCAACCCTCCGCAAGACAGGCAATAACTTGCCGCTGCCGTATGGACAACTTCCCATAATTCTCGACTGGATCTTCGGCCTGCTGTAATAAAATTACCAACTGGCGGGCAACGGCGCTGCTGATGGGTGAGCCTCCTTCAAAGGCCTCGCGGACTCCCGCGATGATCTGTTCTGGTGAACTGTGTTTCAGCAAATATCCGCAGGCTCCAGATGAAAGGGCGCTGAAAATGATGTTGATATTTTCAAAATCGGTCAACATCACAATGAGCACATCGGGAAACCTTTCCTTCAGTTGACGCACATTTGCCACGCCATTCAGGCCAGATAAATGTATGTCCATCAAAACCACATCCGGCGGGGAAAGGTCAATCTCTTTGAGCGCATTTTCGGCGTTAGTGATTTGACCCACACAACGAAATCCCTCAGTCGAATCAATCAAATCCACCAGGTATTTCAAAAACCGCTTGTCCTCTTCTATGATTGCAATCGTAATTGACATTTTTATGAAGTTTATAAACTTGCTCAAGTTCATTGGCAGTTGCGCCTTGTTTAAGCCAGCCTTGCGCCAGCATATATATCAGGGTAATCCATTTATAAGATGTTCAAGAAATTTACAATCTCGGGCGCAACTTCAGAGCCTTGGGTGTCGTTTGGCCCCCCTGATGACGCTCTCTGTCCAAAGCGCGACTGATCTTCTGACCCTGCTCGTATGGGATCACTTTGTCCAGGCAGCCATGCCGGTGCGACCTCTGGAACTCCATTTAGAACTCGGTTCAATTCAATTTTAGTGTCAAAATACGAAGATGGAGAAAATTGTCATGTCACCAGAACATCGGACAATGGCTCGCGGAATCACATGCGATCAAAGTAACCAAGCAGATTTTTGCCGGAAAAAACTTTACAAATCGGCGCCCTCCTCCTAAGTCTGTCATCCGTATGCGACGCGGGTTTTTCTTTTCAGCTGCCGTAACCATGACTTGTGGGTGGCTAATGTGCGTTTTAAATCCCGGTCATTGCGCAACGGTGGAACAGGCATCCGAGGACAATTATTATGTTCAGTCGTGGCAGACGGACGAAGGGCTTCCCGGCAATCAGGTTAATGATCTCCTGCAGGATCGGAACGGCTTCCTCTGGCTGGCGACTATTGGCGGGTTGGTGCGTTTTGATGGCGTTGCATTCAAACATTTCACTTCCCCGTTGATTGCCCGCATTGCGGTATGCAACATTCGCGCGCTGGCCGAAACGGCCGACTCGACTTTGTTAATGCTGCCGGCGGTTGGGGGCGTGGTGCAGTTGAGAGACGGGCAATTCAGTTCGCATCCGATTGGCGACGGGTTAGTCGGAAAACAACTGCAAACATTGTTCGTGGATTCGGGTGGTGCCGTCTGGCTTAGTATGTATGAAGGACAAGTCGGACAGGTGCGGCGCTGGCAGGATGGAAAGATTTTCGACATCTCCCCGATCCATGTTTGGAGCAACCACAGCATGATTTCGTTTGCGACGGACAAGGAAGGCGGGGTTTGGATTGCTGGCGACGGTTTCTTAGGCTGCTATCGCGATGGAAAGGTGCTATACCAATCCGATATAAATTCGCGCCCGCTGATTCATTTGCATTCGACCGTGGCCTCCAGCCGTTCTGGCGGAGTCTGGATTTGTGATGGCGCGGAACTTTTTAAAATGGACGGAGGGCAATTTTCGACAATCAGCACTAATCTGCCGTGGGTGGCCTTAGGCGGTGTCGTGCGAATAATGTTTGAGGACAGCAACCACTCGCTCTGGATCGGCACGACTACGCACGGATTGTTCAGGTTTGCTGACGGAAAGTTTGCTCCTGTCGAGACTTCTCAGAGCCAAATCACTTCAATTATGCAAGATAGCGAAAGTGACCTTTGGGTCGCCACGGTTGGTGGTGGCATCAACCGGCTGCAACCAAAATTATTTCACATTTACAATACCGCGTCCGGTTTGCTGGAAGATGTCAGCTCCGCCGTTTGTGCGGATGCGCAGAGCACTGTCTGGCTGGCCAACCGTGGTGGCGGGATTGCCTGCATCAGCGATGAGAAGGTGTCCGTCTTACACCAACAAATCGGGACGCACAAATTCAGCGCCGACACTGTCTGCGCGGATAACCAAGGCTTTTTGTGGGCCTCTGAAGGCAAGCTGTATCGCTTTCCGCGCGGACATCCAGATGAAATTCAAAGCGTCAGCAACCGTCTCACGGGAAACATTGCCGCAATTCATGCTTTATTCCGAAGCCGAAACGGCGCCATTTGGATCTGTGCCGACCCCAATTTGCTTGGTTGTTTCCCCGGAGCCCTACCCGAAAACTATATTTCGGAAGACAATTTTCCGGGACAGAACCCGCGCGCAGTCACAGAAGATACCCAAGGGCGGATTTGGGTTGGCACTGAAGATGGAAAGCTTATTCGATTGGCCGATGGCAAATTTGCGATTTTCACGCATAAGGACGGCTTGCCGGATGCGCCCATAAGGTCGCTTTATGCTGATACTAACGGAGCGGTTTGGATGGGTACCATCGGCGGTGGGTTGGTTTTATGGCGTAACGGTAAATTCACGGTCATTTCGGCTGCCGACGGACTGCCGGATGACAACATCGCCGAATTGGTGGAGGATGATGCAGCGAGATTATGGTGCGGTACACGTGGTGGAATCTTTCATGTGGCCAAGGCGGACCTATTGGCATTTGCGGATGGCAGCCTTCCAAAGGTGACAGGAATAACTTTCAGCAAAAGCGAAGGGCTAACGGGAATTTCCTGTTCCGGCACTGCCCAGCCGATGGCTTGCAAAACCCATGATGGCCGACTGTGGTTTGCCACGCAACAAGGCGTATTGTCGGTATATTCGGACGATCTGAAATTCAACTCCCGGGCGCCACCAATTTTCATTGATGAACTTTTTGTCAATGACCGTTCGTCGGATATCACCGATCCAATGCGGGTGCCACCGCTATGCCAAAAAATTGAATTTCGGTTTTGCACGTTATCTTACGCCGCGCCTGAGAAAGTCCATATTCGCTACCGACTCGATGGTGTTGATTCCGACTGGATCGAGGTTGTCAATCAACGCACTGTTGTTTATTCTGCCCTGCGGCCGGGAAAATATCGGTTGCACTTAAAGGCCTGTAATAATGATGGGGTTTGGAACGAAACAGGAACTTCGCTTGCGTTTGTGGTGCTGCCGGCGTGGTGGCAAAGTTGGTGGTTTCAGGGTTCGGTGTTGGTGATTCTTATGACGATTTCCGCTATGGGGATTCGTTACTGGTCGCAGCGACGTTTTAAATTAAGGCTGGAAAGACTGAAACATCAGCAGGCACTTGCCAAGGAACGAACGCGTATCGCCAACGATATTCATGATGACCTCGGGATTCAATTGACCCGCATAGCCATGTTGTGCGATCCCGAGCGGATCGCTTCCCGAAGCTTCGTGGCGACCAACACCGATTTACAACGGATTTATCTTGCTACCCACGAACTGACGCGAACCATGGATGAGATTGTGTGGGCCGTGAATCCCCAGCACGACACATTTGAAAGTCTGGTGAATTATCTCCATAAATTTGCCCAGGATTTCATGGAAGCGGCTGGCCTTCGTTGCCGGCTGGATATACCCATGCAATTACCTGCGTGGCCGATGTCTGTGGAAGCGCGTCACAACTTGTTTTTGGCCTTTAAAGAGGCGCTAAACAATGTGATAAAGCATGCCCAGGCAACCGAGGTTTGTATTTCACTTTCAACAGTCGCGGCAGGTTTCACCTTGGTCATTGAGGACAACGGGCGCGGGTTTGTTTCCACAAATGAGAGAGTTGAGGCAGGATCTCAACTGTCACGAGTCGACCACGGTGACGGATTGAAGAACATCAAACACAGGCTGGAAGAAGCAGGGGGACGTTGCGAGATTGCAAGCATGATGGGGAAGGGCACAAGGGTGACATTTGTCCTGCCAGTTCGGAGTGAAACTTCCTGATGCACGGGCTGCGGCAGGCTCATACGAATTGGTGACTACCAGTCCGCCGCCGCTCGTATAAAATAATTTCATGGTCGTCAATATCGCCATTGTAGAAGATGATGCTTCCGTTCGGGAATTGTTGAGTGAACGGATCAATCATGCCGAAGGATTCTGCTGCATCAGCCAGCACGCGAACACGCGCAGCGCGCTGGCGCAGTTGCCGGCGGAGAAACCCGCCATCGTCCTGGTGGACATCAACCTGCCTGACTTAAGTGGGATTGAATGCGTCCGCCGCCTCAAGCCATTGATGCCGGAAACGCAGTTTATGATGCTGACCGTCTATGAGGATTCGGATCATATCTTCAGCGCCTTGGAAGCTGGGGCGATTGGCTATTTGCTGAAACCCACGCCGGGCAACAAGCTCATTGCCGCGTTGCAGCAGATTTGCAAGGGCGGTGCGCCAATGACCGGCTATATCGCCCGCAAGGTGGTGCAATCATTCCAGGAAATGCCGGGTGGAAAGGAAGTTGCCGTCGAAGGCCTTTCGACGCGTGAACTTGAAGTGCTCAAACTTCTGGCCAGCGGTTATTTTTATAAGGAAATCGCCGAGAAGTTGGGCGTCAAAATGTCCACCATCAACACATACATAGTGCGGATTTACGAAAAGCTTCAAGTGCATTCCCGTGCGCGGGCTATTGCTAAACTGGAGGGTTTGGGGGCAACTTTGCGGGGACAAAATGAGCCGAAATAAATGCGGCGGGGGTGTGATTTATCACGATTGTATAGTTGCCAAATGCAGACTTGCAACGGACTGAAGTCAAGAAAACCGGCTGGAAATTTACTTTTTCCGCTTCGGCTTCTTGCTGGAGCAAATGAGAATCCATGCCATCACCCATGTTTGGATTTTGACGTGCGAACTTTCAAAAAATATTTTCACCGTCACTGTGAATTGCTTGCGACATGCGCCACAAAAATAAACGCCTTTGCGAACCGCGCTTTGGCTGCCGCGCTTGGGCGTCTGCCTTGAAATGACCTTTTCTTTGCCGTCATGCTTGCAGTGCGGACACACGGCGCCATTCGGCCAACGGGATAGATTTAAGTTTCAGCAACGTGCGAGCATTGTCCTCCCCGATATATTTCTGCGCGAGCTTGATTAAATTCAATTCGTCGGCATCAAATTCGTCTTTCGGCATCATTTTCATGCAATAAACATATAAACATAGGGGGATATTTTAGTGTTTATCAAACATATTAAAATATATAATCCCGTGATTTATTGTCCGATGTTCTGGTGACATGACAAATCACGTTAAAATGCGATTCTAATCACGAATCCTATTGACCAAAACCATTATTTATTTCACTTAATGTTAAACTTCGCTGTTAAGAAGAGGAAAAAACAAGCATGAAAATTCCGAGCTTTCGAAACCTTCTCTTGACCGCCGGCGTTTTTTTAACGGCGGGCAATTCGAGCCTTCAAGCAGCCAATGTCACCAAATTTAACACGACCACGATGAACGGCGGTGCCGCCGACTGGAGTTCTGTGCCGGCGATGACCGACGTTGGCGAGTTTGGCAGCACTTCAGGCTCAACCACTCTGGCAAACATGACCTTGAGCGGCCCCTTGACCTTGGGCGGCCTTCAGAGGGACAGCAATCTTGCCGCCCCGCTAATTATCACGGACGGCAACACACTTACGCTCGGCATTTCCGGAATCAACATGCCCACGGCCAACCAAAAATTGACCCTGAATTACCCTTGGCTTTGGGCGGCCCGTCCCTAAATCCCGGCTTCATGAACTGCAACAATCTCAATACAAAACTCGTTAATTATAGTCCAGTCCAACAAACAGAAACCCAAGTTCCAAACCGCCCTGTTATGAAAAACCATCAGATTCAAAGTCCGTCAAGCGAGTTGTCGGCATCCTCTAACCCAATCACAAATTGCACTCACAACATTATGAACTCAACACCCTATTGGCATCGTTTTCAGATGCCGGTTCTCCTTTGCGCCTTGCTGGCTGCCGCGCCCGCCGCCTTGGCCTCAAACGGCGCGGACACCTGGTCTTCCAGCGGTACCACCGCCGCTTGGGGCGGCACGGGGGGCGCCGGCAACTGGACGGGCGTCAATACCCCGCCTATCAGTGGGGATAGTTTGATTTTTGACGTGGATAATAGTGCCGGCCAGGCGACAACGCCGGTGGCTGATTCATTGATAGATAATCTTACCGTGGGCGGAACCAACTCTTGGACTTTCGCCAACATCACTTTTACCGGCAATGCACCCGCTTATACCATCACTTCGGGAACTGCGGGTGGCCAGACAGGCGCTGGTTTCACCCTCGGCACCGCAACGCCATCCACGGTGATCAATCAGAACAGTGCGAACACCCAGACGATCAACGACGTCATCAAGCTGGCCGCCGCCAATCAACAAATCTCATTGCTGGGCGGCAGCCTGGCACTGTATGGCTTGGTCTCCGGGACAGGCGGTATTGTATTAAATCCCAACGGCGAGTCGGGGACTTTGACCTTGGCAACCAATGCCGCATATGTCGCCAATGGTCCCAATATCACCAACGGAGAGGCTTACACGGGACCGACCTTTGTTGGCGGCGGTCAACTTAATCTGGGGCCGTTTCTCAATTCCGCCACCAATGGTATCGCCCATAGCAGCATGCTGGTGATCAGTAATGGTGCCACGGTGACCACTTTCTCCGACAACGCTCTGGCCGGGTCGGCTTCCCCAATTGGCACCCTGCCGGTGAGCATCAATGCGGGCGGCACGCTTACCTCGTCGGGCACTGCTGATTCCGGCGCCGGCACTTCATGCCATATCCGGGGGGTGCTTACCCTTAACGGCGGAACCTTGGCGTGCGGCGGAACCGGCGCTCAAACCGCCAATGGCACTTGGGATCTGGATGATGGTGTGGTGGTTTCTGGCACCGCCCCGCAAACCTCCATTATCAGTGCCCCGGATGTCGAGGTGTCCCAATCCGGTGGAACCATCTTTAATATCGCCTCCACCGGCAACACTCCTGATCTGGATGTTCAAGGCACAATTATTCATGGTGCCACCGACACCGGTCTGAACAAACAGGGTGCCGGCGTCATGAACCTTGACGGCGTGAATACTTACACTGGTTCCACCATCGTCAGCGCCGGAACTTTAAACATCACTGGCAGCGCCCTGTTGGGTGGAACCGCCGGACTTTATGGGGGGATGATTTCCAACAATGCCACCTTCAACTACAATGGCAATGGCGCGCAGACGTTCTCCGGCGTTGTTAAAGGAACCGGCGTATTGAACATCAACGCGGGAACAGTCACGCTTTCGGGGGCCGACACCTACAGCGGGGCCACCACCGTCGCGAGCGGGGCCAACCTCACCGTGGTCTCGGGCGGCACCAGCATGAGCCCCATTACAGTGCAAGGCTCCGCAACCTTCACCGAAAACGTGTTGACCGTCGGCGGCCAGTGGAATTTGACCAATAACCTGACCTTCCAAGACAGCTCGCCGGTTATGGTCATCAATTTCTCCAATACTCTCAGCACAACCGTCGCTCCGCTCAAGGTCACCGGCAGCATTAATTTCGCCACCAGCTTGACCCTGACTGTGAACGGCAACGCGCTGATTCCCACTGGAACGTATCCGTTGATCACTTGGACCGGCTCCAGCTCGGGCACCGCGCCGACCACCGCCAACGCGAACGTGACCATCAGTTTGGTCGGCGTGACCGGCACCATTGTGCAGAGTGGCAATACGATTAATCTCGTCGTTTCCAGCGGCACTGGACCCGTCGCTTGGAACACTGGCTCGGGCACTTGGAATACCACCTCCCCCAACTGGCTGGGGGCGCCGAACTATCATGACGGTGATGCCGTGACATTCCCGGACACCGCCGGTTCCAGTCCGATTACCGTGACGCTCAATTCGACTGTCGCTCCCAGCGCCGTCACCTTTACCAACTTCGCCAAGAATTATATTTTGTCCGGCACGGGCGGAATTACGGGGCCGACCGGTGTCAACAAACTGGGCTCCGGCACACTCACCGTGAGCACC